>Ga0070706_100005847_pt1 | contig 11670 bp, 9 predicted proteins | sample KBSK5501metaG_FD_65476 | JGI IMG/M metagenome (GOLD analysis project Ga0070706, IMG submission 65476) | Corn, switchgrass and miscanthus rhizosphere microbial communities from Kellogg Biological Station, Michigan, USA - KBS K5-50-1 metaG | ecosystem: Host-associated > Plants > Roots >...
CGATATGCACCGGTTCCTTCGATATATGGCGCAGTAGGCCCGCTTCCGTATCCGTTGCCGGGATCAGTTCTTGCATCTCGATCTGATGAGGCACCATGGTTAGGTTTAGTTCCTCCGACATCTTCGACTCGTTGAACGAGCTTGGCACCCTGTTGGATGAGGTCGTTGGTGCCGCGGCTCTGAGGCGAGAAAATGCTACCGGGGACAGCAAACACCTCGCGATTCTGGTCGGCGGCCCAGCGCGCGGTGATTATGGCGCCGCTTTTCACGTCGCCTTCGATTACGAGAACGCCGAGGCTCATTCCGGACATGATGCGGTTGCGGCGGGGAAAGTAGTCGCCGCGTGGCTGCGTGCCGAGCGGGTACTCGCTGATTAGCGCGCCGTGTTCGATGATCTCCCGGGCGAGTTTGGCATGCTCGGGCGGGTAGACCATGTCGAGCCCGCAGGCAAGGACGGCGACCGTTCGCCCGCCCGCTTGGATGGCCGCGCGATGGACGATTGCGTCCACACCGCGGGCAAGGCCGCTCACGATGCAGATGCGATTTGAGGCCAGCTGGTACGTGATCTCTTCAGCTACCTGCCGCCCGTAAGGCGTTGGCCTGCGAGTGCCAACGACCGACAGAGCCCATTCATCGACGGCGGAGAGTTGGCCGCGGATGTAAATTACCGGCGGTGCGTCATCGATTTCCTTGAGGAGTGCCGGATAAGCATCGTCGTTCCAGGTGAGAGCGCTGATACCGTGCTTGCCCAGTTGGTCGACTTCGGTATCAGGATCGATGTTCGCGCGCTCCGTCGTGATGGCTCGAACGATACGGTCATCGAGCCCGGCTGAGCGCAGGTCGGTCGGGCCGGCGCTCCAGGCGTCGGCCAGCGAGCCGAAGCGGCCGAGCAGCGCCTGATAGCGCACACGACCGATGCCGGGAATACGGTGGAACGCGGTCCAGTACTTGAGCTCTTCGGGCGGTGTTGTCGTGTTGATCTTGGTTTCCGTTGTCATTCAGGCGGCAATATTAGCATAGCGTATGGGTCAAGCCTGAAGGGGGAAATGGCACTATCAGCGAACAGAGTGGGGCGAACAGCGGCGGTAATGCCTATCGGACGCCGTTGTCGCCGCCCGACTTGGGCTCATGCTCTGGGAGCTTCGTGACGCGGACCTTCTTGACGCGGCGGCCGGCGACGCTGAGGACCTTGAGGCTGATTCCGTTGACGCGGACGTTATCGCCAACGCTTGGAATGCGGCCGAGCTCGTTGATGATGAAGCCGCCGATGCTATCGAAGTCGTTCTTCTTGATTGGCACGTGGAACATTTCGCTCAGCTCGTCGATCGGGACGCGGGCGTCAACTATCACCTCATCGGCGCCGAGAAGCTGGACGGGTTGTTCTTCGATATCGAACTCGTCCCTGATTTCGCCGACGATTTCCTCGAGAAGGTCCTCGACGGTCACCAGGCCGGCGGTGCCGCCGTATTCGTCAACAATGATAGCTATTGAAATCTGATTCTCGCGCATCTCTGCGAGTAATTCGTGTACCTTCTTGCTCTCGGGGACAAAGTATGGCGGACGCATGAGTTCGCGGAGGCCCGGCCCTGGGCCGCCGTTTGTCAGGTGCTTCATGACTTCCTTACCGTGGATGACGCCGAGGATGTTGTCGAGATTCTCCTCGTATACTGGGAGCCGCGAGAACCCATGCTCGACCATGAGTGCGGCGGCGCGTTCGAACGGGGTGTTGACCTCGATGGCAATGATATCGGTGCGCGGCACCATCACTTCTCGTACGCTTGTGAATTCGAGCTCGATAACGCCACGGATCATCTGACGCTCGTCCTCATGCAGGGATGCGCTCGCCTGCTCCATTTCGATGAGCAGGATGAGTTCTTCTGCGCCGCCGGCGATTGCCGCCTGTCTCCGTTGCCACGTGCGCAGGACTACACCCATTGGTGCGTCGAGGATCATGACGGGTACGCGGAAGGCTACACGGATGAAGTTCACTATGGGAGCAAGCGCTTTCTGGGAGCCGGTAGGGTTCTGCGTTACGAGCGCGCGCGGGAACGCTTGGAGCAAGAGAAACGCGGCCGCTACGGCAATTGTAGTGATAGCTAAAGCGAGCCAGCTATCGCTCCACTCGCGGAGGACGAGGAAGACGACGATGGCAGTGACGCCAACCAACGCCAGATTGCGGGCGAGGGTAAGGGAGGAGAGCGTGAGCTGCCGCTCGTGATAGAAGCGACGGAGCGCCTCAACTCGGGATTCTGCGGGTTCGCGCATTGCCCGCTCGCGCATGCCGGCGATGACGCCCGCCTCCGCGGCGACCACCAGGATGAAGACGATGACTCCGGCGGCCAGGAAGAGTAGGGCGAGGACCGTATCGCTATCCACGTTTCCTTTTGCCCTGCTTCACGGCCGCTGTACTGCGCGATGACTTGCGCAGCTTATCGATTGTGCCACTCGACCTAGTCCTCCGGGCGGGGACGCCGGCTACTTTAGTGCCTTCCGGAACATCCCTGGTGACAACAGAGCCGGCGCCGGTTGCGGCCTTGCGGCCGACACGCACGGGAGCTACGAGCATCGTGTCGCTGCCGATGAACGCCCCGTCCTCGATCACAGTCTGGTTCTTGTTTTCGCCGTCGTAATTGCAGGTGACGGTACCGGCGCCAATATTGACGTCAGCGCCTACCTTCGCGTCTCCGATATAGCTGAAATGGCCAGCGCGGCTTCCCGCACCTATGCGAGAGGCCTTGACCTCGACGAAATTGCCTATGTGGACGCCGGGCTCGAGATGCGCTCCGGGGCGTAGATGACTGAAGGGACCGACGTCCGCGCCCTGCTCTATGATGGCGCCTTCGACAACCGAGGCGAAGACCGTCACTTCGTCGTCGATGCGGCTATCCGAAATGACGGTGTTTGGCCCGATGCGGCAACGGGCGCCGATCTTCGTGCGGCCGAGAAGTGTTGTGTTCGGATAAATCACTGTTCCGGGGCCGACTTCGACGTCCGGATCAATATAGGTGCTTTTCAGGTCGATGATTGTCGAGCCTGAAGTCTGGGCAACTTGACGGACGGCAGAGGCCGGAGATGGAGGGCTGGAGTTAGCGCTGTCCTCTGTCATTCAGTACCTACTAACGAACAAAGCTGCCAACATGCGAGGCTGACAAACAGGTCGAGCGGGACCAACAGACAGACGTCCGACCCGAAGGTAAGTAGCGCCGGTAAGTCACCGGTATTGTTTTCGTCATGGGAATTAGTCGTTGATTGACATCAGGGGAGACGCTGGACACCGGTGCGTCGTTAGCGAAAAGCCGGGCGAAAGCGCTAAATGCGTGACGTCGAAAGTATTTGGAGGTTCTTCGGTGGCCAAAGAGCGATCGCTCGATTCGAGTCCAAGCTTTGGCAATATCGTAGGGGCGACTTTGAAAGGCTGTCAAGGACAGAAGCAGCAAGGAGGACAGATGGCCGCGTAACTTGGGCAGTAGGCCAAGATATAATCGATTGGCATGGACACACACGAATTGAGGGAGGCGTTTCTTCGCTTTTTCGAGGAGCGGGGGCACCGCAGCGTGGCCGGGGCGCCGATAGTGCCGCCGGGCGATCCGACGCTGCTGTTCACGAGCGCGGGTATGGTCCAGTTCAAGCCTTATTTCATGGCGCAATCGAAGCCGCCACAGGCCAGGCTGACTAGCGTACAGAAGTGCTTCCGAACGACAGATATTGAATCTGTCGGGGACACGAAGCACCTTACGTTCTTCGAGATGCTGGGCAACTTCTCGATCGGGGACTACTTCAAGGAGGAAATAGTGCCGTGGGCGTGGGAGTTCGTGACCCGGGTCCTGAAGCTTCCGCCGGAGCGGCTGTGGGCTTCGGTCTATCTCGACGACGAAGAAGCGCACGGGTTGTGGCGGAAGGTGGGGGTGTCCGGTAAGCGGATACGGCGGTATGGCGAGGATGAGAATTACTGGTTCTCAGGAGACATCGGGCCGTGCGGGCCATGTTCCGAGATCTACTACGACTTCGGCGAGCGGTTTGGCTGCGGGCCAGCATGCGAGCCATCGCACGACTGTGGGCGGTTCCTCGAGATCTGGAACCTCGTGTTCATGTCGTATTACTGCGACGGCCGAAAGCGCACGCCGCTTCCTTCGAAGAATATCGACACCGGCTCCGGGCTCGAGCGAGTGGCGACGGTCCTGTTGTACGAAAGCGAAGGATGGGACAAGAATCGCATGGCGTCGCCGTACGATACAGAGCTGTTCGCCCCGATCATCAGGAGGATCGAGGGGCTATCCGGGACGAAGTACGGGGCCAAGGAGAAGACTGACCGACCGATGCGCATAGCGGCGGAACACTCGCGAGCAGTGACGTTTCTGATCGGTGATGAGCGCACGCCTGTGCTGCCCTCGAACGAGGAGCGCGGCTACGTGGTGCGGCGGATGCTGCGGCGGGCCGTCTATTTTGGGCGGCGGCAGCTCGGGATCGAAGAGCCGTTCATGGCAGCGTTGGCGGACGCGGCTGTCGAAACTATGGCGACCTCGTATCCCGAATTGGAGCGGACGCGCGAGTTTGTGAAGGACATCGTAGGGCCAGAGGAGCAGCGGTTCGATGAGACTTTGAGCCGTGGGCTCGAAATACTTGAAGGCCTGATACTTAGAAGCTCGGCAGGCAAGCAAATCTCGGGTGCCGACGCCTTCCTCCTGCACGACACCTACGGCTTTCCGATCGAGCTCACCCGAGAGATTGCGGCCGAGCAAGGATTGACTGTGGACGAGGTGGGGTTCGAGGCGGAGATGCGGCGGCAGAGAGAGCGTGCACGGGCAGCCGCGGCTGTTGGGGATGCCGCGGCCGCGGACGCCTTGTATCGCTTGCTTGGTCTTGACGCGACCGAATTTAGCGGATACGACGGGTTAGAAGAGCAGACGACCGTGGTCGGACTTGTGGTGGCCGGTCAAGCGCAGAGCTACTCGCAGGCAGGCGCCGCTGAGCTACTGTTACGGGAAACGCCATTCTATGCAGAAGGCGGCGGGCAGGTGGGCGACCGCGGTGAGATCGTCGGGCCGAGCGGGCGCATGGTTGTGGAGGACACGCGCCGAGTGGCAGAACGGCTGGTTGTCCACAAGGGACGCATCGTCGAGGGGCGGATTGCGCTCGGGGACGAGGTGACGGCGCGGGTGGATGCGCGGCACCGCGCGGACACGATGCGGAACCACACTGCCACACACCTACTGCACGCGGCATTGCGGAAGGTGCTGGGCACGCATGTTAAGCAGCACGGGTCGCTGGTGGCGCCGGACAGACTACGCTTCGACTTCACGCACACGGGACCACTGACGCCCGAGCAGCTGGCACAGGTCGAGCGGCTGCTGAACGAGAAGGTGCGGCAGAACCTGCCGGTACATACGCGTTTTACTTCCTTCGACGAAGCCATGCAGGACGAAGATGTTCTGAAGTTCTTCGGGGAGAAGTACGGAGAAGAAGTACGAGTCGTTGAGGTGAACACCGTAGCGCCGAGATTCAGCGCCGAGCTCTGCGGCGGAACGCACTGCGAGCGGACAGGGGACGTGGGCCTGGTCGTTGTCACAGGCGAGTCATCGATCGGCGCTGGTATACGACGAATCGAGGCGCTGTCCGGTCGAGGAGCCGAGGGATACGTTAGGCAGAAGCTGGCCGAATTGGACGAAGCCTCCCGCCGGGTGGGCGGCGGGCGGTCGGACCTTGCCGAGCGGATAGATGCTTTAATTGCAGAGAGGGACGCGCTTCAGAAGAGGGCCGAACGGCTGGAACGGTCACTCGCTTCGGGAGCCGCCACTCATCAGCTCGCAGGTGAGGTGATAGACGTCGATGGTGTGAGAGTGCTCTCGTCGCAGGTTGACCTGCCAACTGTGGACGCCCTGCGCTACCAGGCCGACGCCCTCCGCAAGACTATGCCCTCTGGTGTGGCCGTGCTCGGCAGCGTGATCGATGGGCGGCCCCAGTTCGTGGCGATCGTGGGCCAGGACGTGATTCCGAAGGGGCCAAACGCGGTGGAGATATTGAAGCGGGTCGCGGCTGTGGCCGGTGGAGGTGGTGGCGGAAGGCCGGAAATGGCGCAGGGTGGGGGTAAGGACGCGTCAAAGATTGGGGAGGCGCTGGCGATCGTCCCGGAGGTCGTGCGGGAAATGCTTTCCAGCAATGGGCCGCGCAACGCCTGAGCGCCAGATGAGGATTATCGGCCTCGATCTGGGCGAGAAGCGCATCGGTGTGGCAGCGGCGGACGGCCGAACGCAAGTCGCTGTGCCATTAACAGCATTGGCCGCCGGGAATGATCCCATTGGGGCGATAGCAAAGCTGCTCGACGAGCAGAGGGCCGACGGAGTAGTCATTGGGCTTCCGCTGTCAATGACCGGAGCTATTGGTCCGCAGGCGCAACAGACGCTGGAGATGGTGCACGAGCTGCAACGGCGGCTGTCGATTCCCGTGGACACCTGGGACGAACGATTGACGACTGTCCAGGCAAGCCGCAGCCAGCAACCAAGACGCCCTAGCGGGCGGCGCTCGCAAAGCGAGAAGGGAAGGCGGGACGCCATCGCCGCGGCGATTATGCTTCAGGCGTTCCTCGACAGCAGGCGATCGGCCGAGAGATGAGGTTTCTTGTCGCCACTGGGCTGGCGTTCGTGTGCACGGCCGTGGCTGTTTGGGCCGTTGTTGCGGGGCCAGCGAACCACGTCGATGACGTTGCGATGTACCACGCAGCAGCGAGCCCTCAGGGGGACCCGCTAACCGTCACGATCGATGCGGGTGCAAGCACGCAGAAAATTGCCGATAGCTTAAAGGCGAGTGGTGTGATTGGCTCGGCGATGCAATTCCGCGTGCTTGTGGCGTTCTTAGGGTACGATCGGCTACTCCAGTCGGGCGAATATGAATTTAGTCGCGACACGCCGGAACTCGAAGCGGTGAACCGGATGCGCAACGGAATTGTTTCGAGCAAGTCGGTGACGATCGTGGAAGGTTCGAGGCTTGAAGAGATAGCGGATGCCGTCGCTGCGCAAGGGATCGACAGGACGGAGTTCCTGGCCGCAGCGCGCCGGGGCGAGTACCAGTTCCCGTTTTTGGACGGCCTGCGGCCCAATCAGCGGCTCGATGGGTATCTGTTTCCTGCGAAGTATGCGATAAGGAGGCGAGATACGGGCCGAGACGTCGTGCAACGAATGCTGCAGGCGTTCGCAGATAACATTCCGTCGTCGGTAGCGGAGAAGGCTTCAGCCGAAGGACTGACGCTGCACGAGGTGGTGACTCTGGCCTCGATCATCGAGCGAGAGGCCGTGGTGCCCGAGGAGCGGCCGATTATGGCGCAGGTCTTCCTCAAGCGGCTGAACCTAGGGGTCCCTCTGGAGGCGGACCCCACCGTGCAGTATGCGGTGGGGAGCGATCTGGAGAGTGTGCGTCAGTTCGGGTACTGGAAGAAGGACCTTACCCGCGCGGACTTGGATATCGATTCGCCATACAACACGCGGATCGAGAGCGGGCTGCCGCCGGGGCCCATCTCCAGCCCGGGCCTAGCTTCGATCAACGCCGTTGTAAATCCGGCGAACACGAACTACCAATTCTTCGTCGCGAAGCCAGACGGCTCTCACGCCTTTGCGGAGACGTTCCAGGAGCACCTCGAGAACGTACAGCGATATGGCGGTAATGTCGGGACGCCACCGTGAGCATCGGAGCGGATGTGAGGTGCTGAAGTACTTGGGCGTGATCGGCCACCCGCTCAAGCGCTCCTTGTCGCCAGTATTCCAGCAGGCGGCGCTGGACCATATGCGGCTCGACATCGTATACGAGGCCTGGCCGACGCCTCCGGATGGCCTCCAAACGCGCATCACGACTCTGCGTTCGCCCACGGTGCTCGGCGCGAACGTGACGATCCCACACAAAGAGGCCGTGATCGCGATGGTCGACCATGTCGATGACCTCGCCGCCAGGATCGGCGCGGTGAATACCATCGTGAACCAAGGTGGACGGCTGGCTGGCCATAATACGGACGTGTCCGGCTTGATGAGATCACTTACAAAGGACGGCGGGTTCGAGCCGAAGGGAAAGCGGGTGGTGGTCGCGGGCGCGGGCGGCGCGGCGCGGGCCGCGGCCGCGGGGCTCCTCGAGGCCAGGGCGGCCTCAGTCACTGTCATCAACCGCACGCTTGCGCGCGCTAACCGGCTTGTGGAAGACCTGCGGCCGTACGCTGATAGGAGTGAACTACGGGCGCTGCCCGGGATGTACGCGTCCTGGGCTGCGGTGATGAGTGCCTGCGATCTTCTGCTAAACTGTACCTCCGCCGGTTCGGCGGGTTTTGATTCAGAATCGCCTATCCCCTTCGATTTGATCCGGTCTGGAATGCTCGTGTGTGACCTCATCTACGATCCAGCCGAGACGGCGCTTATGGCCGAGGCCCGGAACCGGGGCGCCCGTACCCTAGGCGGCCTCCCAATGCTCGTGTACCAGGGGGCGGCCTCGTTCGAGCTGTGGACGGGGGAGAAGGCGCCACTCGATGTGATGTTCGAGGCCGCTCGGTCGTTGGTTGAAGCGGGTGCAGCGAAGGGGAAGAAGTAGCGTGGAGTGGGCGGTGCTCGGCCTCTTCATCCTGTTTTTGCTCGTGACATACATCGTCGTGCAGGGGACGCGCGCCGCGCTCGCATGGCGGAAGGCGGCCGCGGAGGGGGATGTGAAGGTCATCCGCGACATCGTCGAGGATGCGCTGGGCGCCTGGCGGTCCATGAAGCGACCGAAGGAGGTGCCGGCGGAAGTTTGGCGTGGAATACAGAGCATGCAGGTGGTTGAGGTGGATGCGGAGCTCGTGAGGGTGTCATGCCAGGCGGAGGGCGATTACAGGCTGATAGACGGGCGCTGGGTTGAGACTGCGAACCCGCTGCACGAGGCGATGGCAGTAACAGCGAAGGCGCTCGACATGCTCCTCTACGAACTGCCCCATTACAAGCCGGGGCAGGTGGAGATCGACGCTTACATGACGATGCGAGAAGCCGACCGACGCACGGAGCGCGTGTGCATCCTCTCGACGACTGCCACGAGGGACGACGCGCGCGAAGTCGACTGGGAGGAGTGGACGCCAGCGCAGATCGTCGAGGCGCTGGAAGGCCGCTATCGGATGGATGACCTCGGCCAGCCGCTAGCGCTCGAGGTCGAGCCGCCGAAACCAACAGAGGCGGAAGACACCGCAGCTCCGCCGTCAACTTCCAGGAGATGACCGAGCTGCGCTTCCTGACTGCCGGCGAGTCGCACGGCAAGGCGCTTGTTGCGGTGCTAGAGGGAATCCCGGCCGGGTTGCCCTTGACCGAAGACTACATTGCGCGGGAGCTGCGTCGCCGCCAAGGCGGCTACGGCCGGTCGAAGCGTCAGCAGCTCGAGCAAGATCGGGCCGAGCTTGTTGGCGGGGTGCGCCACGGGCTGACGCTCGGCGGGCCGATCGCGATGCTGATCCAGAATCGGGTGTGGGAAGACTGGCAGGAGGTAATGCAGGTCGGCCCGTATGAGGGCGAGTCGAAAAAGGTGACCCGGTTGCGGCCCGGACATGCCGACCTCGCGGGGACAATGAAGTACGGCTTCGACGATGCGCGAAATGTACTGGAGCGAGCGTCGGCGCGGGAGACCGCGGCGCGGGTGGCGGTTGGGGCCGTCTGCCGCCGCTTTCTTGGGGAGTTCGGGGTAGAGGTGCACTCATATACGGTATCTATCGGGAATATCTGCGTGCAGACAGACGGCGAATACGATTGGACAGCGGTCGAAGAATCACCGGTTCGCTGCCGTGATCCGGAGGCCGGTGACCGGATGGTGCGGGCGATCGACGCCGCGCGCGAGGCCGGGGACACCCTGGGGGGCGTCTTCGAGTTGGTCGCAACCGGCGTGCCAATCGGGCTTGGTTCGCACGTGATGTGGGACCGTAAGCTCGATGGGCAGCTTGCGCAGGCGGTGATGAGCATACACGCGGTAAAAGGCGTCGAAATTGGCGGCGGCTTTGCGGTGGCAGCAGGCCCCGGTTCGGAAGCGCATGACGTGATCCTGCGTCCGCAAGAGTGGGCAGGCCGGCCGTGGCGTCGTGCGACAAATCGCGCCGGGGGCCTCGAAGGTGGGATGACCAACGGCGAGCCGGTGATCATTAGAGGTGCGCTGAAACCGATATCGACGCTCTCGAACCCGTTGCCGTCGGTTGACCTACATACGGCGGAGGGGATTCAGGCGCACTACGAGCGGTCGGACGTGTGCACCGTACCCGCGGCGGGTGTGATCGGCGAGGCGATGGTGGCGTTCGTGCTGGCACGCGCCATGCTTGAGAAGTTCGGTGGAGACTCGCTGGGCGAGACGCTCAGGAACTTCGAGGGATACCAGGCTACAGTCGGGCCTCGGGGCGGGTGATCGCTTCGATGGGATACGAGGTGAGAGAGGGCGACGCCCTCGTAAGCTGCGACCGCGCGAAGCTCGACGTAGATCGGATCCACGCGTTTCTCACACGCAGCTACTGGGCCGAGGGCGTCTCGCGTGAAGCCGTCGAGCGATCGATTGAGAACTCGATCCCGTTTGGCGTCTACTGCGACGCCGAACACGTTGGTTTCGCCCGTGTGATCAGCGATCGCGCGTCCTACGCCTACCTCGCGGACGTCTACATAGAAGAGCCATTTCGCGGGCGAGGACTATCGAAGCTGCTTATGCGCGTAGTGATGGGCCATCCGGAACTTCAGGGGCTCCGGCGCTGGATTCTGGGTACCCGTGACGCGCACGGCCTCTATCGACAGTTCGGCTTCACCGAGCTTCTGCGGCCCGAGCGCTGGATGGAGAAGGCGCAGCAAGGGTTGTATCAGCAAGAGGGCGGGCAGTGACCCGGCCCTCTCGCATCGTCCTCACCGGGTTCTCAGGTGCGGGCAAGACGGCGGTGGCTTCGATCATTGCCGATGCGCTGGGCTGGGAGATCGCCGATACCGACGATATGGTACAGCGCGCAGCCGGGAAGTCGATCCTCGAGATCTTTGCCGACGGCGGCGACAAGCTTTTTCGGGACCTGGAGGCGCATGCGATTCGAGAGGCATGTTCCCTGGAGCGCGTGGTCGTTTCGACGGGCGGCGGCGCCGTCCTGCGCGCGGAGAACCGGCTGGTCATTGCAGACGGTGGCTTTATCGTGTGCCTCGAAGCGCGGCCGGAGACGATCTTGAGCAGACTGAGCGCAGGGGCGCGAGCGCTCGACCGCCCGCTGCTCGCGATCGGGGACCCGCTTTCACGTATCCGGACGCTGAAGGAGGCGCGCCAGCACATCTACGCGCTCTGCGACTGGACGGTGAACACCGACGCACTCACGCCCAAACAGGTAGCGGACGAGGTGGTTCGCGCATACGAGAAAGTTGCCGAATCGTTATCAGCAGACCCTTACCGACTCGCTGCGCTAACGGATCCCGACGCGGAAGCGCCGGTAGGGACATTACACACCATCCCGGAAGGCGCCGCAGCGATGGTTCGTACAACGGGCGGGGAGTACCCCGTGTTCGTCGGCTGGGGACTGCTGGCGGAGCTTGGAAATCGTCTTCGCGAAGCGGGGATCGCCCGGCAGGTGTATGTGATCAGCGATGAGGCTGTGTTCCATCACTTCGGACACGACGTGGAAGGGGCGCTGCGGAGTGGGGAAGTCCCGTTCGATTCGTATACCGTGCCTCCGGG
>Ga0070706_100005848_pt1 | contig 11667 bp, 11 predicted proteins | sample KBSK5501metaG_FD_65476 | JGI IMG/M metagenome (GOLD analysis project Ga0070706, IMG submission 65476) | Corn, switchgrass and miscanthus rhizosphere microbial communities from Kellogg Biological Station, Michigan, USA - KBS K5-50-1 metaG | ecosystem: Host-associated > Plants > Roots >...
TGGTGCGTGCCGGATATGCCCGTCCGCGACGGCGTGCCGATCTATAACAAGCCTGAGGCCGAGCGTGCCTGGGGGAAACTCGTCGCCTTATATAAAGCGGCTCTGGCCTAGTCGATACCCACTGCACAGTGGGGAAACACCGCGGGAATATTTGACAGGTTGGAGAATGCAGAAGGCTACAGGATTGCTGCAGAAACGTGATAAGAAGCTCTTCGAAGTGGCAAAATCCGTTGCTACGATTCCGATGCCGCCTTTAGCAAAGCGTTCAAGCGAGTATTCCGTGTCGCGCCCAGAGAGTACCGCCGAAATGCAACCGAGGCGTCTTGAACTTCACCCACCATCTTTCTAGTTACGCAGGTCGAAAGTTCCGGATTGTTCGGCAAACCTTTTCCGGATCGTGTAAGGTGCGGTTTGCTCGTCAAGCACGACACTCGTTCGCTGTCCTTTAGCTGTCCAATAACGGTTCCTTAACTCTTCCTACAAGGTGTTTCGAGGGCCACCCGCGTCTTGTAAGTTGTTGAAAGTACTAATATTTTTGGGCTCATAACTTCACGCTCCTAAGGATTCCTTGGAGTTCCCTGGACGTCCTTATTCTATGAGCTTTTGCAAACTGGGCGTCCGGCGCAGCAATGTACCGGAAGATCACTCGTCAAAGTCGGTGGAACCTACGTCGCGTGAGCGATAGGGCAATACCGAACCAAGCCCCTGAAATTGGGGGAAGGCGTAGAGACTGGATGGCGAGCACCCCTCGCGGGTGAAGGTACAGTCCGACTCTCATCGAAAGGTGAGTCAGATCGCATAACCCAAAGGTCGGCGGTTCAAATCCGCCCCCCCGCAACGCCACTGCCGAAATGCAGTGGCGTTCGCCTGTTTAATGGAAGCGTCAGTTTTCGAGAAACCGCCCTCGGATCTGATTCAGATCAGTTGTTCGATGGGGTCAGGCCCAAGAGGCGCGCCTCTCCAGAGAAGGTGTGGATGTATCGTGGCTATCCGTGACGCTTCACGGATTCGAATCGACAAGGCGGTGGTGGCCAGCACGTGTGGCCAAAGTCAGGAACTGCGTGCGCTTTGTCCTCAATATCACGCGCAAATTGCTCGCGGAGATGGGCGCCGTTGGATGTCATGCCTGCAACCGGCCGAGGAGATCGTTCTTTCTCCGGCTGCGCTTATTCTTCCACTCGGCTTCTCAAAAGCACATGGCGAGTCTGCGTATCCCATCATGAATCTGGCGCACATCGGTCCCGCCATAACCGAGAATCAAACCGCCCACCAGAGGTGGTTTCGCATAGCACGATGACAAAGGCATAGCTGATATTCCCATCTCAGCGGCTCTCAATGAAATCGCCACATCACTGACGCCGCGCGGGAGCAACGCCACCAGATGCATCCCCGCTTCAGCGCCGATCACCGTGAGTTTGTCACTCAGTCGTTGGCGAATTGTTTCGACCAGCGCCGTTCGTCGCTGTATATAGAGCATGCGCATTCTGCGAATGTGCCGCGCGAAATGTCCCTCACGAATGAAATCCGTCAGCGCAGCTTGATATAAAGTGGATGAGAATTGGTCGGTAGCATCTCGCGCGGTAGAGAAAGCCTCCACCAAATCCTTTGGAACTACTACATAACCGAGGCGCAGCGCGGGAAACATTACTTTGCTGAATGTACCGATGTAGATCACTCGCGCGTCCGTATCCAAACCCTGCAGGGACGCAATCGGGCGGCCCCCCAACCTGTATTCACTGTCGTAATCATCTTCAATAATCCACGCGCCGGTTCGCATGGCCCAATGGAGCAGCAGCATTCGTCGTGCGGCGGTCATGGTCACGCCCAGCGGATATTGATGCGATGGAGTGATGTAGACAACGCGCGCGTTGCGAGCGCGGCGGATTCCCCCGGCTACGTCTAGCCCCTCATGATCTACTGCCACCGGGACAAGCTTTGCCCCAACCATCATCAGGGCTTGGCGTGCTCCGGGATATCCAGGCTCTTCGACCCACACCTGCTCATCTGTATCCAACAGAACCTGCGCCGAGAGTTGTAGGCCCTGCTGCGATCCAGTTGTTACCAGAATTTGCGACGGCTCGCATCGCACCGCGCGAGCAGCACCCAAATATTCCGCAATAGCTTGACGGAGTGGCACGTATCCCTTTGCATCCCCATAAGCCATCAACTGTCTTGTGGGTTTTCGCGAATGGCGATTTAGCAGCTGGGACCACACTCTGGTCGGAAAATGTTCTAGTGCTGGAAGGCTAACTCGGAATGCAACTAGTTTATTCGACCAAGTTTGTGCTGGCACGCGCATCAGCGCTACACGGTGCGAAACCTTTCGCAGAGCTTTGGCGTTAGACACCTCCCGCGCGGCACCCAGCATCTTTCCGGTCGTTGGGCTTGAAGCGTCGTCCGGGATCGACCTTGATACACACGTGCCGGCCCCAACAAACGTCTCGAAGTACCCCTCCGCGTGCAATTGTTCGTACGCGCTAGAAACCGGTATGCGTGACACTTTTAGTTCCGCCGCGAGGCTTCTCGTTGAAGGCACGCGCTGTCCAGGCCGCAACTGACCCGCGAGGATGGCGCGCCGAAACCATTCGTACAATTGGCCGTACATCGGGATCTTTCTGCTGGAGTCCAGTGCAATCGGTGGCAGAAAGCTTGCGGAGACTCGCTTCATCGATATAAGCCTATTTAAAGTGGCCATATGGTATCACACGAAACTGGCTATTTGGATAAGCCACGATAAGAGCTAATCTGACTGCATGCCCAATGTACGGAGGCACTCATGAACGCGCTGAAACGCATTTCGACTTGTGTCCTTGCGGGCATCTTGGTCGTCATCGTGCAGCCCCTTCCTGGTCTCGCGCAGCAGAATTCGGAGGCATCGACAAGCAGCCTTCAACACACCAAACGGGACGGGCAACACGATTTCGATTTCGAGATTGGTACTTGGAAGACTCACCTCAGGCGTCTTGTGCATCCGCTCACTGGCTCGACTACCTGGATCGAATATCAGGGCACTACCGTTGTCCGCAAAGTTTGGAATGGCCGCGCCAATCTGGTGGAACTGGAGGCCGATGGCCCCGGAGGTCACTTCGAGGGTCTGAACCTGCGTTTATACAATCCCGAATCCCACCAGTGGAGCCTCAATTTTGCCAACAGTAACAGCGGTACGCTGAGTCAACCCACGATCGGCGAATTCAAGAATGGACGCGGCGAGTTTTTCGACCAGGAAACAGTGAAGGGCCGAGCCATCGTTGTTCGATTTGTTATATCGGACATCACTCCGAATTCGTGCCGCTTTGAGCAGGCATTTTCGGAAGATGGGGGCAAGACATGGGAGGTCAACTGGATCGCGACAGACACGCGGGTGAAAGACGAATCTGATGAATCGCATTGAACTCCGCGCCAGACCAAACCGGATGGCGCGACTGGGATACGACCACACTGCGTCTTGAACACTTTGGGAGGTTGGTATGCACAATGTGATTTCCGAAACCACGAACGCGGAGGCAAAGCAGTTTGATTTTCTCGAAGGCGAGTGGAACGCCATTTGCCGCTTTCCTCTGCCCGATGGATCCTGGGGCGAGGGACCCGGCTCGCTGAAGGCACGCAAGGTCCTGGATGGCTGCGTTTCCCTAGAATTCTTCGAGGGACCCTATCAAGGAACGATGATCAAGGGCCTCGGTCTCCGCGCCTTCAATGCGCAAACTTCCCAATGGGAACATACGTGGACGGACACGTCCGCGCCGGGTGGCTTCCTGGTCTGGCGCGGACGATTTGAATGCAACGCCATCGATCTTCACGGCCAGTGGGAAGATGAGACCGGGCACCACGTTCTCTCGCGGCTCACCTGGTCTCGGATCGCCGAGCGGTCTGCTCACTGGGAGAGTCATCGCTCCATGGATGGGGGCAAAACCTGGACCAAACACTGGGTGATTGATTTCACGCGGAAGGCCGCGAGTTAACTTGCGGATTTCGCTGAAAAACAGGATAGACAGACAAATTAAGGAGGCAATGATGAACATCAAATGCATTCGGGCTTGTCTCATCGCGTGCAGCGTGGTTGTCGCCTTTCAGCCCCTTCGGGGACTTGCACAGCAGAATTCAGAGGCAGCGACAACTAGCGTTCAACACACTGCCCCGGAACATGATGGGCAACACGATTTTGATTTCGAGGTTGGTACCTGGAAAATTCATTTGAAACGCCTCGATCATCGCTTAGTCGGCTCGGCGAACTGGGTCGAGTTTGACGGTACGTCTGTCACCCGAAAGGTTTGGGGCGGACGCGCCGATCTGGAGGAGTTCGAAACCGATAGCCCGGCTGGCGGCCACATCGAAGGTCTGACCCTGCGTCTATACGATCCCCAAACCCGCCAGTGGAGCCTTTATTGGGCGACTAGCAAGAGCGGTGCCATGGGCGTACCCACGATCGGTGAATTCAAGAATGGACACGGCGAGTTCTTCGATACGGAACCATCCGGCCCTAATGGCAGATCCATCCTGTGTCGATTTGTTTGGACAAACACCAACACCGATACTCCGCACTTTGAGCAGGCATTCTCGGAGGATGGGGGCAAAACCTGGGAAGTCAACTGGATTACGGATCAGACACGGGTGAAAGATGAATCTGACAAAGCGCACTGAACTCCGCCGCATCCCCGATAGGGGATCGCACGATAGGGAAACCATTGATTCAATTTTGGACGCGGGCTTTCTCGCTCATGTCGGATTTTGCTTGGATGGACAGCCTTTTGTCATCCCCACGCTGTATGGCCGGGATGGAGAAAGACTCTACTTGCATGGTTCATCCGCCAGTCGCATGCTGCGAGAACTTGAGACTGGCGTCGCGGCTTGCGTAACGGTGACTCTCGTGGATGGATTGGTCTTATCGCGCTCTGCCTTCGATCATTCCATGAACTACCGTTCCATCGTCGCATTTGGAACCGCGCGGAAGGTCGTGGATCCAGAGCAGAAGGTCAAGTCTTTGCGCGTTATCTCCGAACATCTCATCGCCGGCCGATGGGCGGATGTCCGCGGACCCAGCGAGAAGGAGTTGAAAGCGACAACGGTGCTTGAATTCTCCATCGAGGAAGCTTCATCAAAGGTGCGAAGTGGACCGCCGCTGGACGACGAGAGCGACTACGGGCTGCCGGTATGGGCTGGGGTATTGCCGCTTGAGATTAAATCTCGCCCGCCTATACCAGACGACAAATTAGTCGAAGGCATCGCTCTTCCGGACTATGTCCGGGGCTATGATGCTCGGCTCGCCGGCAACACAGAGATCAGGAATTTCCCGATTCCGGACTGAGTGGTCTGCCAATAAGACGTAATTCGGTTCCTTCCGGATTGCCCGTGACCCGCTCCGAATGAAGCGAGCCAGTTCGCGGAACAGACCGTGCAGCGCGCTCTGCGTATGGGCGGCACTTACACTGGCGAGCACGGAATCGGCTACGGAAAAATGAAATACCTGCACGCTGAACACGGGGAAGCGCTCGAAGTCATGCGCACAATCAAGAGAGCCTTGGACCCGGAAAACCGGATGAATCCCGGCAAGATCGTCGATCTATCCGTACAGGAAGTCAGAAGAATATCCTATTCAGAAATCATTCTGGAGTCTCGCCTATGAATAAGAGGACCTTTATCAAGCTCTTCGCCGCCACGGTTGCATCTTCGCCGGTAATCCGCCTGCTGGCTTGGGCGGGACAGGAACGACTCCGAAACTGGGCCGGCAATGTCGAGTACAGCACCGACAGGGTTGAAACTTCCACTTCGCTCGAACAGGTGCAGGACTATGTCAAAAAAGAAAACAAGCTGAAAGTGCTCGGCACCCGCCATTGCTTCAACAACATTGCCGACAGCAAAGACCAATTCCTGTCGCTGAAGCCGATGGACAGCGTGATCGCCATCGATCCGGCGAAGCGCACCGTCACCGTCGGTGCGGGCATCACCTATGGAAAGTTGTGCCCTTATCTCGACGGCAAAGGCTTCGCTCTTCACAACCTCGCATCCTTACCCCATATCTCCGTGGCGGGTGCATGCAGCACTGCAACCCACGGCTCCGGCCAGAAAAACGGCAACCTGGCCACGGCGGCATCCGCCCTCGAAATAGTCACGGCGGACGGCAAGATCGTGAACCTATCCCGGGAACGAGACGGCGAGACATTTAGCGGAGCGGTGGTTGGACTGGGCGCTCTGGGCGTGATCACCAAGGTCACACTGGATATTCAGCCGAGCTTCATGATGCGCCAATATGTTTACGAAAACCTGCCGCTCAGTGAGTTGAAAGAGCACTTTGACGCCATCGAATCCAGCGGCTACAGCGTGAGCTTGTTTACCGACTGGCAAAAGCAGCGCATCAACGAACTGTGGATCAAGAGCCGCGTCGAAGAAGGACAGGCATTTCACGCTACTCCCGAGTTCTTCGGAGCGAAGCTCGCCACCCGCAATCTCCACCCAATTGCGGAGCTGTCGGCGGAAAATTGTACCGAGCAGATGGGCGTGCCGGGTCCCTGGTATGAGCGCCTGCCCCACTTTCGCATGGGGTTCACTCCGAGCGCGGGCAAAGAACTGCAATCAGAATATTTCGTGCCGCGGCAGCATGCGGTGCAAGCAATCCTGGCGGTCGAGCGGCTGCGCGATCAAGTGGGCCCGTCTCTACTGATTACCGAAATCCGCACCGTTGCCGCCGACAACTTATGGATGAGCCCTTGTTACCAGCAGGACTGCGTCACCATCCACTTCACCTGGAAACCAGACTGGCCCGCCGTGAGCAAGCTGTTGCCCGTGATCGAGAAGGAACTTGCTCAGTTCAATGCCCGCCCACACTGGGGAAAGCTTTTCACCATCTCGCCGGCGGAACTTAACCGCATTTACAAGAAGATGCGCGAATTTGTTGAGCTCAGTAAGCAGTACGATCCCCAAGGCAAGTTTCGGAATGAGTATCTGAACAAAAACATCTTCAGTACCTGAAACTTGTAAAAGGACGCGTTGGTCGGGTAATTATCCTCGCCGCATTTCTCTGAGCGAGGCGGAGAGTGCTTGGAACAGTGAACGCACCACAAAACAGAATTCGCTTAAGAAAACACAGACCCCTTTTAGACCCCCATTAATCGTTTCCGGCCGTGTTTTAGGGTTCTTGGAGCGCCACTCGTGCCCGTAGATTCACTAAGTTACCGGTGACCGAAACGCTCATAACCCAAAGGTCGGTGGTTCAAATCCACCCCCCGCAACCAACTCCAAGCTCCACAGTCCTAATCACTTGAGCTCGATTGCAGGAACTGCAAGCCGGGTGCAATCGGTACCATTGGGTCCCATTCACCGGCAGCGGTTCCCTCGGCCGCGGTTCACCGGTGTCGCCGCAGAGCCCGCATTGCAAAATGCTCCGAACCACGAGATTGTTCGCGGCGCGCTTGCCCTCCGAGACTGCCTGGGTATAGACATTCATCGTACTCTGGATGGTGGAGTGCCGCAGTAGCTCCTCGCCCTTGAGCCAAAACATCATCGCGATCTCCGTCGGTCTGCTTCTTAACTGGCACAAGCTCCCATGCGCACTTCACACAGCGCGAGTTGTTCGTGTCAACTTCGCAGCGGAAGTTCACGCATTCGCCATTGGGGCAATATTGGAGCGTCACGCGGCACCTCACGAGTTCTTCCGTATAGCGAGCCGAATCGTGGCTGAAGTGTAATTGAGATCCTGAAGTACGGCTCCCGTTGTGAGTGGATGACTCTGTCAGGAACCGTGCGCCCTGGGAAATCATAGCCGCTTCCACCCTACTTGCCTTTCACGAATAGCGGGCTGTTAGCATGAAACTTGCCTTGGAGTCAGGCCTAGGCGGGCCAGGTACGGTGTTTTCGGAGACCAAACGATGAGTATACGGAACCAGAGCGCAACAGCCGGGAGCGACGCGTTCGACCTCGCGGCAACGGGCCTTGAAGAAGCGGCGAGCAAGGCCGCCGCCCTCTTTGTCTCGATCTATCGAGGACTCGGACAGCGGCCGGTAGCGCCACCCAAGACACGGGCTGCGCTGCGCGTGACATTTGCGGGGACCCTCGTCGAGGAAGGCGTTGGCCTCCTGCAAGCTCTCGACGAGTTCGAGCAATGGGTGCTGCCGGGCTCGATGGGCACGCCACATCCGCTCTATCTCGGCCTGGTGAACTCCTCGCCACTGCCGGGAGCGGCGCTCGCAGACCTGTTGATTTCGTCGCTCAACAACAACGGTGGTGCGTTCCATCAATCGCCGGCGATGACCACCTGCGAAGAGGAGCTAGTGCGCGCGTTCGCGAGCCTCTTCGGAATGACTGACTCCGACGGCATGTTCCTGCCAGGCGGCAGCTTCGCGACGCTGCAAGCGATCGTGCTCGCGAGGGTGAAGGCGACGGGCGGTCCGGCACAATCTGAGCTGCGGCTGTATACGTCCGAGGCGGCCCACTTCTCAGTCGCGCGCACGGCGATGGTGGCAGGTATCGCAGCAGAGGATGTGGTCTCGATGCCGGTATCGGGACGAGGCGTCATGGACGTGAGCGCGCTTGAACGGCGTATTCGTCACGATCGCGAGCGGAATAAACAGCCGTTCGCTGTGGTCGCGACGGCCGGCACAACCGGGACAGGCGCGATTGATCCGCTCGTTGACATCGCAGCTCTCTGTCGTGAAGAGAAAATATGGCTGCATGTGGACGCGTGCTACGGCGGCGCGGCGATGCTACTCGAGTCAATGAGGGCGCGCTTCGCCGGCATCGGGGCAGCTGACTCAATCGCGATCGATCCACATAAGTGGTTCTTCATTCCGGTCACGGCCGCGCTCCTGCTGACCCACCGCGACCTCGCGCAAAAGGCGTTCGCCACGACGGCGGGATCATACATTCCGACCGACGGTGAGCCCGATGCCTGGCAGCGGGGGATCCCAACAACTCGGAGATCGTCGGGCCTAGCCGTGTGGATGGCATTGCGCGCGCACGGATGGCGGACCATCAGAGCGGCCGTGAAGAGCAACATCGAGCTCACGCGCCTGCTCGAAGCGCTACTCGCCGAATTAGGCTTCCGCGTCCTAGAAGGCGGTGAGCTCTCAGTCGCGTGCGCCCGCTGGGAACCGCGTGATCAAACGGGGGACGCGATCGACCGGCTTCAAAATACAATCGCACGCGAGGTTGTCTCCTCCGGTAAGGCGTGGTTCTCAACTACGCGCCACGCTGGCCGCAACTGGCTACGCTTCAACATGGTCAACCTGTACACGCGAGAGCACCACGTCCGCCAGCTCGCGGATATACTCAGGACAACCGCGGAGCGCGCGACGAGCGAGGAATCGAAATGGAAAACGTAATGAACATTGGCGGCTCTACCGCGATGAGTTGCTGTCCGCGCGGGGAGGAGATGCCAGAAGCTGGTGGGAATTTGTGATGTTGCCGAAGATTAGCGTTGACGTTCGACCAGTACCAAACCATGCGGAAAGACAGACGATGCGCTCAGGCTTAGGCGTGTTCTTCCTGGCAATCACATTCACAACCGCTCTGGGACAGCAGCCCGCGACGCCCTCGCCCAAGCCGGCCACCGCATCCCCGTCACCGGAGAGGGATTCGAATCGTGCAGCTCTCATCGTACGCGCGAAATCTCTCGAACTTGGTACTCCGTACGTGCCGCCTCCAGGCGATCCACTTGTGCATCATGCGGCAGGCTTCGCAAAGGTCATGTGCTCAGCCGCATTCATCACCGGACTTGATCCCGATTTCGCTGCCGAGAACGTCGGCTACTTTACTGCTCCTTACGCCGAGCGTGCAAAGCTGGGAAAGCCGGTGATTGATCGCTTCAACAAACGCGTGCAGGTTTCGGTCCCGAACGGTGTCATGCGCACGGCGGTCTACCTGGGTGACCAAGGATGTGTCACGCTGCCGGTCGGCAACAACTCGGTCAGTTTCACTCCATTGAAACTGAAGAGCGACCTGCCCGATGTTACCAAGCAGCTATGGCCCGTAGGTGATGCTCTGCCCCAGGAATCATTACCGCCGCAGATCGACATGGCCAAAGTGAAGCAGGCGGTCGACGTGGCTTTCGATCCACCTGCAGGAATGACTGCAGCCTTTGTCATTACCTGGAAGGGGCGGCTCATCGCAGAGCGGTATGGCTCCGGTATCACCGCGCAGACACCGCTAGAGAGCTGGTCCATGGGCAAGAGCTTAACTGCCACACTCATGGGCGTCCTGATCAAGCAAGGAGTGTACGACCCGTGGCAGCCGGCGCCGATTCCGGAGTGGCAGGGTGCCAATGATCTTCGCGCCAAAATTAGGATTGCGGACCTTCTTAATATGTCGAGCGGGCTTCGGATCAAGGCACCGCAGGATCCTGACTACGACCCAGCCGGAACCTATCCCGATCATCTTTATCTGTACACAGGAGGGGTCGATTCATTCTACTACGCCGCCACACGACCGCTACAATGGCCGCCTGGAAAGATCGGGCGTTATCACAATTGTGATCCGGTCTTGGTCAACTATCTGATTCGCCTTGCAGTCGAGAAGCGGGGTGAGGAATATCTGTCGTTTCCGCGACGCGCTTTATTCGACAAGATCGGAATCCGTACCATGGTCATGGAGACGGACCCGTTCGGTAATTTCCTGACGCAAGGCTACGAGCTAGCGTCCGGTCGTGACTGGGCACGCTTAGGGAATCTCTATCTTCAAGATGGCCTCTGGAACGGAGAGCGAATCTTGCCCGAGGGATTCGTCAAGTTCGTCAGTACGGTAGCGCCCGCTTGGGAAGCCGACAAGCGTCCGGTTTACGGAGGCTTCTTCTGGATCAATGGTGACGGCCAATACCCGGTGCCCAAGGACGCGTTTTACATGTCCGGCGCCGGCGGTCAGACTACGCTGATCATTCCGTCACACGATCTCGTTGTGGTTCGGCTCGGGCACTATAAGGGTGCCGACGTCGGGGAGCAAAGCTTCAAGAAATCTCTTGCCCTCCTTATGCAGGCAGTGCCGCAGAGGCGATGAGGCGACAAGTTTGGGTTGCTGTTCGTATCTAATCGCGTCTCCAACTTCCGGATTGCATTGATGATCGGCGGCAACGGCTGCGCTCTCCTTCACCCACGCCGAGGCGCGAGTCTAATCAAGAGTACTCGCAAGCACGGTCCAGATGTCTGGCAGTCTCGTTGGTCGGAGAAAAGCCCTTCAGGGAAGCGCATCTACCGCAAGAAGGCGATCGGCACAATCAACCAGTACACCGCACCGATGTCGCGCCGCACGCCGAGCAGTAGGGAGAGCATCACCAGCAATCGGACGGAATCTGCCGATCCGTTGAATGCGTCCGAATCTCTGTCCGCTCCGGGTCAAACAAGGGTCACGATACTGTTAACCTCCAGTATTCATGCGGCCCCGTGGGTTGTCATCTGCGCCGCAAAGTATTTGAATTTGCAGTTTCCCACGAGGCTCATAACCTCACGCTCCTAAGGGTTCCTTGGCGTTCCCTCGGCATCCTTATTGTAGGAGCTTTTGCAAATTGGGCGTCCAGCGTAGCAATGCCCGGAAGATCACTCGTCAAAGTCGGTGGAACCTACATCGCGTGAGCGATAGGGCAATACCGAACCAAGCCCCCGGAATGGTGGGGGAAGGCGTAGAGACTGGATGGCGAGCATCCCTCGTGGATGAAGGTACAGTCCGACTCTCATCGAAAGGTGAGTCAGA
>Ga0070706_100005849_pt1 | contig 11666 bp, 10 predicted proteins | sample KBSK5501metaG_FD_65476 | JGI IMG/M metagenome (GOLD analysis project Ga0070706, IMG submission 65476) | Corn, switchgrass and miscanthus rhizosphere microbial communities from Kellogg Biological Station, Michigan, USA - KBS K5-50-1 metaG | ecosystem: Host-associated > Plants > Roots >...
CGCCATCCCACGGCACCTCCCGCATCGACTCGGGATCCATCACGGTCATTCCCTCCTCGCACGTATAGCGCACGCCCTGGCGGCCGTTGCGCTCGGTGCGCGCGCTGATGTCGAGCGCGTTCCATTCGGTGTGCTTGGCGCATACCGCGGCGGGTCCGTAGGTTTCGGTCAGGCCGTAGACGTGGGTGATGTCGAACCCCATGCGCTGCATGCCCTCGATCACCGCCGCCGGCGGCGCGGCTGCGGCGACGAGACAGCTCACTTTCTGCGGGATGCCCTGCTTCCATTCGTCGGGAGCGTTGATGAGCATCGCGTGCACGATCGGCGCGCCGCAATAGTGCGTGACGCCGTGCTCGCGGATCGCATCGAGGATCAGCTTCGCCTCGACGCGCCGCAGGCAGACGTTGGTGCCTGCGTTGGCTGCCATCGTCCACGGGAAGCACCAGCCGTTGCAGTGGAACATCGGCAGCGTCCACAGGTACACCGCGTGTCGCGGCATCCCCCAGTCGATGATGTTCGAAAGCGCATTGAGATACGCGCCGCGGTGGTGGTAGACGACGCCTTTGGGGTTCCCCGTCGTTCCCGAGGTGTAGTTGAGCGAGATCGCCTGCCATTCGTCGGCGGGATGCTTCCAGTCGAAATTGGGATCGCCGCCGGAGATGAACTGTTCGAAATCGGTAGCACCCAGCCGCTTGCCCCCCGGGCCGGCCACATCGACGATGTCGATCACCTGGATCTTGCGATCGAGCTGCGCCAGCGCGGCCTCGATCGTCGGCGAGAACTCGGTGTCGGTGATCAGTACTTTCGCCTCACCGTGTTTCAACATGAACGCGATCGCCTCGGCGTCCAGGCGCGTGTTCAACGTGTTGAGTACGCCGCCGGCCATCGGCACGCCGAAATGGGCTTCCAGCATCTCCGGTGTGTTTGCCGCCATCAGCGCGACCGTGTCGCCGTTTGCGATGCCGGCGAGTTTGAGCGCGGAAGCGAGCCGGCGCGAGCGCGCGTACGTCTCGGCCCAGGTGTATCGGCGATCGGCGTGAATGACCGAAAGCTGGTTCGGATATACGTACGCCGCGCGCGCAACGAACGACAGCGGCGTGAGCGGCGTGTAGTTGGCTTCGTTTCGATCGAGGTCTTTCTCGTAGGCGCTGGTCATGACGCGGGCTTAGGTGGCTTCGGCGTTTGCCGGAGGCGGGGTCTCATAGTAACCAATCTCCTCGAAAAGACAATCGTGCAGCGGCTCGCTTCGACTTGCTGCGCACGGCCGAATTCTCTATGCTGGCCGCTCCGCGCGCACCGCAAACGCTTGAAGCGACCAGCGCATCATGGGCCATCGGTTGTCCAAGATCGTCACCCGCACCGGCGATGCCGGCACGACCGGGCTGGGCGACGGCTCGCGCGTCGCCAAGGACTCGGCGCGCATCGACGCGATCGGCGCGGTCGACGAGCTCAATTCGACCGTCGGCCTGCTGCTCGCGGAGGCGCTTCCCGACGCAGTCGCGGCCTGCCTCACCGAGGTGCAGCACGATCTGTTCGATCTCGGCGGCGAGTTGTCGATCCCCGGCCACGCCACCGTCAGCGAAGCACAGGTCATCCGGCTCGAGGAGGCCGTCGAGCGCTTCAACGCCGACTTGCCGCCGCTCAAGGAATTCATCCTGCCCGGAGGCACGCGCGCGGCGAGCCTAGCGCACGTCGCGCGGACCGTTTGCCGGCGTGCCGAGCGTTCGCTGGTGCACCTGGGTGCATCCACCACGGTGCGCGATCCCGTACGGAAGTATGTGAATCGACTCTCCGACCTCCTCTTCGTGCTGGCGCGCGTGCTCAACCGTGACGCAGGCCGCACCGACGTCCTCTGGCGGAAGGACCGCCAGCGCGCCTAAGCAGGCGGGGTTCGATCGACATGCAGAACGACCCTGCCAAGCAGCTCGAGCGCAATGCGCGCCTCATGGAGTTGCTGGCGCGGACCGCGCTCAAGGATCAACAGGCGTTCGCCGAGCTCTACCGCCTGACCTCTCCGCATCTGTACGCGGTGGCGCTGCGTATATTCAGGGAAGCGGCCGCGGCCGAGGAGGTCCTGCAGGAGAGTTTCGTCAACATTTGGCACCACGCCGGCTCGTACGTCGCCGCCAAGAGCCAGCCGCTGACGTGGTTGACCAGCATCGTCCGCAATCGCTGCCTGGATCAACTGCGCCGGCGCGAGGTCGAAACCGTAACGATGGACGATGAGGAAGAAGGCGTGACGATCGCGGCCGAGGATCCGACTCCGCTGGAGATGCTGCTCTCCGGCGCGGAGGCGCACGCGGTCAAGGACTGCGTTGAGGCGCTGGAGCCGGGCCAGAAGCAGGCGATCGCATTGGCCTTTTTCCAGGGCCTGTCGCACTCGGAACTCTCGCGGCATCTGAGACAGCCGCTCGGTACCGTCAAGTCGTGGGTGCGCCGCGGCCTCGAGCGCCTGCGCGACTGCCTCGACCGCGCCGGGGTGACGCGATGAACCTTCGCGATCCCGAGCGTGCCGATGCGTTGGCCGGCGAATACGTGCTTGGTACGCTGCGCGGACGCGCACGGCAGCGGTTCGAGCGTCTGGCACGCACCGAGCGGATCGTGGCCGATGCGGTGCGCGGCTGGGAAGAGCGACTCTTGCCGCTCGCGGAAGCGTTGCCGGCGATCGCCCCGCCGTCCCGCGTCTGGGCCGCGATCTTGGCCCGCATCCGGAGCGCGCCCGCGGCCCCCCGCGCCCGTTCGTTGCTGTGGACTCCTGTCGGATGGTGGCGCGGTCTCGCGCTCGTGGGTCTTGTGACTTCGCTGGCACTTGCGGTCGCGCTGCTCAAGCCCGCGCCGCCAGAAGGCACGCTGGTCGTCGTGCTGGCCGGACAGGACGCCAAGCCGGCGCTGGTCGCAACGTCGGCCCGGGCGAGCCGCTACCTCACCGTAAAAGCGATAGCTCCGGTCGCCGTTGCGCCCGATCGTGCGCTCGAGCTGTGGATGTTGCCTGCGCAGGGGAATCCGCGCTCGTTGGGCCTCGTCTCAATGGTCTCTCCGGCAGGCGTCGCGCGCATCGAGCTGCCCGCCGCGGCGGATCAGGCGCTGCAGAACATTCCGGCGCTGGCGATAAGCCTCGAGCCTGCAGGCGGCTCGCCGACCGGGCTGCCGACCGGACCGGTGCTCTACACCGGCCCGGTGCAGCGCCTGTACTAGACGCAGGAGGTCGGTACGAATCGCGGCCGTTTGGTAGCCCGGGTTGAGCGTGAAGCGCGAAACCCGGGTCAGTGCGTATCGCGATACATTTCCCGGGATTCGCCTGCGGCTCATCCCGGGCTACGGCGCTTGAGCGCGTAGCCGTCCGCGCGGTCTTCCATCTCCCAGCCGGCGGCGTGCAGCTCGAGACGCAGCCGGTCCGCTTCGGCCCATTCTCTGGCGGCGCGTGCCGCCGCGCGTGCCGCGGCCAGCGCGCGCACGACCTCGGGGATCGTTTCCTGCTTGGGTTGCCACGTCTCGAGCCCGAGCCCGAAGACGCGGTCGAACGCCGCGAGCGTCGCCTTGCGCGCGGCAGGCGGCAGCTCGCCGCGCAGCACCTCCCACGCCAGCGCGAGCGCACGCGGCAGGTTGAGATCGTCGTTGATCTCGGCTGTGAACCGATCGACGTAGCGCGGGTCGGCGGCTCCCGCACTCGGCAACGCCTGGAAGCCGTTGCGCATCCGATCGAGCGCCGTCGCCGCGGCGTCGAGCGCATCGAAGGTGAAGTTGAGCTGGCTGCGGTAGTGGGCCGTGAGACAGAGGTAGCGATACGCGAGCGGATCGTAGCCGCGGTCGGTCAGCGACTTGAGCCGGAGGAACTCGCCGGCCGACTTTGCCATCTTGGCGTCGTTGGCGAGCAGGAAGTAGCCGTGCATCCAGAAGTTCGCGAGTCGGGTGCCCACGCGCGCCTCGGTTTGCGCGATCTCGTTGGTGTGGTGGACCGGAATGTGGTCCTCGCCGCCGCAATGGATGTCGAAGAAGTCGCCAAGGTACTTCTGCGCCATCGCCGAGCACTCGATGTGCCAGCCGGGAAAGCCGGTTCCCCAGGGGCTTTCCCATTCCATCTGGCGCTTTTCGCCCGGCGGCGAGAACTTCCAAAGCGCAAAGTCGGTCGCACGCCTCTTCTCGCCGATATCAACGCGCTTGCCAGCCTCGAGCCCCGCCTTGTCCAGGCGCGCAAGGTAGCCGTAATCGGGCTGCTTGCTGGTGTCGAAGTAGATGCCGTCGGACGTGCGATACGTGAAGCCGTTTTTCTCGATGTCGGCGATGAACTCGATTTGCTCGTGGATGTGGTCGGTGGCGCGGCAGAGGATCGTCGGGTCCTCGATGTTGAGCGCGCGCATGTCCTCGAGGAACGCATCGGTGTAAAGCTTCGCGATCTCCCATGCGGTCTTGCCGGTGCGCCGCGCACCTTTTTCCATCTTGTCTTCGCCGGTATCGGCGTCGGAGGTGAGATGGCCCACATCGGTGACATTCATGACAAGTGCTACCTCGTAACCGTTCCATTCCAGCACTCGCCGGAGCAGGTCCTCGAACAGGAAGGTGCGGAAGTTGCCGATGTGCTGGTAGTCGTAAACCGTCGGGCCGCAGGTGTAGAGGCCGACCGCGCCGGCCTTGAGCGCCTCGAAGCTGCGCAGGCTGCGGGTATAGTTGTCGTAGAGCTTGAGCGCGGTTGGCATGGTGGATGGCACAAGGAAGTCGCCAGGCAGCGAATCCGGTGCGCGGGCAAGCCGCACGGGTTACGCGAGGCGCTTGGCCATAACGTAATCGTCCATCACGAATCCGCCGCCGATGTCGACCACAACCGCCTCGCGCACGAGGAATCCGTTGCGTTCGTAGGCGCGGATCGCCTGTACGTTTTCCTTGTTGACGTTGAGGATCAGCGTCGTTCGGCCCTGAACGATCGCGGCGGCTTCTGCGGAGGCGATCAGGCTCCGACCCACGCCGCGCCCGTGGAAGTCCTGATGCACATAGAGCTTGTCGAGCTTGAGCTCATCAGGTTGATCGGGACGGTAATACGCGGCGAATCCTGCGAGCCGGTCGCCCAGATAGGCGAGGTCGAGCCCGGCGCCTTCCTCGGTGATGAAGCGCCGCAACGCATCGAGCGAATAGCCGCGCGCGAGCATGTACTCGATCTGCTCGACGGTGATGATGCCGGGGTAATGCCTGCGCCAGATGATGCCCGCGAGCTCGGTGACGGCGGGAAGATCGCGCTCCACCGCGCCGACGACGCGAGCTCGCTGCACATCGGGCATGCGAACGTGAACAGGAGGGGTCACTCGGACGAGCTTAGCACGGCAAACGTGTGGGGTGAGGTTCCGGTCCGTCGAACGCGGTAGAATCGCGCCCTTCGCGATGTCCCCGCCTTCCGCGCCCGCTCCCGCTCCGTCCGTTGCTCCGCTGACGCGGCGCGCCGCGCTCGCGCTGCTGCTCGTCTTTACCCTGCTCTGGTTCGCGAATCTCGACTATCGTCGGCTGGTCCATCCCGACGAAGGCCGCTACGCCGAGATCCCGCGCGAGATGGTGATGACAGGTGACTGGGTGACGCCGCGGCTGAACGGCATCAAATATTTCGAGAAACCCGCGCTGCAGTACTGGCTCACCGCCGCTGGCTACGAAGCGTTCGGCGTGCACCACTGGACCGCGCGGCTATGGCCCGCATTGTCGGGCTATCTCGGCGTGCTGTTCATCGGCTACGTGGGCTTTCGCCTCGGCGGGTCCGCGCTTGGCCTGTACAGCGCGGCCGCACTCGGCGGTTGTCTCTGGTACGCGCTCAACGCGCACATCCTCACGCTCGACGCCGGGCTCACGTTGTGGATGAGCATGGGCCTGGGCAGCCTGTTCATTGCGCAGCGTGCAGATGCAACGGCAGCTGAAAGGCGCTCGTGGATGTGGGCGGCATGGGGCGCGCTCGCGCTGGCGACGCTGTCCAAGGGATTGATCGGCATCGTGCTGCCGGGGGCGGCACTGGTCGCCTACACGCTGATCACGCGCGACTGGGCACTGTGGCGACGCCTGCACCTGATTTCGGGCGCCATCGTCTTTTTTGCGCTCGCCGCGCCGTGGTTTCTCGTCGTGTCGGCGCGCAATCCCGAATTCTTCGACTTCTTCTTCATCCACGAACACTTCACGCGCTACCTTACCGGCGAGCACCGGCGCGAGGGCGCGTGGTGGTATTTCGTGCCGATCTTCGTCGTCGGCATTCTGCCCTGGCTCACGGTGTTCTTCTGGACCGCGAAACGGATGTGGACCGACGCGCGTAGCGAGCGCAACGGCTTCAACTGGCAAAGGTTCGCGCTGGTGTGGGCGGCGGTCATTTTCGTGTTCTTCAGCGTGTCCGGATCGAAGTTGTCGTCGTACATCCTGCCGATCTTCCCGGCGCTGGCGCTTCCGATCGGCTGGCAACTGACGGCGCTGTCCGATGCGACGCTCGAGCGCCTGACGCTGCCGCTGGTCGTCGCGGCCGGCGTCGTCACGCTGGTGGTGCTTTTCGCATACGCGCCGATTGCCGCGCATTTTGCCGGGGCGCGGCAACCTCTGGAGCCCCTGCTCGCGTATGCGCCGTGGATCAAGGCCGGCTGCGCCGTCGCGTTCCTGGGCGGCGTCGCAGGTTGGTGGTGGATTCGAGCGGCCAAGCGTACTGCGGCGGTGCTGGCGGTGGCGCTCTCCTCGCTCGCGGGTGCGCAGCTCGTGCTGACCGGTCACGACGCGCTTGCCGAATCGCGCTCGACCTCGCCCATCCTGTCGCGCATCGTCGCCACGCATGGGCCGCTGCGCGCGAACGTGCCGTTCTATACGATCCGGATGTACGATCAGACGTTGCCGTATTATCTCGGGCGGACGGTCGTCCAAGTCGATCATCCGGACGAGTTGGCGATGGGGCTCAAGAGCGAGCCGGAGAAGGGGATTGCCACCGTCGGCGAATGGCGGCGTCGCTGGGAAGCGGCCGAGCAGGCCTATGCGATCATGCAACCGGAAGAATACGACGAACTCAAGCGGGAAGGCGTGGCGATGGTCGAGCTGGGGCGCGACCCGCGCCGCGTCGTCGTCGGCCGACGATGATGACCTGGGTCGCGTTCTACTTCCTCGTTACCGGCGTGCTCCTAAACGCCGGCGCGCAACTCCTGCTCAAGGCCGGCACCAATGTGCTGGGCGTGATCACGCTTACTGCAGATAACTGGCCCTCGCAGTTCGGCCGCATGGCGCTCGAGCCGCACATCGCCGCCGGGCTCGCCTGCTACGTCGTGAGCGTGGTCGTGTGGATTATCGGCTTGTCGCGCGTCCCGGTATCGATCGCCTATCCCATGCTGTCGCTGGGCTACATCATCAATGCAATCGCCGCTCACTATCTTCTCGGCGAGGCACTGACGCTGTCGCGCTGGGTCGGGATCGGCTTCATCATCGTCGGCGTGTGGCTGGTGGCGCGATCATGAGCGCCGCAGGGCCGCCCCAAGGCGCCAATCGCGCCCCGTCCGGGGGCAGCGCAGCGGCGCCAGCCGCACCAGTGACCGCCGGCTATCTCAAATTCGCGGGCCCGCTGCTCGACGAGACGACCATCGCCGGCGTCGACGACGTCCTGCGCTCCGGCCATATCGCGAGCGGCCCGTGGGTGCAGAAGTTCGAGGCACGGTTGTCCGCCTTTTGCGGCGGCCGCCCGGTGCGGGTGCTAACCTCTGCGACCGCCGCGGTCGAGGTCGCGTTGCAGCTCTGCGGCATCGGCCCCGGCGACGAGGTGATCACGTCGGCGCAGAGCTTCTTCACTGTGCTCAACATGATCGTCAAGGTCGGCGCGACGCCGGTATTCGTCGACTGCGATCTCGTCACCCGCAACATCGACTTGCGACAGATCGAGGCGGCGATCACGCCACGGACCCGGGCGATCATTCCGACGCATTATTCCGGCGCGCTGGTCGACATGGATGCCTTGTTCGCACTGGCGCAGCGCCACCGCTTGCGCGTCATCGAGGACGCGGCGCTGGTTATCGGCTCGCGCTGGAAAGGCCGGAACGTCGGCGCGTTCGGCGACCTCACCACGTTCAGCTTTCATCCGAACAAGAACATCACGTCGATCGAAGGGGGCGCGCTGGTGGTCAACGACGACGCGGAGGCAAAACGCGTCGAGGCGCTGCGCTTCCACGGCATCACGTACCTGCCCGATCGCACGCGCGACGTGGCATTTCCCGGCGGCAAGTTCAACCTACCCGACGTCAATGCGCGCATCGGCCACGATCAGCTCGAACGCCTGCCGCAGTTTCTGACGCGACGCCGCGCGCTCGTCGGTCGCTACTTCGCGAAGCTCGCGACCGATCCCCCGTGCGTGCTGCCGCCGCAGCCGAAGGATGGCGACGACGACGGCCATTCCTGGAATATGTTCTGCGTGCTTCTGCCGCTGGACCGCCTGACGATCTCGCGCAAACAGTTTCGCGATGCGCTCGAGGCTCGCGGCATCGCCACGGGGGTATCGTACGAAGCGCTGCATCTCACCACGCTCGGCCGCCGCTACGGCGGGCACGACGGCCAGTTTCCGAACGCGGAGCGCGTCTCGCGGGAGACGGTGACGCTGCCCCTGCACGCCGGCATGACCGAGCCCGATGTCGATCGCGTCTGCGCCGCGGTTGCCGCAGTGATCGCCGCGGGACGCAAGTGACGAGCATGATCGCGTCGGCGCCGGCGCTTTCGATCGTGATTCCCGTCTACAACGAGGAGGCGGGGCTGCAGCCACTTTTCGATCGTCTGTACCCGGCGCTCGACAAGCTCGGCCGGAGCTATGAGGTCATCTTCGTCGACGACGGGAGCCGCGACCGGTCGGCGGCGATGCTCAAGGATCAGTTCCTGGAGCGGCCCGACGTGACGCGGATCATCGTGTTCAACGGCAATTACGGGCAGCACCTGGCGATCGTCGCCGGCTTCGAGCATTGCCGCGGCGAGCGCATCGTCACGCTCGACGCCGATCTGCAGAATCCACCCGAAGAGATCGGCAAGCTCATCGCCGCGATGGACGCGGGCCATGACTACGTCGGCGGCATCCGTCGCACGCGCAAAGACTCCTGGTGGCGGCACGCGGCTTCGAAGGCGATGAATCGCGTACGCGAGCGCATCACCGGGATCAAGATGACCGATCAGGGTTGCATGCTGCGCGCGTACAGCATCGACATTGTCCGCGCCATCGCCGCATCGCGCGAGGTCAGCACGTTCATCCCGGCGCTGGCGTATACGTTCGCGCACAGCCCGACCGAGGTCGAGGTCGAGCATGCCGAGCGCGCGGCCGGCGAGTCGAAATACTCGCTCTACAGGCTGATCCGGCTCAACTTCGACCTGATCACGGGCTTCTCGCTGGTCCCGCTGCAATTGTTCTCGATGTTCGGCATGATCGTTTCGGCCGGCGCGGTCCTTGTGTACGTCATCGTCATCGTCAATCGTCTCATCCTGGCCGGCTGGCGGGAGGGCTTCGCGACGCTGTGGGACCGCGACATCCTCGCCTTCTTCCTGATCGGCGTGTTGCTCTTCGGCCTCGGGCTCGTCGGCGAATATGTCGGCCGCATCTACCAGCAGGTCCGCGAGCGGCCGCGGTATACGATTCAGGCGGTGCTCGAGGGCGAATCGGGGAGCCCGCGCGCGCCGTGACTCGCGCCGTTGTTTTCGCGTATCACAACGTTGGACGGGCTGCGCCACAGCGAGGCGAAGCCCTCGGGCGGGCGCGGCCCGGACCCCGTGTTAGTAGCACCTGATGACTCGGTCCATGCCGACACGCGCCGTCGTCTTCGCATATCACAACGTAGGACGGGCCGCGCCACGGCGAGGCGAAGCCCTGGGGCGGGCGCGGCCCGGACCCCGTGTTAGTAGCGCCTGATGACTCGGTCTATGCCGACACGCGCGGTCGTCTTCGCATATCACAACGTAGGGGTCCGCTGCCTGAAGGTTCTGCTCGCGCACGGCGTCGAGGTACCACTTGTCTTCACGCATGAGGACGCTCCTGGCGAGGCAATCTGGTTCGACAGCGTCAAAGCCACCGCCGTCGAGTACGGCATTCCGGCGCTTACGTGTGCGGATCCGAATGCACCGGAGATCGTCGCGCAAATCGCCGGCTTGCGGCCGGATTTCCTGTTTTCGTTTTATTACCGGTTGATGCTCAAGACGCCGCTGCTCGCACTGGCGCGCCATGGCGCGCTCAACATGCACGGCTCACTTCTTCCGAAGTACCGCGGCCGGGTACCCGTGAATTGGGCGATCATTCGCGGCGAAACCGAAACCGGCGCGACGCTGCACTACATGACCGAGACACCCGATAACGGCGACATCGTCGCGCAGACCGCGGTGCCGATCCTGCGCGATGACACCGCGAAGGAAGTGTTCGACAAGGTAACCGTCGCGGCGGAGCTCACGTTGGACCGCGTGCTGCCGGCGCTCGTCGCCGGCACGGCGGAGCGTCGACCGCAGGATTTGAACCGCGGCGGGTACTTCAGCGGCCGCAAACCCGAGGATGGCGTCATCGATTGGTCGAGGAGCGCGGCGGAAATCCACAACCTCGTGCGCGCTGTCGCGCCGCCATATCCCGGCGCGCGCACCTCGCTGCGTGGCCGACCCGCACGCATCCTGCGCACGCGCGTGCTCGACCCGGCGGTACCCCCGGCAAAGACGCCGGCGCTCACCGTGGAAGGCAATCGCATCGTTGCTCATTGTGGAGCCGGCGGTACGCTGCTCATTCTGGCGCTGGAGATCGAAGGTGACGTTGTAGGCGCCGATGCGCTTGCGCGTGTCCTGAGTGGCGTGCCTGTGCCACTGGTCGCATGAGCCAGTTTGCGCGTTTGGCCGGCTTGGGGTCGCGCAGGTAGAATCCGCATTTCGCCGCGCGCGCTCGTCGCGTGCGCACAACCCATGCACAAAATCCTCATCCTCGGCGTCAACGGTTTCATCGGTCATCACCTCTCTCAGCAGCTCGTCGCCGCGACCGACTGGGAGATCTACGGCATGGACATGCAGACCGACCGGATCACCGACCTGCTGTCCGAGAAGCGGTTCCATTTCTTCGAGGGCGACATCACGATCAACCGCGAGTGGATCGAATACCACATCAAGAAGTGCGACACCGTGCTGCCGCTGGTGGCAATCGCGACGCCGGCGACCTACGTGCGCGAGCCGCTGCGCGTGTTCGAGCTCGACTTCGAAGCCAACCTCCCGATCGTCCGTGCCTGTGTCCGATACAGGAAGCGTGTCGTGTTCCCGTCGACCTCGGAGGTTTACGGCATGTGCCGCGACGATGAATTCGATCCCGAGGCTTCCGAGCTGGTCCTGGGGCCCATCGGAAAACCGCGCTGGATCTATGCCTGCGCCAAGCAAATGATGGACCGCGTCATCCACGCGTACGGCATGCAGGAAGGGCTCGACTATACGTTGTTCCGTCCGTTCAACTGGATCGGCGCCGGCCTCGACTCGATCAACACGGCCAAGGAAGGCAGCTCGCGGGTAATCACGCAGTTCCTCGGCCACATCGTGCGCGGCGAGCCGATCAAGCTGGTCGACGGCGGGACGCAGAAGCGCACTTTTACCTACATCGACGACGGCATCGCCGCGCTGATGAAGATCATTGCCAACGAGGGCGGTATCGCGGGCGGCAAGATCTACAATATCGGCAACCCGAGGAACAATTACTC
>Ga0070706_100005852_pt1 | contig 11663 bp, 13 predicted proteins | sample KBSK5501metaG_FD_65476 | JGI IMG/M metagenome (GOLD analysis project Ga0070706, IMG submission 65476) | Corn, switchgrass and miscanthus rhizosphere microbial communities from Kellogg Biological Station, Michigan, USA - KBS K5-50-1 metaG | ecosystem: Host-associated > Plants > Roots >...
AGCAGCGCGCCGGCTGCCACGTCCCACGGGCCGAGCGCCTGCTCGAAGTAACCGTCGAAGACACCGGCGGCGGTCCAGGCGAGGTCGAGGCTCGCCGATCCCGCCCGCCGCAGGTCCTCGAACCGACGCAGCGCCGTCTCGAACACCGGGAGGTACTCGTCGAGGCGGTCCGCCTTGGCGCGGAACGGGAACCCGGTCGCACAGATCGCTCGTTCGGCGTCGCGCCCGCTCACGGTCATGGGCTCGCCGTTCGAGAACGCGCCGCCGTCCTTGCTCGCCGTGTACGTGATACCGAGCAGCGGCGCGTGCACGACCCCGACGACGGGTACGCCCTGTTGCACGAGCGCCACAGAGACGCCGACGGCCGGGAAGCCGTGCAGGAAGTTGGCCGTCCCGTCCAACGGGTCGACGAACCAGCCCACATCGCCGCGTGTGCCGCCGCCTTCCTCGCCGAAGACCGGGAGCGACGGTGAGTCAAGCTCGAGAACCTCGCGCACCGCCGACTCGCTGCTGGTGTCGACGTCGCTGACCCAGTCACCCGGCCCCTTCTCGCGCGCGTTCCCCGCCGAGCCGAAGTGCTCGGCGACGATCGAGCCGCCGGCGTCGGCAGCGCGCTCGGCGGCGCGCAGCAGCGAGGGAAGGTCGAGCTCGTCCGTCACAACGGGAGGGCAGGGCGGACCGCGTCGAGCAACTCGGGCGTCGCCGCCGCCAAGAGCTGTCGCCGGGCGTCGGTTGCCGTGACGACGAGCTCCCCGCCGTGGGCGTCGACGACCACGGCGCCCGCCTCGCGGCACACGAGGACGCCGCCGAGGTAGTCCCACGGCGCCTGCCAGCTCGTGAGGTAGGCGTCGAGCGCGCCGGAGGCCACGTCGCACAGCTCGAGTGCCGCCGAGCCCAGCGACCGAAACTGCTTCCACGGCAGTCGCTGTTGCGGCGCCCCCGAGAAGCAGACGACTGCGTCGCCGACCTGCTTCACCGCCGACGGCTTCACGCCTTCGCCGTCCCGCCACGCGCCCGCGCCGCGCACAGCAGTCGTGCGCACGCCGGTCGCCTGATTGGTGACGAGGGCGCACAGGGGTCCGTCGGCGTCGACCGCGCACAAGGAGATGGACCAGTACGGGATGTCGCGTGAGCAGTTGGTGGAGCCGTCGACGGGATCGAGGACGACGGTGATCGCGGCGTCATCGCGACCGGAGCGGCCCGACTCCTCGCTGACGACTGCGACATCAGCCTCGTGCAGGATCGGCAGGACCGCCGCGTCGGCGACGAGGTCGAGCGCGTACTGCCCCGGCCGTTCTGTGCGCGCTCGGCGAGCTGCACCGGTCAACGGTTCGACCGCCGTCCTCGCCGCGTTCGCGGCGTCATCGAACACCGAGAGGAGCTCGTCGGCCGTCATCGCCGAACGCTACCGATATCGATGCCGTGGTGGGCGAGGTCTTCGGGGGTGTCGAGGTCGGCCAGCGCGTCGGGGGGCGCGACAGCGCGCCATTCGGCCTCGGTGATCTCGACGACGGGAACGGCCGAAAGCAGCGCATGCATCGCGCGCTCACCCTGTTCCATAAGGTCGGCGGCGGCGTCGAGCGCGTCCGGCGCGTACCTCGCGCAGCAGGACTGGCGCATGCCGCCGGCGATTGGCACCACGGTCTCGACGGCGGGATGGCGCACGAGCAGCTCGAGCAGCCGTTGGTCGACGAACGGCAGGTCGACGCCGAGCAGCAACACGGGTCCTTCGTATCCGCGTGCGCGCAGCGCGCCGGCGCCCGTCAGGAGCGCCGCCAGCGGTCCGGCGCGGGGCTCGTCGTCGTGCACCGCCTCCAGCTCGCTACGCCCGGGCCCGATCTCGAGCACCGGCTCGCACACGGTGGTCAGCACCCGCGCGGCGCGATCGGCGAGTCGCTCCCCCGCGACGACGAGGTCGGCCTTGTCGCGGCCCATGCGCCGGCTCGACCCGCCCGTCAGCAGCAGTCCTGCGACCACAGGCCGACGGTATCGTCCCGCGCGGAGCTTGCGACGGCGACGAAGGAGCGTTGTGTGAGGGAGGCCGAGATGCGCCGGCGGGTCGCCGCGGCACGGGTCGGGCGGCTGGCGACGGTGCGCCCGGACGGCGACCCGCATCTCGTGCCGATCTGCTTCGCGGTGCTCGAGGGTGACGGCGGCGACGTCATCGTGTCCGGCACCGACGAGAAGCCGAAGACGACCTATGCCCTCCGCCGTCTGCGCAACATCGCCGAGCACTCGGCAGCGACGCTCCTTGTGGACCACTACGAGGAGGAGTGGGAACGGGTGTGGTGGGTGCGCGTCGACGGCCGCGGACGCGTCATCGACGACGAAGCCGAGCGCGAGCGCGCCGTCGCCGCGCTGCGAGCCAAGTATCGCCAGTACGAGCACCTCGGCATACCGGGCGCCGTGCTCGCGATCGACGTCGACCGGTGGCTCGGGTGGGCCTACCTCGACGACTGACCGTCAGCGACCGAGGTCCTCCGCCAGCTCGACGAGGTGCCCGTCCGGATCGCTGACATAGGCGGTGCGCTGACCCCAGGCGCGGTCGGTGGGAGGGACCGCCGGCGTCGCGCCGCCCGAGACGAGGTCGTCGTACGCCGCGTCGCAGCTCTCCACCTTGAAGCCGAGCTCGAACGCGGGAGCGTCGGGGGACGGAGACTCGAGCTCCCGTCCGAGGGTCGCCGCCATCGCAGCACGCTCGTACAGCGCGACGCGCGTCTCTCCGGTCGCGAGCTGCGCGAACGAGCCAGAGCGGTGGCCGAGAGGCATCCCGAGCAGGTCGCAATAGAAATGGAGCGCACGGTCGAGGTCCAGGACGACGAGCACCACGTAGTCGGGTGCCCGGAAGCGGTCCACGAGCCGGTCGCGCTCAGCTCGGTGGACGCTCAGCCGACGTGTCCGGCTCGAGGTGGTACCCGATGACCTTCCACGTGCCCTCCCGCTGGGCGAGCTGGATCTGGTTCCGCACTGACGTCCCGTCTTGCAGGATCACGCGGGTACGCACGGCGGCGAGCTCGGACCCCCGGAGCACCTCGTCGAGCTTCACGTCGCTGGCGAGGCCTGCGAGCTCGCGTTGCCCCGCGTACGCCTCCCGCTTGTCGGTCATGAAATCCCCGCGGGAGCGGCCGTCCCGCAGCTCGTCCCCCGAAAGCGCCCACAGCGCGTCGAAGTCCAGCCGGTCCCATGCGAGCTCGTACGAGACGGCGACGTCACCCGGTGACGGTCCCGGCTCGAGCCCGACCGCGACCACGAGGGCCAGCACGAGCGCGATGACCGCGACGGCGATCCCGGCGGCGATCACCCGGCGGAACGGGCGGCCACGCTCTCGATCTCCCCGGCCAGCCCGAGATCCCGGTCGGTGATGCCGCCCTCGTCGTGCGTCGAGAGCCCGACGCGCACCTTGCGCCAACGGACGTCGAGGTCCGGATGGTGGTTGGCCTTCTCGGCCAGGAACCCGACCCGGGTCAGGAACGCGATGGCGTCCGGAAACGAGGGCAGCTCGTAGACCTTCTCGATCTCGTCGCCGCGCCGTCCCCAGCCGGCCAGTTCGGCCAGCCCGGACCGGATCTCGTCGTCGGACAACCGCGCCACGCCGGCATTGTCGCATCCTTGCATGGTCGAACATCTGTTCGATAGGCTCGGGCCGTGGCGGCACGAGACCTCCGGTGGCAGCTCGCCCACGACGACAAAGAGGCGTCGCAGCAGGCGCTGTTCGACGTGCCCCAGCGCGAGATCGGCACCGGCGAGTTCCGTGGCCTCGAGTTCCTCCACGTGCGCGCCCGCTCGATCATCAACAAGGTCGGCCCGAAATCCCCCGTCCCCTTCCAATACACGATCAACGCGTACCGGGGATGCAGCCATGCATGCACCTACTGCTTCGCCCGTCCGACGCACGAGTACCTGAACCTCGACCCGGCGATCGACTTCGACCGCGTGATCGTCGTGAAGGTGAACGCGGTGGAGAAGCTCCGGGCCGAGCTCGCGCCGCGGCGCTGGGAGGGTCATCACATCGCGATGGGCACCAACACCGATCCCTACCAGCGCGCCGAAGGGAAGTACCGGCTGACGCAGGGGATCATCGAGGTTCTCGGCGAGGCTCGGAACCCGTTCTCGATCCTCACCAAAGGCACGCTCGTGCTCCGTGATCTCGACCGCCTGGTCGAGGCGGCTCGTCGCACGCACGTGGAGCTGTGCTTCTCGATCGGCACGCTCGACGAGGAGGTGTGGCGCGCGACCGAGCCCGGCACGCCGCATCCGCGCAAGCGAGTCGAGGCGGTCGCCCGCCTCAACGAGGCCGGCATCCCGTGCGGGGTGCTGGTGGCGCCGATCCTCCCAGGTCTGTCGGATGGCCGCGAGCAGCTCGACGACGTCGTACGCGCGTGCGTCGATGCCGGCGCGCCTTCGATCTCACCCGTGCTCCTGCACCTCCGGCCCGGCGTGAAGGAGCACTACCTGGGCTGGCTCGCCAATGCCCAACCCGAGCTCCTCGAGCGGCACAAGAGGCTGTATCCCGGCTCGTACGCCACGGCGCGCGAGCGAGATCGCGTGACGCAGCTCGTCCGCGACCTCGTCGCGCAACACCGCGGCACGACGGCTGCAAACACGGCACCGCGCCTGTCGAGTCGCTTCGACCCGGCCTGAGGCATCACACTCGTGACTCACGATGAACGACGACGACCGCCCGCCCACCGAGCCTCTCGACGAGTCGACACCGCCGCCGACGGCGCTCGACCTCGACCGAACCGAGGACCTCACCGCAACCTGGCCCGACGGCGTGACGACTCGCTATTCGCTCGAGGAGCTTCGCGTCAACTGCCCGTGCGCCGAGTGTCGCGGCCTGCGCGAGCGCGGGCTTCCGGTCTGGCCCAAGCCCACGTCGCCCCTCCCCCTCCGGGCCGACGACGCCGAGCTCGTCGGGGCATGGGGCATCAACTTCACCTGGAACGACGGCCACACGACCGGCATCTTCTCGTGGGCGCTCCTCCGGCAGTGGCGAGCATCCGACGCCGCCGGCAACAACTGATCCGGGGATCGCGAACGCTGCGGGTCTCGGCCCGGACCCCCTCTATCCTGGCTCCATGAGGTGCGGGTCATGCGGCGCGGACGCGCCGGACGAGGCCCGGTTCTGCCCGTCCTGCGGCCACACCCTCGTGATCCGACCCGATGAGCGCCGCGTCGCCACGGTCCTGTTCGCCGACCTCGTCGGGTTCACCACCTTCTCCGAGTCGGCCGACCCCGAGCACGTGAAGAACCTGGTCGACCGGTGCTTCGAGCGGCTCGTCGCCGACGTGACCGCCTTCGGCGGGCAGGTCGACAAGATCGTCGGCGACGCCATCGTGGCCCTGTTCGGCGCCCCCGTCGCCCACGAAGACGACGCCGAACGGGCGGTCCGGGCGGCGCTCCAGATGCAGCGGACCCTCGCAACCCTCCGCCAGGACCTGCGCGTCAGCGCCGAGATGCGCGTCGGCGTGAACACCGGTGAGGTGCTGGTCGGGGCGATGCGCGCCGCCGGCGAGTACACGGCCATGGGCGACGTCGTGAACACGGCCAGCCGCCTCCAGGCCGCGGCCCGCCCGGGTCAGGTCATCGTCGGCCCGCTCACCCATGAGGCCACCCGCCGGGTAGTGCGCTACGAGCCGCTCGGCGCGCTCGTCGTGAAGGGTCGTGAAGAGCCGGTCGAAGCGTGGACCGCCGAGGAGGTCATCGCGCTGCCGGGCCAGCGACCCAAGCAGACACGCGCGGCGCTCGTCGGGCGCGATCCCGAGATGTCGCTGCTGCGACGGATGCTGGACGCGGCACTGAACCGCCGGCGCGCGCAGCTCGTCCTGTTGTTCGGCGAAGCGGGAGTGGGTAAGAGCCGGTTGGCGGTCGAGCTGGCGGCGATGGCGTACGAGGAGCGGAGCGCGACCGTGCTGAAGGCGCCGTGCCTTCCGTACGGGGAGGCCAACGTCTGGTGGCCGATCGCCGAGGCCATCCGGAACACGTGTGGCGTCGAGCTCGACGACTCCACGAACGACGCCCGCCGGAAAGTCGAGGCGACGGTCGCCCGCGTGACGTCCCGTGATCCGAACGACACGCACGTCGAGCGCATCTCGGACGGCCTCCTGTACCTGCTCGGCCGGTTCGGTGAACGCGCCGACGTGGACCCGGCGCGAGCGCGCAGCGAGGCGTTATGGGCGGTGCAGGCGTACCTCGAGGCGCTCGCGCGTGACAGGCCGCTCGTACTCGTCCTCTCCGATCTGCACTGGGGCGACGAGGTCGTGCTCGAGCTCGTCGACCGGCTCCTCGGCGCGCTCCGCGCGCTTCCATTCATGCTGGTCGCCACTGCCCGTCCCGAGCTCGAGGAGCGTTGGACACCGGCACCCGGTCGCCACAACACCGCCGTCCTCCATCTCGACCCGCTCGACGGCGACGCCACCACCGCGCTCGTCGAAGCGCACCTCAAGGAGCACGCGACCCCGGAGCTCGTAGCCGAGCTCCGGGACCGCAGCGGCGGCAACCCTCTCTTCATCGAGGAGCTCGCGGCGCTCATCCGCGACTCCGACGGCGCCATCGGGGCCGACGGCACCCGGGCGTTCGATTCGGGCGACCTGCCGGTCACCCTGCGCGGGTTGGTCGCAGCTCGGCTCGACGCGCTCGCAGCCGTTGATCGCGCCGTCCTCGAGGACTGCGCGGTCGTCGGCTCGAGCGGCCCCGTCGAAGCCGTCGTCGGCCTGGGCGACGCCCAGTCGCTCTCGGGGGCCGAGCGGGCGCTGTCGGCCCTCGCCGACCGCGACCTGGTGGTGCTCGATGACGGGGAGTTCGCGTTCAAGTCCGAGCTCATCCGCGAGGTCGCCTACGGCACGCTGACCAAGGCCGAGCGGGCGCGGCGTCATGCCGCCCTCGGAGGATGGATGGCCGACCGAAGGCGCGGCGGCGACGACGAACCGATCGACCCGATCGCGCATCACTTCGGCATCGCGGCGGAGCTCGTGAGCGAGCTGGGTCGGGTCGACGGCGTCCCGTCCGACCTCCGCGCCCGTGCGGTCGACGCCCTTGAGCACGCCGCCGAGCGCGCCGAGGAGGTCGAGGCATGGCCACGCGTCCAGCGCCGCTACGAGCAGGCGCTGGCCGTCCTGCCCGAGGACGGCTCCGAAGCAACTCGATCGCGTCTCCGCCTCGCGCGTACCCAGGCCCGAGTCGAGCAGCGCGACCTCGCCGGCGCGCGCACCGAGATCAACGAGCTGCTCAAGGCGGCGCGTGTGGCCGGCGACCGTGTTGCCGCCGCCCGTGCGCTCACGGTCCTCGCAGACTGCGAGCAGAAGGAAGGCAATCTCATCGGCTCGGACGCCACCTACGAGCAGGCGGTGGCGGAGTGGCGCGCCATCGGCGACGAGCAAGGCGTCGCGAACGCGCTGCGAGGCCGCGGCTTGACGCTGATGTTCCGGAGCAAGCTCGACGACGCCGAGGCCGAGATCCAGCAGGCGCTGGCAACGTACCGAGGGATCCCCGAACGGCGCGGCGAGGCATGGGCGCTGCAGAACCTCGCCTGGATCGCGTTCACGCGCGGCCGCCCGGAGGAGGCCGAGGAGCGCATCAACCAGTCGGCGGCGGTGTTCGCCGAGATCGGGGACTGGGGCGGCCTGTCGTGGGCACTCGGTCTGCTCGCCTGGGTGAGGTTCAACCAGGGCCAGCTGGCGGAAGCGGAGCAGCTCGCCTCGGACGTTCTCCGTGAAGGCTCGGAATCGGCGGACCGCTGGGCCAACGGGATGATGGGCGTGCTGCTCGCGAACGTCGCGATGTGGACCGGCCGCCCGACGGTGGCGATCGAACGGTCGCACGAGGCGCGCAGCCAGTTCCAGGAGATCGGCGACCAGTGGGGGGAAGTGATGTCGATTGCGCCCGCGGCTCGCGCGCTCGGGGCTCTGGGTCGTATCGACGAGGCGGAGGCACTCCACGACGAGGTCGCATCGTTCACGGACGAGCTGGGCGATCCGAGTCTGGTGGCGATTCCCGCGGTCGTGGCCGGTGCGCTCGCCTCGCACATCGGTGACGCCGAGCGGGCACGGCGCGAGTACCAGACCGGGCTCGACGCGTGGAATGACGAGCAGAGCATCGGGACCCAGGAGCAGCGGGTCGGCATGAGCCGAGCGCTGCTGCAAGGCGGCGATGTCCGGGGGGCGCTCGCTCAGCTCGACGTCCCTCGGGACGACACCGACGCACTGCTCGTCACCAGCGGCGGGGTCGAGGCGATGGTGCTCGCGGCGGCCGGCCAGCCCGACCGGGCGGTTGCGCTGACGGATCGCACGAATGCGGTTGGCATCGGCAGCTACCTAGATCACCTCGAAGCGTGGATGGCGCGAGGCCTCGCGTGCGCGCAGCTCGGCGACGACCAGTGCGCCCGGGAAGCGTGCGCAACCGCGCTCGCCCTCGCCGACGGAACGGAGTCGCCGCTCGATCAGGCTCTGGCGCGCCTCGCGCACTCTCACGCCCTCGCCGCCCTCGACGATCCCGAAGCCGAAGCCGTCGCCGCCGAAGCGCGAGCCCGGCTCGACACCCTCGGCCTCCCGGCCACCGGTTGGGAGACCGCCTTCCACCTGGCGGCGACCGGGGGCCGCGAGGTCAGCCCCCGCGACACGGAAGTCGCATGAGCGAGCCCGCCAATCAAGAAATCAGGCGATCGAGGACACGGCGGCAGGCCAGTCCGTCGACAAAGCTCGGGGTCAGCGGCGCGCCGTCCCGGACCGCGTCCCGCACGATCTCGGCCCATGCCCGCATGGGCACGAGGTGAGGATCGGCGGCCGTCTCGTCGACGACGAACTCGTCACGCGTGCCGTCGCCGCGGCGCCACACGACCTTGGCGTCGGCGACGACCTCGACCACGCCCTCCGTGCCCGTGACGACGATGCGGTGCGCAACCGACGCGGCGGCGGACGACGAGCTGTCCAGCACCGCGGTCGCCCCGGGCTCGAAGTCGAGCCACGCTGTGAACGCATCCTCTGCGTCAACCGCGTACGGCCGACCGTCCCGGTCGGGACGTTCCGGGATCGTGATCGTGCATCGGGCGCTCGCGTCCCGGACTTCGCCCAACAGCCACCGGAGGGCGTCGACGGCGTGCGAGCCCCATGCGCCGACCCAGCCTCCGCCGCGGGAGCGGTCGAAGAGCCAGCCGTACTCGCGGAGCGGGCGCCGAAACACCGCGCCGGTGTAGGTCCACTGCACGTGCTCGACGGGCCCGATGTGACCCCCTCGCACGAGCTCGTGCACGCGCTTGCGTGCCGGATGATGACGGAACTCGAAGTTCACTCCGTGCACGACCTCGCTCGCGTCGGCGAGCTGGAGCATCTCCGCTGCCTCATCGGCGTGCACCCCGAATGGTTTGTCGCAGAGGACGTGGTGGCCGGCGCCGATGGCGGCCCGGACGTGTTCGGCGTGCAAGAACGGCGGCGAATGGACGGACACGAGGTCGAGGTCACGCCGGCACAGCTCGGCGACGGCGGTGGCGTCGCGCGCGCTCACGACGTCGACGACGTCACAACCGTCGGTCGCGGCGAACACGGGCGCGACTACACGCGCGCCAAAACCGGTGCCGATGACGCCGACGCGAAGCGCGGTCGTCATTCGCCCACCACGCCCGGCCCGAGGTCCGCCGGAACGCTCTCGAGATGGAGATGCGCGAGGAAGAAATGCCCGAGCGGGCCGATGCTGAACGCGAACGCGACCGTCCCGATCCCGACGTTCCCGCCCAGAACCCATCCCGCCGCGAGCGCGGTGAGCTCGAGCACGGTGCGGACTGCCCACAGTGGGAATCCCCTGGCGGCGAGACCCGTCATCAGGCCGTCGCGCGGGCCCGGGCCCAGGCCGGCGCCGATGTAGAGGCCCATCCCGAGCCCGGTGACGAGGATCCCGACCACCAGCAACGGGATCCGAGCGGCCAGCAGGTCGGGCTCCGGCACCACGCGCAGCGCGAGGTCGATCACGAGACCGACGGTAAGGGTGTTGACCACCGTTCCGAGACCGGGACGCTGCCGGAGTGGGATCCAGAACAGGAGGATGACGAGACCGACGAGGATCACGACCGTGCCCACGCTCAGACCCGTCTTGGCGGCGATGCCCTGGTGGAGCACGTCATAGGGGCTCACGCCGAGCCGCGCCTGCAGCGTCATCGCGATCCCGACACCGAGAACGGGGACGCCGACGAGCAGTTGCGGCAGCCGGCGGCGGAGCTCACGCCACGTCGGGACCGTGACGACGTCGAGCGAGATCTCGCGTGCTGCGCGCCCGCCCATGGGCAGTTGACGGTACACGCCCATCGCTCTTCTCCTAGACGCCATTCCCCGCCGGCACGGCGCGCTCCGTCGTCTCGAACGCCTGCGGGACCGGCTGCACTCCGAGCGCCTGTGAGAGCGCGGCTGCGTGACGGGCCTCGGCGCCGCCCACGCTCATGGCGGCGACGTTGAAGCTCTTGTCGGCGAACGTCCCCATCGTCGACTGGTACGTGTCGGCGAGGATCGTCTCGACGTCGAAGGCGAGGCTCACTGCCGCGGCTTCGTCGCGCAGACCGTCGAGTGAGGTCTGGACCTGCTGCATCACCATCGGGTTCGGATCGGTGAACGGCGCACCACCGAGGTCTCGCGTCGTTCCCTCGAACAGCGCCGCGTGCTCCCGATGGTGCGATCGGAACACGCCGGCGAGGTCGGCGACGGCCGGCGTCGTGAGGACTCCCGAGTCGAGGGTGGTCGTGTACACGACGATCGCGACCGCCTCGACCGACGACAGCGTCCGGAGGATCGTCGCGTCTGCCCTCCGGCCGCCGGCGCCGCCCGAGCTGTCGGGTGATCGCTTGGTCGACCCGCCCCCGACGCAGGCGGCCAGGACCGCGCCCATCGAGAGTGTTCCGCCGATCTGGAGGAACCGCCGCCGCGTCAGGGCATCGACGGGCTTGCGCACGGGTCGGCCTGTCATGACGGGGCGGGGAACTGGTCGGGCCGGAAGGCCTGGTCCTGGTTCTCGAAGACGGGGAAGGTCTCCCCCGGCGCCTTGTGCAGGAGCACCGCGAGCACGACCGCGTGCTGCGACTCGACGGGGAGGATCGACGCCGACAGCTGCAGGGCCTCCCTGGCCTCGAGGGAACCGAGCGCGAACAGGTAGGTCGACGCGGCCTCGTTCTCGAGCGTGAGCGCGACCTCGAGCGCGGCGCGTTCGTCGGGCGCGTTGCGTACCCGGGCTGCGAGCATGGTCGCGAGCCGGCGGTTCGGAGTGGTCGTGGCGCGGCTGCCGGCCAACGTTCCGAGCGCGGCGGCGTGTTCTTGATGGTGCGCGGCGAAGGCGCTCATCGCGTCGACGGCGTCGGGCGTCGCGACTTTCCCGCTGTTCGAGAGCTGCGCGTACGCCTGAGCGAGCGCGAGTTCGACACTCTGTGCGAAGGCATTGATGCCCGCGTCGCCCGACGTGTTCGACCCGGCCATGCGGCCGCTCACGGTACAGGGGTGACTGATACCGTCACGAATCATATGAGAGTCGGATTCATCGGACTCGGCGCCATGGGTCTACCGATGGCACGCCACCTCGTGGACGCGCGTCACGACGTGACGGTGACCTCGCGGAGTCGAGGCTCGATCGACAAGGCGGTCGCGGCCGGCGCAATCGACGGCGGTACGCACGACGAGGTCGTGCGCGCGAGC
>Ga0070706_100005853_pt1 | contig 11663 bp, 7 predicted proteins | sample KBSK5501metaG_FD_65476 | JGI IMG/M metagenome (GOLD analysis project Ga0070706, IMG submission 65476) | Corn, switchgrass and miscanthus rhizosphere microbial communities from Kellogg Biological Station, Michigan, USA - KBS K5-50-1 metaG | ecosystem: Host-associated > Plants > Roots >...
GTCGATGTGAATGGTAGAGAGTCTTTCGATCCAGGATTTGCCGAAACCGAGGCCCTTGTTGCGATTGATGGTGACCGTCTGCCACCATCCGGTGGCGATATAGAGCAATAACAGTGGCGCAAAGAAAACGCCGAGGTAGCGGTGCAATTGACGCAGCCAGCGGTTCATAATTCCAAGCCGATTCTAAGCGTAAAGCGAGGCGACGAATTCAGAGTAACCATTGAACTTCAATGTTGGAATGCGCATGCCGGTGCCGATATCGCGTTCGGTCATCTGCGACCAGCGTGGGTGCGGCACATCCGGGTCGACGTTGGACAAAAAGCTATATTCGTTCGGCCCGAGGTCGTTCCAGAAAGTGCGGGGCTGCTCCGCGATGAAATCGATTTTCACGATCGACTTCGGACTCTTGTAACCGTATTTCCAGGGAACGATCAAACGCAAAGGCGCACCGTGCTGTCTGGGCAATGGCTTGCCGTAAATCCCGGTCGTCATCAGCGTCAGTTCGTTCATCGCTTCGTCCAGGCGCAGACCTTCATAGTAAGGCCAGGGGTAGTCTTGTTCTCTTTGTCCTACCGCTTCCTGCGGTCGGTAAAAAGACATGAAGCGAACGTATTTCGCTGATGAGAGTGGAGCGCATAGCTCGACGAATTTTGCGAAAGGAAAGCCGACCCAAGGCACCACCATCGACCACGCTTCCACGCAGCGGAGGCGGTAAATTCGTTCCTCCAGTGGGAATTTTGTGACGAGATCTTCAAAACCGATCTGGAAAGGCTTTTGCACGAGACCTCCAATCTCGATGGTCCACGGATCAATCGTGAGCCCAGATGCAAGACGCGCCACCGCGGCTTTGTCAGTGGTGAATTCGTAAAAATTGTTGTAGCGACCGGCAATGTTGGCTGGAGTCAGCGTCCGATCTTCAACTTGGTATCTGGAACTCCGCGTCGCGGGATAAAGGCTGTCGGAAGCCCGCGGCGGCAGTGGAGCATCGGTTGCTTCGGATACGCTTTCTTTCGATCCGCATCCCGCAAACGCAGCGCCGGTTGCAGCCAAGGCCAGTCCAGTAATGAATCGGCGGCGATTCCAAAAAATCGCTTCCGGCGTGATCGCGGATTCAGGCAACGAGTAACGCGACGGGCGTGGGATATTCATAATTTGCGGTTTCCAGCTTTGATAAATGATTCCATGGCAAATTTCAGTTGGTTTCATTTCGTCGCACAAAACGTCAATGCCTTACATTTGTGGAGATGGCATTGGCTGCGCCGCCGGAGTTGATTCGGCAATGGCGAAACCTCAGTTTGAGCGTTTGGCATAGTTCTCACTGTTTCACGTTGAGATTGAAACTGGTTTGGCCGCTACCATGCGGGCCGTCAAATGACAGCGTTGCCATCCAGTCACCGGCCATGCTTGGCTTGATCCGAACGCGGTATTGACCAGGAGTCCCGGTGCGTTGAACGGTCGCGCCTTCGTGCATCTGCATGGCGGGCATGTTCATGTTCGCATCCATTTTGACCTCGCCAACATCGACGAGTTGGTTGTTGGCATCACGAAATTCGATCAGCAGGTCGCTCGGCCCGTTTCGAACTTCCCCGTAAAGTTTCACCGTCAAATCATCCACCGTTTGCGTGGCGATCGGCGTTCCCTGAGCAACCGCCGCTTTCGGTGCGGCGATTTTTTGCCAAACAAATTTTCCGCCCAACAAAGCCAGGATGACAGCGACAATGATCGTGAGAATGGTCGGCAATCGCCTTCGCGTTCGCTCTGATGGGATCAAAGCTGGCGGAATCATTGCCTCTTGTTCTTCCGTGCGATCCTCCAGTTCACCTCTGCGCCAGAGGACGTAAATCGTCGGATAGATCAGCAGCTCCAGAATGGCTGACGTAACGATGCCGCCGATCATTGGTGTTGCGATGCGTTTCATGACATCAGCGCCGGCTTGTGTGACCGGTGACCACATGATCGGCAGCAGACCGAATAGAATCGCGCACACAGTCATGATTTTTGGCCGAACGCGGCCGACGGCGCCTTCGATTACGGCGTCATGCAAATCACGCATCGTGTTCATGCGCCCCTCGCCTTTAAATTTTTCCCAAGCGTGATCGAGATAGAGCAGCATGACTACGCCGGTCTCAGCATCGAGACCGGTCAGCGCGATCAGTCCGACCCAGACGGCGACGCTCATGTTGTAACCGAGCAGGTAAAGCAGCCAGAACGCACCGACCAATGAGAACGGAACTGCCAACAAAACGATCGCCGTTTTCACCACTGATCGGGTATTAATGTAGATGAGGACAAAAATGATCAGGAGCGTGAACGGAATCACGGTCTTCAGCCGCTCTTTGGCAGCTTGCAGATATTGAAACTGTCCGGCCCACTCGATATAATAGCCGGGTGGATATTGAATGCGCTGTCCGATTTCCTGTGACGCTTTGCGGACATATCCGTCGATGTCGCTCGTCGTGATATCGACAAAAACGAAGCCAACCAGTTTCCCGTTTTCACTGCGCACCGAGGGCGGGCCGGTCTTGTAGTTAATGTCGGCTAAAAGCGAGATCGGCACTTGCGCGCCGGTTGGCGTCGGAACGAGCACCCGTTTTAGCGCGTCAAGATCTTCACGAAAATCGCGTGCGTAACGCGTATTAACGGGATAACGCTCGCGGCCTTCCACTGTGGTCGTGATATTTTTCCCACCGATCGCGGTTTCGATGATGTCGTTTACATCGCCGACTTTCAGACCGTAACGCGCGGCCGATTCTCGATTGACGACGAAATCGAGGAAATAACCGCCTACTGTGCGCTCGGCGAACACGCTGCGCGTATTCGGCACGCTGGAAAGCTCTTTCTCAATCTGAACCGCGAGCTTTTGGATCTCGCCGAGATCAGGTCCGAAAACCTTTACGCCAAGCACCGTCCGAAAACCGGTCGTCAACATTTCGGTGCGTGTCTGGATCGGCATCCAGAAAATGTTCGCCATGCCCGGCGTCTTGATGTTGGCGTTGACTTCGGCGAGGAGCTTGTCCCACGTCATTCCCTTGCGCCATTGATCGGACGGTTTAAGCGCAACAATCGTCTCGAACATCGACAACGGCGCTGGATCAGTCGGCGTTTCGGCCTGACCCGCCTTGCCGAATACGGTCATGGCCTCAGGGATCTTTTTCAGTTGTCGATCTTGGATTTGCAGAATTTTGGTTGCTTCGCCGATCGACATGCCCGGCACTGCGGTTGGCATGTACAGCAGTGTGCCTTCGTTGAGCGGCGGCATGAATTCGCTGCCAAGCCGCTTGAACGGGAAAATGGTGAGAAGAAGAATAACGAGCGCGCATATCAGCGTGAACACGCGATACCGCAGCACGAAATTGACGAATGGTTGATACGCGCTGATCAAAAACCGATTCAGCGGATTCTTGATTTCAGGCGCGATCTTGCCGCGGATGAGCAACGTCATCAACACGGGCACAAGCGTCACGCCGAGAAACGACGCGAAGAACATGGAGAATGTCTTTGTGAATGCGAGCGGCTTGAACAGACGCCCTTCCTGAGCGGTGAGTGAGAACACTGGAATGAAGCTGACCGTGATCACGAGGAGGGCAAAAAAGAGCGAGCGCCCGACGGCTTTCGCGCCGGTGATAATCACTCTGGCGCGCTCAATTCCATCCGGTTCGTGGCCATGTTCTTCTCGGAAGTGCTCGAGCGCTTTGTGCGCGTTCTCGATCATGATGATCGCCGAATCGACCATCGCGCCGATGGCAATGGCAATGCCGCCAAGCGACATGATGTTTGAGGTGACGTTCATCCACCACATCGGGACAAACGAGAGAATGATCGCGATTGGAAGTGTGATGATCGCCACAAGTGACGAGCGCACGTGCCAGAGAAAAACAATGCAAACGAGCGCAACAACGATGCTCTCTTCAATCAGCTTCTCACGCAGTGTGGAAATGGCGCGCTTGATCAAATCGCTGCGGTCATAGGTCGGCACGATGCGCACGCCCGCCGGCAAGGAGGATTTGATCTCCTCGATTTTCTTTTTGACTCCATCGATAACGGTGAGCGCGTTTTCGCCATAACGCATGACAACGATGCCGCCCACCGTCTCGCCTTTGCCGTCAAGCTCCGCGACGCCGCGGCGGATGTCGCCACCGAGATGGACCGTGGCGATATTTTTTACGTAAACCGGCGTTCCGTTATTGACCTTGAGAACAATGTTCTCGATGTCCGCGACGTTTTTGATGTAGCCGCGCCCGCGAATAAAGTACTCGGTCGTTGCAACTTCGAACGTTCGCCCGCCAACGTCGGCGTTGCTCATTTTAATCGCGTTAACGACTTCGCTCAGCGGAATGTTGTAGGCGATAAGCGCATTCGGATCGAGGTCGACCTGGTATTGCTTAACGAACCCGCCAATCGGCGCGACTTCGGCGACGCCTTTCACCGACGAAAGCGCATAACGGAGGTTCCAATCCTGGATCGAACGCAGTTGGGCGAGATCATGCTTGCCGGCGTCATCAACCAGCGCGTATTCGTAAACCCAGCCGACGCCCGTCGCATCTGGCCCGATCACCGGATTGACACCCTCTGGCAGCGATCCGCGGACCGAGTTCAAGTATTCGATTACGCGCGAACGGGCCCAGTAAATGTCTGTCCCGTCCTGAAAAATTACATAGATGAATGATTTACCGAACATCGATTCGCCGCGCACGAATTTTACTTTTGGCGCGGCGATAAATCGCGATGAAATCGGATAAGTGATCTGGTCTTCAACAAGATCGGGCGAACGTCCTTCCCACTCTGTGTAAACGATCACCTGCACGTCGCTGAGATCGGGAATCGCATCGAGCGGCGTGTGAATCAGCCCATAGATTCCTGCTGCGACGGCGAAGATAACGAAGATGAAAACGAGAAATTTGTTTCTGGCGCTCGCTTCGATGATGGCTTCGATCATGATGCCGTCCCCCCTTCTGTCATCCTGAGCGGAGCGAAGGACATCACATCCTGCTCTGCGTCACACGAACCGCAGAAGGGGTGATCGCTCGCCTTATGAGAGATCCTTCGCCGTCTACGCGGCTCAGGATGACAAACCGCGCCTGCCCCGCTGGTTCGATTTCTCATGCTGATGGCTCCCTAGTGATTGTTGCCGGCCGCTTCGAAATCTTGGAGTGCACCTTGCACTTTCGATTCGGCATCGATCAAGAAGTTCGCGCTCGCGATGACGCGCTCATTTTCCCGCAATCCGCTTTGGACTTCATAGATCTCGCCGTATTTCGCGCCGAGTTGAACGATGCGCGGCTCTAATTTTCCTTCGCCCTTGTCGACGAAGACGACGTTGCGCGTTCCGGTCGGCATGATTGCACTCACGGGAACGGTCAGCGCCTCGCCCATGTTCATGGCGAGTTCGGCATTGACGTACATGCCGGGCCGCAGCTTGAGATCGGCGTTTGGAATGTCGATCCGCACTTTGGCGGTGCGTTTTGTTTCGTCGATGAACGGATTGATCAAGCTGATCGTGCCATCGAATTTCTCGCCGGGGTAAGACTTCGCTGTGACGGCGATTTTTTGGCCGACCTGTAGCATCGACAATTCATTCTCGTAAAAGTCCGCCCAAACCCAGACGACGCTGAGATCGGCGACCTCGACGAGCATATCGCCGACTTTGACGCTCTTGCCTTGCTCGACCGGCACCGATTGCACCACGCCGCGAAAGGGCGAGAGCAATGTAATCGTGTCGGTCGCTTGTCGCGTTCTTTGCAGCTCTGCGATTTGCTCTTGCGTCACATTCCAGAGCTGCAGTCGCCGCTTGCCGATTCGATCAGACGCTCGGGCGTTTCGCGTGCGTCTTTCGATTTCGCTTCATCGCGCATCCGCAAGAGCTCGACAAATTCGCGCTCGGTGGTGAGCAGATCGGGACTGTAGATCGACAGGAGTGGCGCATCCTTCTCCACGACCTCCCCCGGTGATGTGACATGCAGTTTTTGCACGTAACCCTCGACGCGCGAGACAAATTGCCGGTTGCGGCCTTTATCCGGCACGACCAATCCAACCGACCGGATCGTGTGTCCAAGCGGTTTCCGTTCAACTTTCGCATAGGTCACACCAATTTGCTGTTGGCGCTCAACGGGAACGACAAATTCGCCTGTTTGCACCGCGCTGCTTTGCGCACCTTGTTTCATTCCGGGCATCCCTTGCATCCCGCTCATGCCTCTCATTTCGCCGCCGCCTTTCGCGCCTTCACCGCGTTTCATCCCTTGCATGTCTTTTATCCCTTCAGGCTTCGGCGACGACGCGCTCGCTTCGGAGCCGCCCTTTTTCATGACCGGCACGAGGTCCATCGAGCAGATGGGGCACTTGCCATTCGGTTCCTGCGACTTGACCGACGGGTGCATCGTGCAGGTGTAGTAATCGACGTTGTCTGGTTTCTTCGCCCCGCCCATCTTCGAGCACGAAGGGCCGCTGAGCAGCAGTGCCAGCAACGCGATTAATGCTGCGATCTTTTGTGTGGAGAATTGTGAGTTCATCGTGATTTGTTCTTGGGCTTGGGATCGTCAGGCAGGGGATAAACCTGCGCGCCGAGGATCGCCTCGAGCTCCGCAATCGCGACCTGGTAATCGGTCAGGTGCTGCCGCGCCATCGCTTCGAGGTCGCGCAGATTTCGCTGCGATGTGATCCAATCGAGAAACAAAGCTTTACCGGACTCGTAGCTGAGTCGATTGGCCTCGAATGCCTGCTGCGCCTGCGGCACAATCTTGTCGCGGAATAGTTCGAGGTGATGATGGGCGGTGTCGATCTTCTCGATCTGATCTCGCAAAAGCCGCAGCGCTTCGTTTTGCGAACGATCCAAGCCGTGCTCGGCTGCGCCTAGATTTTCGCCGGCCTCGCGAACACCAGCGCTGTACTTTCTGAAATTAACCCACGGCACGGTGAACGAAACGCCCGCATCAAGTTCGCTCACGCTTTGCGCTGCGTCATTGTAACGCTGCGCTTTCACGCTCACCGCCGGATCAGGAATCCATTCGCGGCGCGCAAGCTGAACCTTCGATTTTTCCATGTCGATCTTTGCTTCCGCCATTTTGATTTCCGGACGACGCGCGAGGAGCAGTGGTCGCAGTCGCGAAACTGAAAGTTCCGGCATCTTGAGGCCGGTTTCCTCGGGCACCCCGATTGCGGCGAAGGAATCGCGGTTCATCAGCGTGTTAAGCTGCGCCTGCTCGTCGGAAAGCTGACGCTCCAAATCGCGTTGCGCTTCCAAAACCTTGCTCGCTTCGGTTTCCGCCACGAGCACGTTGGCGGCGGTCTCAGTGCCAGCCTCGTATTTGCTGCGGCTGATGTCAGCGATCTGCCGCATTGAGATGATGTTCTTCTGATTAATTTCGAGTTGCTCGTAAGCGTTGGCGAGCCGGAAAAATGATGCGCGCGCCTCGGCGATCACGTCGAGCTGCTGTCGACGAACTTCTTCGTACGCGGAGAGCGCCTCGGCCGCAGCCGTCCGGCTACGCAAAAGATTTTTTCCAGTGATCGGGATCATCTGTTCGACGCTCACCGCTTGGTCCATGAACGCATTGGGCGGGACATCGACAAAACGGCGTACGCGCGATTCGCCGCCTAGTCGCGGGTCGTCCCATGCGGCCGCCTGCGGAATGCGTGCTTTCGCTGCGTTCCATTTACGCAGCGCTTCCTTGATCGACGGGTTATTGGCCAGCGCGACAGCAGTTACCTCTCTGAGAGTAAGGCTTCCGCCTTTGCGCGCGCGGATATCGCCGTCGCCGGCATCCACGATCTGCCAAGGTAAAACTAAAGTTAGACTAAGTGATAAAAGGTAAGTTGTTTTCATTGATCCAAGAGCTGAATTGAAGTGCAGGCATGCCGATAAACGGGGGCACACCTCCGGCCTCAGGCTCTTTGGATCAGATGAGACGGATACAGATAAGCGCGAGCGGCGGCGGCGAATGCGCCACGCACTCTGCGCTTAACAAAACGAGCAACTTGGTTGCCGCCAGCTGGGTTGCCGGCGCCGCTGCAACAGCGGGAGCGCTCGTTGCGATGCTCTTGTAGTCAGAACCGGCTTTTGCCAACGGCTGCACCGATGGTCCTGTGCGCTCATGGGATGTTTCACAACAAGCCTTATTAGCGCAGCAATCGGGTTGGCACATCTTCTCGCTCGGCGCATTGGAAAGAATGCACGCAGCGGCCGAAACTCGCATCGGCGCGACAAAAAGCGCAGTCGCAAGCATCATCGCTATGCTGATGTTGCTGAGCATCACATTTATCTGATAGCAGAATCGACGCCGCTTGTCGAATTCCTACATTCCACGTTAGGCAGATTCGAAAATGAAAACCTAGTCAAAGCGGACGAGGCAGACGCGCTTGCTGCAGTTAATCATGTTCCGGAGGGATCGTCGTCTCAAGGACGATACATGCCATCGCGTAGTGGTCAGTGTGACTGAGAGTGATCAACGCGTTCGCGACACCACGCCTTTTTGCCAGCTCCCCGGCCGGTCCGGAGAAAACGAGAAAGGGCTCTCCGCTCGTTTTCTTTTGGACGTCGATATCGCGCCAGCCCATCGCCTTGCCGATGCCGGTGCCGAACGCTTTCGAAACCGCCTCCTTCGCGGCAAATCGCGCCGCCAGATGCCGCGCAGGGACCTTCATCGACATAGAGTAGGCGACTTCGCCGTCAGTGAACACACGATGAAGAAACCGCTCCCCAAAACGATCAATCGAATGTTGAATCCTTGCGCATTCCACCAAATCAACTCCAATACCGACCACGCTCATCCGCTGTAATTTTCCATGGCCGCGAGCATCTCACGCACGGCGCTGTCGAGCCCGACTGAGATAGCGCGCGAAATGATCGCGTGCCCAATATTGAGTTCCGTAAGATGCGGAATCTTGTGAATCAACGCGATATTTGTGTAATTAATCCCGTGACCGGCATTGACCTGAAGATTCAGCTCGGACGCGATTCGTGCTGCTTCCTGCAGATTACTAAGCTCCTCTTTTTCGATCTTCTCGGAAAATGCATTCGCCAGTTTGCCGGTGTGAAGCTCGACCATTTCCACACCTAATTCGCCGGCTGCGTCGATTTGTTCCAACGTTGGATCGACAAAGAGGCTGACCCGGATGCCGGCGATCTGCAGACGTTTGATTGTGCTCTCGAGTTCTTTGCGGTTTGCTAAAACATCGAGGCCACCCTCGGTTGTAACTTCTTCGCGCTTTTCTGGGACAAGACAAACTTCATCGGGAACGATACGCAACGCCACGTCCATGATTTCCGGCGTGTTGCCCATTTCCAAATTCAGTTTGGTCATAATGCTTTCCCGGAGGCGCTGGATGTCTCGATCCTGAATGTGCCGCCGATCAGTCCGCAAATGTGCGACTATGCCTCGCGCACCGGCGCGCTCGCAAACGCTGGCCGCCGCGACTGGATCCGGCTCGGCATTTTTTGAATCCGGCATGGTGGCGTAACGGGCCTGCCGCAACGTCGCCACATGATCAATATTAACCCCCAGCCGCAGCGCGCTCATCCAATCGCGTTCAATAGGAGCAAGAGTCACTCGCAGAGCAAGCGCGAACGTTTGACATCAGCGCGTTATTTGATTGCCGGCGTTGCCCGAAGTGTGTCAATTGAGATGCGTGGCCAACGCGCACGCTTCCAATGGCACGGGCTGTATCAGCGTAATCATTCCCGTGTGGGGCGGCAACGGAACGCTCGTTCCCTTGATCCAGTCTCTCCAATCTTTTCCCCAGGTGCGTGAAGTTATCATTTCGGCGGCGGGGCTACCGCCGAACCTTGCCTCCAAAGTGACATCGCTCGGCGCAATTTTCATCGAAAGCGCCGAACCAAATCGGGGCCTCCAACTTAACCGCGGCGCAGAAATCGCCACCGCCAATTGGTTACTCTTCCATCATGCCGACACAGGCCTTTGCTCCAAGCATGTCGCCGCCCTGGCCGAGGTCGATTCCACTGATACAATCGGAGGCGCATTCTATCGGAAGTTCGATGAGAGACATCCGCATCTTCGTTGGCTGGAAGGATTTGAGCGGTGGCATTCGCGCGCGTTTGGAACGGTTTATGGCGACCAAAGCATTTTCGTTCGGCGGGAGCATTTTTTGAAAATGAGCGGATTCGCGCCGCTGCCGCTTATGGAAGATGTAGAGTTCTCCGCGCGCTTGCGGCGTTCCGGCAAGATCCGACTGCTGGACCCGCCGGTGGAGAGTTGCGCGCATAAACAGATCCAACGGGGCGCCTGGCGCGTGACCCTGCGCAATCTGATTTTTCTTGTTCTGTTTCGCTGCGGTGTGTCGGCGGAGCGGCTGCACTCCTGGTATTACTCGATCGATTCGAAAGATGCAGCCAAAGCGGTGGGCCGCTGGCAGAAACGCTGGCAAGCATTTCGGCAACCAATCGATCCGGAAAAATCCGGCATTTTAAAGGAGCGGTGGGATTCGCTTCCCGACGACCTGAAACTACCCAATCAAATTTCCGGGCGTCATCTCACCCATTGCGGATTCATTCTTGGCGCGAGTTACTGCTCGTTCCATTGCACACATTGTTATCTGCCCAAGAATGCGAATCGCGTGCCGATTCCCAGCCTCGCCGATGTGAAAGAGCAAATCGACGCGAACCGGCGTTTTCAGGGACCCGGCGGCGGATTGCAAATCACGGGCGGCGACGTTGCCGATGCTTATTGGCGCGCTGGTCGCGCGGATGAGCTGGTCGAGATCGTTCGCTATGCGTATCAGGTCGGTGTTGTGCCGATGTTGATGACACACGGACAAACGCTAGTCGAACACCCTGAATTTTTGCGCCGGCTTGTGGTTGAGGGAGGCCTGCGCCAAATCTCGGTGCATATCGACATGACCCAGGCTGGGCGCCACGGGTTCCCTATAAACCGGGTAAAATCGGAAGCCGACCTTCATCCGGTTCGAGAAGCGTTCACCCGTTTGGCCTGGCGGATTCGGAGAGAAACAGGTTGCCCGCTTGAGTACGCGCTTAGCTTTACCGTGACGGAACGCAACTTGAATGACGTGCCGGAAGTTATCAGGTGGTACTTGGCCGACCCAAAACGGACATACATTTGGCGAATGCTCAGTTTTCAACCGGAAGCCGACACCGGGCGCACGATTTTTTCCCGGCGACCGATTACGCCAGATGATGTGTGGCAGAAAATCTGCGAGGGTACAAGCTTGGATCTCGATCGGCATTTTGCCGTGTTCGGCCATCCCGATTGCAATAACTGGTATCCACTGCTCGTCTCCGAAATCAGCGGGCGTTATATCGCATTTCCGCCGCAGGACAAACGAACGCGCAAACTCTTTACCGATCTCTTGAAAAAACTTGGTGGAATTTCCTTTATGAAAGATGACGCCGGCACAACGTCCTTTCGCGTCGCTGGTATCATGCTGCAACACCCAAGATTGATGCTGCGGCTTGCGCTGCATGCGGTGCGTCTGGCGGTCAACGGTCAGGTGCCCTTGGAATTTACGCGCGCATTGCTCACCGGACGCGCTCACACTCTGGGGACCGGCATTCACAATTTCATGCACGCGAAGCAGGTCGCGAATGCCAACAACGATCCTGTCGTCCGCGCTCGTTTGGATGCGTGCGTGTTTAAAGGCGCAGTGAAACGTAACGGAAAGTGGGAAGCCGTGCCCATGTGCGCGATGAACGAAAA
>Ga0070706_100005856_pt1 | contig 11660 bp, 10 predicted proteins | sample KBSK5501metaG_FD_65476 | JGI IMG/M metagenome (GOLD analysis project Ga0070706, IMG submission 65476) | Corn, switchgrass and miscanthus rhizosphere microbial communities from Kellogg Biological Station, Michigan, USA - KBS K5-50-1 metaG | ecosystem: Host-associated > Plants > Roots >...
CATCTTCCCGCACCACGAAGACGAGATCGCGCAGTCCGAGGGCGCGTTCGGCCACCCGTCCGTGCGGCACTGGGTGCACGGACAGCACCTCCTCGCCGATGGCGTGAAGATGGCGAAGTCGGCGCGTAACACGATGACCGTCGACGAGATGATCGAGCTCGAGATCGATCCGCTCGCGTTCCGCTATCAGGCGCTGCTCACGCACTACCGCACGCGTATGCACTTCTCGCTCGGCGCGCTACGTCAGGCCGCCGAGGCCCTCGATCATCTGCGGCAGCGGGTGCGCCGCTGGTCGCAGCTGCCTCAGGGCGACACGACCAACGACACGCTTCGAGTCGGGTGGCTCGAGCTGTTCCGCCGCGAGCTCGCGAACGATCTGAACCTTCCCGCCGCGCTCGGCTGGCTCCACCGCTGCGCGGTCGATCCGGACATCTCGGACGCCGCGCGTCTCGACGTCTTTCTCGAGGCCGACAAGGTCCTCGGTCTTGATCTGGCGGCGGTCGCGAGCGAGCATGCCATGGCGCCGCGTGAGGTGCTGGCATCCTTCGAGGAGCATCTCGCGGCCCGCGCGACGCGCGACTACCAGCGCGCCGATGGGCTCCGGGGCACATTCGACGGCTACCGCGTCGAGGATCAGACCGCGGATCGCGCGCTCGTGTCCCGTGCCGACCGGCGAATTGCCGCCCGAAGTCGCCGGACCATCTCATCGGGCAAAGACCTCCCCGACAATCGCAACGCGCCGGGGGCGCGACCGTGGTCGGTCGCGATCGTCACGCGCGAGTACCCCGCCGATCTCGTGCGCTGTCTCGCCGGCGTGCTGCGGTGGCTTCCGTCCGACAGTGAGGTGCTCGTCCTCGACTCAAGTTCCGGCGAGCGGGCGCAGGACCGTCTCGCGCAGCTCGCGGCCAAAGACGATCGCATACGGGCCCTTTTCGCGGACCGGGACCTGGGGGAGGGCGCCTCGCGTAACGCGCTCCTGCGCGTCGCCCGCGGCCGGCTCATCCTCGAGCTGGACTGCTCGGTGGAGCTCACCGGTGATCTCTTCACGTCCCTCGACCGCGCGCTCGCCGATCCGAGCGTGGGGTTCGCCGGTCCGTGGGGCCTGCGCACGACGGACCTCAAACACTTCGACGAGGTGACCAGCGGCGAGGCGGACGCGATGCAGGGCTACTGTGCGGCCTCACGGCGCGAGGTCCTCCTCGAGATCGGCGGCTTCGATGAGCGCTACCGCTTCTATCGGAATCTCGACATCGCGGTTTCCCTCGCGGTCCGCGAGAAGGGCTACCGCGTCGTCGCGCTCGGCGCCGAGTGCGCGCGCCGTCACGAGCACCGTGTTTGGGAGTCGCTCTCCGACGACGAGCGCCTTAAGCGCAGCCGCCGGAACTTCGACCGAATGTATAAGCGCTTCCACGGCAAGGCCGTGCTGCTCGCGGGGCGCGGGTGAGCCGGGGCCGCCTCGTCCTACTCGGTTCGGGCGAGTTCACGCCGGTTATGGACGACCTCGACCGGGAGATCCTCGGGAGCATTCCCAAACGTCGTCCGCGCGTCGCAATCGTTCCGACCGCGTCCGGCCTCGAAGAGACGCCACAGAGCTGGTCGGAGATGGGGATCGCACATTTCGCGGCTCTCGGTGCCGACGTGCGTCCGGTGATGGTGCTCCGCCGCGAGGATGCCGAGGAGCGCCGTTGGATCGACGCGCTCGACGACGTCGACTGGATGTACTTCTCGGGAGGCCGGCCGCAGCACGCGATCAGCGTCCTCGAGCGAACACCGTTCTGGGACGCGGTGGTCCGTCGCCATCGCGACGGCGCGGTTCTCGCGGGCTCGAGCGCTGGGGCGATGATGCTCGGCGAGAAGAGCTACGCGCCCGATGACTTCGATGAGAACGGGATGCCGCGCCAGATCGGAATGCGGGACGGCCTGGGCGTCTTGCCCGGGCACTTCGTGATCCCGCACTTCGATCTGCTGACGCGCTTTCCGGCCGAGCGCGTCGACCGGTGGATCGCCCTCTGGCCCTCGGGATGCCGAGGCCTGGGGATCGACGAGGATACCGCGGTCGTGGAGGGCGCGGAGGGATGGACGGTCCGTGGCAAAGGCCGCGCGATCACCATGTCCTCGTTCGCGGAGCAGCAGGTCCATCCGGTCGGCGCGCGGTTCGACCGGATACCCGTCCGCGCGTAAGACCGTCTCAACGCGCAGGCGCTCGCCTGTATGTCACTCCGCGCTCAGCCACCGCAGTGCTCTGGTCCGTCTCGCGACCGCAGCGGCGATAGGCATCGGCGCGTTCATCGTCGCCTGGAGCTTCGGCTACGCGCTGCTGCCTGAAGGCGCGACTCGCTTCACGCTCGGGCTCGTGCCGGAGCTCGATGCGCGGGCGCACGCCGCCGATGTCGCGACGACGCTCTTCATCTGGAACGCGGCGTTCGGCTTCGGTGTGATCGCGCTCGCGAGTCTCTTCAGCATCGGGCCGATCTCTCTCGCCTATCTCGCGCCGTGGACCTGGCTCGTCCGCTTCGGCATCGCGCTCGGCACGAATTCGTTCGCCCTGTTCGTGCCCGGCGCGCGGATCGCGCCGCTCGACCTACGCGTGCTGTTGTCGCACGCCGGCGTGCCGGAGCTCATCGCGTACATCGTCCTCGCGACCGTGCTGGCGAATGCGTCGGTCTGGCGCCAGCGGCGGCTTACTGATCGCAGTCTCGTGCGCGTCCGCTATCTGCGTGATGTCCGCCTCACTCGAGCTAGCGCTCGTCGCGCTCGCGTTCGCTCTGCTCGCAGGAGCCGCTCTCATCGAAACGTCGCAGATCGCGGCACTGCAGTCTCTCCAGTACCGCTAGTACACTCGACGCGTGCGGGACGGCGAGCGCCGCCGGGTCGTCGTGACCGGCATCGGCATGATCAGCCCCCTCGGACTGTCAGTGCAGAAGACGTGGGACGGTATCGTCGCGGGCAAGAGCGGCATTGGTCCGATCACGCGCTTCGACCCAGCTGGTCTCGAGACCACGATCGCTGGCGAGGTCCGCGACTTCGATCCACTCGAGCACATGGATCGCAAAGAGGTGCGGCGCGCAGACCGGTTCGTGCAGTTCGCGGTCGCCGTCGCCGCGCAGGCGCTCAAAGACGCGCGGCTCGAGATCACTCCTGCCCTCGCCCCGCGTGTCGGCGTGGCCTTCGGCTCTGGGATCGGGGGCGTCGAGACCCTTGTGGACAACATCCTGTCGCACGACAGGGATCCCAAGAAGGTGTCGCCCTTCCTGATCCCGATGATGATCATCGACATGGCTGCGGGCGAGATCGCGATGAAGTACGGCGCGAAGGGCCCAAACATGGGCCACGTATCCGCGTGCGCTTCGAGCGCGAACGCGATTGGCGAGGCGGCCGAGATCATTCGTCGCGGGCAGGCCGATGTGATGCTCGCCGGTGGGGCTGAGGCGGGCCTGATCAAGGTCGCGATTGTCGCGTTTAACCAGGCTCGCGCGCTTTCGACGCGAAACGACGCTCCCGAGAAGGCGTCGCGCCCATTCGACAAAGAGCGCGACGGTTTTGTCTTTAGCGAAGGCGCGGGTTGCCTGGTGCTCGAGGGTCTCGACTTCGCGCGCGCCCGCGGCGCGACGATCCTCGCGGAGCTCCTCGGCTACGGACAATCGGCGGACGCCTACCACGTGACCGCGCCACCCCCTGGTGGTGAAGGGGCGGTACGCGCAATGCAGATGGCCATCGCCGACTCCGGCGTGCGTCGCGAGCGTATCGGGTACGTGAACGCGCACGGTACGTCGACGCAGGCCAACGACGGCGCCGAGACCGCCGCGCTCAAGACGGTCTTCGGCGATCATGCCCGGAAGCTAGCGATCTCCTCGACGAAGTCGATGACCGGCCATACCCTCGGAGCCGCGGGCGCGCTGGAAGCCGCGATCTGCATCCTCGCGATGCGGGACGGCGTGCTCCCGCCGACCATTAACCAGGAAGTGCCCGACCCCGAGTGCGATCTCGACTACGTGCCCAATCGCTCGCGCAAGGCGCAGGTCGACGTGTCGCTCTCAAATTCGATGGGCTTCGGCGGTCACAATGTCGCGCTCGTCATCGGACGGGACGCCGCCTAGTGCCCGACCCGAAGCGGATCCGCGCCGAGGCGAACGCGCTCGTGGGCGAGTTGCTCGAACGCCTTGTGCACGAAGACGTGCGCGAGCTCGAAGTGAAGCGCGGCGGCGTCCGCGTCCGCGTGGCCAAGGACGGTGCCCGCGCTGCCGCGACCGGCTCGCAGCCGGCGGCACCCTCCAACTCGACGGCCGCTCAGCCTGCGTCGGCGGGGCCGGCCGCGGATCTGCCGACGGTGAACGCGCCGCTTACGGGCATCTTCTACCGCTCGCCATCGCCGCAGGCCCAGCCCTACGTCCAGGTCGGCTCGAACGTGGCTGCGGGCGAGGTCATCGGGTTGATCGAGGCGATGAAGCTCTTCAACGAGATCCGCTCCACGGCGGCGGGCAGAGTGCGCCGGATCTTCATCGAAAATGGCCAGCTCGTCCGCGCGCACCAGCCGCTCGTCGAGCTCGAGCCCGTTTGAACGATCGGCGCTGCGTCATCTGCGGGAAGCCCCTCGGAGCCGATCCGCTGCGCGTCCGCTATGAGGCTCAGATCTACGTCTTCGACAGCGAGCGCTGCAAGCGGATCTTCCAGGAGAATCCCGACCGGTACCTCGACGCCGGGGGCGGAGTGCTGCCGGAGCCGCGTTAGATGGAGTGGTTCTCACGCTCGTGCTGATTCTGTTCGGTCCGATCGTCTGGGCGCTCATGCTCGGTCGGCGAGCGGGAGCTCCGGATCAGGAAGACAAGTTCAACTCGGCGATGTTCGGTTGGCTGATACGCAAGATCACGAAGAGTTGGAGGGGCGGCTAGCCACTGGTCGAGCGTGAGAGCGCCGCCATGATCACGGCGCGGATGAGCGCGGTCGGCATACAGTCACTGACGTAACCGAGCGCGCACATCATCGGCGCCGGATCGCTGGCGCGGACCTGCACTGCGTAGACGACGGTCGGCACGCGCCATGCCAGCGCGTCGATGGCACGAGCGTCGGCCTTGCCGTACGAGCTCAGGATCGCGAACGGCGCGTCGGGCTCGACCTCGGAAGGATCCTCGACCCGGAACAGCGAGAACGGGAGCTCCACCGAACGGAGCAGCCGGAACACGCTGCCGTAGGGATCGACCACCGGAACCGCGACGTCGAGCGCCATTGCCATCGCGAGTGAGAATCGGGGGCGCCGCAGTCTCCCGGAACACCTGAACGGGGGAGAACCGCGTTAGGCTCGGATGGGTATGCGATACAGACCTGCCACCGTGGCCGTGGGCATCGCTGCGTCGATCCTCATCGTCCTCGCGCTCGTCGCGCTCTACGGCACGCGCTCGCCCACGCCTGCGACGAGCCCCAGTCCCTCCGTGACGGCGAGCCCTTCGCCGACCGCGGTCGCCGTTTCGCCAAGCCCGTCGGCGCAGCCCAGCCCGACGGCGACGCCGAACGCGCCCGGCGACGCGACGGTCAAGGTCAGTAAGGTCATCGTCCCATCGGAGTTCCACTACGTCGTGCTCGGTTCCGGCGAGGACTTCCGCGTCGTGCTGCTGGACCTCGACGCGGCCCGCGCGACCGAGGCAGCGACCGTGCACGTGGTCGGGGTGCAGACGGCTCCGGCCCAAACGAGCGCATCGGTGTCGGCGTCGAGCGATGGCCGGGTCGTGCTCCTCACCCTCAGCGTCCCCGAGGCGCAGAGCAGCCTCTACGTGCTGCGCCCGGAGGCCGGCGAATCGAAGCTTCTGCTGAAGGGCGCCCCCAGGCAGGCGCTCATCTCACGGGACGGCACACGATTCGCGCTGGGTCGCGCCGATAGGGACCCCGCGATGACCGGGCTGTGGATTGGCTCCGTCGATGACGGCACGATGAAGCGCCTCCTCGCGGACGAGCCGCAGTTCGTCGGGTCGCCGCCGGTGCCGTTCGCGTTCTCACCGGGCGGTACGCTGCTGGTGTTCGGGCTCGGTCTGGGCGACTCCGGTTACCAGGCGATGCTCGTTCCGATCAGCTCCGCTGAGGCGCGCGTCGACCGCGCGGCGGCAGGGACGAAGATCGTGGGCGGGGACGTCACGGCGATCGGGCCTGCCTCGGGCGCCGAATTCTCGAGCGAGCAGGAAGCGTTCGTCTGGAGCTCGCGCGGGGCCTTCGGCGGACAGACCGTGGCCTACACGTTCGACCTCACCTCGAAGAAGACGACCGAGCTCTATCGGCCGAGCAACGCCGATTCGCTCATCGGATACGCCACCTGGCGGCCGCGGGCCGCTCAGTTCGCGACGGTCGAGCGGCCGATGGTCGGCGGCGCGAATGTCGCGCAGGCGGCCTGGCTACGCGATCGCGGCGGATCCGCGCGAAAGCTCGGCGACTATTCCTTCCTCACCGAGATGTGGTGGTCGCGTGACGGCTCGAAGCTCTTCGGACGCATGGGCGGCGACGACTCGACCAGCGGCATCGCCGATCTCCTGACGGCGAAAGCGGTCATGCAGTTCTGCCTACGCGGCGGAACGCCGGGGTCCTGTACCTAGCCTTTAGCGGCGGAGCCACAGACCGAGGACAGTTACGGCGACGACCCGACCGGAGAAGGATGAGAATCTCTGGGTCGTTCAGTTCGCCGATCCTTGGGCCCTCACACTTCTCTTCGCAGTCGCCGCAGGCCTTGCGATCAGCGTCCTGCGGGCGCGGCGACCCGGGCCGGGCCTCCTGTTCCCGTCGATCGGGATCCTGCCCGCGACACGGCCGCCGCTGCGTGCGCGTGTGCGCTGGCTGCTCGTGCCGGTGCGGTTCGCCGCGCTCACCCTCCTCGTCCTCGCCCTCGCGCGTCCCGAGATCGTGCATCCCAGAGCGGAAGCGTTTCCCGAGGGGATCGACATCGTCCTCGCGACCGACGTGTCCGGATCGATGGAGGAAGCCACCTTCGCCGGCGTGAAGAAGATCGAGGCCGTCCGCCGCGATGCGAAGGAGTTCGTGTCAGGCCTAAAGAACGATCGCGTCGGACTCGTCACGTTCGCGGGCGAAGCCGCGATCGACGGTCCGCTCACGCTCGACTATGCCGCGACGCGGCAGCTGATCGACAGCTTCGTCGATACCCAGAACGCGCTCACTGGCGGGACCGCGATCGGTACCGGTCTCGCCACCGCGCTGAACGTGCTCCGAGACTCCCAAGCGCGGTCCAAGATCGTGATCCTGCTCACGGACGGCGAGAACAACTCAGGGGATATCAGTCCTCTGGACGCGGCGCGGATCGCGAGCTTCCTCGGCATACGCGTCTACACGATCGGTGCCGTCGGGCAGCAGGCGGTCGCCGGTGGCACGGTCGACGAGGAGGTCATGCGGCGGATGGCCGCGATGACCGGCGGCCAATACTTCCGCGCCGACGATGTCGAGAGCCTCCTCGAGATCTACGAGCAGATCGACCAGCTCGAGAAGTCAAAGGTCGCCGTCCGCGAGTTCACGGAGACGGAGGATCTCTACCTGCCCCTGCTCCTCGTCGCTGCTGCGCTCTTGTTCATCGAGATCGCCCTGCAGGCGACCGCGCTGCGTCGATCGCCGTAAGAGGCGCGGCTCATCCCGGGTTGATCACGGTCACTACCAGAAGCAGCACGCTTAGCGCGCTCAGCGACCCGGCGGTGATCCAGATGATCCAGAGGGCGGGTCCACGGCTCGCGAACCGGCCCATCAGGCCCTGGTCGCCGACGAGCCGAGCGATCGCCACCAGCGTGATGGGCAAGAGGACGCCGTCCAGGACCTGCGTTGAGACGAGGATGCCGACGAGCGAGACATTCGGCAGGAGGACGACGACTCCGCCGATGATGAGCTGCAAGACGAAGAGTCCCTGGAAGATCGGGGCGTCGCGGAAGCGCTGCGACATGCCGTGTTCCCACCCGAACGCTTCGCAGACCGCGAAGGATGCCGAGACGGGCACAACGCTGGCGCCGATCAATGAGGCGCCGATGATCCCGACGGCGAAGAGCTGCGTCGCGTGCGGGCCGGCGAGGGGCGCGAGCGCCTGCGCGGCCTGAGTGGCGTTCTCGACCGGGATGCCGGCCGGAAAGAGCGTTTCGGCTGTCGTGACGACGATGAAGAGCGCGATCAGGTCGGCGAAGATCGTTGACAGGACCACATCTGTTCTGAGTCGAGGCAGGTCCGCAGGGCGCGCGCCCTTCGCCGAGACCGCGGAGGCGATGAAGAACTGCATGTAGGAGGTCACCGTCGTGCCGATCACGCCAACGAGGAGAAAGAGATAACCCGAGTCGAGCCTCAGGCTGGGAACGAACGATGCGCGCAGGACCGGCAGCCAGTCCGGCGTCACGAGGAGGGCGGTGGCGACATAGGCGAAGTACACGACCGTCATCGCGACGAAGACGCGCTCGAAACGCGCGTAGGAACCGCGGATGACGAGGTAGACCACCAGAGCGAACGCGGCGAACACGATCGTCTCGCGCGGGATCCCGAAGAGCTCGCCGACCGCGGCGAGCCCGGCGAACTCGGCCGTCGTCGTGCCTATAGACGCGGCAAGGAACGAGAACATCACGATGAGTGTCCAGCGGACGCCGAAGCGCTCACGGATAAGGTCCGCGAGGCCCTTCCCGGTGACCGCCGCGAGGCGCACACAAGCCTCCTGCGTGACGATGAGGCTGATCGTCACGATGGGCAGCGCCCAGAGCAGGTCGAGGCCGTACCGGGCACCGGCGACCGAGTACGTCGTGACGCCACCGGCGTCGTTCCCCGCGTTCAGGGTGACCAGACCGGGTCCAAAGACCGTGAGCGGAGCGAGCACCCGGCGTACGCCTCGCGCCAGTCGAGCTCGCCGGCCAGCCGGTTCCGCTACGTCCCGGACGGTCACATACCGAGCACGGTGACCGCGACGAGTCCGACGGACAGTGCCGACGCCATGAGCGCCGTGCCGACGCCGACGATCTGCGAGACGCGGCCGTTCGCCTGATCGCCCATGAGCGCGCGATCGCCCGCGAGCAGGAGTATGAAGACGAGCACGATCGGCAGGAGCAGGCCGTTCACGTTCTGCGACACCAGGATCAGTGGGATCAGCGGCACACTCGGCGAGAGCACCACGACGGCACCGATGACGAGCAGCAGCGTGAACAGACCCATGAAGACCGGTGCTTCGCGGAAGTCCTTGCTAATGCCCGACTCCCACCCGAACGCCTCGCAGATCGCATAGCTCGTCGAGAGCGGCATGATCGTCGCTGCGAGGAGCGACGCGCCGAAGAGTCCCATGCCGAAGAGCAGCTTTGCCTGATCGCCGGCGAGCGGCCCCAGTGCCTGCGCGGCATCCGCCGCCGAATTCACGAGGACGTGCGCGGGGAAAAGCACCGCCCCGGCGACCACCACGATGAAGAAACCGTTGAGACCGGTGAGCAGCGCGCCGAGGTACACATCCACGCGCGCGTAGCGGTAGAGATCGCGGCCAATGCCTTTGTCCACGATCGAGGCCTGGATGTAAAACTGCATGTAGGGCGTGATCGTCGTGCCCACGAGCGCGAGCGCCGCGATGAGCGCGGCCTGACCCGGCGAGAGCGTCGGTACGGCAACGCCGCGCAGGACCGCATCCCAGTCCGGCCGGACGATGAACGCGCTGACCGGATAGGCGACGAAAGCGAGAAGCAGCACGAAGAGCGCGCGCTCGACCACGCGGTAGCTGAAGAACACGACCAGCACCCAGATCGCGATCGCTGCGGCGGGGACGGAGACGATCCGCTCCACGCCGAGGAGCTCGAGGCTCGCCGCGACGCCAGCGAACTCCGCGACGACGTTCGAGCCGTTCGCGACGAGGAGCGCGACCATCGCGACGATCGTCCAGCGCACGCCGAACCGCTCGCGGATGAGGTCCGACAGCCCCTTGCCGGTGACCGCGCCCATGCGCGCGCACATCTCCTGGATGACGACCAGGCCCGCGGTCGACAGCAGCAGGAGCCAGAGCAGCGCGTACCCGTAATGGGCGCCGACCGCCGTGTACGTGGTGACGCCACCCGCGTCGTTGCCGGCGAAGCCGGTGATGATCCCGGGGCCCATCACGGCGAGGAACGCGAGGAGCGTAGCGCGACGGACGCGGGCGCGGCGGACCGCGGAGGCGGTCCTGATCACCGTGCGATCGACCTAAGCGACCTCTTTTTCCAGCCGCGCGGCAGCATGAGCTCGACGACGTCGTCGATGGTGACGGTCCCCATGAGCTTGCCTCGGGCGCTGACGACGGGGAGAGCGAGCAGGTCGTACTTCGCGATGAGCGCGGCGACTTCTTCCTTCGGGGTCTCCGCGTCGACCTTCAGCACGTGCGGATCCATGATCTCGGTGACCTTTGTCTCGGGCGCTGCGACGACGAGGTCGCGCAGCGAGAGCACTCCTTCGAGCTTCCCGTCGCCATCCACGACGTAGAGGTAGTAGGTGAGCTCGGGGTCGGGCTTCTTCACCCGGAGCTCATCGATCGCCTGAGCCGCGGTGATCCCGCCCGGCAGAGCGAGGAAGTCGCTGGTCATGATCCCGCCCGCCGAGTCCTCGGGGAAGGTGAGGAGCTCCTCGACGTCCTGCTTCTCTTCTTTCTCCATGAGCTCGACGAGCTCCTCGCGCCGCTCCTCGGGGAGGTCCTGCAGAAGGTCCGCGGCCTCGTCGGGGTCCATCTCCTCGAGGATGTCGGCGGCGCGCTCCTCCGGAAGGTCGCTGACGATCGCGGCCTGCATCTCGGGCTCTACCTCCGCCATGGTCTCGGCCGCGGTCTCGAGGTCCAGCTGCTGGAAGACCGCGACGCGCTCGTCCGCGGTCATCTCTTCGACGATGTCGGCGATGTCCGCGGGATGAAGCAGCGCAAGCTTCCCGTGCGGGACCGTTAGGCGGACGGGCGCTCCGGTCGTCTCTAGGCGCTCGACGAGGTGCCACGGGATGATCCCGCGCGGCAGCCGGCGCCCGGCGAGTCCGGCCACGCGCTCGGCCACGTTCTCCGCGCCGACCCGCCGCAGGAGGCCGCGCAGGCCCACATCGGCACCGACGAGACGCAGCTGGCCCTCGTGCTCGGCGAGCTGCAGGTCGTTCACGCGCACGACCTTGGCGCCGTGCGTGTCGACGATCTGCTTGTCGAGGAGGTCGCGAGCGAGGCGGAGCGCCTCCGGCGGAAGGTGCGCGTCGGGTGTGCTCTCGAGGCGCGCGCGAAGGCGGAAGTGACCGATCTCCTGTGCGAGGTCGACCCAGCGCACGACCTTCTCGCCGTTCGGCGTGGCGAGGATCGCCCACTGCGCGGCCGGAAACTGCCCCTGCGGGACGACCGCGACGTCCGCGAGCTTTCCCACCTCGTTGCCGTTCGGCTCGATCACCCTGCGGTGCTGTATCTCCGACAGGTACGGCATCGGGCGAAAGCGTACTCGCGGGGGCCGGTGGGCGGAGCCCCCCGCTCGCTACAATTCGTACATCCCAGAGCGCCCTACCGAGCGTACGCTCATGCGTTGGAGGAAGATCCGTGTCACCGACAAGCGAAAGCGGCCTTCGCGCGCGCGCTCTTGCCGAACAGGCCATCCTTGCCGCCCTCGAGGCGGACTGGGCGCGCGCCGCGGAGCTGAACCAGAAGATCGTCGAGGCCTCGCCGGACGACGTCGAAGGGCGCAATA
>Ga0070706_100005859_pt1 | contig 11653 bp, 20 predicted proteins | sample KBSK5501metaG_FD_65476 | JGI IMG/M metagenome (GOLD analysis project Ga0070706, IMG submission 65476) | Corn, switchgrass and miscanthus rhizosphere microbial communities from Kellogg Biological Station, Michigan, USA - KBS K5-50-1 metaG | ecosystem: Host-associated > Plants > Roots >...
CAGGCCTTCGGCTGCCAGCCCGAGGCCTGTCCCAACCGCTACCAGGAGATCTCGGCAGTCTACAACGCCGACAGGGTGCAGGCGCCCGTGCTGATCATTGCCGCCAAGCGCGATCTCTGGACGCCCGGTGAGGCGTCGGCGCGATTCGCCGAGGCGTTGAAGGCCGCCGGCAAGCCGTACGAATTCCACGAGTACGACGAGGGCCACCTCCTCTTCGTCTTCACGTCGCCGGAATGGGCGTTCCAGCGCGGGCCGATCGCTGATTGGCTCCGGCCGCAGCTCTGGTCCAAGACGAACGCCCGCGACGCCTGGGCCAAGGTAGTCGCCTTTCTGGCCGCGCATCTGAAGAAGTAGCCGGCGCGGTGTCCGCCGCCCGGCGGTGAGCCTCAGCGCCCAATCTAGAAATACGCCGTAAATCCTTTTACACCGGTGATTTTGCTTTGCCCGCGCGAGCAGGCTAAAAAAGTAAATCTGAATGCTACACGGCGCCGGAAACCCACTGGATCGGCCTCAGGTCCTCGGCGGACACCTGAAAACCGCCTCGTCGTGGACGGGCCAAAACCGGCCAGGGAGGCGCCACGAGGCGTGAGGACCTTCTCAGGTGCAGGAGATCACCGACGCCTGGCTTGCGACCTATAACACGGAGCGGCCCCATGACAGCCTCGGCCGGGTGTCGCCGCTGACGTTTCTGCCTAGGCCAGACGCGCCCGCAAAGTCTACGTTTGAAGGGTCTACTTGACGGGGAAGCTTACGGGGTCACTTGTGGCCCACAGCCTAGCGCAAGACGAGGAGCCTGGGTAGGCTCAAGAGCGGGGAAGACCGCCAGCCCCTAACAGGGCTGTCGGATCGCACTCAGGTGCTTGCGCAAGAACTCCAGGAGCTTCTCCCAGGCGTCCTTGGCCGGCTCTTCACGGAAGGTCGTCGGATTGAGAAAGTTCAGAAACGCGTGCCCGGCACCCGGGTAGATGTGGAACTCATGCGGCTTCCCATACTTTTTCAATTGCGCGCTGATCTTCTCGACATCCGAGGGCGACGGGTTTGTATCGTCCATCCCAAAGAAGCCCGCAATCGGGCACCGGATGTATGGTGTCAGCTCAAAGGGTGGGGGCCCCTCCCCCCAGGCCTTCTTGATGTTGCCGCCGTAAAAGACGCCCGCCGCTTTGAAGACGGGGTTCGACCCCGCCATCAAATAGGTCACGCGACCACCCATACAGAAGCCGATGATCCCAATATCCCCGAGCTGCGTATCCTTGAGGCGCCGCAGATAGCTGACGGTGGCGTTGACATCACGGACCACTTCCGGATCGCGGAGCCGACCGATCCGCGTCATCATGTCGCCATCTTCAGGCTGCCGGTGGTACAGGTCGGGGGCCACGGCCAGGTAACCGTGCTGGGCGAGGTTCTCCACCCGATCCTGAATAAACTTGTCGACGCCGGGCCCATGCTGAATCACGATCACGGCGGCAAACGCGCGTGCCGCAGGGGGAACGTCCACGAACAGCCGCATTGAGGGCCCCCCCACTTCAACATGCTCCCAATGGGACATGTCGCCTCCTTCACAGCGACTCGAGCAGCCGTTTCCGCGCCCGGGATATCTTCTTCACCTGAAGCTCCCGTCGACTCGCTGACGACTGAGTTGGGTGCGATTCGGCGTAGACCAACCTTACTGGGAGTCGGCCGCGTGTATATCTTGACCCCCGACCGAGGTTGTGGACCGATAGCCGCTGATCGAGGGACTTGGTGATGCCCGTGTAGAACGTCCCGTCAGCGCACTCAAGTACATAGCAGAACCACCGGTCCTTTCCTGGCGCCTCACGTCGGTCCGGACCACTCGACAAGTTCTCCCCTGGCTCCATCTTCACTTTTTTCGGTAGACGTTCAGTCCCACCTTCTCTTCCCGCTCGGGGATCGCGGCATTCCCTTCCGTCGAGGCAATAATGATGGTCTTGCCAGATGAAGACGGGCCAAACTCCTTCGACAAGTCGACCGTGATCGTCAGGATGTTTCCGTCCACGATCATCTGAACGTTCTTCATCGCATGGCTCCCCTTTATGAGCACCGCCCTGCCGCGTCAAGAGTGGACTGAGCATAGCTGCAGGTTCTCAGGGGGTCAAGGATCGCCGAGCCAGGGCACAATTGATGCGATAATATCCAGAAACAGTTAGCCCCGAACTCGCTCAACAGGTGCTTGAGACGTGACCGACGGAAAAGCTACCCTGATCGCAGGCGGTGGCCAATGACCGAGCCCACGCTGGAGATGCTGACCGAACGCCGATGTCCGCTCGCCCGCCTGCGTTGATAGGCTCGCGAGCAACCTGGGAGGACACGGCCATGCCTTCGCGCGAAGAGTCTGCTGTGACCAATCTCAGACAGGCGATCCGGGACGCCAACGGCGACTTCGTCGCGGAGTTGACAGAGCGCGGGGTAGGAGGTTACTTCGTGCTCTTTCGAAAGGGCCAGGTCGTGCACAGGGAATCACAGATTGACGCGTTCGTGCTTGAGGACGGACCTGCTACCGATGCGATCCGCAACCTCGTCGACAAGGTGAAAGCGGTCTTCGGAGAGAGGCGATGATCGCCACCCGCATAGTGACCATCTTGCTCTTTCTGTTTGCCCTCGCCACGTCGGCCTCCGCCGAGTGCGCGTGGGTGTTGTGGCAGAGCTTCAACACCAATTCGCGCGAGGTTCAGTGGACAATCTACGGGTCGGCATTACCAAAGCCCGAAGACTGCTTCTCATATCAACGCGCGGTTTGGGACTCGAATATGAACTTCTGGCAGAAGTCCTCTACTGGGAATCCAAGACACGTTACTTGCGAGCGGTCGCCAACAACCTTGATCGCTCACTACAAGGATGCCAAGAAGCACCGATTGCCCTCCTAGACCGAGAGCAGCGCTCTCATCCAGCGGGCTCGCTGGGATACCGAGGAGGAAGTGCTTGACTGGATCGGGCCGATTGTCGAGAGGTTGGAAAATGTGCGGAACGCTATCATCGCTTACCACGGCTTGAAGAAGCTGCGCAAATGATCGCTCTGGACCCGCGTGGGCCGAAGGGAAGTCGATGACACTACACCGTCTTCGATCTTGGCTCTCCAAGGACCCGACGCGCGTCGTGATTGACTCCACGATCATCGACCGTATCATCGAGACCGCTGGCCTTATCCAGAGGATTCAGCGCGCTAGTGCGAACGGCACGCTGACGATCGTGGAGACGCACCTTCTGCGTGACCAGTTGAGTCAGACACCGGGTGCGGCCCGCCGAACTCTCTTGCTTCGCGTCTACGACGCGCTGCCGATGGTCGCCGTACCCACCAGCGGGTTCGTTCTCGATGTGTCGCGCTTTGACGATGCTGAATTCAGTGAGGAGAGCGTTGACCTCGAAGGTCTTGCGACCAGGGGACGTGGCCGGATGCAGGATGCCCTCTTGGCTTCGACTGCCTCGGGTAAGGCCGACGTTATCGTTACCGAAGACGGTGACCTTCGCAAAAAAGTGGAGGCGAAGAAACTTCAGTGCAAGGTGTGGAGCTTCGCAGATTTCAGTCGTTTCGGGGAGAAGCGGACATGATCCCCTCCAAGGCATTAGCAACCCGCGTGGGCCGAAGGGGAAGTCAGCGAGGGGCTACGACGACCCGACGCCTTAGACTAGCACGACGCTCTTGCCTTGCGCGGCTAGCCAATCGCACACCATAGCCCAGGTCTGTGGCTCGCGCTCCTGCCACGCGCGCACGGCCTTGGCCGGCACCACAAGATTGGGGAGCTGCTCCCGCAGCACGGCCTCAACGAATCGTCCCAGATCAGTCTTAGATCCTCGCAACTGGGCAAGTAGTTCGTCGGTGGTCATCCGATGGCGCCTCGGTCAGTGAAACGCCAGCGTTCGCGGCCCGCACAAGTAAGCGCAACCGCGGCCAACGGGAGGAGCAGCGCTCCGGAGCTCAGCATAGACGCCCATCGAACCTCTCCTAGATCCTGCTCTGCCTAGAACCACCCCGCGAGGAAGCTGCGGCCGATCTTCAGCAAGAGCGTGATGCCGTAGATTGCGATCAGGAATCCGAGGAATAGTTGGACGTGGAACCGCGCTCGCGCGGAGACTAGATACCGCATGTTCCTGAGCCTGTGTCGTGACATGGGATGGATGATGTTCGACGTGTTCTCCCGCCACGGCTGCGGTTCTCGTCGTTCCAAGAACGCCTCGATCACGCCAACGAGGACGCTAAAGGCGAGTGCGGCAAGAGTGAAGAGGGCGAACGCTCTCATGGGTGCTTGGAGTCTACCCCGCCTCGCCCTCGACGGGAATCAGGCGCACCGACCCGTCCGCTGGGGCCGCGGGATGACGTCCTGGGCGTGCCGCACCAGTTGACGAAGGCTTCCACGTGGTAGGCGCCCCAGGCCAGGTGCTTCAGGTGCTCTATCCGGAACCCGTTGAAGGGCACCGGCGCCTCGCGGCCGCAGCGAGGGTACGGGCGTGTCGGTCGGCGCTGGCCGTGTTCGTCGAGCCAGATGGGTGGGGTCATCTGGAGAGCGCCTGATGGACCTGTGCGGTCTCAGCCCCCTGCGAGAAGGGACAAGAAGGTGAGGAACGCTAAGAGACTCGCAACGCTTCGGACGGCATGGAGCCACCCCCAGCGGCCCAACAAGGCCACGCTCTCCGGTGAGTTGGGATCAAAGGATACGTCTAGTAGGCGCTTGTTTGTCGGCAAAATCACGAGCAGCGTGAACGGGATGACGCCCCCGAGAAGGAGCCCACCGATGAGCCATGCAGGCGGCCCACCCATGCCCCAGCGCGCCACGGCGGCCACCGCGCCGACCAGCGCTAGTATGGCTTGCAGAACGGCAGCCCTCTTGTAGCTTGGCCGGAACTCGGTGATGGCGACTACTGGTCCGCAACTGACACGCGCCGGATGTTCGACTAAGCTCACGTAGACCGCAGCACCTGTGAAGAGACCGGTAGCCAGGGTTGCGAGAAGTTCCATGAGTGGTGACATTTCCGATCACTCCTTGTTCGGTCAGATCGGCTGGCTCACGGACTGGACAATCCAAGGCACGGCGTGGTCTTCTGACAGTTGGCACACTGGGATGACGGCAGGGACTTGATGGCACCTGGATCGTTGAGCACTTTGCCCATCGCCAGCGCGATCTCTGCTGTCCGCCAGCCGGTATGCAGGCGCTCCAGCGTCAGCTTGGTGAGGCACGCTGAGCAAAGGAACTTGCCGCGATACCTGCCTCGAAGGAGGTCCCCGACTTCACGGCGGACAAAGTCCTCGGTCCTGTAGGTCATCGCGTCTCCTCCACCGAGCCTGCGCCGCCTGGCGTGCGCTCTCGCGCCGCTGGTCAGCGGCAAGCTGCTTGGCCCGACACTCAGGGTCGCGAGTTGGGCGCCGAGGGTAGCCGCGGGGTGCCCGGCTGCCTGCCGGAGTCCAGGAAGGTCACGACCAGCGTCTCGACATAGCGGAGACCGAACGGCTTCGGCAAGTACGCGACCGCCCCGAGCCGAAGGGCCTCGGCGGCCTCCGAGGTGTCCTTGGTCCCGGTAACCACGATGACCGGCAGACGGGGCGCGACTTGGCGGATCTGCTTGAGCAGCGCCAGACCGCTCAGACCGGGCATGTGCAGGTCGAGCAGGACGAGATCCGGTACCTGCCGCAGGATGGCGTCCAAGCCCTGCGCGCCATCGGAGACGCCCTCGACCTCCAGCGTGTCTGTATAGCGCATCGTCCGTAGGACGTCGGCGAGCGTGTTGACTACGTCAGGCTCGTCGTCGACGACGAGAACACGCCGTGTGGCCAAGCGGTTTGCCTCCTATCTCCCCTGCACGGCTTTCGGCATCGTATTTGGCGCGTGACAACCGGATCTCCATCCGCTGAGCTGGAGTATAGCGCGCGACTGGCCGCGCATGCATGGCGCTCGTGGTCACAGGCGGGAGCGTTCTTGCAGTACACGCACACGGAGGACTATCCGCGGCGTCCTCGTGATCGGCGTTGCATTGGACCGCGTGGAGGAATGAGCGGTCGCGGGCGTTCCCCCTTGGGTTCGGTAGGTGACGGCTTCCGTCGTTCGTGCTCTAGCAAGGTGGAATCATGCTGGCAGGTCGCACAGTAGTCGCCCTCGGCAGCCAGGCACTCTTTGACCGGGTGCTCGCAGGGCCCGGCTTTGCAGGTGAAGCGCATGGCGGGCTCGGTGGGTCAGGGCGGCTACCGCGAGGTAGGGCTGCCAGGACGAGACGAAGGGGGTGTCCGGGAGGCTGATGCACTCGGTGAAAGTCGCTGCTGTCGGAGTCGGTCTTTCCGCCTACCTGCGTCCCACAGACACTGCAGGTGTAATCGTACTTGTTGCCGCTCGGCAGGATGAGCAGGAGCGTCTTCCGCACGGGTGTGGCCTGCTTGCAGCAGGGGCAGAAGAGGCTCGACGCTTCCAACTCGCCAAAGCTGTCTACTATGCGCTCAGTCTAGATTAGGGGGGCGTCGGGAGGGCGTGGTCCGCGTCGTCGAGCCAGATCGGCGGGGTCATGGCTTGCAGGATACCGCTGAAGCGGCGCGCTGGCACAGGCCCCTGATAGGCTCGCGTTCCCTCCTCCATCGCCTTGGGAGACGGGTGGGCACGCTGGCTGAGACATGCAGTTTCTTCAGGGAGTACGCCGTACGCCGCACCCAGACTGGGTGATCCACTGCCCAGACCTGGGTAATCGGCTACCGCGCATCCCAGACCCTGCGGCGTAAGCCTTCACCAAATCACGCAGACGACTCGCTGGAACACCGTTTGCTGCACGTGGTGAGTCGTGGGCATTTTGCAACGGACCGTCGTGTTCTCTCCCGTGCTCGGCGCGGCCGTCGGCTACCTCGTCGATGGCGCGACTGGCGCCGCGTCGGGCTTCCTGATCCCGACCGGGCCGCTCCTCATCGCGTGGATCTTCGGGACCCGATGATGCACTACGACCGCTACGGCAGCCGCGGCTATACCGGCGAGCTTAGTAGGCGTCGCGACCCTCGCCAGCAGCGTCGTGCGCCCGTCCTAGACGTGGTGATCCTCGGTGCGGCACTGGCTCTGGTTGGCGCTCTTCTGGGGCTGTGGTGATCGCTCTCCAGCGAGCCCTAGAGCGTGCCGTGCTGCTGACTCTTATCAGCGTGGTAGCCATCCTCGTGGGGGTCACGCGGATGCGGGGGTGAGGTTCAAGGAGGTTAAAGCCGCCACCCACTGGACCCGCCTCTCCTGTCGTCGGTCCTGACTCGTCGAGCCAGGATGGGCGGGGGCATGGCCTCCCTATGGCCCTGGATTGAAACACGTGGACACTATTCCCGCTTCGCAGACACACTCAAGCGGCAGGCCATGCGGCGCCTTGATAATCACGATGCGGTCGATGCACTTGAGACTCCGCGATCCGACAGTTGGGAGCACGATACTTAAGACGAGCAACGCCCCGACGGCCCCCAGAAACGCCAGAGTCCACCTGACCTGCTTCATGCTGGCGTCCACCTTGGATCGATTCCATAGCGCTCTGCGGTGGCGCCGCCACACGGCACTGAGCAGCACGAGCCAGAACGCGCCGATGATGGCGGCGAAGATGAGCAGGACGATGAGGTTCTCGGCCATGCTGATCGGGTGCTGAGTGGGTGGACGGTGACCACGCCGCGTACAGCCCTGGTGGTTCTGCTGGACCGAACCTCACGAATGGACCGGACGTGGGCGCCCACGCCACAGCGATTGTAGCACTGCCCGCTGACCGGGATGGGCTGGCCACACGTGAAGACGCCCCGGCGTGCTCCCTACACGCACGGGGCGCCTGTCCCACTCGCCTGCACCCGCCACCGAGGAGGGTAAGAGCGGGTGCGGAGGGAATTGTAGGTCCGTCCGCCGAGCTAGTGCAACCCCCAGCCGCCAACCCCAGATCATCGATGTCGAGCAGGCCTTGGTGGCGCTGGGGCTTCCAAATTGCTCGGGGGCTCCCGCCATACCAATACCGCTTTGTACGTTGTCGATTGCTCGGCCTGATCCACGACTAGGTACACTTGGTCGGAGAACGTTGGATTCGAGTTGCTGCCGACCACCACGCCGATGCCGTGGCTTAGATCTAAGCTCCGCGACAGGTACTTCTCCCACAGGGTCCCGCGCTCCTCGTGGAACCAGAGAAAGTCGAGCGGGTACTTCACCGCTGGCAGCTTGTGGCCATTCGTCGGCACATAGGGCGTGAAGTGCCGCAGCGGACCAGTCCCCTGGAGCACCACACGGTAGAGCTCCTGGGGGCGTCCGCGGCCACTGGGTGCGATCACCCACACGCTGCGCTCGCCCGGCTTCCCGTCCCACCGTACCTCGTCCCAGCGCTGCTTCTCCTCTCCACCGGGCGTGATCTCAGCGCGGACCCGTATCGTGCCATAGGCCTGAGCCACGGTCTGGCGCGCCCGCTGAACAGCCCGGTCAGAGAGCAGCGGCCCTCGGGGCGTCTCACCCCGGTCAAGGCTCGCCACCAGCGCATCGAGCCCTGGGCCCAATACCCCGTCGCCCAACTCCCCTGGCTTGACGAAGGAGTTGAACCCACTGTCCCACATGCTCACGACCTGGAGTCGATACTCGACCGCCTGGGCTCGCGGGGCTGTCATGAGGACGCCGAGCAGTCCAAGCACGACAAGGAATGCTCCACTGCGTCTCATCCGCATGATGAGTCTCCTCTGGATCGAGCTACCAAACCCAGTGCCCCGGCACCTCGACGATCTTGGAGCCATTCCAGCATGCTGAGCCAGGCATCCAGAGAGGACCGAAGCCGGGACTGGGCTTCGGTTCAAGTCGGTAGGGCTCGGGACACGGCAGCTTCGGGAGCCTGAGCTGCGGACTGGTGAGTCGGGAGGAATCGAACGAACCGGACGGCTGGACGTGGCCGTGGATGATGATCGGGGAATCCCGAGTCGTGTGGACGCTCCCGGCAGCGGCCAGCGAGGCAGCTAGCAGCACGAGGAGGATAGACAGGCCAAACGCCAAGACCCGCTTCATCGGCCACTCCTATCACGAGTCTATCTCCGATGATGACGCGCGCAACTCGTCCAGCGGACGCCGGTCGTCACGACACATGATGTAGCTCCCTCGACTGCCGGAGGACGCGGAGTTAGGATGTGGTCGCGCGGAGGTGGCTATGATCCGCAAGTTCATCCTCGCCGTCGCTATCCTGGCAGTCGCCGCATTGCCGGTCCACGCCCGAGGCGCCGGACACGGCTCCCGTGGGGGGCACGGATCCCACGGCCACCATGGGCACCACGGGCATCATCACGGAAACTTTCACCACTTCGGCGCCTTGTACGCCTACGCTCCATTTCCCTACTATCCGAACTGCTGGTGGGAAGAGGGACATTGGATCGATCAGCTCTACATGGATAAGTACGGCAACACCACCACCGTGCCCCAGTGGGTCCCGGGGCAGTGGATGTGCTGGTATTGAAAGGCAGGCGGTGGAATGAGGCCATATCGGAGATCTGGACTAGAAACGGGACGGGGGCTGATAATCCCGCCGTCGCTGCTGCTGCGAGCGGATGACCTGATCCAGTAGGGGAAGGCTGATTTGTGCCCAAGTTGTGCCCAACTCAGGCTCACTCAGGCGCATTCCAGCACACTCCAGCGCACGACGCCGTCGTGACCCTCTCGTTCCACGTCAAGTATTTACGCACACTTCCACGTACTCGGTCTTAGGACTGAAAATCCTGTGCTCTTCCGAGGTCTGCCCGAGCGGGCCTCCGTGGGGCCTAGGCACTACCGAAGCGCTATTCCTTGGAGCCTGAAAAGCGGATCCTGTCGCACCACCGTGCGGTTCTACTTGGGGCCACCAATACTGGGACGAACACCCCCTGCCTTCCTCGGCGAGGTTTTCAACGCCTGGCTGGTTGCGCCTGGGTTGCGTCCCGTGCTACGTTCTGCCGCGATGTGCAACCGACGACCCGCAACTTTGCGAATGTTCTGACTCGCCTCATCTACCGCAGCAAGTTCAACGTGCCGCTCGGTATCGAGTCGCAGGGCTTCTGCGTTCTCAAGTAGCACGGGCACTTGCGGCACGGTAGCCTTGGCTGTGTACGCGAAGGGAAGCACGCCGCCCCGTGAGGCATAGGCTCCGGGTCCTTGCAACGGATCAGCCTATCGCGGAATGACGTGGCGCGGCTCTGAGCGACGCGGCATGGAGCCCTCGTCACCGAGCCCCGCCCTCGTCATCGATCCTGACGGTCTCCGTCAGCGTTCCAGACTCCGGCATCCTGCAAGCCTTCAATTGTGCAGGACTCCCCTCGTGGCCTGGCTCTTGCTGCCCCAGGCCCTTCGAGGAGGAACCAGCCATGCTACGGCTCGCGGCCCTGGTCTTCTCGGCGTGGGTGCTGCTCAGTGGCTGCACGGAACCCATTTACTCTTACAGCAAGCCCGGCGCGACTGAGATGGACTGGAAGCAGGACAGCTACACCTGCGTACAGGATTCGGGCACGTTTGCCGGTGGCACTGGATTGGTAAGCGTCGGCGCGGCCACCGACAACCGGCGGGAAATCAGTCGTCTCTACAAGATGTGCATGGAAGCTCGGGGCTGGACGGCTAATTAACCGACCCGATGACCTGCCGCTGTCTTCGCACCCTGGATGACCGCCACCTCCCATGACGCGAGTCCTCCATCTGTCCCGTCAAGAGGCGGAGCAGTACACGCCAGCGATAGACGGTATCTGCATTTCCATCACTGATCCTGGTGCGCCGGACGCACGCCTCAGCGACCGTTGGAGGGCGATCTGGCGGGTGTCGTTCCACGATATTGATGCCCTGCCGCCTGATCTGACGGGCTACCCGCCGCCGGTGTTGGTGGACCAGCACTCGGCTGAAGGCATCGCGGACTTCATCTTGAGGCACTGGCCGCTTCCCCTGATCGTGGCGCACTGTGAGGCGGGCATCTCGCGTTCAGCCGGTGTCGTGGCGGCACTCAACGACTGGATGCCCGAGAGGCTCACCGTCATCCAAACGGGCATCCCGAATCGCCTGGTCTGGCGGCTGGTGCGCGAGGCACTCATGCGGAGAACCATCGCTGACCTCGCTCCGCCCACGAGGTAGCGGGCCCAGCCCCGTTCAGATCACACCGCGACGAACTGATGGTAGGCGCCTTCCGCAACGTGGTCCCAGGGGCCCACGAGCGCCTGGAACTTCGTGAACGATGCGTGCACCTTCCTGGCCATGGGGGTCTTCTCGGATTGTTCCCTGATGACTTCTGCCGCCATCTTCTTGAGATCGCGCAGCACCGGCACCGGAAGCTGGAGCACCTCGACTTTGCCCTTGAACTCCGTCTTGAGTCGCTCGAGCCCGATCGCGTTCTTCACGTGGTAGTCCGTCAGGCCATAGACCTGAACGGCCGCAGCGGCATGGTCGAGCGTCCGCCGCAGATCGACCGGGAGGGCCTCGTACGCCTTCCTGTTGAAGCCGAACTCGAGCGTGGTGCCGGGCTCGTGCCAGCCTGGGTAGTAGTAGTAACGCGCGGTCTTGTGCAGGCCCACCTTCATGTCGTCGTGCGGCCCGGCCCATTCGGCGGCGTCGATCACGCCCCGTTCGAGCTCGGCGTAGATATCGGCGCCCGGGGTAAGGACGGCCGCGCCGCCCGCCCTGACGTAGACCTTGCCGCCGAGACCCGTGCCAATGCGCATCTTGAGTCCCTTGTAGTCGCC
>Ga0070706_100005861_pt1 | contig 11651 bp, 8 predicted proteins | sample KBSK5501metaG_FD_65476 | JGI IMG/M metagenome (GOLD analysis project Ga0070706, IMG submission 65476) | Corn, switchgrass and miscanthus rhizosphere microbial communities from Kellogg Biological Station, Michigan, USA - KBS K5-50-1 metaG | ecosystem: Host-associated > Plants > Roots >...
ATCTCGCCGCCATGCAATGGCTGCCGCACATCTGGCCGCTGACGTTCTCCTTCGGCCGCGCGCTGGTCGATCCGGCGCTGGCCGCGTGGCGCGGCGAGCCCGCAGGGTGGGCGGCGGGCCAGCGGGCCCTCGCCCGGCGGGTCTCGATGAACGTGGCCGCCCTCGACGGCCGGTACACCCCGGAACTGGAGCTAGACCCGGCCTGACGCCAGGCGGCGCTCAGCGTCTCCCGCTCGCCTCCGGGGCGCTTTTGGCGGTGTCGTCGCCGACGTGCTCGGTGTCGTGCATGCGTTTGGCGAGCTCCGCCCAGCGCTCGTGCGGCGAGGCGACGAACTCCATGACAATGGCGGCGCTCCCGGCGACGTTCGAGCCGGCCTTGCTGGAGGGGGTGAAGAACTTCTGGTCCCGCGGCTGTATCCGCAGGCCATGGGAGATCTCCTGGGCCGGGCGGTGCCGCCGTAGGCGGGCGCACCGCCGCTTCGCGAGGAGGTTGTCCGTCCACAGCGGACGATAAGGGGGAAAGGAGATTACCCACTCCTCTCCACTTTCAACGTATAGCGCACCGGGGGGCTTGCGGCAAGACCCGGGTCGTGCCGCATAATCGTCGGCCGGGGCCAGAATCTACGGAAATGGGAGTCGCGGAATGCGTGTGTTGTTGTCGACGTATGACTCGCGCGGGGGCGTCGAACCGCTGGTGGGACTCGTAGTGCGGTAGTGACTACCAGCGCGTTTGACCTTCCCGACCGCCTCTCCGCCAAGGCCGGCCCGGCGCTGATCGCCGGCGACGAGCAGCACTTCGCGGCCATCGCGGAGAGCCTCGAGCAGTCGATCGCCAGCCTGTCCGGCCGCCTCGATGCCGAGCGCAGGGCACCCGGCGGCATCGGCCAGGAGGCGATGGACCGGGACATCGAGATCCACCGGCTGGCCGCTCGCCTGCGCACCCTGCGCCGCTTCGGCCTGGACCTATGCCTCGGACGTATCGTCAGCACAGACAACCCCGAGCCCGTGTACATCGGACGGCTTGGCCTGACCGGCAGCGCGGGTCGCCGGCTGCTGCTCGACTGGCGTTCCCCCGCGGCTGAGCCGTTCTTCGGAGCGACCCACGCCAACCCGATGGGCCTGGCCAGCCGCCGCAGGTACCGCTGGACCCGCGGCCGGATCAGCGACTACTGGGACGAGGTATTCACCCCGGACGGGCTGGAAGGGCACGCCGCGCTCGACGACCAGTCCGCCTTCATCGCCAGCCTGGGCAGCAGCCGGTCGGCCCAGATGCGAGACGTGCTCGGCACCATCCAGGCCGACCAGGACGCCATCATCCGCGCGGGATCCCGCGGCGCTCTCGTCGTCGACGGCGGTCCGGGTACGGGCAAGACCGTCGTCGCCCTGCACCGCACCGCCTACCTCCTGTACTCCGACCCCCGCCTCGGTCACCGCCGGGGCGGCGTGCTGTTCGTCGGTCCGCACCAGCCCTACCTGGCCTACGTCGCCGACGTTCTCCCCAGCATCGGCGAGGAGGGCGTGCAGACCTGCACCCTGCGGGACCTCGTCCCCGAGGGAGCCGCAGCAGCGATCGAGGCCGACCCGGACGTGGCCCGCCTGAAGTCGTCCGCGGACCTGGTGCAGGCGATCGAGACAGCCGTCCGGTTCTACGAGAATCCGCCCACCACACCGATGACGGTCGAGACCCCCTGGTCCGACATCGGGCTGAGCGCCGACGACTGGGCCGAGGCGTTCGACGCACCAGAACCCGGTACTCCGCACAACGAGGCGCGCGAGGAGATCTGGGAGGAGCTGCTGACGATCCTGATGGACTCCCACGACGGCGACGTCGCGGCTGACCTGCTCCGCAAGTCGCTGCTGCAGAACCGGGAGCTGCGCACGACCCTCAACCGGGCGTGGCCACTCATCGAGGCGGCTGACCTCGTCGCAGACCTGTGGTCGGTACCCGCCTACCTGCGGATGTGCGCTCCCTGGCTCAGCCCCGATGACGCTGCGAAGCTGCAGCGCGGGGACGCCCAGGCCTGGACGGTCTCCGACCTGCCGCTCCTGGACGCAGCTCGGCAGCGGCTCGGCGACCCGCAGGCGTCACGACGTAAGCGCCGGCATGACGCCGCTGTCGCCACTGAACGCGAGCGCATGGCCGGGGTCGTCGACCGCCTGATTGAGGCCGCCGGCGACCCTGGCGACGAATATGGCGTGGGCCTGGTGACGATGCTGCGCGGCGAGGACTTCACCGACGCTCTGGTCGACGAGACCGCGCTGGCCAGCACCGACCCGGACCTGCTGGCCAGCCCGTTCGCGCACATCGTCGTGGACGAAGCTCAGGAACTGACCGACGCGGAGTGGCAGATGCTGCTGCTCCGCTGTCCGTCCCGGAGCTTCACCATCGTCGGGGACCGCGCCCAGGCCCGGCACGGGTTCACGGAGTCGTGGCAGCAAAGGCTCGAGCGGATCGGGTTCGACCAGATCAACCTGGCCACCCTGAACATCAACTACCGGACGCCGGAAGAAATCATGGCCGAAGCCGAGCCAGTCATCCGGGCCGTGCTCCCAGACGCCAACGTGCCGACCTCCATCCGCAGCACCGGCGTCCCCGTCGTGCACGGATCTGCTTCGGATCTGGGCCCGATCCTCGACACCTGGCTCGCCGCGCAGGCCGACGGGATCGCCTGCGTCATCGGCGATCCCACGTTCGCGGCGACGTCCCGCGTCCGGTCACTGTCCCCGGAACTGTCGAAGGGGCTCGAGTTCGACCTGGTCATCCTCATCGACCCAGAGGCGTTCGGCACCGGCATCGAAGGAGCGGTCGACCGCTACGTCGCGATGACCAGAGCGACCCAGCAACTCGTCATCCTCACGAGCTCCTGACGTCCAGGAGTATGAGGGAGCGGTGTTCGGTCAGGCCGCCCAGGATCATTCTGTGAGGAGTTCTTAGGGCGCCGCCTTCCCTCGTCGCCCGTCCCTCGCTCCTCAGTCCAGGCGCCGCCCCCTCCGGCGCGCTTACAGGTGTGGCTCGTAGCCTTGTGGCGATACCCGGTGCGACTCGTATCGCCAGATGACGTAAGTTCCCTTGGGGCCGTAGGGGACGACCTGGATGATGCGGTAGTGATGGCTCGCGCGAAGTTCGTCGGCGATGTGGTGGTCGAGGTCTGTGGTGTCGGCGAAGTTGAGCGCGACGTAGGAGAAGTAGCCCGCAGTAATGAACTCGGCGAAAACAGCCGGGTTACCGGCACCGGTCACGCCTGCCGCGATGGCGTGGCCGGCGGTGCTGGCCCCGGAGGGCAAGACGATGTTGCGGGTGCTCGACCACCGCTGCCACCGGGTGCCGGCCGGCAGGTAGTACTCGGCGATGGACGGGTCCTCGACCAGCAGATGCCCGGTGCTGTGGTCAGCCATTGGGCGGAAGATCGTGGTGAAGCTGGCCGAGTTAGGCCAGTCGCTGGCGAATACGCGGGACTGGCTGGCACCCAGAGAGACCGGGAAGACGAGCGCGACCACGCACGCGCCGCAGGTGAAAACCCGCGTCCTGCTGGTGGGGGCGGCCGCGACGAGCTTGTCTACTGCGTAACCCGCCACGATGGCGGCGAACCAGGCGCCCAGGCCCACGTGCTTGTTCAGCGAGGCTACGGTGTGCAGCCGCGCCTGCTCCAGCGGCCCGAGCAGCGCCGCGCTGGTCAGAACCGCCAGCATCCACGTCTGAACCCGGCCATCCCGGTTAGCCCAGCTGGCAACGATGCCAAACCCGGCCAGCACGACGATAACGCCGAACCATGACCAGGCATCCGCCAGCACAGCCAGCGCAGAATCCGGGCCCGCGGCCCGCGCCAGCGTCGTCTGCCCAATACCCGTGATGTAAGAGCCGCGACCGATAAGCAATCCCGCCGTGAGGAGCCCGCTCACGGTGGCCAGCAGAGTCACGCAACGCCAGGCAGCGGCCTTGCCGCCGGGCTTGGGAAACGCGGTGAGCAGCGCGAGCAGGATCACGATCGGGTCGAACAGGGCCGACGAATACGCCGCGGCATTAGCCAGCGCGAGCGCGGCTCCCGCCGCCAGCATCCAGCCGGTCACGTCCTGGCTTTCCCCGGCACGGACCACGAGCCAGGCCGCCAGCGCCACCAGGAACACCGCCATGGCGTCGTAGGTGGCGAATGTTCCCAGATGCAACGTCGGGCCCAGCACAGCGAACAGCGCAGCGGCAAAGAACGCCGCCCGCCGCCCGAACAACCGCCCAGCCACACCCCACAACAAGACGGTCGCCCCCAGCATGAAGGCCAGCGACAGGATCCGCGCCGCCGCCAGGCCACCAAGGCTGTCCGCCACCGCGGCCAGCGGCGGGTAAATGACCGGCGCCCCGGAAAAATAAGCCGGGAACGGCGGCAGCGGCGTCCCGTGCAGCCAATGCGCCCACTGCAGATGACCCGCCCACAAATACGCGGCCTCATCCTGGAACGCCGTATCCGCCCTGACCAGCCGCAGCGACAGCACCGCCTGAACGGCAAGCACAGCGAGCAGCGGCCAGCTCCCGAGGACACCCAGCCCAGCGGGCCGCCCTTGCCGGTGCGAGGCAGCCTCCCGTGGCCCGGGCCGGGCAGCCGGTGCTGCCGCCGATCCCGGCGTCGCGGTGACCGGGGCAATGGCCTCCAGAATTTCTGTTTCGGCATCCTGGGCAGAAGCGTCCACCGGCCATGGCGTTCGGATAAAAACAACCCCCCAAGGCTGTCGCTGCGCCGCCGTCCACAGGCCGCCCCGCCTGCGATCACAGGGCGTACCAGGGGCGCATCGGCCGCTCCCCAGCAACCCACGGACTGTGCCCGCATCCTCACATCCGTATGCGGTGCCCTAGACGGGACTCCCGCATACGAAAAGCTACTGCGCCTATCCCCCCGAAGGAGGGCTGTTCGCACAATTTCCGGACGAATCCCTGGCGCTCCGAGACGGGCATCAGGGAGCTAGCGCGCCTGGCGTCAGCTCATCACGCACGCCCCGTCGGAACGCTCTTCGGCTGCCGGGTGGTCTTCGATGCGCCAGTCCTGATGGTAGATGCCGTTGCTTTGGGCCTGGTGGGGCCGAGTTGCCCGGTGTCGAACACGGTGAGACCCGGCCGATAGTTCATGACGCAGGTCTCCTGAACATCTTGGCACCCTGGGCGAATGCGGCGACGGCCGCCGGGCTGTTGAGGCGCCAGTCTCGCTTCTGGTTGGCGTTGAACCACACAAGCCCCAGCAGCCCATAAGCGCGAACACCAGCGAACAGGTCGGCGATTTTCGCTGGCTTGCCTGCGGCAGGCGCCACGCCTGTCTCGGAGATGAGTATCGGGACCGGGTTGCGGCTCAGCGTGCGGACGGCTTTGATGGTCGGCCCGAACAAGGAAGCGAACGTCCATGACGGCTTGATGTAGTAGCCGTCAATCCCGACCCAGGTCACGTACGAACTGCCGGGCCACCAGGAGGCGGGAGAGGGAATGCCGGCCCGCGTATCGATAACGTTGACCGTCCACAGCCACGTCACCTTGTTGGCGGCTTGCTGCCGGAACACGGTGACGATGTGCCGCCAGGCGGCCACGAACATTTCCGGGGATGTGTGCTGGTAGCCCCAGGAGTACCAGTTGCCGTTCATCTCATGTCCGAAGGACAGGATCACCCGGGCGCCGAAGGCCTTGACCGCTGAGGCGTAAGAGCGCAAGTAAGCGTCAAATTGCCCAGATGCGATCGCCGCCAAGCTGACGTCAGTCGGATCGATCTGCACGAGTGGCACTGCGTTGTGCCTGATCGCGGCGGTAGCAAAGCTGAGCTGGAACGGCTCGAACCAGCCGCTGTAGTACACGACCACGCTTGGCCTGACGCCGGTGTTCGCGGCGAACGCGGTCAGCCCCGCGTACGACTCAGGTGCCCCTGGGGTATAGACCCCGAGGTAGGCCCTGGGCGCGTGCGGGAGAGTCACCGGCTGCCGGGCGGCTGGGTCGACGGGTTTGTCAGCCGCCGGTTTACCGTGCAGACCTGTGGCCACGGTGATCGCAATCGCCGCGATGACCGCTGCCCCGATTGTCACGATCCACCTGAGCTTCATCCGCTCGCTCCTCGTGTGATCTGGGCGTTGTTGCTGCGGGACTAGGCGGGCGCCAGCCGGATGAGGCCGCCTGAACGCGGCCGACCTCGTCCGGTTCTGGCGGACCAGGATACGGAGTCCCCGCAGCGGGGCCCTCCGGTGCCGCCCCGTGCGCTGAGTGTCATCCAGAGCCGCAGTGCCCCTATTCGTGTGCTCCTCGCCGCATCCCGTGGCGGATATGGTGCCGAGCACAGTGAGACGTAGCCAATGGTTCATGACGCAGGTCTCTTGAACGTCTTGGCCCCCCGGGCGAATGCGGCGATAGCCGCAGGGTTGCTGAGGCGCCAGTCCCGGACCGCGTTGGCATTGAACCACACGAACCCCAGCAGCCCATAAGCACGAACGCCAGCGAACAGGTCGGCGATCTTCGCCGGCTTGCCTGCCTCGGGCGCCGCCCCGGTCTCGGCGATCAGAATTGGGTCGAAGGTCAGCGCGCGCACGGCCTTGATGGTGGGCCCGAACAAGGAAGCGAACGTCCAGGACGGCTTGAAGTAGTAGCCGTCGATCCCTACCCAGGTCACATACGAACTGCCGGGCCACCAGGGCGCCGGAGAGGGAATGCTGGGCCTATCGATGATGTTGACCGTCCACAGCCAGGTCACGTCGTCGGCGCCCTGCTGCCGGAATACGTTGACGACGTGCCGCCAGGCGGCCACAAATACCGCCGGCGATGTGTGCCGGCGTGCCCAGGAGTACCAAAACCCGTTCATCTCGTGACCGAAACCGATGATGACCCCCTGGCCAGTCTTCGCGCCGTAGTTGGCCACATCGGTAGCAAATGTCTCCAAATAGGTGTCGAACGCGCCGGATGCGATCGCTGCGAGGTTGATGTTAGACGGCTCCATCTGGATAAACGGTACGGCCCCGTTGTCCTTAACTTGGACGGCGAATACGGATTGGAACCTTTCATATCGGCCGCTATAATAAAGGGCGATGTTTGGCCGTACGCCGGTAGCGTTGGCGACGGAAGCGATCGGCGCGTAGCTGTCAGGAACGCCCCTGGCGAAGATACCCAGGTAAGACGCCGGATCGGCGGGCAGGGTAATCACCACATGATGATGGCTGAACGTTCCGACCGGAGGCTCGCTGCTTACACCGGGCGGCGGTGCCAGGTTAGTCGGGGCGGCTACCTTCGTCACGCCCACCGTGACTGCTGCCACCACGCCGACCACGCACGCGCCGATGACAACGGCGCGGATGCCTCCGATTGAGCGCCGACCGGATTCCGCTGGTCGCGGAGGCCAAGGCTCGGATGGTTCCGGCGGCGGCACGGTCATGCGGCCTTCCTTCCGGGGAAGATCAGGCGGCCGACGATGAGTGCGTTCAGGACGCCGAACGCTGCCACCACAGCGAACCTGAGCGAGCCGGTCTGCTCGATGCGCCAGGCGGCAAGGCCGAGCCACCCAAGAGCCAATGTGCCGTTCCACAGGGTAACGCCCCACCAAAACCGGCGGGTCGCATCGCCTGGCCCGCGGCTTGGCTGCCAGGACATGACCTTGCCGCGCGAATAGTCCCAGATCGCGAGAACCTGTGCCCATCCTACGGCGACGGCCAAGGGCCAGATCCTGGGGCTGTAGGGCGCGTTGTGCCAAAGCGGGTACAGCACCGTACCGGTGATCACGGCGGGGATGAGCAGCAGGGCGCTGCGGAGTCGGATCTCATTGGGCAGGAACGCGAGCAGGGTGATCGGGATCAGCGGCAGGATCAGGGTTCGCAGCGCCGTAGTGAGATTCCACAGCCAGCCGGCGATATAAGGCAACCTCGCTGTCCACGGCATCTGGACACGCCACATGTGCCGGGTCCAGATCAGGGAGGTCGCTCCGCAGCACCACCGGTACTGCTGGCGCATGAACGCTTCGAGCGTCGATGGACAGATTCCGGCGGCCAGGGGGACGGGCAGGTAAGTGAGTTGGTAGCCGTAAAAGCGCATGTCAAGGCCGGTGTGCGAGTCCTCTGCGTATGGCATCTCGGTGAACCCGCCCGACGGCTCAAGCGCAGCCCGACGGTAAACAGCGTTGGAGCCAACGCACAGCGCTGAGCCGAACCGGTCACGCGACACCTGCACGGCTCGGTAGAACACTTCAAGTGTCGGACTTGCGGCCCGCTCGACCCAGGCTTGCCGTGGGCTTACACGGAAGAACTGGGGAGTCTGCACAATCCCGACAGCCGGGTTCCCCATGTAGGGCAGTGTTTCTGCCAGAAAGTCTGCTCGCGGCCGGAAGTCAGCGTCAAAGATCACAATGTGATCGCTGCCCGTGCGCTTGAATGCGTAGTTGAGATTCCCGGCCTTCTTATGCTGACGTTGGTTCGGCCGCCGCACGTAGACGAACCCGAACGATGGGGCAAGTGCCATCGCGTCGTCGCTTGGCCCATCATCCAGAACGTAGGCGTAGGCATTCCCGGGATACGCTTGGATCAGCTCGAAGACGCCGATCCAGGTGTTGCGGAGTACCTCCACCGGCTCGCCACAGATCGGCAGGAAGATGTCCACGCTGGGATAGCGCTTCGGGCGCCATTCTCCGACACGCGCCTCGTGCGCCGCCATATTGAAGCTACGGCCTGCAAAATTAATCGGCAGACTCACGGCCTGGTAGACGACGTAGAGTAGCGTATAGCCAGCGAAGGCAAGCATGATCGGGGCGCGAATTTCCATCCATGCCTGCGCCACGATGACGCATACCGCGCTAGCGCACAGAGCCACGGCGAGGAACGGTAGGGAACGCCAAGCGTAGGAGGACTTCTCATCGCCATCAGGAGGCGCCGGCACTACAAGGTCGGTATACCGATGCCGCCCTCTGGAAGACGCTGCAAAGGTGCTCATCGACGGGCCCGGCGAACCCAGATCAAGACATCGCCATGCTGCCCTGTGGCCTGGTAGGGAATAGTAGCGATTAGTTGATAGCCGACATTGACCTCGAGATCGCGCAAGATGTCATCATCGGTCTGGGCGGTGTCCCAGAACTCAAGCATTATGACCGAGAAGTAGCGCGCGTGGATCGCAGCAGCGTAAGCAGGTGCCCCCGTGAGATGGGTGCCCGTGGCCGGATCGTTGTATGCGTAGAAAAACGTACCCAGGATCTGTCGATGAGCGGTCTCGCTCGCCAGGTAGTACTCGAGGATGTTCCCGCGGTCATCTGCAAGCACGGGTCCACGTGTAGTGGCGAGCACTGCGCGCATCTTAGGGATTACCCGAGAGGTGTCTGGCCAGCCGAAATGTGATGCTGCCCAGGGGATGCTAGGCATTGCTGCCAGACATATGGCTGCGACCCCAACGAAGATGGCGTGTGCCGCCTTGGGCCGAGGGACAGCCCGCGCCAGGCTGGCGACCGCATATCCGGCTGGGATGCAGGCAAACCATCCCCCAAATCCAACGTGCTTGAAAAGGGACGTGTAGGTGTGGATGCGCACCTGCTCTGCGGGCACCAGGAGCACCGCTGTCGTAAGAATGCCAGCCAGGACGGTCGCGACGCGTCCGAGCCGGTTGCAGGCCGTTGCCACCGTGCCAATAATCGCTAGGAATGCGACGCTTCCGACCCACTTTCCGCTGTCAAGCAACAGGAAGGGTGCCGGGTAGGTGCTTGAGGCGCGTGTGAGCGTCGTCGTGGTTATGCCTTGCCAGTAGGCATGACCGCCAAAATGGATCCCCAAGAGGAGAAGTAGGCACAGCGTACATGACGCGGTAATGATGGCGGTGACACCTTGTCGCCGGCCACTGGAGCGGCAGATAGGTAGTCCGGCTACTGCGATAACGACGGGATCGAACAATGTGGTGGCGTACTTGGTGGCAGCGGCGAGCGTAAGTACGCTTGCGACTGCGACCATCAAGATCAGCTGCACACTGGGGCGGCACCAGACTGCTCGCACGCCGATCCATGTAGCGAACGTCAGCATCAAGAGCGCCATCGCGTCATATGTGGCAAAGGCGCCGAGATACTGGGTTGCACTTAGCCCAGCGAACAGCGCGGCGGCGAAAACTGCTGAACGCCGATCAAAGAGTCGGCGAGCGACACCGTGCAAGAGCACGGTCGCGCCGAGCATGAAGCTGAGAGACAGGAGCCGGGCCCCCGCCAGACCACCAATGCTGTCGGCGATTGCACCAAGTGGCGGATAAATGGCTGGTGAACCCGAGAAGAAGGTGGCGAACGCTGGGATTGGCGCTCTGTGCAGCATGTGCGCCCATTCGAGGTGACCGGACCACAGGTATAGCGCCTCGTCAGGGAACGCCGTGTTGCTCCACACCAGCCGCAATGACAGGACAGCCTGTGCGGTGAGGATTGCCGTCAGCGGCAGCCACCGTATCTGGGCAAGGCTGTGGCTATTCCAGACCGCCCTCCGGTCCCGGCTCGTGTGCGGGGTCCCGGCAAGCACACTGACGGGGGTCACCGGGGCCGGGCACACGGGAAGGCTAAGCCGATCGATTACCGGGGTCGGCAGGGCGATGACCAGCTCAGGCTGGGCGGGCGCGGCGCTGGCGGCCCGGCCTTGTGTTGATGCCGGTGACTCGGGTCGTGACGCAGGGGACTTGACCGCGGGGAGTGGACGACTCGGTGTGGCGGCCTTCGCCAGGCTGATCGCCGCGGCAAGCCCGGCCTGCTGCGACTTAACGAAATCCAAATCCCTGGCGTTCGTGTCCGGCGAGTCGATGGTGGCTGCGTCGGTCCTGGCCTGAAACCCGTTCGCACGCTTCTGGTCGTCATCTGGGGGCGGAGGGGCATCCGAGCTAGCTTCCTGGCGCCGTCGCCAGGCTGCGACAGTGGCCCCGCTCACCTGTGGTTCCTGTGAGGGTCGGCTGGTGGTGGTCACGGGTGGGACTCGTATCGCCAGATGACGTAGGTTCCCTTGAGGCCGTAAGGGACGACCTGGATGATGCGGTAGTGATGGCTGCGGCGGAGGTCGTCAGCGATGCGGTGGTCGAGAGCGGTGGTGTCGGCGAAGTTGAGCGCCACGTAGGAGAAGTAGCCCGCCGTGATGAACTCAGCGAAGACGCCGCGATTGCCGGCACCCGTCACGCCTGCCGCGCCGGTCGGGCCGGCGGTGCTGGCCCCTGAGGGCAAGAAAATGTTGCGGGTGCTCGACCAGCGCCTCCACTGGCTGCCAGCCGGCAGGTAGTACTCGGCGATGGAGGGATCCTCGACCAGCAGATGCCCAGCACCGTGGTCGGCCAGCGGGCGGAATATCGCGGTGAAGCTGGCCGAGTTCGGCCAGTCACTGGCGAATACCCGGGACTGGCTGGCACCCAGAGAGAGGGGGAAGGCGAGCGCGATCACGCAGGCTCCGCAGGTGTAAGCCTCCATGCGCCCCGCGGGCGCGGCCGCGATAAGCCGGTCTGCCGCGTACCCAGCGGCTATGGCGGCGAACCAGGCGCCCAGGCCCACGTGCTTGTTCAGCGAGGCCAGGGTGTGCAGCCGCGCCTGCTCCAGCGGCCCGAGCAGCGCCGCCGCCGCCAGCACCGTCAGCAGCCACGTCCGCGCGCGCCTCCGGCTGTCCCGACTGGCCCAGCTGACAATGATGCCAAACCCGGCCAGCACGACGATAACGCCGAACCA
>Ga0070706_100005864_pt1 | contig 11648 bp, 9 predicted proteins | sample KBSK5501metaG_FD_65476 | JGI IMG/M metagenome (GOLD analysis project Ga0070706, IMG submission 65476) | Corn, switchgrass and miscanthus rhizosphere microbial communities from Kellogg Biological Station, Michigan, USA - KBS K5-50-1 metaG | ecosystem: Host-associated > Plants > Roots >...
GTCGACACCTCGCCGGATCGCCTCCATGGCATAGCGACAGGCGGTCGGTCCGACAGCGGCGATCTTTTTCGCAATCTCGACGGCGGCGGCGTGTGCGGAACCGGCAGCAACCACGCGGTTGACCAGGCCCATCCGCTCTGCCTCCGCGGCGGTGATTCCCTTCTCGGCGGTCAGGATCAATTCGTAGGCCCGGGCCCTTCCGACCAGGCGGGCGAGGCGCTGCGTTCCACCGTAGCCGGGGAGTATCCCGAGCGAAGTCTCGGGCAGCCCCATCCTCACGTTGTCGGAAGCGACTCGCAGGGTGCAGGCCATCGCGAGCTCCAGGCCTCCTCCGTAGGCGAAGCCATTGATGGCGGCGATTGACGGGATCGGAAGCGCCTCGATCGAGTCCAACACTGCCTGGCCGCGGCGCGCGTGCTCCCTTCCCTCGATCGGCGTCAGCCTGGCGAGCTCGCCGATGTCGGCTCCGGCGATGAAGGCCTTCTCTCCCGCGCCGGTGACGATGAGGCACCGCAGGCTCCGGTCCGTGCTCGCCCCCTCGATCGCCCGCCCGAGCTGGCCCATGACCTCCGTGTTCAAGGCGTTCAACTTCTCCGGGCGCTGGACTGTGATCGTACGGATTCCTTCGGAGGTCTCGACCCGCACGAAATCGCTCACTTCCCCTCCCCGTATTCGTAGAAGCCCCGGCCGGACTTGCGGCCAAGGCGGCCCGCCAGAACCATGCGCTTCAAGAGCGGGGGCGGGGCGAACCGCTTTTCTCGGTACTCGTTGAACATGATCTCGGCGATGAAGTAGGTCGTGTCGAGCCCGACTAAGTCGAGCAACTTCAACGGCCCCATCGGGTGGCCGCAACCGAGCTCCATCCCCTTGTCGATGTCCTCGCGCGATCCGACCCCTTCTTCCAGCGCGCGGACCGCGTCGAGCAGGTAGGGCACGAGCAGCCGGTTGACCACGAAACCCGAGTTGTCCTGCGCGCGGATCGGTTCCTTCCCGAGGGAGCGCGCAAACTCCATCACGGTCTCTTCCGTCTCGGGAGAAGTCGCGATCGTTCGGACAACCTCGACCAGCTTCATGACAGGCACCGGGTTGAAGAAGTGCAGGCCGGCGAAGCGATCGGGCCGCTTGGTGGCAGCGGACAACTCGGTGATGGTGAGCGAAGAGGTGTTCGAGCAGAAGATCGTCTCCGGCTTGCAAAGCCGGTCGAGCTCCCGATACGTTTCCTTCTTCACCTCGAGATTCTCGACGATCGCCTCCACGAGGATGTCGCAGTCGGAGAGATCTTCTAGCGCGGTCGTGGCCCGGAGCCTCCCGCGGACCGCGTCCCGGTCGGCCGCGGCAAGCTTCCCCTTCTCGATGGCCTTGCCGAGGGAGAGGTCGATGCGCTGCATCCCCTTTTTCGCGAACTCCTCGGTGACCTCCCGGACAACCGTGTCGTAACCGGCCTTCGCGGCCGCCTCCGCGATTCCGGAGCCCATCAGCCCGGCCCCGAGCACTCCCACCCTCCGGATCTTCATTCGTTCGCTTCCTTCTCTCCCATCTTCGCCGGTCGCGCGTCCTCCCCCGCCTCCTCCGGCGGGTTCTCCATCGGCTCTCCGCAGAAGGACCGCAGCGTCAGGTCGCGCGTGAACTCGGGGCCGGCGAGGGCGATGAGCGGTGAATGCGGCGCGACCACGATCCACCCGTTGCGTAACCAATGGGAAAGCGCCTCGCGGCAGAGGCTGCTGTCGTTGAACGTCGTCAGAACCGCGTTCAGATCGCCGGCTCTCTTTCTCTTCAGCTCCGCCAGGAATTCGTCGACCGCCGCCGTGCGGACCGGAAAAGCGAGGATCCGCTCAGTCCACTCCAGATGCGCACCTATTGTTGGACTCTGCCTTGCCGGTGGATGCCGCCTTTGCCGGCCGTCCCGGCGTCGAGCCGTCTCCCTCGTCGGCACGCGCCGGACTGCCCCTTGCAGCGATTTCGCGAGCGGCGGGCTTGGATGATTTCTCTCATTCCACGCGAGGCCCGCTGCGTGGCCCCGCGGGGCATGCCGCAGGGCCGGGGCGGCTGCCAGAACGATGACAACCTCTCGCGAGTTGACATTTGAACGAGCTACGTCGCTTCGAGAACGACCGCGATGCCCTGGCCGCCTCCGATGCAGGCGCCGGCCAGGCCATATCGGACGCCTCGCCGGCGCATCTCCTTGGCGAGCGTGAGCGTGCAGCGGGTCCCCGTCGCGGCGAGCGGATGGCCCAGTGCGATCGCCCCGCCGTTGACGTTCAACTTCTCCAAGTCGAGGCCGAGCTCGCGAATCACACCGAGAATCTGTCCCGCGAACGCTTCGTTGATCTCCCACAGGTCGATCTGCTCTTTCTTCAGCCCGGCCTTCTCGAGCGCCCGCCGGGCGGCGGGGGCGGGGCCCAGCCCCATCAGTTCCGGCTCGACGCCGACCACTCCCCAGGAGACCAGACGCGCCAGTGGGCGCATCCCTTTCTCGCGGGCCCTCTGCGTCGTCGTGACGACGACCGCCGCAGCACCGTCGACGATCCCCGAGGCGTTGCCCGCGGTCACCATCCCTCCCTTCCCGAAAGACGGGGAGAGTGCCGCCAGCGCTTCGAGGGTTGTGTCGGGCCGCAGGTGGTCATCCTTCTCGACGACGGTCGTCTTGTGCCCCGCCACAACCTCCACGGGCACGACCTCCTCGGAGAGCCGGCAGGCGGACCAGGCCGCCGACGCCCGCTTCTGCGAGGAAAGCGCGTACTCGTCCTGCTCCTCGCGCGTCACACCGTACTTCGAGGCGACACGGTCGGAGGTTTGCGCCATGTAGAGGCCGCAGTAGGAGTCGAGCAGCGCGACCATCAGCGAGTCTTCCAGCTGTCCCTGTCCCAGGCGCAACCCCTTGCGGGCGCCCCGAATCACGTGAGGGGCCTGGCTCATGTTCTCCATCCCTCCCGCGAGGATCGTCTTAGCCTCACCGAGAAGGATGCGCTGCGCTCCCTGGATGATCGACTCGAAGCCCGAGCCGCAGAGACGGTTGACCGTCAGCGCGGGAACCTCCCTGGGGACACCAGCCTTCAGGGCCACGTGGCGGGCGCCGTAAATGGCGTCCCCGGAAGTCTGGAGCGCGTTGCCGAAAATGACGTGGTCGATCTCGGCGGGTTCGGTCTGGGACCTCTTGAGGGCTTCCCGGGAGGCCGCCACCCCCAGATCTATGGCCGAAATGTCTGTAAAAGCGCCGTTGTACTCTGCCATCGGAGTGCGCGCGCCGTCGAGAATGACGATCTCTTCCATATGCGGTCCAACGGGAAATCTATCGCATTTTTACCGTCCCGGCCGAGTTGGAACAGAAGTTGCGACGACCGGTTCCCGTGGCGGGCGAGGGCGCGGTCGAGGCGGTCCGAGGAGGTTCCTCCACTATTGCCTACCTGTCCTGCCATCCCGGCCGGTCGCTCGGCCGGTATCGGGTCGTGGAAAAGATCGGCTGCGGAGGGTTCGGCGCGGTCTACCGCGCGATTGATCCGGTGCTGCGGCGCGACGTCGCGATCAAGACCTGTGAGGTTGCGAGTCACGAGGTGCGGGCCCGCTTCGAACGGGAAGCCCGGCTCGCAGCGCGTCTGCGGCATCCCTCGATCACGACCGTCTACGATTTTGGCTTCGAAGCAGACGTGCCGTTCCTCGTGTGCGAGTTCCTGGAAGGCGCGGACTTGGACGAGGTCCTCGCACGCTTCCCGGAACTGCCGCTCCTCGAAAGGCTCGACGCCCTGATCGCGGTGGCGGGAGCGCTCGAGTGCGCGCATTCGGCAGGCGTTCTTCACCGCGACATCAAACCGGCTAACGTTCGCGTTCTGCCCGACGGCACCGTCAAGCTCATGGATTTCGGGATCGCGAAGTCGCTGCTCACCGACGAAAAACTGACACGCGCGGGAACTACGGTGGGATCGTCGGCGTACATGTCCCCCGAGCAGGCGCGCGGGGAGCCGCTGGATCCGCGAACGGACATCTTTTCTTTCGGTGTCCTGGCGTATGAGCTGCTGGCCGGCCGGAAGCCCTTCCGGGATCCGGACCTGATGCAGTTGCTGGAGAAGATCACGACTGAGGAGCCCGATCCCCTGGACTCGAATACCCCGAATCTCCCGCCATCTCTCTGCTCGCTCGTTCACCGCTGCCTCAACAAGGACCGAAACGGCCGGCCGGCTTCCGCCGAGAAGGCGCGCCTGGCGCTGCGGGCCGTGCGCGAAGACATCCTGGCCCTGGCTGGACTTGGTCCAGCCCCCCTCCCGTCTGAAGAGGATGGCTTCGAGATTGCTGCCGAGAGACCGATCGGTCTGGGCGGCCGGACTTTCCGCCGTCTTTGTCAGCTTCGCCGAACTCTCCCACGCTTGGCCGCCGCCCTCCTCCTGCTCGCTGCGGCGGGGCTCATGCTCTTTGCATGGAGACGCGAGGAGCTCGGGGCCGCGCGCTCTGTGGAGCACCGGCGAGCCCAGGCCGTCCGATGGGCGCCACACCCTGCCCGCGTGTCGCCCTGACGGCGATCGCGCGGCGGGAGGCATGACGGAGAAGTTGGCAAATACGGGGTCGTCCGCAAGCCGAACGTCCGGCGAGCCGCCGCCGGTGACCTGGAATGAAAGTTGCGTCCGTGGCTCCGCGTGAGCGCCGCCGCAGGGGGCCAGCCGACGGGCCGGTTGAGTCGGCCCCTGGTTTCCCCCGAAAAGATCGGAAAGTACGCGATCCTCCGGAAGATAGGCAGCGGCGGCTTCGGCTCCATCTATGAGGCACGGGATCCCTTCATCCAGAGGACCGTCGCCGTAAAGACCTGCGAGCTGGGAGAGCCCGAGGTCCAGGAGCGTTTCTTTCAAGAGGCCCGACTGGGGGGCAGCTTGTGTCACAGGAACGTGACAACCGTCTACGATTTCGGTCTCGATCGGGGGCTGCCCTACATGGTCGAGGAGTTCTTGGATGGGGAGGATCTCGACCGCCTGGTCGAAAGCCGCCCTGGTTTGCCGTTGATCGAGAAGCTCCAGATCCTCATCGGAATCGCCTACGGCCTCGAATACACCCACAACGCCGGCATCGTCCACCACGACATCAAACCGGGAAACGTACGAGTTCTGCCCGATGGAACCGTCAAGCTCATGGATTTCGGGATCGCCCGAAGCATGCAACCCCGACCGAGAACAAGAAGAGGCACCACCGTCGGGACGTGGCCCTACCTCGCTCCGGAACGGATCACCGGCGAACCCCTCGACCAACGGGCCGACGTCTTCTCTTTTGGAGTTCTCGCCTACGAGCTTCTCTCCGGCCGACGTCCCTTCGAGGGTGCAACCCAAGAGGAGCTTCTGGATCGCATCGTCAATCAAGAGCCGGTTCCCCTGGAGGAAGCTGCCCCGGAGGTTTCTTCCGCCCTGGCCGCCATCGTCAGCCGGGCGATGCAGAAGGATCCTGCAGCGCGCTACCCGGGCGTTGAGCCGATGCGTCAAGAGCTCCTGGCGATCTCCAGAGACTTATTCGGCGCCGATGGCTTCGCCCAAACCCGAAGATCCGGCGCCTTAGACGGCCGGCCGATTGGTCGAGAAACCCGAAGGGACCTCGACACTCAGGAGTTTCGACGCCAGGCGGCGAGGATACCCATTTCTCCCGAGACAGGTCAGTTTTTCGAACCGAGACCGCCCGAACCCGAGTCGCCGGAAGAGGAGCGAAGGGCCAGACGCTGGATGGCCGGTCTGCCGATTGCGATCGTCCTTCTGGGACTTGGAGGTTTTCTGATCGTCACGAGAACGCCAAGAGCCCCGACTCGGGCTCCTGTAGCCGAAGCGCGGGCGCGTTCCCTCGACCTGCCGCCATCGGCGCCGCGGCCCGCGCCCGCCGAGACACGGCTCGTTGCCGAGGCACCGATGGCGTCACGCTCCCTTCCCCAGGAGCCTCAAATCGGCGACCAGCCGACGGAGCGCAGACCGGCGGCGAGCCGTCCGTCTGGGAAACCAGGATTCCGCGCGCCCCCCGGGCAGAGGGCCGAGCCGCTTGCGTCCCGCTACGCAAGGGCCGCTCAGGAACCGGGACTCTCCGCCGAGACGCGCGCTGCAACGGGCCTTGCGGGAGCCTGGGCCAGCTACCGTTCCGGCGATGTCGCGGGGGCACGTCGGCTTCTTCGTCTCGCGTTCTCCTGGCGGCCAGATCTTTCGATCGATCCGGGCCAGTTCGATCCGGAATTCTCTCGCCTCGCGGAACAAGTGCGCGCGGGACGCTGACAGTCATGAGCTTCCGTCAAGCCGGAAATGCCGCGATCGCGACGGCGTGGAAGCGGCGCCGGACCTCGTTGAAGTTGGCGTCGCGCACGATCGGATGGACTCGGTTGGTCAGCAAGATCCAGATTCGATCGGCATCCGGATCGATCCACACGGAGGTGCCGGTAAAACCGGTGTGACCGAACGCCCGCCTCGACATCTCCTCGCCGGCAGATCCCGCTCCGCGCGCTCCCTGCCAGGCCAGCCCGCGCGCCTCGGAGAGCCCCGGCGTCCGGTCGCCGCAGACGTCCGCCCTGTAGTCGCTCAACCAGCCGCGCGCGAGCGCCCAAACGTCGCGAGCGCTTCCAAAGAGACCGGCGTTGCCCGCCACTCCTCCTCGCCGAAACGCGTTGCCGTCGTGAACTTGTCCCCGGACGACTCCCTTGCGGAATCCGGCGTAGGATAGGCCGAGAGCGGCCGTCATCGCTCGCTCGGTGGCATCGTCCTTTTCCGTGGCCGCGACCCCTTCCGGAGTCTCCGGAAGGAAGCGGGCTCCGGAGCCGGCAGGCCCGGCGACCAGTTGGGCGAAGGAGCCGTCGAGCGGCGCCGAGTAGAGACCCTCCAGGATTTCCCCGAGCAGCAGAAAGTTCAAGTCGCTGTAGATCACTCGCTCACCGGGCCGCGCCTCCGGCTCGATCTCGGAGAGCGTCCGGCGGTAAGCCGCAACGCCCTCACCGCGGACATAGACCGGATACCAGGCGGGCAGCCCGGAGGTGTGAGTCATCAGCATCTCGACCGTGATCCCGTCGTATCGCGTCTTCTTCCATCCCGGGAAGTAGCGGCCGGGCGGTGCCTCGAGCGCGAGATCCCGGGTCGACAGAGCGAGGGCGCCGGAGGCGAGAGGCTTGGTGAGACTCGCCAGATCGTACAATGTCTCCGGCGTCGCCCGTTGCTCGCACGGCTCCACGGCCGCGTGTCCGGCCACCGCCAGGTCCAGAATCTCTTCGGAATCACCAACGAGCGCGACCCCTCCGGGGAAACAGCCGCGCTCGATCTCCTCGGCCAGGAAGTCCGAGAGCCGCGTCACGGTAAAAGCGCTTCGATCTCCGCCCTCCGCGGAGCCACGCGCCGGGCATTGACCGCGACTGCGACTGGCGGAGCGTCGATGTGTTTCAATGCCGCCCGCTCCCTCTCCATGCCGCCGATTTGCTCGTCGAGCGCGCGCTGGCTCGCTCGATCGCTGGCGCTTTGCCGCGCCCTCCGAAGCGCCGCGATCGTCTTCGTGTAGGTCTCCTCCGAAGCCGCCCGGACCTTTCGCGTGTCGAGGGCGACAAGAGCCTCGATGACTCGAGCCCGCGCCCAGGCATACTCGTCCAAGTCCGCTCCGACGGCCCGCGCCGCCTCGACGTCTGTGCGTCCGCGAGCGGCCCGGCGAACCCGGAGGTACCGCTCGATGTGGGCCTCGGTGAGTAATCCGTCTGCGGGAGGCCGAAAACGCGCCAGGCTCTGCAAGCCGCCCGGAACCGGAACAGAAGAGCGTCCTGGTTTTTGGCCACAGCCGAACATTGCTGAGACCAGCACCGCCACCGTCCAGACGGCCATCTTCTTCACGGCCAACAGTCTACGGTCTCCAGTGCCGACGGAGGCAATCGAAGAGCGCTTCCCGCACCGCAGCGAAGCGATGCGGCCGCGATCGTCCTGCTAAACTGGAGAGGAATCACCCCGGGGGATCATTGCCGAACCTGCCCCAAAAGATCGGGAAATACGAGATCCTCGACCAGATCGGCGTCGGCGGCTTCGGCGCGGTTTACCGGGGGCGGGATCCGTTCATCAAACGAACGGTCGCCGTCAAGACCTGCCAGCTCAACGACGAGGAGATCAAGAGCCGCTTCTTCCGCGAGGCGGAACTGGCGGGCAATCTTCACCACCGCAACATCACGACGATCTACGACTTCGGCGTCGAGGTGGGTATTCCCTACATCGTCCAGGAGTTCTTGAGCGGCGAGGATCTGGACAAGATCATCAAGCGCGGCGAGGCGATGCCGATCTCCCGAAGAATCGAGATCCTGATGTCCATCGCCGACGGGCTCGGTTATGCGCACCAGCACTCCGTCATCCATCGCGACATCAAGCCGGCCAACATCCGCATCCTGGCGGACGGGTCGGTCAAGATCATGGACTTCGGCATTGCCAAGTCGATGGAGATCGAATCGAGTCTGACGCAGACGGGAATCACGCTGGGGACCTCCGCCTACCTCGCTCCGGAGCAGATCCGCGGAGAGCCGCTCGACCAGCGAACAGACATGTTCTCGCTGGGGATCCTGTCCTATGAGCTGCTCTCCTACCGCAAGCCGTTCCGGGGCGAACATCTTTCGACCGTCCTCTACAAGATTTTGAACGAAAATCCGGAGCCTCTCGAGACCGCCAACCCCGAGGTACCGGCGTCCCTCTCGGAGGCTGTGGCTCGCGCGATGGAAAAGTCGATCGATCAACGCTATCCCAGCATGGAGGCCTTCCGGCAAGACCTGCATGCCGTGTACCGGCAGCTCGCGGGCATCTCCTCGCGCTTTGCCACGTCTCCCCGGCTGACGGAAACGTCCCCCCGACCGACTCGCACCGAGATCGACCCGGATGCCACCATTCGCACCCCGAGCAAAGGGCTATCGGTTGCGGACTCGATCACGCCTCCTTCGGGGGCGCTCGCCCGCGTGCCGGAACCGACCGACCGCACACCGACTGTGATCGCGCGGCGACCGGCTGGACTGGAAGTCGTCAACTTTCGCGATCCCTCGCAGCGCACAACCGACCGGCCCGTGGAGCCTCACACCCAGGGTCCCCGGAGACATAGCCTGCTCTGGTTTGCCGTCGTCGTCGCGGCTCTGGTCTCCGGCGGAGGTGTCTTTCTCCTTCTCCGACCGGGAACGAGCCCGACGGTGCCGAGTCCCCGCCCCACTCCAGCGCCGACGGCGCCGATCGCGTTTCCTCAGCCGGTCGTGGGAACCGAGCCCGGCGGAGCCAAGGTGGTCCCGACCGGGGCTCCGAGAATCGAGCCGACGGCTCCGCCGGTCGCGGCAGAGAAGCAGCCAGAAGCTCCACCCCGCCCCGCTCCTGCCCGAAAGTTCAAGGTTCAATTCAGCTCGATACCGGTGGCGACGCTCTCCATTGACGGCCGCCGCTACGGCCCGTCCATCCCCGCCAAAACCGTCGAGCTTCCCGAGGGCACTCATACCGTGCGCTTCGAGGGCCCGGAGCTTCCGGCCTACGAAAAGGAGTTCCGCGTCGGTCCGAATGGGGCTCCGCCGGTCGCCTATCGCTTCCCGATCGGTCGACTCGTGATTCGGGCCTCGGATTGGGTCGGCGCGACCGTTCTGATCGACTCGAAGTTCAAAGGAATTCTGACTGGAGAAAAAACCTTCACGCTTCCTTCGGGCACGCATCGCGTCACGCTCTCGCGCGAAGGGGTGGCGCCGCTGACTCAGAACCTCAGCGTACCGGAAGGGGACAAGTACACATGGACACCTCCGCCGCCCGCCCTCGTTTTCTAGCCGGTTGCCTCGTCCTCGCGGCGCTCTTCGGCTTTTCGGGCGCGCTCGGCGCACAGGACGCCGCACGCCTCGAAACGGACGCCAAACACGCCTTCGACTCCGGGCGTTTCGTCGAGGCCGGAGAGAAGTACGCCAAGGCGGCGGAGGTGACGGCCTCGGGCGAGCGAAAGTCGGAGCTCTATTTTCAGAGCGGATGGGCCTTCTTCATCGGCGGAAAGACCCCGGCCGCGCGCGACAGCGTTCGCGCGGCATTCACGGCGCGTCCATCCCTGGGAATCGAAGCGGACCTCTACAGCCCCGACTTCGTGCGCCTCGCCCGGTCGGCTCAGGCCGAGGTGACCGGGCCCGCGGCTCCCTCGGTCGACGTCGCGGAATTGAAGCGCACCGCGCGCGAAAAGATCGGCGATGGCAAGGCCGAGGAAGCGCTCTACGACCTGAAGAAAGTCGAGTCCTCGAGCGACCCGCAAATCCACCGGCTTCTCGCGGAAACCTACGACCGCCTCGGACGGACAGCCGAGTCCGACGCGGCCCGCCGGAAGGCGTCGGATCTCGAACGCGGGCTGGTCAGCACCGCCCCGATCGGGACTCCGCCTTCGGTGGCTTCTCCGGCCCCCGGCACGGCTCCCCCAAACGCCGCCGTCGCCCCGCTGCTCGAGGCAGCGGAAAAGGCTGCCGACGCGGGGGACTTTCGCAGCTCGCAAGCAATGGCCCGCCGGGCGCTCGACCTCGACCCGAAAAGCTCGGACGCGCATCGCCTGGTGGCAGACGCGGCTCTCGCGCTCGGCCAGGAAGCCGAGACGGAGCGGGAATACACCGCGGCGATCCTGCTCGACTCGAGCAACTCCGCCGCGGAGTACGGACTGGGCCGACTGGCGGAGCGGCAAAAGAAGTGGAACACGGCAGCCAGCCACTACCGCAGGGCGCTCGACCTGAACGCCCGCAACGTTTACGCCGCCATCGGTCTGGGGCGGTCCATGGAAGAGGTCGACAAAACCGCGGCTCGCATCGCGTATGGACGCGCCATCGAGATCGATCCGTCGTCGGCGGAGGCCCGAAACGACTTCGGCGTCTTCCTGTTTCGCTCCGGAGACCTCGATCGCGCCACTTCGGAGCTGATTGAGTCCGTCCGGCTTGCGCCTCAAAAGGCCCCCTACCACGAAAACCTGGGCCGCATTCTTCGCCGCCAGGGGAAACTGAGGGAATCGGAGCGAGAACTGTCCGACGCAACCCGACTTGCTCCGAACGAGACGGCAGCATGGGCGGCGCTCGGGCATTTGCGTCTGGATTTGAAGAAACCCGACGACGCCGCGACGGCGTTTCGAGCGGCCCTCGATCTCGATCCGTCGAGCGAGGAGGCTGCCAGCGGGCTTTCGGCTGCGCTCGCCGAGGCTGGCCGCCTCCCGGACGCGGAGGAAGCGCTGACCAGGGTCCTCTCCGCCAACCCGAAGTCCGCCGTTCTGTGGAACAACCTCGGCGTCATCCGCTCTCGGCGCAATGCGTTTGGCGGCGCCGTTGAAGCCTTCCAGAAGGCTCTGGCAATCGATGGAACCCTCGAGGCGGCCAAGAGCAATCTGACGCGGGCCGAGCAGCTGGCCGCGATGGAGCGAGCCTCCTAGCAGCTAGACCTTGGACCCTAACCCGGTATGTGGCCTCTTCTCTTCGTCTTGATGTCCCTGGAAGGCGTTTCTGGAACTGCCGTCTCTCACCGGCAAGAATGGGAAACGTGGCGAGCGAACCGGCTCGAGAGCCTGCGCCGGGAGGACGGCTGGCTCTCCCTGGTGGGACTCTTCTGGCTCAACGAAGGCGAGAACTCGTTCGGAAGCGATCGGAGCAATCGCATCGTCTTGCCCTCGGGTAAGACCCCTGCGCGGATCGGGTCGATCGTTTTGGAAAAAGGGGCCGT
>Ga0070706_100005865_pt1 | contig 11648 bp, 11 predicted proteins | sample KBSK5501metaG_FD_65476 | JGI IMG/M metagenome (GOLD analysis project Ga0070706, IMG submission 65476) | Corn, switchgrass and miscanthus rhizosphere microbial communities from Kellogg Biological Station, Michigan, USA - KBS K5-50-1 metaG | ecosystem: Host-associated > Plants > Roots >...
GCTTCGACGATCTCGGCCGTTCCCACCAGCTCGACACCGCGCAGCTCCTCGTAGCGGTCGCCCTCCTCCACCATGCACGTCATGCGTGGGTCGCGCCGCAGGTTGCGCACCTTCTGCGACTTGGTCTTCGTCTCGATGGCCACGCAGCCTTCGAGGAAGCCGTACCACATCGCTACGAGGTGGACGGTGGCGTCGTGGTTGATCGTGGCGAGCGACATGGTGTGCCGCCCGCGCAGGAACTCATCGACCTCCTGCTCGGTCATGCGGATGACGTCGCGCTGCTTGGTGCCCAACTAGTGCATCTCCCTCATGAGCTCGGGAGCCACCGGGCAGCCCGTGCGGGTCAGAGCGTCGGCCGGCGCCAGCAGACCGTCGGGCCGGACCACGCGGTCGACCAGGTCGAGGGGGACGACCTCCTCGGCCGCGTCCCACGGGTCGTCGTCTCCGATGCGCCGGAGGAGCGCCGTCCAGAGCGGCCCCGGCAGCACGCGCCCCACGCCGGCCACGACCCACACCGGTTTCGCCAGGTGGGCGGCCACCGCCGCGGCCGCGTGCGAGCCAGGCGTGGCGACGAAGCCGGTCGGCCCCAGCGCGGTCGCCTCGAGCAGGACCATGGTGCTGAACGACACTGCCGCGCCCAGGCCGGACTCCGGCACCAGCGTCGCATCGATGTCCGCGGCGCGCAGCCGCCGCACCAGCCGGTGGCCCTCGCCGAGGGCGTCCACGACGAGCACCTCGGTGTCACCCCGACGGTGGAGCCCGGCGCCCACCTGCTCGGGCCAGCCCACCACCACGACCACCTCGCCCTCGGGCAGCTGCGACGAGAGGGTGAGCGGCGTGCAGTCCGCGTGCAGCTCATCGGCTGACCGCCAGGCCTCGTCCACGGGATCGCCGGCGGCGAGCACCCGCGCGCTCAGCCACCAGAAGGGGCCGGACGTGGGTTGGCGGTCGACGAGGCGGCGGCAGGCGGTGACGAGCCCCGCGGGGTCGTCGCCGAACGCCGCCAGCGCGCCGGCGGCCTCCTGCGCCAGGAGCGCGGGACCCTCGCCAGCCGCCCGGGCGACCATTCGCAACCGCTCGATGGGGTGCACCGAGGCCGACGTTACCGTCGGCGCGGCAGCTAGAACCCGGGCTTCCAGATCATCAGGTACAGGATGACGACGACGATGAGGTTGAGGATCGTGCCGGTGAGCCCGGCGGTGCGGCCGAGACGCTCGATCTCGTCCACCTGCGGCGGCTGGCCCGCGCCCGCACCCGTTGCCGGTGGCCCGGCCGCGATCTCGCGCATGAGCGCGTTGATCTTCTTGACGTTGGGCCGCAGCAGCCCGTGCATGAGACCGAGCATGACGATGTACAGCAGGAACGAGAGCGAGATCCACGCCTGGCTGAACTCGTAGAACTTGTCGCTCATCAGCACGAGCAGGATGCCGAGCACCGGGACCGCGTAGATGAAGTAGCCGGCCATCTGGCTCACGTCGTAGTTGATCTCGGCGATCGCGACGCCCTCGACACCCTTGCGCCGCTCGGCCGCGCGCCAGTACATCCCGTTCAAGAAGACGGCGCCGAAGCCGACGATCGCGGTGAGGATGTGGAGGAGGAGGACCAGCTTGTACGGGGTGTCACCGACTCTGGCCAACAGCATGGGGGCAGGCTAGCTGGGCTACCTTCTGCCGCCGTGGCAAGCGACCCGTCACCCGACCTGCTGCTGTCGCCGATCAACGGCAAGCCGCGGCCGGTGGGCGCGTGGCTCACGATCTTCCACCTCGTGTTCGTCGCCCTCGACCCGTTCAGCGAGCGCAGCGCGTGGCTGGTCGAGACGTCGGGGCGCATCCTCACCAACTACGACCAAGCCGACTGCCGCGTGGCCTTCCTCGTCGGGGGCACCGCCGACGAGGCCCGCGCGTTCCTGGGCCACTGGGCCATCGACGTCCTCACCTTCGCCGACCCCGACCTCACCGCCATCCGCGGCTTCGGACTCCTGACCCTGCCCGCCATCGTCCATGTCGCGGTCGACGCCACGATCGTCGACGCGGTCGAGGGATGGGACCCGCCCGCGTGGCGGGCGCTGAGCGAGAACCTATCGAAGATCGTCGATTGGCGGGGCCCGGTCATCCCGGGCCCGCGCGACCCCGCGCCGTTCGACGGCGAGGCACCGAGCGCCGCCTGACACCTCCCACCGCCGCCGTTCTGTGAACGATCCAGGACGTCCTGGCGACCGGAATCGCTCAGGGAACGGCGGGGGGGTACGGCTCAGACGATTCCACCTCGCGTCATCGCCTCGACGTCGAGGGCGCGGTCGACGTCGGCCTCGCTCATCAGTCCTCGCTCGAGCACGACCTCGCGCAGGGTCTTGCCCTCGGCCATCGACTGCTTGATGACCTTGGCCGTCTCCTCGTAGCCGATGTAGGGCGTGAGGGCGGTGCCGATCGACGGCGACGAGAGGGCGTGGCGCCGGCACTGCTCCTCATTCGCCTCGATGCCAGCGACGCACCGGCGGGCGAACGCACGCGACACCGACGCGAGGAGGCGGATCGACTCGAGCAGGTTGCGGCCCATCACCGGCAGCATGACGTTGAGCTCGAAGTTGCCCGCCGTACCGCTGAAGCCCATCGCCGCGTCGTTGCCGATGACCTGCGCGGCCACCTGGCACACCGCCTCGGGGATGACCGGGTTGACCTTTCCCGGCATGATCGAGCTGCCCGGCTGCAAGTCTGGAATCCGAATCTCGCCGAGCCCCGTGCGCGGGCCGCTTCCCATCCAACGCAGGTCGTTGGCGATCTTGACGAGCGACACCGCGATCGTGCGCAACGCGCCGGATGCCTCGACGAGCGCGTCACGTGCGCCCTGTGCCTCGAAGTGGTCGCGCGCTTCGGTGAGCGTCAGCGCGAGCGTCTCGGACAGCAGCTTGATGACGCCGCGCGCGAATGTCTTCGGCGCGTTGAGGCCGGTGCCGACCGCCGTGCCACCGAGGGGCAACTCCCCGAGGCGAGGAAGACACGCGTTCACGCGTTCGATGCCGTGCTCCACGGCCGCGGCATAGCCGCCGAACTCCTGGCCCAGGGTGACGGGAGTGGCATCCATGAGATGCGTGCGCCCGGACTTGACCACCGACTTGAACTGTCGCTGCTTCTTCCGTAGCGCGCGCGCCAGCTCGTCGAGCGCTGGCAGCAGGTCGACGACCATGGCGCGTGTCGCGGCAACGTGGATGGCAGACGGGAACACGTCGTTCGACGACTGCGACGCGTTGACGTCGTCGTTCGGGTGCACGCGCCTGCCCAGCGCTTCGGACGCCAGGTTGGCGAGCACCTCGTTCATGTTCATGTTGGACGACGTGCCCGACCCCGTCTGGTACACGTCGATCGGGAAGTGGTCGTCCCACGCGCCCGATGCCACGTCGTCGGCTGCCTCCGCGATGGCCCGCGCGACGTCGCGGTCGACGACCTTCAACCGGGCGTTCACCATCGCCGCGGCGCCCTTGATCTGCGCCAGCGCGGCGATGAGGCCGCGCTCGATGCGCAGCCCGGAGATCGGGAAGTTCTCGACCGCACGCTGTGTCTGTGCGCCCCAACGAGCGTCGGCCGGCACCTTGACCTGGCCCATGGAGTCGTGCTCGATCCTGTGCTCAGCCATCCCTGTTCTCAGTCATCGCGGGGACGGTAGCGCAGGGTCCCCCGCGTGCGATCCACACCGGGCTAGTTTGCGGCTCGCGGAGCAGTTCAGTAGGGTCCGGCAGTCCAGATCGCGCAGCTTGTAGTTTTCGCGCGCGCTTCGGCTGAGCGGCTGGTAATCCAAGAGGCTCGTCAACAGCCGTTGAGAACCGAGAACCCCCTCGGGATGTGAGGCCCGTATGACCCCACGGCACCGGCGGCGGCTCGGCGTACTCGTCGGGATCGCTCTCCTGTCATCACCGTTCCTGGCGACGGCGGGATCGGCGACCCCCCTCGGAGACAAGCAGGCGGAAGCCGCGCGTCTGGCTGCCCAGCTCGACGCCCAGGGCGCGCGCCTGAGCGCGCTCGACGAGGAATACAACCGCGCGGTGCTGAAGGTGCAGGAGACCGCGGCCGCGCTCGCGGCGGCGGAGCGCGACATCGCCGCGGCCAACGATCGCTTCGCAACCGCGCGTGTCCGGCTCGCACGTCACGCGATCACCGCGTACGTGCACGGCGGCTCGACGTCGGTCGTCGAGCAGCTCGCTCAGAGCAACGGCACCGATCTGACACTTCGCAACCAGTACATCCAGACCGCGGCCGCCGAGGAGCGGAACGCCATCGACGGGTTGAAGGCCGCACGCGAAGACCTCGGCCGTCTGCGCGCGCGTCTCGTCGATCGGCGCAAGGCCGCCGACGACGCGGCGGCCAAGGTTGCGGCCGACCGCCAGCGGATCCAGGACGCCAACGACTCGCTCGACCGCACCTATCGCCGCGTGACCGGCGAGGTGGCCCAGCTGGTCGCCGCCGAGCAGGCACGACGAGAGGCCGAGGCTCAGCGCCGCGCGCAAGCCGCGGTGAGCGCACGACAGGCACGATCGTCGGCGTCGCCGGATTCGAAGCCTGCGCCGCCGCAGGGAAAGGGCGCGGCCGAGGCTGTCGCGGTGGCGCGAGCCCAGATCGGCAAGCCATACCAATGGGGGGCATCGGGCCCTGACAGCTTCGACTGCTCCGGCCTCACCATGTACGCGTGGCGGGCGGCGGGTGTGTCGCTGCCCCACTCGACCTACGCGCAATGGGCGGCGACTGCGCACATCTCGCCATCCGACCTCCAGCCGGGCGATCTCGTGTACTTCAGCGGCCTGAACCACATGGCGATCTACTCGGGCGGCGGGATGATGATCGAGGCGCCGCACACCGGCCTGAACGTCCGTGAGGTCCCGCTGCGCACCGGCGACCTCTACGGCGCCAGCCGACCCGGTTAGCACACCGGCCCGCGCATGCACGCGGTGACAATCGTCGAGGGCGAGCTCGTCTGGCGGGAGCGCCCCGACCCCAGCCCCGGCACCAGCGAGCTGCTCGTGGCCGTCCGCGCCGCCGGCATCAACGGGGCCGACATCCTCCAGCGTCACGGCCTGTATCCCGCGCCTCCCGGTGTGCCCCTCGACGTACCCGGCCTCGAGCTCGCGGGCGAGGTCGTGGGGCTGGGCCCCGGCGTCCAAGGGTTCGGCGTCGGCGACCGGGTGATGGCGGTGGTCGGCGGCGGCGGACAGGCGGAGCTGGCCGTGGTGCACGAGCGCACGGCCCTGGCCGTGCCGGACGGCGTCCCCTGGGAAGCCGCGGGCGGCTTCCCGGAGGTCTTCACCACCGCGCATGACGCGCTCTTCACGCAGTGCGGGCTGACGATCGGCGAGCGGGCGCTCGTGCACGGCGCCGCCGGGGGTGTCGGCACCGCGGGTGTCCAGCTCGCGGTGGCAGCCGGCGCGCAGGTCACGGCCACGGTACGCAACCCCGACCTCCGCGCGGCCGTCGGCGCGTTCGGCGCCACGGTCGTGGCTCCCGACGGTCTCGCCGGGCACGGCCCCTTCGACGTGATCCTCGAGCTCGTCGGCGCACCCAACATGGCAGCCAACCTCGACGGGCTCGCCCTCGGGGGGCGCATCGCCGTGATCGGGGTGGGTGCGGGCGCGGTGGCCGAGGTCAACCTCCACGCCCTGATGGGCCGGCGGGGCCGCATCCACGGATCAACCCTGCGGGCCCGGCCGCTGGAGCAGAAGGCCGACGCCGCCCAGAAGGTCGAGCGGCAGGCGCTCCCGCTCCTGGCCGCAGGCCGAATCATCGTGCCCGTCGCGGCGACATTCCCGATGGCCGACGCGAGCGCCGCGTACGACTACTTCGCGGCCGGCGGCAAGCTCGGCAAGGTAGTGCTGACGGCCGCGGCAAACCCGTGACGGACGGTCGCCTGTACCTCGCGGTCGTAGGTGGGAGCGAGGCGGACGCTGCCACCCGTCGCCGGGCCGAGGCCGTTGGCGAGGCGGTCGCCCGGGAGGGGGCGGTGCTGGTGTGTGGCGGACTGGGCGGGGTGATGGAGGCCGCGTGCCGCGGCGCCAAAGCGGGAGGCGGTACGACGCTCGGCATCCTCCCGGGTGCTGATCGACGCGCCGCCAACCCGTTCGTCGACGTGGCCATCCCCACCGGCATGGGCGAGGCGCGAAATGCGCTCGTGGTCCTGTGCGCCGACGCGTTGGTGGCCGTGGGCGGCGAGTTCGGGACCCTCTCCGAGATCGCGCTGGCCTTGCGGAACGGTAAGCCGGTCGTCGGCCTCGACACGTGGGAGCTGCACCGCCACGGTCACGTGGTCGACGCCATCCTGCCCGCCGCTGGCCCGGAACAGGCCGTCGACCTTGCCCTTTCCCTCGCCGCGGCATCCCGCGACGACACCGCGTGATCCCGACCGGATGGTCGAGGCTCGATTACGGTCGAGCCGATGGACGTGGCCGACCCGCGCACCGGCCGGCGGCTGCTTCGTGCGGCTGAGGTCGCGCAACAACTCGACACCTCGCATCGTCGGCGCCCGCCGCTCATCGGCGTGGCCATCGCTGCCACCGTCGTCGTAGGCGTCGTACTGCGACTCTGGACCACGTCGCATCTCTGGCTGGACGAGGCCCTCACGGTGAACATCGCCCGCCTCCCGGTGGGTGACATCGCCGGAGCCCTCCGCCATGACGGAGCTCCGCCGCTCTACTACTACCTCCTGCACGGCTGGATCCGGCTCTTCGGGGAGGGCGACCTCGCGGTGCGGTCGCTGTCCGCGGTGTTCGGCGTCGCCACGCTGCCGGTGGCGTGGGCCGCTGGGCGGCGGCTGGCGGGCCGGGGTGTGGCGTGGACGGCGGTGGTCCTGTTGGCCAGCTCGCCGTTTGCGATCCGGTTCGGCACCGAAGCGCGCATGTACTCGCTCGTCACACTCCTGGCGCTGCTCGGCTACCTCGCGCTCCTGTCGTTGCTCGAGGCACCCAACCTGCGACACGTCGTCGGCGTGGCTGCGGTCACCGGCGCCCTCCTGCTCACCCACTACTGGGCGCTCTATCTCGTCGTCGCCACCGCCTTGCCGCTCTTGTTCCTCGCTCGGCGCGGCCCGAGAGCGCACGGCGCCCGCGTCGCTCTGGTCGCCATGGCCGCCGGGTCGCTGCTCTTCGTTCCCTGGGTGCCGACGTTCCTCAGCCAGCTCCGCCACACCGGCACGCCCTGGGCCGAGCCCGCCACGTTCCAGGCCATGGTCAACGCGATCAGCGAGTTCGCGGGCGGGGTCGGCGACGCGGGCCGGGGCTTGGCGGTGCTGATCCTCGCGGTCGCCGGGCTTGCGTTGTTCGGGCGGCCCATCGACGGTCATCGCATCGAGCTGGACCTCCGGACCCAACCGCGGGGCCGGGGGTTGGCCTTCGTGGTGGCGGCCACGCTCATCATCGCCATCGCGGTGGGGCTGGTGAGCGCGAGCGGTTACGCGCCCCGCTACACGGCCGTGGTGTTCGGCCTCTTCATCCTCCTCATCGCGCTCGGCACCACCGTGTTCGCGGACCGGCGGGTGCGGTACGGCGTGATCGCGGTCGCGGTCCTGCTGGGCTTGGCCGCGGGTGTGGAGAACGTCACGAAGCAGCGCACCCAGGCCGGCGAGGTCGCGACTGCCATCGCCGCGCAGGCGCGACCGGGTGATGTCGTCGGCTACTGCCCCGATCAGCTCGGACCGGGTGTGAGCCGGCTCCTGACCGGCCCGTTCGTCCAGCTCACGTTCCCGGGCGCGGAGCCGCCCGCCATCGTCGACTGGGTCGACTACGCGGACCGGGTGAAGGCCGCCGACCCGGTCGCGTTCGCGAACCTGCTGGACACCCGAGCCGGCCCTGTCCACCACGTCTTCCTCGTGTGGTCGGGCAGCTACCGCACCCACGTGGGAGTCTGCGAGCAGATCGTCGACCGCCTGTCCGCCCTGCGACCCGGCGCCCGAGTGGTGGAGCCGCGTCCGACCAAGTTCTTCGAGAGCGCAGAGCTGAACCGGTTCCAGCCGCGGTGAGCCTCGCCGGCCGGCGGGGCGACGGCGCGCTCACCGCCGTCCTGCCGGGGTGGGTCGCCGCCCGCGTGCTCGTTGTGGGCGCGCTCGCGCTCTCCCGCTCCCTTGTCGACAAGCTGCACCCCGGGGTGGCGACTGCGGCGGCCCGGGCCCACGAGGGCCTGCTGGCCTTCGACGGATCGTGGTACGCGCGCATCGCCCAGCACGGATACGCCCCGCTGCCCGACGAGAGCATCCGATTCTTCCCCCTCGTCCCCCTCCTCAGCCGCGGGCTGGCGGAGATCACGCCGTTCGACGAGCGCGCCTCGCTGGTGATCGTCGCCAACGCCTCAGCCCTCGCGCTCGGGCTGTTGCTCTACCGCTTGATCTGCGTCGAGACCGGTGACGCCACGCTGGCCCGCCGTTCGGTGTGGGTGCTGGCGCTCGCGCCCCCCGCCTATGTCTACGTGATGGGCTACTCCGAGGCCACCGCGAGCGCCCTGGCGGTGGTGACGTTCGTCGGGTTGCGCTCGCGGCGTTGGGGCTTGGCGGCGGTGGGCGGCGCGCTGGCGGGTCTGGCCCGTCCCCTCGGCGTGCTGCTTGTCGTGCCTGCCGCCATCGAAGTGGCGCGGGGCTGGGGGACCGCCCAACCCCGGGAGCGGTGGCGCCGGGTGGTTGCACTGGTCGCGCCGGTCGCCGGAGCCGGTGCCTACCTCGCCTGGGTGCAGGTGCGCTTCGGCGACTGGCTCCTGCCCTTCCGCATCCAGGAGCGGGCCAACCTGCGCGGCCAGTTCGCCAACCCCTTCGTCACCCTCGAGCGCGCGGCGCGCGGCCTGCTGCACGGCCACGCGGTGGGAACGGGCTCGCATGTGCCCTGGGCCATCCTGCTCGCCGTCGGCGTCGTCCTGGCCTTCCGCCGCTGGCCCCCCGCCTACGGAGCGTTTGCGGCCGCCGTGCTCGCCACCGGTCTGAGCTCGCGGAACCTCGACTCCCTCGAGCGCTACGCGCTCAGCGCGTTCCCGTTCGTGATCGTGGCCGCCGGCCTGCTGTCACGGGAGTGGCTGGAGCGGCTCGTGCTGGTGCTGAGTGGCAGTGCCATGGTCGGCTACGCAGTCCTCGTCTTCCTCGGTGCGGCCGTCCCGTGAGGCCGGGTAAGGTGGGTCGGCGCTGCCAGCGCCGACGGTCCGGTGGGGGATGGGCCGGCTACGAGGAGATCGCATGCCTTTGACGAGCGCGTCGTCGACGGACGCGTCGACACACGACGTGGTCATCATCGGGGCGGGCCCCGCGGGCCTGACCGCCGCCTACGAGCTGAGCAAGCGGGGCGCGACCTCGACCGTCATCGAGGCCGACACGGTGGTGGGCGGGATCAGCCGCTCGGCCGAGCGCGACGGCTGGCGCTTCGACATCGGGGGACATCGCTTCTTCACCAAGGTCCGCGACGTCGAGCGGGTATGGCACGAGATCCTGCCCCCGGAGGACTTCCTCCTTCGACCGCGGATGAGCCGCATCTACTACAACGGCAAGTTCTTCGACTATCCCCTGCGGGCGATGAACGCCCTGCGCGGTCTCGGGCTCCTCGAGGCGGCGCGGTGCGTCCTCTCCTACATCTGGGCACGCATCCGGCCACCCAAGGACCTAGACAGCTTCGAGGGCTGGACCGTCTCGCGCTTCGGCTGGCGCCTGTACCGCACGTTCTTCAAGACGTATACCGAGAAGGTCTGGGGTGTGCCTGCCACCGAGATCAAGGCGGACTGGGCGGCCCAACGCATCAAGAACCTTTCGTTGTTCAACGCGGTGCTCAACGCCATCCTCCCGAAACGGAATCAGAAGGACATCACCAGCCTCATCGAGGAGTTCGAGTACCCCAAGTACGGCCCCGGGATGATGTGGGAGCGCTGCCGCGACATCGTCGAGGCGCGGGGCACCAAGGTCATCATGAGCAGCCGCGTGGCCAAGGTGCACCACGAGAACGGTCGGGCGGTCGCCGTCACCGCCGAGACCGACGGCGTGCCCACTCGCTACCCGTGCACCGAAGTCGTGTCCTCGATGCCGATCAGCGGGTTGCTCAAGGCCATGGACCCGCCGGTGCCCGAGCACGTGCAGGCCGCAGCCGACGGGCTCAGCTACCGCGACTTCCTCACCATCGCGCTGGTCGTGCCCGAGGAGGCCGGGTTCCCCGACAACTGGATCTACGTCCACTCGCCCGACGTGCACCTGGGCCGCATCCAGAACTTCGGATCGTGGTCGCCCTACCTGGTCAAGGAGGGGCGCACGTGTCTCGGGCTCGAGTACTTCGTCTTCGAGGGCGATCACCTGTGGGTCATGCCCGACGACGAGCTCGTCGCGCTGGGTACCCGCGAGCTGCAGACGATCGGTCTGATCGAGCCCGGACAGGTCGAGGCCGGCTACGTCGTGCGCATGCCGAAGGCGTATCCGATGTACGACGACACCTACGCCGCCAACGTCGAGGTGCTCCGCACCTGGCTGGCGGGCAAGGCCCCCAACGTCTGGCCCGTCGGTCGCAACGGGATGCACAAGTACAACAACCAGGACCACTCGATGTACACCGCCATGCTCACGGTCGAGAACATCCTGGGTGCCGACCACGACATCTGGTCGGTGAACGTCGAGTCGGAGTACCACGAGCAGAAGGCCGCCGAGGGTCCGGAGAACGCAGGCACCGGACGTGACGCGCCGGTGCTGTCCCGCGAGGTCGTCGACGCGGCGCGCGAAGCCCGCAAGCCCGCCTGACCCGGGGCGGATGACGCCGGGTAGACGCATCGCTACGGTTTGCGCTCATGGGGAACCTGAAGCGAATCGCGCCGATCTTTCCGGTCCGCGACCTCAGCGCCTCCCTCGCGCACTACCAGCGACTCGGCTTTGCCACGCGGGAGTACGACGGGGGCGGGTACGGCTACGCCACCCGTGACGGCGTCGAGATTCATCTGGGAGTGGTGCCCGAGGCCAAGGCGCGGGCCACGACCAGCTCGGCATACCTCTGGGTCGATGATGCCGACGAGCTGGCTCAGGCGTGGCGCTCGGCGGGAGCCGACGTCAGACCGCCAGAGGACACCGAATGGGGACAGCACGAGGGTGCCCACATCGACCCCGACGGCAACGTGATCCGATTCGGCTCGCCGATGAAGCGCTCGAAGGCCGGCGAGCCGTAAGGGGGACGTGCGGCGCGCTCAGTGAACCGGCGGTGGAAGCGCGAGGCGCACACCGGTTCGCTGCTCGAAGTACGTGATCATCTGATCGGCGATGGCGTCCCAGGTCGGCCGAGGGCCGTCGTAGGTGAGGCCCCGCGCCACCGTCGTCCGATAGCTGACGACTCCGTTCAGCTCGAGAAGGCATCGGAGTGCCTCGTAGTAGGGCATCGAGCTCAGGTCTGCGTCGCTTCCGGCCTGGTACACCGACCGATAGGCGGCGGCGAGGCGTCCGCCGACTCGCTGCGCGACGCGCTGGATCGGGCGCGGCATCGCCACCGGTGCGAGCGACAAGGCCGTCGTCAAGAACGCGACGTCGAGCGCCGGTTCGGCCACGGTGGCGACGGTCCAGTCGATGAGTCCGGTCACCTCGCCGTCGTCGACGAGCAGGTTGCCACCCCAGGAGTCTCCGTGACACAGCACCAACGGTGACCGTGGCTCGGGCGCATTGCGCTTGAGCCAGTCGACCCC
>Ga0070706_100005867_pt1 | contig 11645 bp, 12 predicted proteins | sample KBSK5501metaG_FD_65476 | JGI IMG/M metagenome (GOLD analysis project Ga0070706, IMG submission 65476) | Corn, switchgrass and miscanthus rhizosphere microbial communities from Kellogg Biological Station, Michigan, USA - KBS K5-50-1 metaG | ecosystem: Host-associated > Plants > Roots >...
GGCGTTGAGCAGCGTGCTCTTGCCGACGTTGGGGCGACCAACGATGGCGACAAGCGGTTTCATAGGGTGAGAGTCTCTATCTACTATCTACACAGTGGTTTTCGTATGACGAAGTGCCGCGCCGAGCAGCCATGACACCAGCGCGGCCAGACGCAGGGTATTGTACCACGCCATCCGCCTCAGCGACTTTCGACCGCAACACCACATCACCACATGTTTGCCAGCACGAAAGCATCTGTCTCTCTGCCGTATGGCGACTGGCCCTCAAACGTGCGCTCCGTCCCCCCCTGCGTCCAGACTCCAGTGCCACAGCGGCAAGGCTGGCAGCGCCTGGGGCGGTTGCCCATCCCGCCTCGCGCAGACACGCGCGCGGCGCGGAAACCGCGTGCTACACTGGCAGCAGCGGGCGCGATGCAACGCGACGGGATGCGAAAGGCAGGGAGTACGGGTGACGACGGTCCGACCCACCTGGGGCGAAGTCTTCCAGGTCCCCCCCAACACAACAGGAGACGATTTGCTGCGCTTGCCCGACGATGGCAGCAAGTACGAGCTCTATGAAGGGGTATTGGTGCGCGAGGGGGGTGCGATGACCTCGGTAGGCCATGCGGCAGTCTGCCAGCGACTGGGTGGTGTCCTGTTTATGTATGCCAACGCGACCAGCTATGCCAACCGCATCCTCCAAAATGCGCTCTTTGACCTGACTCCTCCGGGTGCCCAAACACGTACGGTACTTGCGCCTGATGTGGCGATTGCGCGCACGACAACCCCTGTGTCGTGGACAAGCGTGCCGCATGAGGCTCCCTTGCTGGCGATAGAGGTGGTGTCGCCGTCGCAGACGCTCGCCGAGCTCGCGCTCAAAGCGCAGACCTACCGCCAGGCAGGCGTGGAGGAGGTATGGGTGGTGGATTACAAGTCGCGCAGCATCGAGGTCTGGAATGCGCAGGGCCAGACGACGGTGCACGACACCCAAACCCTCACCAGTGCGCTGCTCCCCGGCTTCAGCGCCGCCGTGCGCTTCCTCCTGGACGGCTGAGGCAGCCTCTCACCAACGCTCCCAGTGCACGATCTCGCTGAGCGGCTTGCGTCCGCCGGGGCGCGGTGCGCGCTGCTGACTCTCCGCTGGGTAGCCGAACGAGATCGCGACGTCGCACCGGTAGCCGTCTGGGATGCCCAGTAGCGCCGCCGCTTGCTCGGGATGGTAGATCGTGGCGATGCAGGACCCGATGCCTAGCTCCCACGCCTCGAGCTGCATGTAGCTCGCCGCCTGGCCGAGATCGAACATGATCCAGCGATCTCGTTCCGGCTCGTCCACCGGCGCAACCAGCGCGACTCCCAGCGCGGCGCCGGCAAGGTGGCCCGCGAAATCGCCGGTCTGCGAGAGCCGCCGCAAGGTCTCGCGGTCGCGGATGGCGATGAAGTGCCAGGGCTGGCCGTTCTTCGAGCTTTGCGCGTAATGGCCCGCCCGTAAGATAGCTTCGACGGCGGCGTCGGGCGGCGGCGTCGTGGCAAACTGGCGCACGGCGCGCTTGGTACGGATAACTTCCTCAACACTGCTCATCGTCTTGCCCCTCACTTGGCACCTGCAACTCGTCTCACAGTGCAGCATTGTACGTCGCCACATCCGCTTCGGCGCCACCGTCCGCCACCGTCCGCCACCGTCCGCCACCGTCCGCCACCGTCCGCCACCGTCCGCCGCCGGTCCCGCGCCGTCGCGGCGTGTCGAGCCGCGGATTTCGCGGCCCGCTGTCCCCGTTTTTCACCCGCCGCGTTTATACGTGTGCGAGCGGTTGGGCTGGCCGGCGACACTGCGCTCGCCTCGGGCGACAGGAGGACGGGGGAATGCGCGTGAACGCAGCGGTGGGCGGAGGTGTGCATGGTGCTTCCGCTTGAGCGGGAGAGCGACGCCGTGGAAGATGAGCCCACGCTGATCGCGGCTGCGCAGTGCGATTCACACGCCTTTGGCCCGCTCTACCGCCGCTACCTCGCTCGCGTGTATCGCTACGTGCGCGCCCACGTGCCCGGTGAAGACGAAGCCGCCGACATCACGCAGCAGGTCTTCCTGCAGGCGTTAGACGCCTTGCCGCGCTACAGCGAGCGTGGCGTGCCCTTCGCTGCGTGGCTCTTCCGCATCGCCCGCCACACGGTGGCGGACAGCTATCGCCGCCGCCGCGCGACCGTCGCCCTGGAGACTCTGCCCACGTCTCTGCATCCTGTCATGGGCCAGGAGCCGGAGGCGGATCTGCTGCGCCGCGAGTCGCTGGCCCGACTGCGCGAATTGCTGGCCGAGCTGGACCACGGCAAGCGCGAGCTGCTGGCGCTGCGCTTCGGCGGCCAGCTCAGCTCGCCTGAGATTGCCGCGGTGGTGGGCCGCAGCCCTGCCGCTGTCAAGAAAGAGCTGACCCGCATTCTCCAGTCGCTCAAGGAGCGTTACGATGTCTGATCCTGAGCTTTTCCGGCGCTATGCCGATCTGCTGGAGGGCGACGCCTCCGAGCTGGCGCCGCTGGCCGGCCAGCTAGACTCCTTCTACACGGCGCTAGAGCCGCCCGCGCACCTGGAGCTCGCCATCGAGCGGGCCGTCCGCACCCGGCCGGTGCTAGCTACTTCGGCAACAGGAACCGAGGGCGCGCAGCCACGACATAGTGACAAGCGCGTACATGCGCAGACAGAAAGGCGGACCTTCGTGAAGAGCAGACACCTGCAGACATTCGCGGCGTGCGCGGCGGCTTTCGTCGTGGTCGCCTTGATGGCCGCGCTGCTGCATGGGTTCGGTGTAGGGGTCGGCCGGCCTGCGGGGCCAGGCCCCAGGCTCGATAACGGACAGCAGCAGAACTTCGACCGGCTCGGCGGCGTGTACGCCGTCGTGCAGGCACGCTGCCCAGCGGATGCGCCTGACTGCGACCTCGCGAAGGGAATCCAGGAGACCATCACGGTGCTCTTCGGTCGGCTCAGCGCGACGTTCGATGTGGCGGAGATGGTGGTGCGACAGAACGGACCTGACAGCATACTGATCGAGCTGCCGGGGGTGAAGAGCACAGCGCAGCTTGCCCCACTGCTGAACCGCGGAGCCCTTTCCTTCCTCGATACCGGCGCGACGTTCGTTCCCGTCGGCTCCCTGGTAGGTGTATGCACCACGAGCTGCCAGCCCGGCGAGTATAAGGCCGTCTTCACCGGCGCGGATCTCGATCCCAACAGTGTGACTGCGGCATTCGACCCCAACAGTGGACAACCAGTGGTCATCTTCACCTTTGAGGGCACTGCACGCGCGCACTTCGCAGACTACACGCGCACGCACATCGGCCAGTATCTGACCATAGCGCTCGACAACCGGATCATCGAGTCGGCAACCATCCAGTCCGAGATAAACGGCGAAGGCCAGATTGTGGGCCTTGGTACGCTGGATGTCGTACGCAAGGTTGCCCTGTACCTGCAACGTGGCGCCCTGCCGTTAGAGCTGACCGTACAGGTGCAGCGCGTCGTCGCGCCGGGCACGCCGCCCGCCAGTGGCGTCTCCTGCGGGCAGGGCACTCCCTTGCCGACGCCGACACGGGAGCGTGGCGCAGCGCCAACAGCTACATCGACTATCTCGCCAACGCCATCAGCTACTCTGGCGACTATCCCGCCAACGCCCACCCCGATTCCCGCGCGGGGCAATGGCCCCCAGCCGACCCCCACCGCCGAGTCTGGCGGCGACGGATGTTCCACGCCAACAGTCTGGCCTAGGAATACCCCAACGCCCGCCGCCACCCTGACACCCCCGCCAACGCCGGCAGCTACCCCTGGCCGATAGCCAGCGCACCAGTAGCCTGCCCCTCTCACAGGTGGTGAGAGGGGCAGCATTTCCACTTCTGATACGCTCGCGCACGATCCCGCCGCTCGCGCACGCTGCGCCCAGCCTGAACTGCACAGATGGTTCGAGGCGGAGCTGCAGGCGGTCGAGAGAACAGCGGATAGCGCATAGCAGCAGCATGTTGCCGGTGAACCGTAGGGCGGCGCGTAGAGGCAAGAGAGACGGTGATAGAATGGCTGCGGCGCGCCAGCTACCCATGCAGTACGTGAACAGCGAGCCAGCCATCGAGATTACTGGCCTCATCGTGCGCTTGCAGGAGCCGAATCCGTGATTACGATGGTAACTGGTGATATCTTCAGCTCTAATGCTCAGGCGCTTGTCAATCCAGTGAATTGCGTTGGCGTCATGGGCAAGGGATTAGCACGTGAATTTAGGCGACGCTTCCTGGACATGTACGATGAGTACGCGAAGCGATGTGCCGTCGCGCCGGTACGCCTCGGTGAACCGTACCTGTTTCGAGGGCCTCAACTCCCCTGGATCATAAACTTCCCCACCAAGCATCACTGGCGAAGTCGCTCCCGACTGCCTGATCTGATTGCTGGGCTTGAATTCCTCGGCACCCACCGTCAGGAATGGGGAAATACAATCGCTCGCGGTGCCTGCTTTAGGATGCGGTGAAGGGCATCTCACGTGGGAGGAAGTCAGGCCGATTCTCTGTCAGTACCTAACTCAACTGGATATTCCCATCGAGGTATTCGCACCCCGATAGGAAGTGTTGCTGAATTGAGTGCGAGGGCCAAGGTGAGCGGCCATGCCTTGGAGCATTTGGAGCTGATGCCGCTGGCGTTGGTGGTGTTGTAGCTGCTCTGCGCCATCTTGGCGAGCGGAATGCCGGTGGCGTCCACCACCCTGGCGCTGGTGAGGCGGTCAAGAGACTGTCGTAGCCGTAGCTGGCCGCGTAGCCGGCGCTCGTGCCCCCCGCTGGTGGCGATGTCCCCACTGGGCGACGGCGACGCACTGCACAGGGCAAGCAGCATGCCCGCTCCCGCCTAGGTCAGCCGGTCGAGGTCGTCGTAGCAGAACGCCTAGGAATCCTTCCTTGTCACCAGCAACTTCTGCGCTGTCGCGGCGGTGCACGATATACTCGAGTCCCGCGTAGAATTACTAGCACGGTTCGTCCGGCAGGTGCGGCCGAGACCTCACGTGCAACTATCAAAGCGGTGAACTCGACTCGCTCGTGTCTTCCTCTTCTGGCTTGAAGACTGGAACGAACCAATATCCATCTTCATTCCTGTCATGATAGCGCTGAATGTACTTCAGGGATGCGTTGGCACTTTCACGAACGTATGTAGACCAGGACATGCTAGCATCCGGGTCGAGGTACCAGTTATCACCCAAAGATCCCATGCCGCGTTCGCCCTTGCGCCAGACATCGCCGCCTAGAATGGCGTAGCTGCGAGCTGCCAGTTCCTCAATCACCTCGAGTATCTCGGGGTAAGGCCATGCCCACTCGTCGAAGCCAAACGGCAGCAGATCTAAGGCGGCGCGTACAAGGTGTGGTGGAAAGTCGTCAGGAAGAGGCCGCCTTCCCCATCTCAATGACATGTGCTAGCCGCCCTGCCGCGTGGGCTGATATTTACCCGCCTCGGTACGGAAGCTCACGTTCAGCCGGTTCCAGCTGTTGATCGCCGCCACTGCCAGCGTCAGATTCACCAGCTCAGCGTCGCCGAACTGCTCTTTGGCCTGCGCGAAGACCTCATCCGGCACCTGGCTCTCGCTCACCAGCGTGACCGCCTCGGCCCAGGCCAGCGCGGCACGCTCGCGGTCGCTGTAGAACGACGCTTCGCGCCAGGCGTCCAGCATGTAGAGCCGCTCTTCACGCTCCCCGCGCGCGCGCAGATCCTTCCAATGCATGTCGATGCAAAAGGCGCAGCCGTTGATTTGTGAGGCACGCAGCCGCACGAGGTCGAGCAGGGTCGGCTCCAGGCCCGCTTCGTTGACGTAGTGCTCCAGGGCGAGCATGGCCTTGTGCGCGCCGGGCGCAACGCGCGCGTATGACAGGCGTGGCGGCATTCGTTTTCTCCATTCCAATACACGAGCACATGCACCATGGCGGCGAGGCGGGCACGCCATCCATCGCCAGACAATAGCGCCGCGCTCGCGCGACGCCCAGGTCCACCTACACCGCCGCGCGGCAGGCCAAATCATCCCGCCGACCGTGCTCGCGTCAGCCGGCGCTGGTACACTCTGCCACACGACACCTTTCGATTGCGTTCGCGCGAGGAGGCACAACATGCAACAACAGCAGGGCCAGCTTACCGGTAAGGTCGCGCTCATTACGGGAGCCAGCTCCGGCATTGGGCAGGCCGTCGCCCGCACGCTCATGAGCGCGGGTGCCGACCTCGCGGTGGTCGCGCGCCGCGAGGAGCGGCTGCGTGAGCTGGCGGATGCCGCACACGAGCTGGGTCGCCGCTGCGTTGTGGTCGTGGGCGATACGCGCGAGGAAGCGACGGCCAAGCTCGCGATCGAGCAGACCGTGCGCGAGCTCGGCAGCCTGGACATCCTGATCAACAACGTCGGCATCGGCATATACAAGCCGCTCGTCGAGACCAGTGCCGACGAGTACGACGCCATGATGGACACCAACATGCGCAGCACATTCCTCTTTACGCGCCACGCCGTGCCCATCCTGGTGGCGCAGGGCGAAGGCACGATCATCAACGTGGCGTCTATGGCGGGCGTCATGGGCTTCGCCGGCGAGGCTGTCTACTGCGCATCGAAGTTCGCCCAGGTCGGCTTCACCCAGGCGCTGGATCGCGAGCTGCGTCCGCGTGGCATCAAGGTCGGCGCCGTCTGCCCCGGTGGGGTTAAGACGGAATTCGCCATCGGCACCGGCCGCACGGAAGAGGGTGTCGCCGCCTCGGGCATGCTGCAGCCCGAGGATGTGGCCGCCGCCGTGCTGCTGATGGCCACGCAGCCTGCCCACTCGCGCATTATGGAGATCCGCATGCGGCCGATGGTGGAGCCGCTGGCCGGGCGCGATCCTGAATAACCGGCGTCGGCTGACGTTTTGTGCGGCCTCAGGCTGGAACAACCAAATCTCAACCCCGCTCGCCCTTAATCGCCCCATGCCTCATGCTACGCTGCCTATCAAGTGTCATGCGCGAGAACCGCACAATGCAGCGTTGCATGAGACTGCGCCACATCCCGGGTAAGACCTGAGGAACTGTGTAGGCCAGGAAGAATGGGGAAAGCGGCGGATGGGAGAGAATGACGTGTTGGAGACACCAGGAGCTCGACAGCACAAGGCGTTGTCAACACGTACAGCGCTTGCCGCGTCGGTGGTGATCTGCACGCGTGACCGGCCTGACACGATTGGCCGCGCCGTTGAGAGTGTCGCCAGCCAGTCAGCGACGAGTTTCGACGTGTTGGTGGTGGACCAAAGCCGCTCGAATGAAACACAGCGCATCATCCAGGAGTACATGCAGCATTATCCGCATGTGCGCTATCTGCATCTCGACCGGGCGGGACTTTCACATGCCTACAACATAGGCATCAAGAATACATCTGGGGCGGTTCTGGCGTTCACCGACGACGACTGCGTGGCACCGCCGCTGTGGCTCGCGACAATCACGCGCTGCTTTGACGAGCAGGCCGATGTGGCGCTGATCTATGGGCAAGTGCTCTCTCCAACCGATATGACGGGCGTGGAGGGCGATGGCGTGATTCCCACGCTGCCCATTCCGCAGCGGAAGTGGCTCAACCAGCGCGACGGGTTTCAAGTCTTCGGCATGGGCGCCAACTTTGCGGTGCGCCGATCTGTCTGCGAGCAGCTCGAGGGGTTCGATGAGGTGCTTGGCGGCGGCGGTCCATTGAAGTCTTCCCAGGACTATGACTTTGCCTATCGGGTATTCCGTGCGGGCAGGACAATTCTCTTGGAGCCGGATATGGTGATCTACCATTATGGCTTCCGCTCGCTTGGGCAATGGCCCTCGACACTCAAAGCCTACGGCATCGGTGACGGAGCGTTCTACTTCAAGCATGTGCGTGCTGGCGATCTCTATGCAGCTCGCCTCTTGCTGGGGAAAATTTGCCTGCATAGCGCACGCGAGCTCAAACACCTGATTGAGCGTGGACGCGCAGGAGCGCGATGGGAATATGTCGGCCATATCTTCGTAGGGATGTACCATTCCCTGCGCTTCGGCGTTGATAGGCGCCGACGCCTGTACGTGGCGCGTTCGTTGTAATGCGCCGCCAGGGCGCGCCAGGCGCGCCATCACACTAGAGCAATGAGCGCGCGAACAGATTCCGGCTGGAGAGCTTTCATGACGAAGCGTGTTGTCATCATCGGCGCAGGACCCGTCGGCCTTGGGGCGGCATACCGCCTGCAAGAGCTGGGCTACTCGGATTGGGCGATTTACGAGCGACATCCCTACATCGGCGGTCTCGCCACGAGCTTCCAGGACAGCGCTGGATTCACGTACGACATTGGCGGACACGTCATGTTCTCTCACTATCCGTATTTCGACGCGCTGGTAGATAAGCTCCTCGGCGACGACTTCACCAACATTCTGCGCGAGAGCTGGATTTGGATGATGGATCGATGGGTCCCCTATCCCTTCCAGAACAATATCCGCCACCTCCCGACTGACGTCTTGCTTGAGTGCTTGAACGGGCTAGTGGACGTGCAGAAGCTGGATCCGGGTGAGACGCGCAACTTCGGTGAGTGGGTGGATGCCATCTTTGGCGGCGGCATCGGGCGCCACTTCATGCGCCCCTACAACTTCAAAGTCTGGGCACATCCGCTGGAGATGATGAGCAAGGCATGGATGGCGGAGCGCGTGAGCGTCGTCGATCTCAAGCGCATCCTGCGCAATGTCGTCACGCAGCATGACGAAGTCAGCTGGGGCCCAAACAGCACCTTCAAGTATCCGTTGCGCGGCGGCACGGGCGGCCTCTACAGTCGCTTCGAGCCGTATATCCACGACCATCTTTCCCTTAACCGCGAGTTGGTCGAGGTGAATGTCGAAGAAAAGCGCCTGCGTTTTGCCGATGGCGGCGACGAGACCTATGATGTGCTCATCAGCGCCGCACCGCTCCCACAGCTTCTGCGGATGATGCGCCCGGCGCCACAGGCGGCGCTAGATGCCCTCACGGGCCTCCACCATAGTAGTGGCCTGGTGGTCGGCGTAGGCGTTGCGCGCCCTTGCCCCAGCGAAAAATGCTGGATCTACTTCCCAGAGGCCAGCGCGCCGTTCTACCGCGTGACGTACCTTTCCAATTACTCGCCCTACATCGCGCCAGAGGGTCACTTTCTGCTCTTGACTGAGACCTCGTACTCAGAGTTCAAGCGCGAGGACAAGGCTACCATCGTGGATCGGGTGATCGAGGGCCTGATCGCGACCCATCTGCTTGAGCCGGAAGATCGCGAGCGCATTGCCGCGACCTACACCATTGATGTCGAGTACTTTTATCCCGTTCCCTCGCTCACGCGCGACACAGCGCTGGATGTGATCCAGCCCTACCTGCTCGGACACGACATCTACTCACGCGGCCGCTTCGGCGCTTGGCAGTATGAGATTGGGAACATGGACCACTCGGTGATGCAGGGCGTCGAGGTAGTTAACCACCTGCTCCTGGCGGAACCGGAGAAGACCTGGATTCCGCCGCGCACGCCGGCCCTGGTGGCTACCGGCAGCTGAGTTACCTCACGCCCGCCCCCTCCGCCAAAGTGGGCGGGCGCCTGCCTCCGCTGAGGCTCTACGGACGGCGGCAGGCTCAGTCTCCTCGCTTCTTTTGCTTGGCCTCCGCCAGCTGGGCCACCGTTGCGGCCAGGGTTTCGGCGGCGTATGGCTGCGCCAGCGCCCGCACCGCGCTCGCCATCAGCGCGCGGCGCGGCGTGTTCTCCAGCAGCGGCACGAGCACGGCAAGCAGGTGCTCGACGGTGAGGTCCTTATCGAGGATGACGTCCGCGGCGCCGGCGCCGCGGAACGTCTCGGCGTTGACGGCCTGGGGCGAGCCGGTGAACCCGGGCGGCAGCGGCACGAGGATGCTCGGCTTGCCGAGAGCTGCCAGCTCCGCCAGCGTCGCCGCGCCGGACCGGCAGAGCGCGAGGTCGGCAGCCGCCAACGCCTCCGGCATGCGATCGGAGAGATAGGAGCGCAAGACGTAGCGCCCGCGATGCTCCGGCCGGTCCAGAAAATAAGGCTCAGCGGCGCGGCGCGTCTCCTCATAGGTCAGCTCGCCACTGATGTGCAGCACCTGGCAGCGCGACAACAGTTGCGGCAGGGCGCCAGCCACCACCTGATTGAGATGCCGCGCGCCCTGGCTGCCGCCCGTCACCAGCACCACCGGCAGCCCCAGCTCGAAGCCAAAGCTTTCCTTGAAAGACGCGGTTTGCCGGCCGGCGACCGCCAGCACCTCCTCGCGCACGGGATTGCCCGCCAGCGAGGTGCGGCGCTTGGGGAAGTAGCGCAGCGACTGGGGAAACGAGACCGAGATACGCGAGGCCACCGGCGTGAGCAGCCGGTTCGCCAGGTTGGGCGAGACGTCTTGCTGATGCATCACCAGCGGCGCGCCCTGCCAGCGCGCCGCGAAGCCCGCCGGCACAGAGACGTAGCCGCCACTTGTGAAGGCGGCATGTGGCGCGAACTGTGCGGCGATGCGATTGGCCTGGCGCATGCCGACGGGAATGCGGCCCAGATCGGTCAGGGTGCGCGGCGAGAGGTAGCGGCGCAGCTTGCCGGCGGTGATCCCGACGAAAGGGATACCGGCACGCGGCACGATTTCGGTCTCGAGGCCGTTTACATCGCCAACAAAAAGCAGCTCGGCGCCGTAGTGGGCATACAACTGCCGCGCGACCGCCAACGCGGGATAGATATGCCCGCCGGTGCCGCCGCCGGAGATCAATATTCGCATGCCGCTAGTGTAACTCGGCCCAGGCCGGTGCGCAACGAGCAATCCCTCACCAGGGCCAAAACTCGTATCCCCGACGGTAGGTGCGGCGGGCGAGGCCCGCCGCACCTGACCAGCTGTGGCAGCTACGGCTGCCGTGGGTCCCGATAGCCCGGCGGCGGATACGGTTCGTTCGACGGCGCCTGCGGTGGGTAGGGCTCGCGCGTCGGTATCTGTGGCGGGTAGGGCTGGTAGGGATCACGCATCGGCGCCTGTGGCGGATAGGGCTGGTAGGGATCACGCATCGGCGCCTGTGGCGGATAGGACCCCTGTGACGGATAGGGCTCGCGGGGCAGGATGCCCTCCGTGTCCGGCCGCCCCTGCAAATCTGGCCATGGCGAGCCGCCCATGCCGCCCCTGCCCTGCTGCGCCTGTGGCCAGGCTGCGCCGCCCACACCCTGCCCCGGCTGCCCTTGTGACCATGGTGATGGGGATGGCGATGGGGATGGCGATGGCGCACCGCCCATGCCCTGTTGCCCCTGCGGCCTTGGAGCCCTACCCACGCTCTGTTGACCCTGCGGCCAGGCCGCGTACCCAGACTCCGCCCGGCGCGCCGGCACCGCCGCGGCGACCGGCGCGCGCGCCGGCGCGGGCGCGGGCTGACTGCCACTTCCCGCGAAGACGCCGAGCGCCTTGGGCGCCAGCCAGCCGAGCAGCCCCACGACGGCGGCGATGCCATAGACCGGCACGAAGGCACCCGCGATCAAGCCATAGATCCCCGTGTAGGGCATGAAGCCAACCTCATTGCGCGAGGCGATCAGCCAGACGATGCCGAAGATCGCCAGCACCGGCCACGAGCCGTGCAGCAGCGTCCGCGCCACGCTGGAGAAGCGCTGGGGGCCGCTCGTCAGCAGCAGCGCCAGCCCGCCGGTGGCCAGCGCGGCCAGCCAGAACCAGATCAAC
>Ga0070706_100005871_pt1 | contig 11640 bp, 9 predicted proteins | sample KBSK5501metaG_FD_65476 | JGI IMG/M metagenome (GOLD analysis project Ga0070706, IMG submission 65476) | Corn, switchgrass and miscanthus rhizosphere microbial communities from Kellogg Biological Station, Michigan, USA - KBS K5-50-1 metaG | ecosystem: Host-associated > Plants > Roots >...
CACCCATGAGGAACCGCGCATCGTTCGTGAACGCGAGCTGATTCACGCCGGCGTTGAACTTCGCGAGCGCCTTCAACACGCCGTCACGCGTGTGCAGCGCGAGGAACCCGTCGTCCGTGCCGGTCGCGATGAGCGCCCCGTCCTGCGATAGCGCGATCTTCCGCGCGAGGGCGTGGACGTCGATGGAGCGCTCGGGCTCGCGCCACAGCTCGACATCGGGCACGTCGCCGCTACGCGCGAATGCGTACACGGTCTCCTCGCTGACGATCGAAGTGATCTTCTCTGTCGCGAGCGCGGCGGCCGCCTTGTCGGCCGCGGATCGGTCGGCGTACGGGCCGACGTGGACGGTGAAGGGACTCTCTTTCGTCGCGGTCGCGTTCGCGCCGATGTTCTCGGCGGTCGCGGCCGCCTCGGCCGCGTTGGTGAACGGGCCGACCGTCAACGTGAATCGCTGCGTCGAGGTCGTCGATGATTTGATCGACGTGCCCCGGTCGATGGCCGCTCTCAGGCTCGCGTCGGCAGGCATGACCGACACGAGCTCGCGCACGCCGGCCCAACCGCGCTCGACACCCGCGAGGATGCGCGACAGCACCGCGGCATCGCGGCCATCCGCATACGCGAGCGCGTCGCGCGATAGATCGGTGAGGCCGTCGGCGAGCGCGACGAGACGATCACGTGCGGGACCGACCGTCTCGACGGTCGCGGCGACGACCTTCGTCGTGTTGGCCGTGATGAGCGCCGCCTGCGCGCGCGCGACGCTCGCGAAGCGATCCGCGCTCACGACGCGCACCTTTTCGCCGTTCAGCCCGCCGACGAGGGCGTAGTCGTACACGGAGAAGGTCGCGAGGATGTCGGCCGCGGTGTGGGCGATGGCGAGGGATTGCGCGTCGGGGACGTCGCCGGTCGGACGGGTCTTGTTATCGGGGAGCGGTGTGGAAGAGCAAGCGGCGGCCAGGAGGACGAGGACCGCTGTTACCGCTCCCCATCCTGCTCGACCCACCAAGGCTTACTCCTCTTCTTCTTCCTCCGTGTCATCGTCACCGGTGTCGACGACCAGGGGCTCTTCGACCGTCTCTGTCTCGTCGAGGGCCTCGCCGCCCGCGCCGCCCTCTGTCTCTTCCTCGGTCTCGTCCGTCTCGTCGTCGCCTTCGTCGTCGGCATCCCGTCCGAAGCGGAAGAAGTTGCCCTTGATGTAGGCACGCTCCTTCGTCTCGGCCGGGCGGTGGTGGCCAGGGAAGGAGATCCGGCTCGAGTTTTCGACGCTCTGCAGGACCTCTCTAATGGCAACGCGTGCGTTCTGCTGGTCGTTACTGACGATCGCAGCCACGTACTGGTTGCCAGTTCGGATCAGATCGATGAGGCGCCGGCCGACCTTCGGCTCGAGGAAGCCCAGGAGCTCGCCGTCGCGGGCGTGGACGGCCATCAGGCCTTCCTGCTCCTTCAACTGGGCCTCGGCGCCGGGACTGTAACGGGCGAGGATGTGCGGCGGTGCCGGGTTGATCAGCCGGAGGATGCCCGTCTTGCCCATGTCCTCGATGAAGAGGCGGGGCTGCGTCCGCGACGTGGTGACGTTCGGCTTGGTCTTGTGCTCGAGCAGCTGGGCGATGCGCTGCGAGCCGCGGATGGCGATGGAGTTGTATGGCTCCGCCTTGAGCACCTCGGCGAAGGACGCCTTCGCCTCTTCGAGCTTGCCCTGTTCCAGGAGCGCGCGGCCCATGCGGTTGCGCGCCTCGATGTCGTCGGGCGCGGCTTCGATGATCTTCGAGTTGAGGTCGGACGCGCGCGTCCAGTCAGCCTCGAGGGCGGCCGAGACGGCCTGATCCGCGAGGGCTCGAACGCGCAGTCCGGTGTCCGAGGCAGGTGTCATGGGAGTTCTCATTCTAGCCTGCGGCGGTACCCTTGCGCGCGTGCCGTACCTCTCAGACATCCAACATCGACGTGTGATCGAGCCGAATGGAACCGAGGTCGCGAAGCTCGCCGACCTCGCCGTCGTTCCGCAGGGTCAGTTCCCGGCGGTGCAGTGGGCGATCCTCGCGACCCCGAGCGGCGAGCGCACCGTCCGCTGGAATGAGCTCGCGCAGGAGATCGGCCACCTCAGGCTGCGCGGTCGTCTCGAGAACATCACGGATGCGACGCTGCCCCAGGGCGCGCTCCGCCTGTCGCGCGATCTCATGGACAAGCAGGTCGTCGATACACACGGCGCGAAGGTCGTGCGCGTCAATGACCTGCAACTCTCCGAGGTCGACGGGCAGCTGCGCCTCGTGGGGGCGGACGTCGGCCTCCGCGGCCTGCTCCGACGCGTCGGCGCCGAGCATCTCGCCGAGCGCGTCGTCGGTCTCGCGGGCCAGAAGCTGCCGCGCGGGATCATCCCTTGGCATCTCGTCGAGCCGATCGCAGGAACGGATGCGAACGTGCGCGTCACCGTGCCGCGGACCAAGCTCGCGCTCCTGCACCCCGCGGACATCGCCGACATCGTCGAGGAGATGACGGTCGACGAGCGGCGCGCGGTATTCGAAGAGCTCGACATCGAGACGGCGGCCGAAACGCTTTCCGAAGTCGAGCCGGAGATGCAGGCCTCGATCGTGAGCGACCTCGACGAAGAGCGCGCCGCCGACATCCTCGACGAGATGGCGCCCGACGAGGCAGCCGACCTGCTTCAGGACCTCCCGGAGGAACGGCGCGAAGAGCTGGTCGACCTCATGCAGAAAGAAGAGGCCGCCGATGTCGAAGAGCTGCTCACCTACCCGGAGGACTCCGCGGGCGGCATCATGACGACCGATCTCATCGCTCTTCCCGCGGAGCTCACCGCCGGCGCGGCCATCGATCGACTCCGCGAGCTCCAGCCCGAGCCCGAGCTCACCTATTACCTGTACGTCATCGACGGCCAGGGCCGGCTCGACGGAGTCATCTCACTGCGGAACCTCGTCGTGGCGAAGCCGGAGACGCCGATCAGCGAGATCATGGACCGCAATGTCATGAAAGTCGACGCGACCTCGCCGAAGGAAGAGGTCGCGTCGCTCATCGCGAAGTACAACCTGCTCGCGCTCCCTGTCGTCGATGCGCGGCGCAAGCTGCTCGGCACCGTGACGATCGACGACGTCGTCGACATCATGCTGCCGCGCGGCTGGAGGAAGAGGTCGCTCAGGTCGATCGCTAGGTGAGGGGCGCCGGCCTCGCGCGACCGCTGGGCGCGCTCCGACGCCGCGCGTCCCGGCGCCGGGTCGCCCTCACCGCGTTCCTCGCCGTGCTCGGCCCGGGCGTGATCACCGGTTTCGCCGGAAATGAGGCGGGCGGCGTCACCACCTATTCATCCGTGGGCGCGCAGTTCGGCTATTCGCTGCTGTGGCTTCTTCTCGTGGCGAGCATCGGCCTCGGCGTGATCCAGGAGATGTGCTCGCGCATGGGACTGGTCACCGGACAGGGCCTCTCCGACCTCATCCGCGAGCGGTTCGGAGTGCGCTGGACCATCCTCGCGATGGTCGTCCTCATCATCGCGAACGGCACGAACGTCGTCGCCGAATATGCCGGCATCGCGGCGAGCGTCGAGCTGCTCGGCGTTCCGCGCATCATCTCGGTCCCTCTGGCCGCCCTCGCGGTGTGGACCTTGGTGGTCTTCTTCAGCTACCGGTTCGTGGAGCGCGTCCTGTTCGTTCTGGTGCTCGCGTTCCTCGCCTACCCGATCTCCGTGTTCATCCTGAAGCCGAACTGGCCGGTCGTGATGTCTGGGTTCATCCCCTCGATCCCGTCGAGCCCGTCGGCGCTCGTCTTCGCGCTCGCGCTCGTCGGAACGACGATCACGCCGTACCTGCTCTTCTACATGCAGGCCTCGGTGGTCGACAAAGGCGTCGACCGTCAGTCGACGACATACGCGCGAGTCGACGTGTTCCTCGGGGCAGCGCTCGCGGGACTCTTCGCGTTCTTCATCATCATCGTGACCGGCACCGTGCTCTATCCCGCGGGGATCCAGGTGTCGTCGGCTGAAGCTGCGGCGCAGGCACTGGTCCCTCTCGCCGGTGCGAGCGCGGGACTGCTGTTCGCTATTGGCCTCTGCGGCGCGTCACTACTCGGTGCGGTGGTGATGCCGCTCTCGACCTCGTACGCGATCTGCGAGGCCTTCGGTTGGGAATCGGGAATCAGCAAGAACTTCCGCGAGGCGCCGGTGTTCATGAGCCTGTTCACGCTCCTGCTCGTGCTCGGTGCGGTCGTCGTGCTCATCCCCGGCATCTCGCTCATCCCGCTCATCATCTCGGCGCAGATCGCGAACGGCATCCTGCTCCCGATCGTCCTGATCTTCATCGTCCGCCTCGCGACCGACCGGCGCCTCATGGGCGAGGCGGTGAACGGTCGCGTGACGACGATCCTGGGTTGGGGTGTGGCCGCCATGGCCGGTTCGCTGTCACTCGCGTACCTCCTAGTCTCGCTAACGTCATGAGGGCTCTCGTTCTGACCTCGCTCGCTGTCCTCGTCGCCACCGCGTGCCAGTCCACGCCGCCGCCGACACAGGCCGTTCAGCCGTCCGGCGCAACGAGCGCGCCCGGCGTCGTGGCGCCCGCGGTCGCGGTCCTGGCCCATGCGATCAGCGTTCCTGCGGACCACCGCTACGTGTCGGTGTCCGATGGGCAGACCGGGCGGATCCTGCTCGTCGACCTCGCGAAGGGTTCGAGCACGGAGATCGTCGCGGCGCGTGGATCACCGGGGCGGCCGTACTACGCGCCGCCCTTCAGCGAGTCGGCCGACGGGAAGCGCCTCCTTCTCGCCGCGGTCGGTCCCGCGGCGCGCTCCGCGCTGTATCTCATCGACGTCGTCGCCGGCGGCGCGACCCTCCTGTACGAGGACGAGGAGATCTGGTCGATCGGCTCCCTGCACGGCGTCATCAGCCCCGACGGCGCGCGGTACGCGTTCCACGGTCACGACGGGGTCCGCATCGGCGATACCGCGGGCGGACCCACGCGTCTGTTCCTCGAAGACGACGACCCCGCGGACATGGCGAGGATCTGGTACCCGCTCGCGTGGTCGCTCGATCGGACCGCGATCGCCCTCGGGCAGGGCACCGACACGGTCACAAAAGTCGCCACGTACGGCGTCGCGAGCGGCGAGGAGTATTGGACGGGCACCGGTTCGCAGGTCAGCTGGCGCACGAAGCCGCCGTTCCTCGCGGTGGCCGGCAGCGCCGGCACGTTCGGCGGCGAGAACCGCGTGTACGCGGTCAATCCGAACGACGGCGTGATCCGGGATCTCGAGCCCCTCACGGCGAAGTACTTCGGCTCGATCGCCTGGCATCCGAGTGCCGACCGCGTGCTCTACACCGCCGCGGATGACCAGTTCGCGGAATCCGACGTCTACACGCGCTCGCTCACAGATGACCTGCCGAAGCGGATCGAATCGCCGAAGAAGATCTGGGAAGCCTGGTGGTCGAGCGACGGGTCGCGCATCTACGCGACCGCGGCGCGTGACGCGACGGCGGGCACGCCGGGCGTGGGCGACTTCGACATCCTCGAGCTACCGGGCGGCCGCGTCGTCGCGTCGGTATGTCGCGGCGATCAGCGCGGGCAGTGCCGATAGCGACTCACGCGCACGGCGGAGTCGGAGAGCGGAGACAGAACATGACGACGTCGGTGGAAAGCAGATCGCGAAAGCCACTCACGGAGTCGTCGCCGACCGTCTGCGCCCAAAGACGCGTTCCATCCTTCGACCACCAAGGCGGGCCGATCGCCGCTTCAAACAACCTCGTTCCGGTGCCGTCGGCTTTGCGGATCCAGATCGTGGCCGGCCGGTTGGCCCCACAGCAAAGTGGGACCTCGTATACGAAGAAGCGGTCCAATGAGGGATGCCACTCCGCGTCGCTGATGACGGTCTCACCAGTCGGCACGTACACCTCGCGGGGCTGACCGCCAGCGATGGTCGTCGTATAGACGAAGGAGCGTCCACCGAAAGCGCTGCGCGAGCTCGCGACGAGTAAGTTCTGTTCGCCACCACGCCAATCGATCGTGTGACCCGGGCCAAGCAAGTGTGCGTCGCCGCGAGTGAACTGGCCGCCTGACACGTCGAATGTCGTCTCCCCCGCCTGCACTTTCACAACGCCTATACGACTCCCGCCGGTGTCAGAGGTGCTCACTGCCAGCCACGCGCCGTCGTTCGACCACGCGACCGGCTGGGGTGGAGAGCCGACGATCTGCGGATCGGACGCGACGATGCGCTTCGGGTCGGGTCCCGCGCGGGCATCGGCGATGAAGACGCCGGTGCTATTCGCATCACCGAGCCGCGCGTACGCGTACCGCGTGCCATCGGGCGAAACGACCGGTGTGCTGAACGATGGCGCGAGATCGGTGAGGAGCACGAGTACCTCGCCCGTCTGCGGGCGCACCAGATAGTGGACCGTCCGCTGCTGGGAGAATCGACGCGCGACCACCAGCACGCGGCCATCGCCAGAGGCGCCGAAGGCAACGGTCTGCACTTCCGGCCCGCCGACCGGCGGCGCGGGGTCAAAGCGCACTACTTCGACCGGCGGCCGGGTGGCCGAGGAATCGAATAACAGGATCCGCGTGGTGTCCTGTGAGCCGACCGAGAAGAAATGCGGATCGGCCGGCATGGTCGCGACCGCGGTGACGTGGATGTCGTTCACGGATGCCGCGGTCGGCGACGGCGAGGGCGACGGACCTGCTGGGATCAGCGAGGACGACGGCGCGGCCGACGGCGGAAGTGACAGCGTCGGCGTCGGTGACTCGGGAGTGGAGGTCGCGGGAGCGCGAGCCAGTGGCAAGCATGCGCTCGCCATCACGCTAAGCGCCGCAGTGATCACGAACGCGGTGGCTACGCGACGCATCGGTCCGACTCTAAACGCGGTCGCTAGCGCGGCTGGTCGAGCACCTCGCCGAATGCGTCGAGCCAGCGGTCGGGATTCTCCTGGAAGATGATCTTGCAGCGGTCGCGGTCGAACTCGTAGTAGCGGCCCTCATACCGAAGACGGATCCGGTCCGCCGCGAGCGCGCTCTTGCACACGACGCAGACCGCGCCTGCCATCAGATCGGCTCGAGCTCGAGAAGCGGCTGATGCGCGCGCACCAGCTGCCCGTTCTCGGCGAAGATGCGTTTGACCTTCCCGCCCGCCGTCGAGCGGATCTCGTTGAAGAGCTTCATGGCCTCGATGAGCGCGATGACGTCGCCCTTGTTCACCACGGCGCCGATCTGGACGAACGGCGGGGCCTGCGGTGTCGGCGAGCGGTAAAAGACACCAGTGAGCGGCGCATTCACTGTCGGGAGATCGCCCTTCTTCTGCTGGTCGGGTCCCGTGACCGTCACGCCCGCGGGTGCCGGCGCCGATGCGCTCGGTGCCGCGGCCGCGACGGGGACGCCGTCCTTGCTCACCTTCACGCGCAGGCCGCCGCGGCGGATCTCGAGCTGCTGCACATCTTCCGCGGCAAGGCGCTGCAAGAGCTCGGTCACGAGTGCGTTCGCGTCGGCGCGGAGCTTCTTCGGGTCAGCCACCGTTAGCCCAGCGCCGCAGCAGCAGCGCCGCGTTGTGGCCACCGAACCCCATCGAATTGGACAGCGACACGTCGACCTGCTGTTTGCGCACGACGTTCGGCACGTAGTCGAGGTCGCAGTCGGGGTCGGGCACTTCCTGGTTGATGGTCGGCGGCAGCACGCCGTCGCGCATCGCGAGCGCGCAGAAGATCGCTTCGATGGCGCCGGCGGCGCCGAGCGTGTGCCCGGTCATGGACTTCGTCGACGACACCGCGAGCTTGTAGGCATGCTTGCCGAAGAGCGTCTTCACCGCGGCGGTCTCGGAGCCGTCGTTCGCCGGCGTCGATGTGCCATGCGCATTGATGTAACCGACATCGGTCGGCGCGATGCCTGCACCCTCGATGGCCATGCGCATCGCGCGCACCGCGCCCTCGCCACCCTCGGCCGGCGCGGTCACGTGATGAGCGTCCGCGCTCTGCCCGTAGCCGATGAGCTCCGCGACGATGTGGGCGCCGCGCGCTCGCGCGAACTCGAGCTCCTCGAGGATGACCGCTCCGCCTCCCTCGCTGAACACGAACCCGTCACGTTCCTTGTCGAACGGCCGTGACGCTTTCTCCGGGTCGTTGTTGCGACGCGACAGCGCATGCGCTTGGTTGAATGCGGCGATCGCGATCTTGATGAGCCCCGCCTCGGAGCCGCCGGCGATCATGACGTCCGCCTGCCCGCGCCGGATCATCTCGCCGCCCTCGCCGATCGCATGCGCACTCGAGGCGCACGCGGAGACGAGACCCATGTTCGGACCCTTCGCGCCGAACTTCATCGCGATCTCGCCCGCAGCCATGTCGATGATCATCATCGGGATCATGAACGCCGAGACTCGGCGCGGGTCCTTCGCGTGCGACAGGACGTTGTCGACCACAGTGCTGACGCCGCCGATGCCCGAGCCGAACGCGACGCCGATCCGCGGCGCGAGATCCTTCGTGATCTCCAGCTTCGCGTCAGCAATGGCCTGTGATGCGGTTGCGACCGCGAACTGCGCGAAGCGGTCCGCGCGGCGCGCTTCCTTGCGGTCCATGTACTCGAGCGGATCGAAGTCGCGCACCTCGCCGCCGATCGTCGTTTCGAGACCGGTCGTGTCGAAGCGGGTGATCGGGCCGATGCCGCTGCGGCCCGCGCGTATGCCTTCCCACGTCTTGGCGACCGAGCCACCCAGCGGCGTGATCATGCCGAGCCCGGTCACAACGACGCGCCGTCGTTCACCGTCGCGCATGTGGCGAGTCTAAGTGCGCGAGGCGGCCGCGACCTTGATGCCGTCGAAGCGGGCGCCGGTCGGATGCACGTCACGGTCATCGAGCGAGCGGAAGACGACAGCTCGACCCTTGCCGACGACGCTCCATCCATCGGGACCCTCGACGATCGCGGTGTCCTCGTCGATCCCGAGCATCCGATGGCCGTCGGGCCAGATCTCGGCCCAGCGCCTCCACATCTCGCCGGGGACCGCATCGAAGTGCGGCGCGACGAAGATGCCTGGAAGAAGTCCGAGCGCGTCGCGCACCGCCACGCGCCGTGGGACGCCGGTCTCATCGATGCCGTCCGGAAAGTGAAAGGTGCGGCTTCCGAGCATCATCGCGCCCGCGCTCGATCCGGCGAGCAGCGCGCCGGCGTGATACCGGGCGAGGACCGCGGACCAGAACGGTGTGCCCGAGAGTGTGTCCACCACATAGCCGGGCTTGCCGCCCGAGAAGTAGATCCAGTCGACGTCCGCGATGGCCTCTGAGTTCCGCGGATCCTCGGCCGAAGCGCGGTCGAGGACCATGACCCCCAGCGCATCGGCCCCAAGACGCGCGAAGTGAGCGGTCCCCATCTCGACCCAGGACCTCGGCGTGTCCTCGGTACCGGCCGCCGTCGGGACGATCGCCACGCGCACCCGCCGCGATGGGAGGTCGGCGAGGATCGCGCGATCCACATCGGCCATAGCGGGCGTGAACTCGCCGGAGCCGCACAGCACGAGCCGTCCTCGTGTCATGCCGACGCCAGGGTCCGGCGGAACCGCTTGTACATGCGGTCGTGATTCTTCCGGCTGCGCTTGTCGCGCTCCTCCTCGGGCAAGGCCTCCCAGGCGCGATGAACGTGCCGCACCGCGAGTCCGATGCCCACGGCCACTGCACGCAATCCGCGCTCGCGCACCGCGAAGGAGACCGCGATGTCGAGGTTGCGGTAGAAGCGATACCGCTCGTCGAATCCGCCGATCGCGACCAGAGTGTCACGCTGCGTCGCTTGGCAGTACCCCTGGATCGCGTCGCAGACACCATCGGTGACCTCGTCGAAATGCCGCAGGTCCTTCGTGCGGAGCCCCCACGGTCCAGCGATGCCGGCCCCCGAGCCGAGCGCTGCCTCGAGCGGCGCGAATACATCGGCCAGGACCTCGACCGACGGATCGAGCTGCAGCAGCAGTCGACCACGAGCGACGCGTAGCAGCGCATTGCGTCCGGCGCCTTCGCCGAGATCGCGATCAGCGTGGATGACCCGGACACGGTCGCCCCAGGCCAGATGGTCCATCCGCTCGGCGCTTCGGTCGCACGAGCCCTGATCCAGCACCAGCACCTCGGCATCGACGGGCGCGAAGCGGAGCACGGCACGCACGCAGCGCTCGACGTCCTCGGGCCACTCGTGCGCCGTCACCGCGACCGTCCAGGTGCGCGTGGCGCGCTCGGCTGTGCGATCGTCGAGCTCGCGGGGCGAGGCGATAGAACGTCTCGGTCGGCGGCCGATCCTTCGATCGGCGCGCGCGACAAGGGTCGCGTCAGGGCCGTGATCCTCGAATCGCAGGCCACTGGAGCGCGCCCGCAGCGCGTCCGACGCGGCGTAGTCGCCGGACTCGCGCGCCCGCGCGTGCTGCGCGAGCGCCGCAACGAGCGGCACCGGTGCGTCGTCGCGCTCCCGTGCGACGGAGGCGAGACCCAGGCCGAGCACCGCATCGGCCTCGAGCATCAGATCGAGCTTCGAGGCGGCTGGCAACGAACGTGAGCGTGTCGCGAGCTGCAGGACCTCGAGCGCTCGCGGCAGATTCAAGTCATTCGCGAGCTCGGCGCGGAACAGCTGCGACCACGCCTGCCGCATCGCGTCGTTGCGTTCGCCGTCGGCGAGCTGCGACCAATGACGCACACGCTGTCGCAGATGGTCGAGCCCTTCCGCCGCCTGGCGCAGCGCGCCGACGCTGAAGTGCATCCGCGAGCGGTAATGCGTGAGGAGGCACTGATAGCGGAACGCGAGCGGATCGAGTCCGAGCGATTCGATCTCGTGGACCTCGAGGGTGTTCCGCGCGGATTTCGCCATCTTCACGCCGTCGGCGAGAAGATGCTGGCCGTGGACCCACATGCCGACGACGGGATGCCCGAGCGCTCCTTCCGACTGCGCGATCTCGTCCTCGTGGTGCGGGAAGATGTTGTCCACACCACCGGTATGCAGATCGAATCGCTCGCCGAGGTATTTGGTGCTCATCGCAGAACACTCGATGTGCCATCCGGGATACCCGGGCCCCCACGGCGAATTCCACACGAGCGCGCGCCGGTCGGGCTCGGCACGCTTCCAGAGCGCGAAGTCCGCCGCGTTGCGCTTCTTCGGATCGACCTCCGTGCGCACGCCCTGCCGCAGCGCCTCACCCACGTTGCCGGACAGTCGACCGTAGCCGGGGAATCGCTTCACGGCGTAGTAGACGGTCCCTTCGACGACATATGCGAGGTCGCGTGCGAGCAGCCGCTCGATGATCGCGATCATCTCGACGACGTGAGCGGTCGCGCGCGGATTGAAGGTCGCGGGAAGGATGCCGAGCTTCCGTTCGTCCTCGTGGAACGCGGCCTCGTAGAACTCTGCGATCTGCGTCGGCGTCTTGCCCTCCGCGAGCGCCGCGGCGATGACCTTGTCCTCGCCTCGGTCCACCGCGTCCTGCCGCATGTGGCCGACGTCCGTGATGTTCTTCACGGAAATGACGTGGTGGCCGAACAGCTCGAACGTGCGTCGGAGCCAATCGGCGAGCAGGTACGAGCGGAGATTGCCGACGTGCACGGGCCGGTACACCGTGGGCCCGCACGTGTACATGCGGATCTCGCCGTCGTTCAGTGGTACGACCGGCTCCACGCTTCGCGTCAGCGTGTTGTGGAGACGTAGCTGCACGTGG
>Ga0070706_100005872_pt1 | contig 11640 bp, 11 predicted proteins | sample KBSK5501metaG_FD_65476 | JGI IMG/M metagenome (GOLD analysis project Ga0070706, IMG submission 65476) | Corn, switchgrass and miscanthus rhizosphere microbial communities from Kellogg Biological Station, Michigan, USA - KBS K5-50-1 metaG | ecosystem: Host-associated > Plants > Roots >...
AATTTCATCAGCGGCCTGGTCATTCTGGCCGAGCGGCCCATCACAATCGGCGACCGCATCGAAGTAGCGGGCGTGGCCGGTCAGGTACAGCAAATCCGCGCGCGCAGCACGGTGATTCGCACCAACGACAACATCACCATGATCGTGCCAAACACGAAATTCATCGATTCGCCAGTAACGAACTGGACCTACGGCGACCCGCGCGTGCGCTTTCGCATCCCGGTGGGGGTCGCCTACGGCAGTGATGTCAACAAAGTGCGCAAGGCGCTATTGGCGGCCGGAGGCGAGAACTCAAATACGTTAAAGGAACCAGCGCCAAGTGTTTTTTTGGAAAAATTTGGCGACAGCTCGATTGACTTCGAACTGGTGGTGTGGAGCAGCGAAATGAGCGCGCGGCCGCGGCGTTACCGTAGCGATCTCAATTTCGCCATCGAGCAAAAATTGCGCGAGGCCGGAATCCAAATTCCAAATCCGCAACGTGATCTCCACATTCGCAGCGGCGTGCTGAAAGTGGAAACTGTACTGGCGCAAGATCGACATCCAGGACCACAGATTTCCTGAGTGTTACCGGGCTGAATTTTTTCGATGCAAGCTGGCAGAACGATTTCCTTTCCACAAGGCGTCGCGAAAATTGTCACGCGCGCCGAGTTACAAGGCTGCGATGCCTGGCAGCGCACATTTCAGGACAAGTGCAAAGACCACCGCTTCTATGAGATCATCGAGCAAACGCTGGCGAACAATTTCGAATACCGCTACGTCCTGCTCGCGGACCACTCCGGGAAGGTGCGCGCGATCCAGCCGATATTTTTTGTTCGACAAAATCTGGTGGAAGGTGTGCCCGGCAAAATCCGCTCGATTGTCGATGTGATTCGGAAAAAATTCCCGCGCTTTTTGACCATGCGCGTCCTGATGGTGGGGTGTGCCGCGGGCGAAGGCCATCTCGGCGCATGCGATTCCAAAGATGAGCCGTGGGTGGCGGAAGCATTACACGCCAGTCTCCGGATTTATGCCCGGCAAAACAAAGCTTCACTCGTTGTTTTGAAAGATTTCCCGGCGAAATATCGCCTGGCCCTCGGAAATTCTTCCGCAAACGGCTACGCGCGCGTGCCAAGCATGCCGATGACGCGTCTGGCGCTCGATTATCACAATTTCGACGAGTACTTGAGCAAGCTCAGCTACGCGACGCGGAAAAGCTTGCGCCGGAAATTCCGCAAAACGGAGCGTGCACCGAAGATCGAGATGGAGGTCGTGAGCGACATCACTCCATATGTCGATGAAATTTATCCGCTCTACCTTCAAGTCCACGAGCGCTCGCGCTTCAAGTTCGAAACGCTGACCAGAAATTACTTTCGCACCATCGGCCAGCAGATGCCAGAGCGGACGCACTTCTTCATCTGGCGGCAACTCGGCAAAATCATCGCCTTCAGTTTTTGCCTGGTCTGTGGCGACACGATCTACGATGAGTGCCTCGGACTTAATTACAGCGTAGCGCTCGATCTCCACCTCTATTTCTACACGCTACGCGACGTTATCCGCTGGGCTATCGACCACCAATTGCGCTGTTATTGCAGCGGTCCGCTCAATTATGATCCGAAATTGCACCTCGGCCACGAGCTCGTGCCGCTCGATCTTTACGTCATGCACACGAGAGCGTTTTTCAATCCGATCTTCCGGCGCGCCTTGAAGTTCCTCGAACCAACCCGCCACGATCCAATCCTGCGGCGCTTTCCCAACGCGGATCAGCTTTAATCCGGATCCTCAACGCATGCGCGATCGACCTTCCGGTTTTGCTAATCCCTGGTTTCAGCTTGGACTGAACGTAATGTGTGTGCTCGCTTACGAATTGCTGCTCAAGGCGGGCGCGAAGGCCACGGCAGACCTCTCCAAAAGCTGGTCATGGACTGGAATAACCGGCCTGGCCTCGCCACTTATCTGGTTTGCGATGGTCCTTATCATTCTCGACCTTATGATCTGGCTGTATGTCCTGAAATACATTCCCCTCTCAATCGCGTTTCCTTTGTCGCGCGTGGTCGATGTTCTGGTTCCGATAAGCTGCTGGCTCATTCTCAGGGAGGGCATTTCTCCGTTGCGATGGTGCGGCATCGCCCTGGCTATTATTGGACTCGCCATCGTCGCCAAACCGGCTGCTCGCCTAGAAGAGCGCTTATGACCTTGTGGTCGCTCGTTCTCATTCTTGTTTGGCTGGTTACCTTCGTGGCTGGTCAGCTTTTTTTTAAACGAGCGATGGAATTGTCGAGCGTGGCCGGATTCCGGAATCGCAAGATCATCTCTATTCTAAGCGCCGGAATCTTCCCGATGACAATTTCGTTCTTTCTGAATCTCGGTTTGCTGCAGCGTTTCGATCTCAGTTACCTCTACCCGTTTCAGGGTTTGAGCGTCATCATCATCAGCTTGATGGCGGCGGTGACGTTGAAGGAAAAGTTGACCTTGCAGCTGACGATCGGGGCACTGCTGATCAGCGCCGGCGTTATGCTCGTCTCACTCAGTTAAAAGTGGCCAAAGCTTCTCCAACGCCGAGTGGTTGATTTCTCGCGCTTGCTCCAGATCAGGTCGCGAAAGTTTTGGGTGATCGATTTCGGAGGCGAAACGTTGCTTCCAACGCGCGTAAGCCGGCATTGAAAATGCCCCACAAATATCGCCGGCCACGGTGCGGCATGTGTCCCGCAATTTCGCCAGCGCCCACGCAAGATCGAGAATCGTAAAGCGTCCGTTCTCCCAATTTGTGACCGCCTCTTCGACACGAAGACAGTCAAGGTCGATCGTGACATAAACAGTGGCTCCACTGAGCTTTTTAACGAATGCGTCGAAATGCTGGCGCCAGTTGTCGCGCAAAATCGCACCACGCCGTTGTCGATCTTTCGCCGGTCGCTCGTCCGCCCAGGGATGAACTTCGAGTTTTCCCATGCGTTCCGCCCGGCGATTGCCGAAAATTTGTTGCGGCCACCAGCATTCGAAGTTGCCGCAACCCCAAACGCTAACGCGCTGAACTTGGGGAAGTTCGAGCGCGCGATTAATCCAGCCGCCGCAACACCATTTTGGCGGGCGAATGTCCCAATCCGGATGATTGTCGAATGAAACGACGAGAACCGGCTCTGCAACACGCCGAACCCAAAGCGCGGTCAGATAATGAAAGTCGCCTGAGCCGTAAAGCACAAACGGCGCAAGCCGCGGTTCAAATTCGCGGTAGAACTTGTCGATCAAACGCTGCGGCACGGAAAAGCGCAATTGTGGCCCCCACTCGCGCGCATCGACAATCGGCAGGCGCAACGGCTCATCCAGCCAAGCGTCATCCAGATTGAGATGGAGGCCGCGGCTCAGAAAAATTATTTCGGGGAACGCGACCCAAAGCGCGTATCGCTTTCTCTTGCCAGACGAAGATTTTCCTCAGCGGCTTTCAGTTTTGGATCGAGACGCAACGCTTCCTCATACTGGACGATTGCTTGTGAAACGTTGCCTTCGCGCAGAAAAACATTACCTAGGTTGCTGTGGACATCCGCGCTCTTGGGCTGAAGCCGTGCCGCCTCCAGGTAATGCGCCTTTGCTTCCTCTAAGTCGCCTTTTACGAAAAGCGCACTCGCGAGATCGCTTTGAGCATCGGCAAGCTCTGGGTTCGCTCGCAGAGCCAGTCGATATTGCGCAATTGCCTCACCAAGCTTCCCCTTTTTTTCCAGAAAGGCACCGTAACCATACCGCAGCCGCGCATCGTTCGGCTTTAGTTGGACAGCGGTCTCATATTCGGCTGTGGCTTCCGGGCCGCGGCCGAGTCGCTCTAAAAGATAGGCATAAGCGGAGTGGAAATCGGCGCTGTTCGGCTCGATCCGCAACGCTGCTTCAAAATGGGTCTGCGCCTCGTCCAGTTTTGATTTGCTAATCAGAACGTTGGCCAGATTGATGTGGGCCTTCGTGTAAACGGGATCAAACCGTAGAGCGGTGTAAAACTCCTCGGCCGCTTCATCGAGCCGGCCTGCCTTTTGCAAGGCCACGCCGTAATTGTAATGCTGGCGCGCACCCACCGGAAGATCGGCAACCACCCGGGCGGAACGCTCAAGTTCCCCAGAGGGGGCACGCATCTGCCCAAGCCAGAGTGCCCCAAGAGGAAGGATAAAAACAGCCACCCATTTCGCACCGTGCAAGGCCCAGCTCGGGAGAAAACCACTTGTCGAAACATCAGCCGTGCCGCCGGCCAAGCCCAAAGATTGCCGCGTGGATTTCTCGCGCACTTTCCAAATGAATCCGTCGTAATAAAAATGCAGCAGCGCGGAGGCGGCCACCACACCAGTGAGCATGCGCTTGACTGTATCGATGCCCAGATGCGAGTTGAAATAACCGAGTGATCCGTAGGCAAAGATCAGGCCCAGGTAGACCCCGATCAGTGAGCCACTGCGTCGGAACACGAAACGCATAAAGCCGCCGATCGAACTGTCCTTCTCGACGCGATTGCGATTATAGATCCAAACCAGCGAGAGGTACTGGACATCGTGAAATACCTCGAACAACGCGATGCCGACGAGGATACTCGCTACGATATTGTTACAGTACCACCAAAAAGAAATGCTCGTGACGAGCAAAGCCAGTTTCACTGGATTCGGCCGCTTTCCGCTGGTCCACATCCAAATAAAATTCGTGAGAAACAGAGCTGAAACCGTCAAAGCCGCCGCCAGCATTGCCTGCTGGCCAAGTCGCATCGCCCACGGCGCAACGAACGGTCCGCCCGCGGCATAATAAGTATCGAGCGTATCGGTCATCCTTTGGGATGAAAGCAAGACCGCAGTGGCAAACCAAATCCCACACGTTGCGAAATCGAGACGACGCGTCAGCGCCGCGAACGAGCCCATTTTCGCATCGTAGATGCGACAGAATCCGTACGTTTGCATCATGCCGTGCCAAACGCCCCAGAAAAAGACAATCAGCACAATGCCTTTGAGGTCCCACCAATAAAACGTCGTGCAAACGGCAACCAAAAAGAGCGGCGCAAAAGTGAAACGCCACTTAAAGCGCTCGAACAGCGCGCGATCCCCATAGGCGCGAATCATGCCCGGCAAGTGGTGGCCCATCGCGCCGAACGCAGCCACAAAAAGATAAATGTCTTCCGCACTCCAACGAGCTTGGGCTACGGCGAAAATCGGTAGTAACAAAAGAGGCGTGCCGACGTAAAGAATCAGGTCGCGCCAGCTATCCAGGATCCACAAGTTACGTTTCGGCGCCGCGGCGGGCACAGCCGGGACAGTTTGCGGACGTGAAAACGCGGTGACGTGCTGCATGAGCTTGGGGAGGTAAGTTTTCCTTAAACCGGCGAGAAAATCAATCCCGGGTTCGTTGGCAAATCGAAGGCGCTGATTGTCGATCTTATGCGCGCACTTGCCGAATTATGTGCGAAGTTAAAATGAGATGGTGCGAGAAACTCAAACTGAAGAACTAAAGGAGCACGAAAGGGAGCGGGACTTTTTTTGCGTGGTTAGCGATGCGTTTCGGATCTTCGCGCGGCGTTCCTCAATCCTCCTCGGCAGTGCCTGGGCTTTTGCCGGTGCCGCGCTCGTCATTCTCGTCTGGCTCCTCACCGGACCGGCCTTTCATTTTTCCGACACCTGGCAATTGATCATCAACACCGCCACGACCGTCATTACCTTCCTCATGGTGTTCCTGATTCAAAACACGCAGAACCGCGACGCGAAGGCCGTGCACTTGAAACTGGATGAGCTGCTCCGCGCACTCAAAGGAGCACGAAATGAACTTGTCGATCTTGAAGATTTGTCCGATGAGGAGTTGAAGAAGCTCGAGCAACAATTTCAGCGGCTACGCAAAAAAGCGGAACACGACGGCCATAACCGACGCAAAAGTGCGCCAGCCGAAACCGCTACGCGCCACTAACTCGCTGCCTCAGGTTTTTTTGCGACACCAGTTCGCAAAAACACCGTGCCGCTCTGGCAAAGCCGAAAAACCTCGCAGTTCGAGCAATCCGGTTTGCGCGCGTAACAACGGCGCCTTCCGTGCCAGATGAGCCAGTGACTCCAGTTCGTCCAATGTTTTCGCGGCACTAGCTTCATCAAATCGCGCTCGATCTTTTCCGCGTTCTTCTGCTTGGTTAGGCCAAGGCGCTGCGACAAGCGCGCCACGTGCGTGTCCACCACGATCCCTTCATTCTTCCCAAACGCATTGCCGAGCACGACGTTCGCCGTCTTGCGGCCCACGCCCGGCAACTGACGCAATTTTTCCATCGTATCGGGAACCTTCCCGTTGTGTTCTTCAGCGATCGCACGCATCGCCCCGCGGATGTTCTTGGCTTTGCTCCGAAAAAATCCTGTCGATTTAATCGCAGTCTCGAGTTCGGCTTGCGGTGCCTTCGCGTAATCCGCCGCCGTCCGATATTTCTTGAACAACGCCGGCGTCACCAAATTTACGCGCTTATCCGTGCATTGTGCCGAGAGAATCGTCGCCACGACCAGCTCGAGCGGATTCTCAAAATCGAGTTCGCAATGCGCGTCCGGATAAACCTGCGGCCAAACCTCGACCAGTTGCGCCACGCGTTCACGTGTAGTCATTGGTCAACTTCGAACGCGCGCCAACGATCGACACTCAATTTTGCGCGGCGTACCGATCGAGTTTTTGCGCAAGCTCCGGTGGAACGTGCGCCACGATCAAGGCGTCATCGCGTTCGTAGCGCAATTCGAGGACGTGACCAACGCGATGGATCTCGGCGATGAGCGCCGATTCGCTCACCGGAATGCGAAAACGCGAACGCAATCGCCAGGAGCTGAGCGCTTCTTGCAATATCTGCACCAATTTATCAACGCATTCACCGGTGCGCGCGGAAATGGCCACACTGCCCAGAAAGCGTTTCACATAAACTTCTGCCAGTTCCCGATTCTCCAGATTGTCGATCTTGTTGAAAACAATGAGGGTCTGTTTCCCGAAAGCGTCCAACTCCTTGATGACCGTGTCGACCGCTTCCATCTGCTCATCCACGCGCGGGTGGCTAAGATCGACAATATGAATAAGCAAGTCCGCTTCGCTGACTTCTTCGAGCGTCGCTTTGAATGATTCGATCAAAGTGTGGGGAAGTTTTCGGAGGAATCCAACCGTGTCGGTGAGCAAGACGCGCTGTTTGTTAGGCAAAACAAAACTGCGCGTGGTGGGATCAAGCGTAGCAAAAAGTTTGTCTTCGGTCACCAGGTCGGCGCCGGTGAGCAGATTCAGCAGCGTCGATTTGCCTGCGTTCGTGTAACCGACCACTGCTGCAACCGGCCACTGATGACGTTTGCGACCTTGTCGCTGCACCGCTCGCGTCTTACGCACCGCTTTGAGCTCGCGCTCCAGACGCGCGATCCATTCCTGCACACGGCGCCGGTCCACTTCCAATTGCGTTTCGCCCGGACCACGCGTGCCGATACCGCCGGTTTGTCGAGAAAGGTGGTGCCACATGCGCGTGAGACGCGGCAAAAGATATTGCAATTGGGCCAGCTCGATTTGCAACCGGCCTTCCCGGCTCCGTGCGCGCTGCGCAAAAATGTCCAGAATCAATTGGGTGCGATCGAGAACTTTGCGCGCGAGCAAGTTCTCCAGATTGCGGCCCTGGGCCGGCGAAAGTTCATCGTCGAAGATGACCGAAGTTACTTGTCGATCTTGCAATGAATCTTTGATGGCTTCGGCCTTGCCTTTCCCGATGTAGTAAGGGGCGGTCGGTTTCGGCAATTTTTGCGTGACGGTATCGACCACTTCCGCGCCAGCGGAATTGGCCAGTTCAGCCAGTTCCTCCAACGAATCACGCAAGTCCCATTTCGAGACGCCATCTTTCTCCAGACCGATCAGCAGCGCGCGCTCGTGCGCTTTTTTCGGACGTGTTTCAATCATTCCCTTGCGCAAAGGCGTGACACGCCTTGTGCGAGATCCAGTACACAGCTTCTTTGTGCGTGAGAAGCGATAAGTTCAGCGGTTCAAAATTAGTTTGCCGACGAAACCAGGTCAACTGCCTTTTGGCGTAACGGCGCGTAGATCGTTGAATCGCCGCCACGCATTGCAAGGTCGACCCGCACCGCGCCCAAGGGCAGCCGATTGGATCAATCAGGCTGGGTCGCACAGCTCCTTCTCTTCGCGCTTGGCTTCCAATTCCTGCGTTTGCGCCCAAAGAGCTGCCCGGCTTCGCCGGGTCCGGCGACATCTTCCCGTCGAGCAAGTCACAGATCTCGCGCAAGCCGATCATTTTCGATGCAGTTCCACTCATCGCACCAGTCGCGCGCACTTCTTCGATCACGCCGTTCTCAAACATCGTTTCGACTCGCTGATTGATGCGGGCATAAAGCTCTTCCCGTTCGCGATACACGAAGACACCTGTAGCCGCTTCGCTGTGCGAAGCGCGTTGCCGACTTGCCATAACATGCGCGCGCCGCGCCGCGCATAGCGAGGCGGCTACAAGCCACCGTGTACGTTGTGCAGAAGCGGGCTTTCCGGTGAGCAGACAGATCTCAATCGCGCGCACGACTCGCCGCAGATTCTTCATGTCGATCTTGCGCGCAGATTCCGGATCAAGATCGACAAGTCGCGCACGCAACTCATCCATGCTCAAGCCATTCAATCTCGCTCGCAGCTCCGGATCGGCTGCGGGTAAAGATGCCAATCCATGCGTCAGCGCTTTAATGTAAAGCCCGCTTCCGCCCACCACGATCGCACGTTTCTTGCGCGCGTGAATTTCCTCGATGGCACGCAACGCGGTTCGACGAAATTTCTGCGCGTTCATTTCTTCCAAGATTGACATCGTGCCGATCAGATGATGCGACGCTTTTGCAAGTGTTGCAGCATCCGGTTTCGCCGTGAGAAGGTCGAGACCGCGATAAATTTGAAACGCGTCCGCGCTCACGATTTCCGCATTAACATTGCGCGCCACGTCAGCCGCGATTTCAGATTTTCCGATGGCGGTTGGGCCGACGATGAAAAAGACGCCTTTCACCAACACAGGTGTAGTGGCGGCTGTCCCCAGCCGCAAATCGCAGAACCTGCGCGTGAGAGCACGCGCATCTACAGCAAACAAAGAAACCGGGAAACAGGCTTGGCGCCGCGTCTCCCGGTTTCTGAACAAGCTCGTTAACTTCCCGCCTGATATTCGCTCGATTTCGCGCCGCTCACGACAAGCTTGCGACCAAGGAATTCCCTATCGTGCAATTCCTCCACGGCGCGTTTTGCTTCCTCGATGGTTTGCATCTGCACGAAGGCAAATCCCTTCGAGCGCTGGTTGTGCCGATAACTTACCACCTCCGCGTTCTGCACATGGCCAACGCCGTTGAACAATTCGAAGAGATCGCTCTCCGTCGCGTCGAACGACAGGTTGCCAACGTAAAGCCGCGGCGAAGTGACTTCGACCGGCTCAGGTTTGCGCGCCGGGCGCGATTGCTGCGAGCCATTGCGCGAGACCGTTGCTGGTTTTTTCGCGCCTCTTTCGTTTCCAAAAAGCGAGGCGACTCGCTGCCAGAATGTTTTTTTCTTGGGAGCTTTCGCGGGCGCGCCTTGATGACGCGAGCGTCGATCGCCCCTTGGTCGGGAACCGCCACGCGAAGGGCGCGTGCGTCTCCCGGATGAATGCGATTTCATATTGGTTGTTTAGGTTTACCGAATCGTTAAAACGGCGGAGCGCATCTATTGATGCACAGTCCTCGGCGCGCGCACCCCGAAAGGTCCGTTCAAGCAAATTGCAAGCACTTTGCGACGCCATTGGAAACTCCGCCTCGTCACGTCGGAAATGAATTCGTGTAAAACCGCAAGCCGCCACCGTTAGCCAACGAAACAGCGAAGATGCAAAAACCCGCATCATAGTTTAAAAATTTGAATCGTCGTTAGAAGCGGACGCCTGGATCTCTTCGAAGAAGATTTCCGACATCTCGCGATGATTATCGCCTGCGGGCGGAGCGATTGCAAGCAGAACGAAATCCTCGGCAAGATATCGATCTTAACGTGGAAGCCGCGCGTCCCGAAACGAATATGCGCGCGACTTTAAGTACTCACGCGGCCGCTCACCGCAGATCGGTCTCACGAAGTGTCGCCACGCCCGATCGCTCAGCCGCGGCTCATAACCGAACTCCGGCATGAGGTCGCGGCAATGCCATTCGACCCAGCCAACTTCATCTTCCGATAACTCGCATTCCCAGCGCGCCACCGGTTCCGTGCTGATCTGCGAAAAATCCACGCTTGCAGCCGAATTTCCCGACCAAAAATGACCAACCTTTGTCGGTTTAAGAACGATCTCGGGATCGAAATTGATCTCGAGGTAATCACAAACTTTCTGCATCGACATCGATGGCTCGCGGACCAGCTGTTCGTACCGAATTACCAGACCGGAAAGTTGCCTGTCGCGAACGCGCTTCGCCAGTTTCGCTGCGACTCTCCAGTGCGCGACGACGTAATAGACCGAAAAGCGTTTTGTCTTTCTCGTTTTTTCCAAAGCAATTTGCGCGGCCAAAATCGCCCGCGGGTCGCGCATGGTGACGACGATTTTCGCGTGCGGAAATCGCGCCAAGATGGACGAGATATGATCACGATTCGCCGGTGTTTTTTCGATCCAACGTTTGATGCCATCGAGCGGGATGCCGAGCGTCGCCGCGTAAGATTCGACCATGAGCACGAGTAAATCTTTCCTAGCATTGGCAGGATCGAAGGCAGCACGCTCGAAGGTCGCGAGAAATTTTGCCTGGGGAAAATCGGTGTAAATGTGTTTGCCCCATTTCGGTTGCCCGCCGAACAAAACTTTCGAGAATGATTGCTTGGTCAGATAATCAAACTGCGCGCGGCGGCCACGCTGACCATATTTTGTGAGCGCGGTTGGGAAATAGGCCGTTTCCTGCGGGAGGACGAGCAGCTCCGGGTGATTGTCGAGCAACGCAGCCAACAACGTCGTTCCAGATTTCGCCTGACCGGCGATGAAACAGGCGCGTTGATCGAACGGCAAATCGGAAGTCATCGTTGTCGAAAACAAAGTAGCACAAGCGTCCCGCTTGTGACTGGTAAGTGTGCAAGTCGGAATTTTACGCTACTCTTTGGGTGCGCTGAAACCAGTCGATAAACCTCGGCAGCCCGTCATTCAATCGCGTGGTCGGATCGTAGTTGAGAAGTTTTCTCGCTTTTGAAATGTCGGCGCAGGTCAGCGGCATGTCGCCCGGTTGCTCGGGCAGGCGATTGATCTTCGCTTTTTTTCCGAGCGCGCTCTCGATCGCGGCAATCAAATCTTTCAGCTGAACGGTTTCGCTTTCGCCGAGATTGAAGACATCGAACAGCCTCCGGTCGTACTTGAGCGCGGCCATCGTTCCTTGGATGATGTCGTCAATATAAGTGTAATCGCGGCGGGTCGTGCCGTCGCCGAATTGATCGATTGGTTCGCCGGCGGAAATGCGTCGCGCGAAATGATGAATGGCCAAATCGGGACGCTGCCGTGGTCCGTAAACCGTGAAATAACGCAACGCGACCACGCGCATTTCATAAAGGTACGAGTAGGTCGAGCAAAGAAATTCGCCCGCAATTTTCGTCGCGCCGTACGGGCTGAGCGTTTGCGTGAGTTGCCGATCTTCCGAAAACGGGACAGTTTTCGAACTGCCGTAAACTGAAGAGCTGGAAGCGAAAATGAACCGTTCAACGCCGGTC
>Ga0070706_100005874_pt1 | contig 11639 bp, 9 predicted proteins | sample KBSK5501metaG_FD_65476 | JGI IMG/M metagenome (GOLD analysis project Ga0070706, IMG submission 65476) | Corn, switchgrass and miscanthus rhizosphere microbial communities from Kellogg Biological Station, Michigan, USA - KBS K5-50-1 metaG | ecosystem: Host-associated > Plants > Roots >...
CCTTGTGCCCCCGCCGGTTCACACACCCCCGTCAGCCTACTCGGTTTGACGAGCGGGGATTCCTCGCGATCGACACCTGCCGCTGCGTCCTACCGAGCGGCCACGACAACGGATGCGTATGTGTGCATGCGATGGAACGCCGTGTCCTTCGCGTCGATGCTGACGGGCGCGAGCATTACGCGACTAGACCCTTGGCCAATCGTGGAGGGGCTGGATCGGGTACGCATTCCGTGGGGTAAAACTACCACGCCATCGCCGCGGTCGCGCATGATCTGCTGCCCAGGCTCAGACAGATGCGCAGCTAGGGGCGCTCCTGGGCGCAGAGCGTAGGAACCCCAAACGCCCTTTCGCTGGTCGCGAACCCTTCTGCTCCTGCGTGCCGCCACGATCGCGCTGCTTGAGCCGCTGAAACTGGCGCACCGTGAAAGGCATAGCTGCGGCCCCTTCCCGATTGCTGATTCGACGCGCGGGGCGTCGGCGACCACTCCGGCGCGGACCATCTCCTTCCTGCTCATCGTGAAAGTGTCCATGGGGAGACGACATTTTTCATGTCGCCGATGCGTTACGCACCCTTGACCCCCAGGCGGTCCCCGGCTAAGCTCGAGCCACACAGGACGCCGGCCCGACTCCCCAATTTGGAGGCCGCGCGCGATGAAGTGTCCCCGGTGTCAAGAAGAGAATCGCGACGGGGCACAATTCTGCCGAGAATGCGGGGCGACGTTTGGTACCGTCTGCTCCATCTGCGGCGCCAAGGCTGAGGCCAGGAGCAAGTTCTGCGATAGTTGTGGGGCGTCCCTAGCAAGCACGACCGGTCAACTGACCGCCCATCGCCGCTTCGCCTCGCCCGAAAGCTACACCCCCAAGCATCTCGCCGAGAAAATCCTGTCATCGAAGGCAACCCTCGAGGGCGAGCGCAAGCACGTGACGGTGCTCTTCGCCGACATGAAGGGCTCCATGGAGCTGCTCGCCGACCGAGACCCTGAAGACGCCCGCAAGATCCTCGACCCGGTGCTCGAACGGATGATGGAGTCGGTTCATCGCTACGAGGGCACCGTCAATCAGGTCATGGGGGACGGGATCATGGCGCTCTTCGGCGCGCCGCTCGCTCACGAGGACCACGGGATACGCGCCTGCTACGCCGCGCTCCGGATGCAGGAGACGGTGAAACGGTATGCCGAAGAGGCCCAGGGCAGCGCCGGCGTGCCGATCTCTATCCGCGTCGGCGTGAACTCGGGTGAGGTCGTTGTCCGGTCCGTGGGCTCGGATCTCCGATTGGACTACACAGCCGTCGGTCAAACTACCCACCTCGCCGCCCGGATGGAGCAGATGGCCATGCCCGGGTCCATCATGATCACGGCGAACACCGTGGCGTTGGCCGAAGGGTACGTGAGCGTCAGGCCGCTCGGTCCTGTCACCATCAAAGGGCGCGGCGAACCGACCGAGATCTTCGAGCTCATCGGTGCCGGCCTCGCGCGCACGCGGCTTCAGGCCGCGGCCGCGCGAGGACTGACACGGTTCGTCGGTCGCGACGTCGAGCTCACCGCGATCCGCCAGGGCCTCCAACGGGCCCACGTTGGCCACGGCCAGGTGATCGCGCTGGTCGGCGAGCCGGGCTTCGGCAAGTCTAGGATCGTCTGGGAGGTCACCCATTCCCACCGAAGCCAGGACTGTCTCGTGCTCGAGTCCGGCTCGGTGTCCCACGGCAGGGCGGCCCCCAACCTCCCGGTTATCGACCTCCTCAAAGCGTACTTCCAGATCGAGGATCGTGACGACGTGAGGAAGATCCGCGAGAAGGTCACGGGCAGGCTCGTCAGTCTCGATCCCATCCTCTTAGAGACGCTACCCGCCTTCCTCGCGCTGCTCGACGTTCCTGTCGAGGAGCCGGGCTGGGAGGCCCTCGATCCGTCCCAGCGCCGCCGGCAAACCCTGGATGCCGTGAAGCGACTGCTGCTACGTCAAAGCCAGGTCCAGACGCTGCTGCTGGTGTTCGAAGACCTCCACTGGATCGACTCCGAGACCCAGGCGCTCCTCGATGGTCTCGTTGACGGCCTGTCGGCCGCCCGGGTGCTGCTGCTCGTGAATTACCGTCCGGAGTATCAGCATCTGTGGGGCGACCGCACGTACTATACGCAGCTCAGGTTGGACCCCTTGCCGCCCGAGACTGCCGAGCAGTTGCTCGGCGCGCTGCTCGGGCCCGACGCCAGCCTCGATCCGCTCAAGCGCATGTTGATCGCGCGGGCGGAAGGCAACCCGTTTTTCCTGGAGGAGAGCGTACGGGCGGTCGTCGAGACCGGGTGCCTGCTCGGTGAGCGCGGCGCCTACCGGCTGGCGCGGCCGCTGCCGACCATTGACGTCCCGGCGACGGTGCAGGCGGTCGTGGCCGCACGCATCGATCGACTGCCCCCGCGGGACAAGGCCATCTTACAAATGGCGTCGGTGGTCGGGATGGACGTCCCGTTCGCGCTGCTCCAGGCGATCGCTGATTACGCCGACGACGAGCTCCACGCTGCGATCGCCCGCCTGCAGGCCGGCGAGTTCCTGTATGAGGCTGGCATCTTCCCGGATCTTCAGTACACCTTCACGCACGCTCTTACACACGACGTGACCTACGGCAGTCTGCTACAGCATCGGCGGCGCACTCTCCACGACCAGATCGTGGACGCCATCGAGCGGCTCTATCCCGGTCGGCTGCCCGAGCACGTCGAACGACTGGCTCATCACGCGCTTCGTGGCGAAGCGTGGGGGAAGGCGGTCAGGTACTGTCGGCAGGCCGGCGTGAAGGCGATTGCCGCCTCCTCACCTCGGGATGCTGTGCACTGGTTCGAACAGGCCGTCGGCGCGCTCGAGCGGATGCCGGAGACGGATGATACCCGGGCGCTCGCCGTCGACCTCCATCTCGATACCCGCAGCGCGTTACTCCCGCTCGGCGAGTTCAGTCGAATGCTCGCGCAGCTCCGGGCCGGCGAGCGTCTGGCCACGGCCCTGGGAGATCGCCGCCGACTCGGGCGGATTTGCGCGTACCTGACCGACTACTTCCGTCAGGTCGGCGAGTATGAACAGGCGCTCGAGGTAGGCCGGCGCGGACTGGCCGCTGCGGAGGTCGAGGGCGATCTGGGCATCCTGGTGGCCACCAACATCTACCTGGGTCACGTGTACTACGACACGGGACAGTACGGTCTTGCGACGGTGCATCTCCAGAAGAACGTGACCACGCTTGGTCCCGAGCTGCTCCACGAACGGTTCGGCCTTCCGTGGGTCGTGTCCGTCCACTCGCGGACGTGGTTGGCGACGAGCCTGGTCGAGCTGGGCCTGTTCAACGAGGCGATCGGACATGCGAAGGAGGCCGTGCGCATCGCCGAGGGGTCCAACCATGCCTCGAGCCTCGTCTCTGCCCACATGGGCTTGGGGCGAGCTCACCTGCGCCGCGGAGATGTCGAGCGGGCGATACACGTGCTGGAGCGCGGCGTCGCGCTCGCCCGGATCTGGAAGATGCGACTGTTCTTGCCGTTTCTCACGGATTCGCTGGGATTGGCATGCGCGCTGGCCGGACGGACCGCTGAGGGGCTTCCCCTCCTACAAGAGGCGCTCGATCTTCACGTGACCATGCGCGGCACCGCCACCCAGTCCGCGCGGCTCGTCTCGCTGGCCCAGGGGCACCTCCTCGCGGGAAACGCCGCCGAGGCGGTGTCGCTGGCCGGCCGGGCGCTCGAACTGGCCGAGAAACACGGCGAGCGCGGATACCTCGCCTATGCCCACGAAATGCTGGCCGCGGCATCGATGGCGCTCGCCTCGCCCGACTATTCCCGCTCCGAGCGACACTGGCTGGCCACCGCCGAACTAGCACGAGATCTCGAAATGCGGCCGCTCGTGGCCCGCAGTCACCTCGGTCTGGGCACTCTCTACAGCCTACTCGGTCGTCCCGACTCCAAGGAACGCCTCACCACCGCGGTGGCACTCCTCGCCGAGATGGACATGCCGCTCTGGCTCGCGCAGGCCCAAGCCGCGCTCGAGCGAGTGACCACGCGATGACCAAAGTTGGCCCGGGTGAACGACCGACTGATTCGTCACGCCGAGTCGCGGCGCGCCTGTCTGCCGACGATCTCGACGGCGTACGAGTCCCGCATCATGCCTTCTCGCCGTCTTTGTTCTCCTGCTTCACGTACTCGATCTTCCCCAACCGAGCCTCTGGTCCACCGGCTTCCTTGTGCACATGGACCCGGCTCGGCTCGACGCCGTAACGCCGGGCCAAGCGGATCAGCTCGATCCCCAGCGCTTCCGCCGCGTGGCGATCGAGCCCACCGCCGACGATGTTGACGACAAGCGGTGCCCCGGAGGGGGTCGCCTGGCTCGATGCGCTCATGTCTACTTCTCGAAGGTCAGCACCTTCACTTTGCCGCCGTACTTCGTCGTGAGCGCCTTGATCGCGGCCTTGAACTCTTGCCATTCCTTGGTCGTCCATTGCTTGGGTTTGATTTCGATGGTGACCGTGTGGGTTTCGTCCGACGCGGGTTGATCGTCGCCCATAGTGTTCATCCTCCGGGGTCGCCAGCAGCTAAGGCGGCCCGATTAGACTACGCAGAACGTACATCGTGCACTCCCTCGAAGACGTCGTCGGCGCGGAACATGGCTGGAAGCGTGTCCACGTCCCGCATGAAGTAACAGTCTTCGGCCGTGTCATACGCATCGTGGAGGTCGATCGGTTCATCGAGCGCGAGGGCAAGGTACGTGGTCGTCATGTTGTGACGCCCACTGAAGTCGAACAGGTTCATCATCGTGATGAACCGTCCGGCATTGATCTCGGTGATTCGGGGGACGCCGACGGTGTCCTCCTTGAGATCGATACTGAACGCACCCGAGATGTCGGTGCCAAGGGCGCGGATGGCCGCCGCACATACGTCGCGCACCTGAGGTTCGTACACCGTCTTGGCTAGCGCGGCTACGGAGGACACCCCGCTGGGGCGGCCGGCGCCGCCGAAGTAGGACAGGCGCTCGCACGTCTTGGTCAGCACGGGTGTTCCCGACTTCCAGAGCATCTGGCAGGCGAAATCGCGGCCCGGAAGATACTCCGACAGGATGAAGGAGCCGGCTCGCACACGCCGCATGTCCTCCCAATAGCTGATCCAGGCGCGCGCCTGTTGCACCGTCCGGACCGGCGTCGCCCCCACGGATCCGCTTCCGCTCCGCACGCGACACCACAGCGGTGATGGGGGCGCGAGTCGGTCAAAGACCGCCTCGATGGAATCGAGTTCCGTCACTGGATATGTCAACGGCACGGGCACGTCGTGGTTGGCGAGGAACGTGTTCAGCAGATACTTGTCCTGGCACAGCTCGACTACGTCGTGAGACGGGAGAAACACGCGACATGGGAGCGCTTCCCGGAACCGCGAGGCCAGGCGGACGTCGCCGTCGGTGTTCGGCATGAAGAGGTCGGCCCGCTCCGTCAGGATGACGCGACACAGCGCGCCCACGAAGCGCTCGTCGTCGGCCCGAGGCAGCAGGTAACTCTTGTCCGCCGATGACTTCCTGAGAACGAAGGGATCGTCGTGACAACCGACCACGTACACGGGGCGGCTCGCAACCCGCAGGCTGCGAATGAGGTTGTTGGTGGCCCCCGTCCCTGCGTGGTTGACGACGATCCGTGGTTGCATTTCGCTCCTCGTGGGTGGGATGGCGGGCACTGTAAGTCCCTGGGGAACCTACTGTCAAGCTCTGCCGCCGGTCCTTACCGCCCCCGCCCAAATTCAAGCGAGACACCGCCGATGAGCTGGCCTCCTGAGTACTGGGCCACGTGCACGAACCGCGGCCCTGCGTCGATCCGGGCTCGCACGTGAAGCCGGGCCGGCATTCTGACGCCCTCCAGGAGACGCAGCGACGTGAGCACGAGAGGGCGCTCGGCCGTCGCGCGGATTCGGGCGACCCCGTCGTGCAGCTCGAGCGTCGTCGCTCCGAACACGTCGGTACGCTCTTCGACGTCGTGACCCTTCAGCACGGCCTTCAGGGCTCGCAAGGAATCGTGCGTCCGAAGACCGTAGGGTGCCCGCGCCCCGTGCCGCTCGATGAGTTGCCGGTCACGCCACGGAAGGGCCTCGATGGGGATATGCAGCTCGATCTCCGCGTCCTGAGGACGGATGATGAGGCTGTCCTGATCGGCCGAGCCCACGACCCAGAACCCCATCATCGTCGGGACCTGCTGGACGAGGACGTTCCGGAGCGCGATATTGTTTCGGGCGGTGATCACCGACCACCCCCCGACGCCGACTCGGGACGGATCGCTTTCGTTCTCGAGCCGGACCAGCAAGCAGAAGTGATTGTCCTGCCGGAGGTTCGACCCGGGAGGTGGCGGGGCCCACGCGAACCGCACCTGGGTCGAGGCGCCGGGCTGGAGCACGGGGATGACTTCGGCATTTCCCTGATTCACGAAGTTCGGCGCGCCGGTGTAGATTCCCGTCGAATTCCACGCCGTTGGATACGGGATGTTCGTCGCGGGGTCAGCCCAGTACAGGAACACCTCGGTGTTGCGGGCGACCTGCGTGCCACGGTTGCGGACCGTGACCCGCACGATGTTGTTGTAGCGGTTCGACGGATGGTAACTCGGGTTGGCGACGGGATTGCCCGCCGTGTCGAGCACCTCGATATCCGGGCTCATCCAGGCGACAGGGCCCGTGAACGGCTCGCTCCCGGTATCAGTGGCATCGTCCCGCAGCCAAGCGTCGGTGACCGGCATGGCGCCCGCGCAGGCGTTGGCCACGCGCAGAGAGCCGAAGCCGAACCCGAGGCTGGGGATGACCAGGCCAGTCGTGTCCGCTGTGTCCTCCAGGATCTGCTTGAGGTTGGCCCACGTCGCGGTTGCTCCGCGGCATTCGAGCAAGAGCGCGCAGGCGCCGGCCACGAGCGGCGCCGCCCGGCTGGTGCCCGACCCTGCGGCATAGAACGCGCCGGGCACAGCGGCATTCATGTCGCGCGATCGGGGTGCCGTCATGATTCCCACGGCCGCGATCTCCGGCTCTATCCGGCCGTCACGGCTCGGCCCCCGGCCACTGAACTGATCGAGGTCAGGCGTCGGAGCCACCGTGTTGTGGTTCCCTACCGCAATGGCGCGCCGGGCCGTGGCCGGTGTGCCGAGCGTGAATTGATTCTCCTGGCGATGGGGTAATTGCCAGGACGACTGCAGACGGTTGTTGCGATCGACCCAGGCGTGAAACGTGCCGTTGATCACCGTCGTGCCGGTCAGGGCGATCGTCCAGTTTCCAGCGGGCACCGCCTGGCCGGCACCGAGCGTGATGATGATGCTGATGACGTTGTCGTGGTTGCGGGCGTCGCCCACGATGGATCTGACGAAGACGCTGCTCCCGCCCGGCATTGGACTGCTGTCCGTCATTCCCGGCGAGACGGAGACGACCGTGGCCGGACTGGTCGGGACCGTCACCGTCACCGTGAATCGGTCGTGGCCGTCGTACCAGATCTCCACGGTGTCGTTCTGCGTCGCCCCCGCCGCGTAGCTCAAGACCAGGTTCGTAACAGCACCCTGCGCCACGGCCCCGCTCGCGTGGGATTGCTGGTTGTTCGAATTCCCGGCGGCCAGCGTCACAACGCGGCCCGGAGTCTCCAGAAGCGCGTCGATGAACTGCTCCCCTAAGGCGGTCCCGTCGTGCGGGCCGAGGTCGTCACTGGCGCTCAGGTTGACGACGCACCCCTTGGTGCCGGCTCGGCTGAAGATGTACTGAAATGCATCGGCCACGTCGGTGCTGTCGGCGAAGATCGCCGTCACCACCGGCTCGCGCAGGCGCACGTAGATGATGTCGGCCCCGGGAGCCGCGCCGACGAAGGTGCCGCCCTGGGCGAGCCCGTTGCCGGCCGCGATGCCGGCAACGGACGTTCCATGAGACGACACCGCGCCGCCGTGTCGGACGATCAGGTAGGCTGCCGTGCCGGCGGGATGGTTCAGCTCGGCGTTGATAGCCGCTTGGTCGTACTCGACGCCAAACGGCGACGCGAGCCCGGTACCGACCGGCGCCTTCTCGGTGCCCTGCGGTGTGAGGGTTTGATCCCACAGATAGAGGACGCGCGTCGCTCCCGTCGCCGTGCGGAAGTCGAGGTGGTAGACGTCGAGGACCTCGAGGTCGATGATGCCGACGACGACGCCGGCCCCCGTGATGGCTGGCGTCGCGTTGTGCAAGGTATCGATCTGAACATAGGGGACTGCCTGATTCAGCGCGGGGGATATCGGTCGGGCGAGCTCGATGTAGCGGATGGCGGCCGAAGCCTCGAGCCGCGGAATGGCGGAAACCGGAATGAAAGCCGTGAACACGTCGCCCACGCGGCTGCGCACCTGGGCCCCGAGGTCCGTGAGATCGGCGGCGCTGGCGTCGCTGAGAATGAACGCCGAGACGAATGGCTCCTTGAACTTTGCGGACGGCGGGGCCGGGCCGCTCGGATCGTCGGGGACGTGTAGCCCCGTGGAGAGGGGGGCGAACAACCTGTCTTCGGCCGAGCGGAGCCGTTCGCGCGCGCGCAATTTTCTCGCCTCCGTCTCCTCCGCGTCGAGGGCCGTACGGGCGGCCTGGATCTCCCGCGTGATTTCTCGAAGTCGTCGGCCCTCCTCCTGCATCAGCGCGCTGATCCGATCGGCCGGCAGCGAGAGGAGGATCTCCAGTCGGGCATCGAGCTTGGGGCGGTTCAGGCGCGGTCGTTCCACCGAGGACGCCCTGCGGCGTATCCCTTTTCGCGGCATGATAGACCCCTCCTGGGTGTCGGGCCCTCGCTCGTTACGCCGATACGCGCGCCTCGACCAGATCGAATGCCATGTCGCTGGCGATTTCATGCACCGTGCCGCGCCTGACGAGAAAGCGCGGCACCAGGCAGCGATCCGCCCGGATCGCGTGTCCGCGCCTGTCGCGTAGCAACCAGTCGCCGGTATGGAGGCGGAGCACAGAGATGTCGGCCGGCATGCCTACCCGGAGACTGCCTCGCCGGTCCGGTTGCCGCAGCACGGCGGCCGGTGTGGTCGTCGTCATCGCGACGACCTCCTCGACCGTGAGCCCGAGCGCCATCATCTTGGCGATCGCGCCCCAGAGGGTGTAGGTGAGGTGTCGCGTGCCCCAGGAAACGCGCATCTCGCCGTGGATCTCGTGATGCGCGTCACTGCTGATGATGTGCGGCCTGAGACCCGCGTCGAAACCTCGCCGGGCCGTTTCCAGGTTGAAATGCGTGCCGTGCGCGAGATCGAGGAGCACACCGCGTTCGTACGCGTCCCGCACCTCGGGCTTCACCTTGCCGTTCTCGTCGAGGAGGCCCCCGGGGTTGTTGGTGTACGGATGCACCAGGATGTCGCCGGGATCGAGCAGCGTCAGCGAGTCGCGGAGGGCGTCGTCCGGAGAATCGGCGGCCGCCTTGGACGCTTTGAACAGGTTACCGATGTGAGCGGCCAGGGGCACGCCCGCTTCCATGGCGGCCAGCTTGGCCAGGGCCAGCGGCTTTGTCCCCCATCGGGAGTATAGACCGAGCTCCGCGTGAGCCTTGATGCCGCGCACGATCTCGGGGTAGTCCCGGCAGGTCTTCACCGTCCGCTTCACGTGCGCGGTGTCCGGGCTGTGGAGATCGTGCTGTCCGCCCTTTGGGTCCCCCGCCACGTGGACCGAGAGGTAGCAAAGGACGTCGGTCTTCGACGGCTGGACGATGAAGTTCCTGAACGCGGCGAACGTCGCCGCGCCGACCGTACCTTGTTCGACCACGGCGCTGACGCCCTGGCAGACGCCCACCTGATCGGGGTGGACGCCCATGTCCGTGACGTGCTCGAAGCAGTGCACGTGATGGTCGATGAACGCAGGAGTCACCAGGCACCCGGCCGCGTCGAGGACCCGGGCGCGGGGGGAGACGGGAATCTGCGACGCCAGAGCGGCGATGCAGTTGTCGCGGACGGCCACGTCGAGAACGGCGTTCACGCCGTCGGCCGGGTCGACGACCCTCCCCCCTTGGACGACGAGGTCGTAGTCGCCGCCTTCGTCGCTCATTCCTGTGACCGGGGCGGCTCTTCGGTGACTTCGGTTCGAACCTCTACGCCGTACCGCCTGGCCAGTCGTGCAACCGCCATCCTCAGGGCCTCCGCAGACTGCTGATCGAGCCCGGTGATGCTGATTCGCTCGGTCAGCGGCGTGCCCTCGCGCGGCTCGGGCTCTGCTCCTTCGTTTGACTGATCGCTTCCACCGCCGTCGTTCCGGTTGCCCGTTGATTCCATGGCCAGAGAGATCGGACTCTAGGCCTGGGACAATGTGATGTCAACATACAGCGCATCAACTCGAAACTTCGGTTACCGAAGGAGGCCCGTCGATCGCGTCGCGCCCACTGCGGGAGCCGCACCAAGGCTTCTCCCTCTGCACGCCCTACGCGGTCGACACTGCGACGACCTGGGTCGAGCTCGATGTCGTCTGGGGCAGGCCAGACGCGGGTCGGTTCCGCAAGCTCATTGAGGCTAGGGCCGCGTGCTCACAACGCCCCGCGGCGCGCACGGCGGGCGGTACCGCTCCGGACCTACAGTTTTCGAAGGCGTCGACGCGGATGAAGACTTTCCTCTCACACGTTTTTTCCGCAGTCTGCTAGGTGATCACGTGTGCGCTATTCTGTCTGTGATGGACTACGAGTCCGAGTCCTTCCTGAGCGAAGCCGAGGAAGACCTACTCATTTACACGGGCGAGCCCGGGAACTGGCGACGCTACTACTTCGCGCATCCCCAGGAACACGCCCAGGATCCGTATCATCCCGTGCCCGGTTTACGCTCCAGGTCGGGAGGGTTTCGGGTTGACAGAGTGTTGCGCGAGCCTAAAGAAATGTGATTCGTTCTTCACCCCCGACGGTGCATCGTTGACGAAGAAGTTCAATCGAGGATCGTACGATCCGAATGCCGTCGCGAAGGCCGAGCTCCGGCGCGAGGCAATTGCGCGCCGCGATGTGCTCCCGGCGGCTGAGCGTCAGCTTGCGGCAGAGACCATCGCGGCCCGCGAGTTCCCTCTGGCGGTCGCGTCTGGCACGGTCGTATCCGGCTTTTTCCCGATGAAGAGCGAAATCAGCCCGATCCCCCTGCTGCGCAAGCTTGCCGCCTTGGGTGCCCGGCTCGCGCTGCCGGTGGTCGCCGGAAAGGGCAAGCCGCTGATCATGCGGGCCTGGAGCCCAGGCGAGCCGCTGGTCGCTGGCGTGTGGGGCATCCGCGAGCCCGGCCCCGAGGCACCCGAGGTTGAGCCCGACATCCTGATCGTGCCGCTGCTCGCGTTCGATCGCCACGGCCACCGTATCGGCTATGGCGCGGGCTACTACGACTTGACGATCGCGAAGCTGCGGGAGAAGAAGCCGGTGGTCGCGGCCGGCATCGCCCTTGCGGTCCAGGAAATCGTCGCCGTGCCTACCACCCCCAGCGACGTCCGCCTCGATCTCGTGCTGACCGAGAGTGAAGTGATCGACTGCCGCGCAACCTGAGAAGCCCCGATGTAGTCTCTCTGGCCGCCCCACGTTCCCGCCATCACGCCCCGATCCCGCCATGGTCCGTCGCCAGTGGCTCCCGTTCTCTCAGAGCCTCTGGAGCGTCGGCAGCAGCTTGGCGGCGACCAGTTCGATCATGGCCAGCGCTTCCACCTGCGTCATGCCCGGCC
>Ga0070706_100005875_pt1 | contig 11638 bp, 8 predicted proteins | sample KBSK5501metaG_FD_65476 | JGI IMG/M metagenome (GOLD analysis project Ga0070706, IMG submission 65476) | Corn, switchgrass and miscanthus rhizosphere microbial communities from Kellogg Biological Station, Michigan, USA - KBS K5-50-1 metaG | ecosystem: Host-associated > Plants > Roots >...
GTCTTGATATTCTTCTCGCCGTTCGCTCCATTATCTGCGGTTTGCGAAAGTTCCGCCCAGTTACAATCGACTGTCAGATCTCTGATGGTGACATTATCGGTGGAAATGCTCGGGTCTGACTTAAAGACATCCACGTCGAAGTGCAGTCCAGCCACGTTCCCGACCATCTGGAGGGTCGTCGAATCAATCCCGTCACCAGATATTACCCAGCCGGGGCGAACACGCCACAGGTGATTGGCGTAGGTATGAAATGGACCGGGCCCTATCAGGTGGATTCCCAGATTGTAAGTATAATAATACTTCACCATTACTGCATCAAACTTGGCCGGTGTACTGCCATCGAAGGGATCGGACTGTGTCCCCGAGCCTGGCAAACCGTCGGAACGGAGCGAGATCCAAATTTCCTGCGTCGGCGTCGGACGTGGAGTTGGCGTCGGAGTTGATGTAGGCGTCGGCGTTGGGGTCGGTGTTGGTGTTGGAGTTGGAGTTGGCGTCGGGGTTGGTGACGGTGTTGGAGTTGGTGACGGAGTCGGCGTCGGTGTCGGCGTTGGGGTTGGTGATGGCGTTGGCGTAGGAGTCGGCGACGGTGTCGGAGTTGGGGTTGGTGTTGGAGCCGGTGTTGGAGTTGGTGACGGAGTCGGCGTCGGAGTTGGTGTAGGCGTCGGTGTTGGAGTTGGCGTCGGAGTCGGCGTCGGAGTTGATGTAGGCGTCGGCGTTGGGGTCGGTGTTGGGGTTGGAGTTGGCGTTGGCGTCGGGGTTGGTGACGGTGTTGGAGTTGGTGACGGAGTCGGCGTCGGGGCGGTATTGGCAATCGTGACTGAGCCTGTAGTGGAAAAAGAAGCGAGCTTATAGCCAGCTCCAGAGGAGAGTATCATCGTGGCAGTTTCGCTTCCGCTTGAAAGATTTGTGACAAGTGCAGTTAGAACGACACTCCCCGAGCTTGCTCCGGCCGGAATCACGACCTGGCCGGAGGGACCACTTAGCCGGTAATGTGTTCCCAACCTGGCTGTTCCACCCATCGCGTAGTTGACTGTTATCGCGGTATTCCTTACGCGTGAGGTCCTGACACTGTACGTGGACGATTGACCCTCATTGATCTGTGTTGAGGAAACCGACACGCTTACGGCCGGTCTTATTCCGTTGCGCACACGCACAAGTCTCGCGACAGAATCTGGCTTAATACGGATCGGCCGGTCCGTGCCGGATGCCGCCCGCGTGGTATCGCAGGAAAAAGCTGCCACTAAGGCAAGGAAAGCGGCGGCGCCCTGGAGGGGAAAGGTGCGACGCTGTAGAATCCTGGATATTACCATAGATACCATAAAGCACGATCCATGCGCTCTCTGGAAGGAATCGGGTTTTTCTGCGAATTTTGTGATAACAAGACCTGAGCCAGTAACGCAGGCGCCCTAAAAACATTAGCGAGTCTCGGCGGAGGCACGCCGTGGCTTGCCATGGTCCAGCAGCGCCGGACGAAGGCGGGTCAGTTGCCTCTAATTGGGTGGAGGTATTCAGTTTGCTTTTTTGTGACTAAGCTTCTCAACCCTCTTAAGTTTCCCGGGACGTGGCAGAGCCTTTAGTTCTGAATGTTTAGTCGACCTCGTAATTGCCGGTCTCTGTTTCTCATGTCGCCTCTCCCTTTCCCCTGGCCTTCGCCGGTTCCCGATGACTTCAGTGTTCGGTACGGTCCAGTGGCAAGAAGACTTGCAGGCTCGCGATCATAGAGAGATATATTTCCGTAAATGACGAGCGCGGATATGATTTGGCCTTTTATTAGCTCACTGTCTTATAGCAGCAACAGTGACTAATCGTATAGATAAGGCAGCATGCACTCTTCGGATTTAAGAATCCAATCTGTCGCGCCCCGCCTCCCTCTAATTTTGACAGCGGTCGGCGCCCTCGTCGGAACATTATTTGTCGGCGCGGCAATTGGCCAAGGTAACTTCATTCAAGTCTACATGCTGCTTTTTGCGCTCGCTGCGCTCGCCTGCGTTTTGGCACTGGGATCAAAATATTGGCTGTTAATCCCGATCGCGTTTTCGTTCAACCTTCCGGCAATTCCGTTCGGTGGGCGAGCGTTCGAGTTGCCAGAGCTTGCCATTATACTGTGCACCATTGTCTTCGCCTGCCGGTATGCGATGTATCCGCGGGGCGTATTTCTAATTCGACCAGCATATGCTGGCGTTATCCTATACAGCGCTTGGGCAGGGCTCATTTGGCGCCTGCATCCGGTTGGCCTTTGGGCGATGGGTTCTGCGTCCGGAGGGGCCCGTTTTTACTTTAAGATTGCACTTGCTCTGGCCGCGTTCCTGATCCTGGCGAATCAGAAAATTACTGAGCGAGACGCGAAATGGGTGATTCGCCTTCTCCTCATCGGATCAATTGTCAGCATGACCTTTGAAATCATTAAATATAAATTGTATGGACAAGTCTACGTCGATCCGCAGGCCGAGGCGCAGGAGTATTACACCTGGCATCAAGCGATGGCATTGCCAGCCATGTGGATCATGCTGTGGATTGCCGCTCGCTACAAGACCAAGGAAATTCTTAATCTTGGTAGGGCATGGATGTTGGTTTTGGGTATCGCCTGTGTCGTAGTCGCCACAATGAGCGGGAAACGAGCAGTTTTAGCGTCGGTGCTTGCGACCCCTTTGATGGCCGCAATGCTTCGAAAGGAATATTTTTACGTGCTCTGCAGCGCGATCTTCGCCTCAATTTTAATCACCGTCCTCACCTTTGGGCAGGGAGATCTTTTTAGATTGCCCCTGCAAGCGCAGCGCAGCCTCTCTTATCTCCCAGGGAAATGGGACTGGGAGGTGCGAGGGCAGTTCCAGACCGGAATCGACCCATTTCGAAAGGAAATGCGGGAGCTTGCGTGGAACAATATTAAAAAACATCCATTTGTTGGTGAAGGTTACGGAGTAAATTTGCATGAACTTTGGGGGATCGCGTCCCATCGTGATTTGCACATGCTTACGATCGTTTCGCTCGCTCTAGGCTCTCAGTGGCACAACACTTGGCTCGGTATCTGGGCGGACTTTGGATTTCCCGCAGTTGTCTTCTGGGCAATTTTTTGGATTCAGAGTATTAGGAACGGCCATTGGGTTTATCGAAAGACGCTGCATGGAAGCCCTTTTCGAACCCTTGTCCTGATGCTCTTATTGTACTTTATTGCTGACATCCTGCGATCGTGGACGAGCGGTCATAGCGCGACCGATCCCTTCACCCGGTGGTGGATGTACGGGATTATGCTAAGCCTTGCTGCCAGTCTTCAGCGACAGTCGTCCCCCAAAACGGCGTCGACTTTCAACCGCACGCCATTTCAGACAGCGGAAGTCCGCGGAGCTCTCTCGGAATCGAGTGCGCGCAATGCGTGAAGGTGGATTGCGTTGCGAATCGGCTGTTCCGTAAGCAATGTCTAGCCAAGTCCGGCCGGAGGAGTTAGGCCTTTTCGGAAAGTTGCTGGCTAGGCTTCAGGGGCGACAGACGCTGCGGGCCCATTTTTGGCAATCGCTGGCTAACTACACCCAGCAAGGTTTTGGTCTCGTTTTCGGAGTGATGTTAGCGAGGATACTGACGCCGGCTGATTTTGGAGTTTACGGATTCGCCCTCGCCACGGTTTTCCTCGCAATCCTACCAGCGATGTGGAGTCTCGCGCCTATGCTGGTGGCTGATGCATGCCGAACCGATAACTTGCATCATGTCACCGCCAGCTTTGCCTGGTGCATCGGCGCTGTTCGATTTGCGATTGTTGTTCTGCTGGCGATTTGGTTCGGCGCGACTGGCAGACAAATCATTGGATGGCTCTGCTTAATAGTTGGATTCACGGAATCGTTCCGGGAAGTGAACAATGTGCAGAAGGCGTTTCTGGAAGGCGCCGGAAGGTTTGAACCGAATCTCCTATCTATCATAGCCAACATAATCTTTTGCGTCATTGTCGTCATCCCAATTGCTTTCCTGTTGCGGGGACCTTTTGTTTTGACCCTGCCCAGTTTTGGCATGCTGATCACAGATTTTATGGTTTACCGATATTGTGCCGGACGGAGCGTACTCGTTAGGCCGCGATGGATCATTCCACGCCAGTTTTTTCACAGCGGGTTTTGGATTTGGCTAAACACAATGTCCGAAATCGGCTTGTCCCGTTTCGATAAATGGTTTGTCGGGAGATTTCGCGGAGATGTTGCCTTGGGCAACTACAGCCGCGCGTTTGGGTACGCTCCCCTAGCCTTCTTGGCTTTGAACTCTTTTGCTACCAATCCAACGCTCTCGGGGCTGGCGAGGTGTAAAACCCCGAGCGCGCGTTTGCACCTTTTCCTCCGGACCGCAGCCATCCTCGTCGCCGGCGGAGTCGTAAATTGGCTGATCTTTTTTTTCTTCTCCCGCGAGATTGTTCTCTCCGTCTTCGGACCACAATGGGAAGAAACTGTTCCCGTGTTTCGGGCATTCGCCACTCTCAGTCTGGCCTACGCAGTCGCGTCCCTTCCTATTGCGGTGATGTATTCACAGAAGCGTTATCGTGAGGTCGCCATTGTCCGAGCCGCTGTCGTGCTCGCCTTTGCCATAAGCCTTTTCACATTTCGTGAAAACTTATCGATGACCGGCGTTGCCTGGCTCCTTCAGGCGATGCTTGTCGTCCAAGGTGTGGCGTTAATGTTTTTCAGCCGATCGATATTCAACAACGACTCGGCCCTCGATTGCAATCCGTGAGTCGATCTCCGTGCCGATGCGATTTTACAGTCCAAGATTATGCAGAGTCTGACCCCTGATTTCAACATGGAGTGCGACGTTGATCTAAGCGTAATCATTCCAGCCTTTAATGAAGGGCCGAATCTTGAAGAACTGGTCCAACGAATTTCGCACGTTTTTGAATCCCTGAAATTGGAGGGAGAAATCATTGTCATTGACGACGGAAGCACGGATGAAACTTCAAAAATTCTGGCACGGTTACGAGAGCGGTTTCACCAACTCAGAGTTCTGCAGAACTCAAGCAACCAAGGCATTCTTTCCGCACTCAAAAGAGGGGTCGCAGAGTCTTCCGGACCGCTGGTGGCAACGATTGACGCGGATCTTCAGTACAGGCCCGAAGACCTTATCCGCCTCTACCGCGAGTTAAAATACACCAATGCTGATATCGTCTGTGGCTGGAGAAGTCCGATCGGAAAACGAGGGGGGAAACATGGTTGGGAAAATCGCTTGTTCCGTTTTTTTCTGCGATTCCTACTGGGTATCGCCCTAAAAGACTCACGTACCGGTTTTCTTGTCGCATACCGGAACGTTTTGACCTCAATCTTGGCCGAGCACGACCGTGAAACGTTTTTTCATGCGTTTCTCGCCTCAATAGCGGTGCTGCGTGGTTATCGCGTTATGGAAGTGGAAGTCTGGTTTGAAGAGCGAAAGGTCGGGACTAATCGGTTCTCCAAACTGTCACCCCATGTGCTGGGACCGCTTTTCCTAGACACATTTCACGTTTGGCAGCGGAACCGCTTGAAACCCAGAAGAAAATGGCCGCTTGAGGATTTGCTAAAAGATGCGCCCGTCGATCGTTACCTTTCGAAGGATTGGTCTCTGTGGCGCCGGCTGTTATTCGAAATATATCGCCTGACTTTTCCGCTTCATCACTGGATGATTACATCACGATGCGGCGCGTTCTACTGGCAATTTCGCCGTACACAGTGGGCCTCGCAGACGCGAATCCGCGAATATCAAGAAGAACGGCTTCGCACGCTGGTACGGCACGCCTATCGTCACGTTCCTTATTATCGGATCCGAATGGATGAAGCGGGAACTAGTCCGTTCGATATTAACACCTTAGAAGATCTCAGGCGTTTGCCTCTTTTGAGCAAGGAAGACATCCGGAAGAACATTTATTTTGACCTTCTGGCTGATAATCACAAAAAGGAGGAGATTTCTCGTGTTAACACGAGCGGCTCGACCGGCGAACCGATGGTGATCTACGCGGATCGGCTGCAGCTAGAGCTTCGTTGGGCAGCCACGCTGCGAGGTCAGGAATGGGCGGGCTACCGCTTTGGAAACCGGTGTGCACGTTTGTGGCATCAAACCATCGGGATGTCGAAGTCACAGATTTTTCGCGAAAAAGCGGACGCGCTGTTTACCCGACGCCTGTTTATTCCAGCGTTCGAATTGAGTGACAGCAGCATTCAAAAGTTTGTGAGTGAACTGAAGCGGTGGAAACCCTCGTTCATTGATGGCTACGCCGAGTCTCTCAACTTCCTCGCGAGCTATCTCAAACAAAGCGATTTGAAGGAAATAAGACCCAGTGGAATCATGAGCTCCGCACAGACACTTCCACAGCGATCTCGCGAGATCATCGAGCGTGCGTTTGGTTGCAAAGTTTTCGACAAGTACGGGAGCCGTGAATTCAGCGGGATCGCCTACGAGTGCGATCACCACGCAGGACACCACATCGTTTCGGAGCTTTATATCGTTGAAGTAATGAAGGACGGCCAGCTTTGCCAACCTGGCGAAGTAGGAGAGGTAGTCATAACCGACCTGATTAACTACAGCATGCCTTTGATTCGCTACCGTCTCGGCGACTTGGCCATGGCGTTGGATAACACCAAGCCTTGTCCTTGCGGACGCGGCGCTTTCCGCATCGGAGAGATCCAGGGTCGAACACAAGCGATCATTCTCGGGACGCATGGAAAGTATCTGCCTGGAACATTCTTCGCCCACTTCTTCAAAGATTTTGATCATGTCATCCGCCAGTACCAGATCATCCAGGAAGAACGAGGCGTTTTAACGCTCGTTATTGTTAAAGGAACTCGATTCAGCCAACCCGCGCTCGATGAAATCGTGAACAGGCTCCGCGAATTTGTCGGACAAGATATGGTGATCAACACTCAATTTGCGCAGAGCATTCAGATGGTACGGACGGGCAAACATCGCGCCATCATTTCAAATATCCGACTGGATTTTCAGGACAGTCGCGGAACCGCAATGATAGAGAAGAGTCTCAGCTCATGAATTTCCAAAAACTCTTCTCCGGCAAAACGATTGTCGTGACCGGAGGCTGTGGCTTCATTGGTTCCCATCTCGTCCGGCAACTTGCGGCGCTGGGAGCCAGTCAAATTCGAATAATCGATAGTTTAAAGTTTGGGAAGGCACCGGACCTCGAGACTAAGGACGCACAAGTAACCCTGCACAAACTGGAACTTGGCGCCTCACCATCTGCCGACATTCGCGCGGCATGTCGGGACGCCGATTACTTATTCCATCTCGCTGCCGAAAAGCACAACTCTTGCCTGGACGATCCGGCTCGAGTTTATCGCGCTAATGTCATCGGCACTCATGAACTGATTGCTTCGGCCGTCGCCGAAGGAATAAAACGCGTGGTCTTTTCATCTTCATTATATACCTACGGACGGATGAAGGGAGAGCCGATGTCCGAAGATGAGATCCCAATACCTCGAACCGCGTATGGAATTTCGAAGCTCGCCGGCGAGCAGATTGTAAGAATGTTCCATGTCGATCTTGGCCTTCCGGCTGTTGTCTTGCGTTACTTTTTTGTCTATGGACCGAAACAGTTTGTGGGAATGGGCTACAAATCGGTGATTATTAAAAATTTTGAACGACTGCTCCACGACGAGCCGCCAATCATACGCGGAGATGGCCTGCAGACGCTCGACTACATTTATGTCGATGATGTTGTCCGCAGCACGCTTGCCGCCATGGCATCCGATATCAGTTTCGACATTCTTAATATCGGAAGCGGAACGGGAACACCGATCCGTGATCTCGTCGAGCTGATGATTGCCGTGCACGGCAACCGGGTGAAACCGATCGCTGAGCCGCCTGATTTCACGGCAGGATCGAGCCGCGTAAGTAAGATCGACAAGGCGGCTCGCGTGCTCGGTCACACATGTTGTGTCGACCTGATCGAAGGTTTGAGGCGCACTCTTAATTGGATGCAGACACAAAGGGAATGGGCAGTTAGAGAATGACGGTCCGCTCGTGATCCCTCAAGTTACGATCGCTTCTATCCATGGCCCCTTTGGTCAGCTCTTCCTTGCAGAAGAACTTCACAAACGCGGAGCCCTCGCCGCAGTTGTAGATACCCGGCCGTGGTGGAAGGCGAAAAAAAAACATCCGTGGTTGCCACGCTCGAAATACCTGGCAATGCCTCTCATCGAATATGGAAGGCAAATCCGGATGCAGTTCGTCAGCAAAGTTTTTTCTTACGACGACAGACTACTTACGGAGATTGAGCGAACCCTATTTGCCAAGTGGATCGCGAGGGTTATTCCGGAAGCGGACATTCAAATCTTTCTAGTCGGGTCGGCGCTAGAAAGCCTTAACGCTGCAAAACGCGAAGGACGAAAGACGATCGTTTTCAACAACTCAACGCACATCGACAATGCGGTTGCGGTTCTGACAGAGGAGGCTCGCGTCAGAGGCCTTCGCGAGCCAAAATATTTCTCTCAATGGTTTCGGAAACGGGTCCTCGACGAATATGAGCTGGCAGATTTTATCCGCGTGCCCGCCGAAATTGCGCGGCAAAGCTTTCTTGATCGAGGCTTCTCACCCGAAAAGGTAAGAGTGATTCCTCATGGTTATGAGATCGATGTGTTTCAGCCGCATCCGAAGAGGGACGATATCTTTCGAGTGCTCTTTTTTGCCACTGTCAGTTATCGAAAAGGCGTACCGTACCTTTTTGAAGCGTTTCGTCGGGCGAATATTCAAAAGAGTGAACTGCTCTTGGTTGGCGGTCTGAGTTCAGAAATCCGGCCATTTCTTAAGGCAATAGATATCCCTTTTCGTTCGTTAGGCTATGTTCCTTGGAAAGACCTCGCGCCAATTATCAGCCAATGTTCCGTTTCGGTTTTGCTTTCCCTCGAGGAAGGTTCGGCCGGGACCTTGGGCCAAGCGATGGCGTGCGGGGTACCCGTCGTCGCAACACGCGCCGCCGGGGCGGAGCCGCTGATTCGAAATGGGATTGATGGGTATGTGGTCGATTTGCCGCAGAACGTTGAGTGTGTCGCTGACTGTTTAAGAGAGTTAGCTCTTGACGAATCAAAGCGCCGCTCGATGGCAGCGAACGCACTCGGGCGAGTGTCCAGTTTTACTTGGAAGAATCACGCGGACGAGATGTGGAAGTGGTTTACTGAAATCGTGCCGTTATCCTGAGCCGATCAGCGCGTGAAAATTTTAATCGCAGGATCGACCGTGCCTTCATCGAGCGAATCGAGCTACGCGCGCCTGCTCCGGGAAAAGGGGTGTGAAGTGCGAATCTGGGACGACAAGGCTCCTTTCCCATTATTCGGAAAAAGAGATTGGTGGAGACTGACCCGTGCGGAACGAGTCGCTTATGATGCGATCGCGAGCGTGCGCTTTTATCAAGAATGCCGGAATTACAACCCGGACATTCTGTTCATGCCAAAGGCTGAAAACATTCACTCCTACGCTGTGAAACGTGCTCTCGAGGAAACGCGTGCGCGACTTGTGGTGTGGTATCCGGATAATCCATTTAAGGCCGATCAGACTTCGATGAATATCTTGCGCGATTTCAAACGTTCCGACGTATTCTATATTTGGGGAAAGTTTCTGGTGGACGCACTTCGCGCTGCTGGCTGCCGACGGGTTGAATATCTCCCTTTCGGGTTTGACCCGATTCAGCATCCGCCAGACACGGCACCCACGCCGGAAGAACAAGCTACAAATAAAAGCGACATCTGTTTTGTGGGCACTTGGGATCCGGAGCGAGAAGCAGCATTGCTATCACTAGCCGAATTCGATCTCGGGATTTGGGGTCCATTTTGGAAAGAAAAAGTTGACCGGAGATCTCCGCTTTATTCAAAAATCCGCGGGGACGGCCTCTATGGAGTGAAAATGGTTAAGGTGTTCAAGTCAGCGAGGATCGTTTTCAATCATTTACGGCTCCACAATGGCCCGGCACACAACGTGCGTACGATGGAGGTGACCGGAATTGGAGGAGGCGCTCTTCTTGTGCGGAGAACACCGGAGCAAGCAAAAGAGTTGTTTTTTGAGGGTAAACATCTCTTCTGCTTTGACGGCAGGGAGGAAATGCATGGCACTGTGAAGGAATTGCTACAAGCGCCGAGCATGACCCAGCAAACATCAATCCGCGCCCAAGAAGAAGTATTTTCCCGGCATTTGCTCACCCAGAGGATCGATCGCATCCTTGCAGATCTGCGGTGAAATACACCATGTCCGAAAAATACCGCCCTACTCGGTTCTGGGAATCCTCGCACGCAGCAGTGACGGCGGAAAAAGTTCGTGCCGGAATCGGGATGCGTCATGTAGGAGGCGGCGAATCGGACGCTGAAGCCGCGGCGCTCTACCGCTTAAGAGGAGCCAACGCTTCAAGGGTGCTTCGAAAATGTTCTCTTCCCGCTAACCCGCGGATCATGGAACTGGGAAGCGGCGGCGGCTATTGGGTTGAGTTCTTTCGACAACTCGATCCTGAGATATTTGTCGGCTCGGATCTTTCAATGACTGCAGTGGAGCGCCTGTCCTCTCGTTACCCCGATTATAAATTCGTCTGCATGCTTGAGACCGAACAGGCGTGGTCGCGCATTCAAAGTTTGGGACCGTACGACCTCTCGCTTGCTATAGACGTTCTTTACCATATCACCGACGACAAGACCTGGGAAGATGCACTCAATCATCTTTGCGCAAATGTCGCAGCGTCCGGTCTACTTCTGATCGCAGATTATTTCTACGAACAACCTGCTGAGCGGCAATCGCAGACTCACGTTAAACATCGCAAATTGCAGGACTACTTGGATGTTCTCGACAAGCACGGTTTCGAGGTCGAGCAGGTTCAGCCCGTCTTTTACTTTTTAAATCGAATAATCAGCGGCCCTTGGCGAGATCATGCTAAACTTTATTCTCCTATCCTTCGCCTTCTGACATCCAATTTCGTGGGCTTAAGGTTGATCGGAATGGTCGACGGTGTCGTTACGGCATTTGCTCGACCAATGAATCCGAAATGTAAGACCCGGTTTCTTCTCGCGCGAAGAGAAGCGCGAGTTTAGGCAACATCACAAGAACGGTCATGAACGTGACGGATGATGCAGTTAGGGAAAACGTCGCTTACAGCCAAATGCACAAATGAAAGTCGCTTTGGTGACGACAGATTTTCTGCCTAACATCGGCGGAGTCACACAACACGTTGTCGAGATCGCCCGCGCGCTGCTAGCAGATGGCGATTGTGTGGAGGTCATTGCGCCTCGCTATACTTCCCGATGGAGTGATCTCTGGAAGGAACCGTACGCTGAAACGCCGCTTGGGATTCCGGTTTGGCGGATTCCGCTGGTGTTGAATACGTCGATCAGGTTCGTAACAGGCCAAATCAGCTCTCGGATTAGCGATCAACGCCTCGGGCGCGAACTGCTGAAGCGATTGAGTGAAATAACGCCGGATGTTGTGCACTGGCACGCGCTTCAATCGCGCAGTCATCCACTGGCTGCATGGACAAGCTCGGCCAAAGTTTGGACCAATCATACCTCTCATTTTATCACGGGAATTGGATCGTCTCGGCGACAACACTATCAAGAGGAGGCCGGACAAGCCGATGAGATTATCGCTCCGAGTGAAGAACTTTGTGAACTTACAGCCAGCCTGGGCATATCTCGCGAGCGGATTCATTTCATCCCAAATG
>Ga0070706_100005877_pt1 | contig 11636 bp, 13 predicted proteins | sample KBSK5501metaG_FD_65476 | JGI IMG/M metagenome (GOLD analysis project Ga0070706, IMG submission 65476) | Corn, switchgrass and miscanthus rhizosphere microbial communities from Kellogg Biological Station, Michigan, USA - KBS K5-50-1 metaG | ecosystem: Host-associated > Plants > Roots >...
ATCGTCGTCGACGAGTACGGCGACATGGAGGGCATCGTCACGCTCGAGGACCTGCTCGAGGAGATCGTCGGCCACATCGAGGACGAGTTCGACCTCCCCGACGAGTCGATCGAGCAGGTCGACGAGGACACGATCCGCGTCGACGGAACGTTCCCGATCGACGACTTCAACGAGCGATTCCGCACCGATCTACCCGACGAGGACTACCACACGCTGGCGGGGTTCGTGTTCGGCCGGCTTGGCCGCCAACCGGAGGTCGGCGACGACGTCATGCACGACGGATTGCGGTTCGACGTGCTCGAGGTCGAAGGCTCGCGGATCAACAAGCTCGCGGTCACGTTCGAGCGGCGCCGTGAGCAGAAAGACCGCGACGAGATCGAGGGGGAGGAGCTCGAGGCCGAGCTCTTCGACGCGGACAACTAGCCGACGTCCGCACCACCGGTTGGGGTCTGCCGCTTCCGGCTACGCGGCATGAATCGCCGTGGCTACGATGGCTCGCGGACCGCCGGGGCAGGACTAACGATCCGGAAGGAGCTTCATGAAACGCATCATGCTCGCACTCGGGGTTGCGCTGGCGGCTCTCGTCGTCGCCGCTCCCGCCGGGGCCAATTCCTCCGCCGCACAGGCGACGACGGTCACTGTGACGATGAAGGAGTTCAAGTTCACATTGTCCAAGGCGAAGGTCCCGCACGGCACGGTCACCTTCAAGCTCGTGAATAAGGGGTCGGTGGCGCACGACTTCAAGATCGCCGGCAAGAAGAGCAAGCTCGTCCAGCCGGGGAAGTCTGGAAAGCTCGTCGTGACTTTGAAGAAAGGCAAGCTTCCTTACATCTGCACGGTTCCGGGTCATGCCGCGGCCGGCATGAAGGGCAAGCTCACCGTTACCTAGACGAACAAACCGCTCGGGGGGCCTCTCCGTATCAGGGGGCGTCAATTTCCAAAACGTGGAGGAGTCCCATGTATAGAGCCACGCTCGCGTTTCTCGCCGCGGGGTTGGCCGCAACCGCTTTCCTTGTCCCGGCCGAGGCTTCGACGCCGAAGCTCATCGGCACAGTTGGGCCCGGCTACACGATCACGCTCAAGCACGGGACGGCGAAGGTGAAAACGCTCAAGGCAGGGAAGTACATGTTCGCGATCGCCGACAAGTCGTCGATCCACAACTTCACGATCGAGCGACAGAAGGGCGGCCCGAAGATCGAGAAGGTGCTGACCGGCACTTCGTTCCAGGGCAACAAGACCGTGGCATTCACGCTGAAGAAGGGGACCTGGAAGTACTACTGCTCGATCCACGAGTCGCAAATTTTCGGCTTCTTCAAGGTCACGAGCTGACCGAAATCTCGGCGATCTCGCCGTCTTCGATTCGGAAGGCGGCCAGATCGTCTTTCCCCAGCGAGTACACCAGGTAGGGCTTCCCTGTCCAGAGGCCGATGTTCTCCACGTCCGTCCGAGACGGACGCGCAGGGGCCGAGATGTGTGAATGGAAGACGGCGAGCTCGTAGCCGTCATCCTCGGCGAACCAGATCTCGGGATCGTCGAACTGGAGCTCGAAGCGGTACGGCGACGCCGCCACGTTCCGGCCCGCCTCGTAGCGTTCCGCCACGCCGTCCCGTAGCAAGACGAGACCGCAGGCCTCATTCGGCGCTTCGCGCTGCGAATGCGCGACCAGCTTCGCGCGCACCTCCGCGGGGATCACCACCAGACGCTCCGCTCCATCGCGCCCTCGACGTCCTCGGCTTCCCAGAAGTCCGCTGACAGGTACTTCCAGCCACCGTCGGCCAGGACGGCGACGACCACGCCCTCGTCGAGCTCCCCGGCGAGCTTGCGGGCGACGTGCCCGACAGCGCCGGCTGAAACGCCCGCGAAAATGCCGTCCTCGTCCAGCAGCCGGCGGACTTCCCGTACCGACTCCTCGTTGGTGACGAGCAGCTTCCGGTCCAGCTTGGACACGTCCAGAATGGGCGGGACGTAACCGTCGTCCAGCGAGCGCAGCCCGATCACCGGGTCGCCGGGCTGGGGCTCCGCGGCCGCGACGACAACGTCCGGAAAGCTTTCGCGCAGACGCCGACCTGCACCCATGAGGGTGCCACCCGTCCCGAGGCCCGCAACGAGGACATCGACGCGATCGAGTGCGGCGGCGATCTCCGCGCCTGTGCCGTCGTAGTGCGCGCCGGGGTTCGCCTCGTTCGCGTACTGAAACGGCATGAAGTACCTCGGCTCCCGCTCGGCGAGCTCGAGCGCGAGCCGGACGGCGCCGTTCGAGCCTTCGGTTCCCGGGGAGAAGACGATGCGGGCGCCGTAGAGCGCCAGCAATCGTCGACGCTCCGCGGTCGCATTCTCCGGCATGACGCACGTCAGCGGGTAGCCCTTCAGCTTGGCGACGAGCGCCAGGGAGATGCCGGTGTTGCCACTGGTCGGCTCGAGCAAGTCGCGGCCGGGCTCCAGCTCACCGGAGGCCTCGGCCGCTTCGATCATCGCCTTGGCGACTCGATCCTTGATCGAGCCGGTGGGGTTTTGTCCCTCGAGCTTCGCGTAGATGCGAACCTTCCCGGCGGGCTGGAGCTCGACGAGCGGTGTGTTCCCAACGAGGTCGAGCACCGACCGGGCGACTGTGCTACGCATCCCGCCGCCAGACATAGATCGTGGGGCACAGTTTGCCGAGGAGCTGGTAGACGCCCCAACGCTTTCCGGCCGCATACGCGGCGACGCGAGCCGGTCCGTGGCGTTCGAGGAGGGACTCCTCGCGGCGGTGCAGCCGAGAAAGGTGAAGCAGGTCGCTGCCAGGGTCCCAGGATCCGTCTTCGATCATGCGCTCCCGCCACTCACCCGCGAGCCGAGTGTTCGAGACGAGCGTCAGGCCTGCGGCCGTCGCGCGATTCTCGATGGTGCTCGGCTCGACGCTCTCTGGGTTGATCGCAAGACCGTTGAAGAGCTCCCTGCGCTCGCTCGGCTCGAGCGACTCGGTCGCGCAGGTGACGTAGGCGAGCATTCGCCCGCCCGGGCGAAGGATGCGTGCGCACTCGGCAAATCCCTGTGCAAGGTCGACATGGACGAGCACGTCACGGCACCAGATCCAGTCTGCGACTGCGTCGGGGATGGGCATTGCCTCGATTCCGGCTCGGACGACGTCGACCTGGTCCGCGAGTCCGGCTTCCGCCACTGCCCGCCGAGCAAGGTCGACGTGGTGCTGGATCGGATCGAGCGCGATCGCACGCAGGCCGTGTTCACGCACGAGGCGGATCGTGTGGCCGGCATCGCGAGCGCCGATGTCGACGACGAACTGCTCACCTTGCGGCCCGAGCGCCGCGAAGGCGGAGAACAGCCACTCCGTTCCGCGCGGTTCGAGGCTGTCCTGCAGCTCGAGATCGAGGGGGTTCTCGCTTGCCCAGAGCTCGCCGTAGAGCTCCTGGACCGACGTCATCAGCCAGCCGGCGGCGCCAGCTGAGCTCCACCCGCCATCGCCGGCAGCAGGATCACTGTCGAGCCGGGGCTCACCTCGGTCTCGAGGCCGTCGAGGGTGCGGACGTCTTCGCCCTCGACATAGACGTTCACGAATGGCGCAAGGTCGCCGTCTTCGACGAGCTGTGGCCTGAGCGCGGGAAAGCGCAGCATCAGATCCTCGAGCAGCTCGCGCACGGTGTCGCCGTCCGCCGGGACCTCGCGCTCACCCTTGACCTGTTCACGGAGCGTGGGAGGGATCCGGACCTTCGTCATGCCGGCTCACGCGTTCCCGCGCAGAACTCCACGTAATCGACGTAGTCGGTGATCGTCGGGCGCTCTCCACAGACCGGGCAATCGGGATCTCGCCGCACCTTCACCTCGTTGAGCTCCGCCGACAGGGCGTCGAAGAGGAGCAGCCTGCCGAAAAGCGGCTCGCCGATCCCGAGGGCGAGCTTGAGTGCCTCGTTTGCCTGCAGCGAGCCGATTACCCCCGGCAGCACGCCCAGCACACCGCCCTCGGCGCATGACGGCGCCAGCTCGGGCGGCGGCGGGCTGGGGAAGAGGCAGCGATAGCAGGGGCCGTCGTGCGGCTTGAAGACCGTGACCTGGCCCTCGAACCGGTAGATCGAGCCGTGCACGACAGGGATCCCGTGCCAAACGGAGGCGTCGTTGACGAGGTACCGGGTCGGGAAGTTGTCGGCGCCGTCGACGATCACGTCCCAGCCGTCGGCAAGAATCCGCTCGACGTTCTCCGACGTCAGCCGCTCCTTGTACGCCACGACCTCGACGTCAGGATTGAGCGCCTCGATCGTTTGCTTCGCGGAGTCGACCTTCGCCTCGCCGAGGCGCTCGGTCGAGTGAACGATCTGGCGCTGCAAGTTCGACTCGTCGACGACGTCGGCATCGACGATGCCGATGCGGCCGACGCCGGCTGCGGCGAGATAGAGGGACGCCGGCGAGCCGAGCCCGCCCGCGCCGATCAACAAGATCTTCGAGTCGAGCAGCTTCAGCTGGCCCTGCTCGCCTACCTCCGGGATGAGGAGATGCCGGCTGTAGCGCGCCCGCTGCGGTGCATCGAGCCCCGCCTGGAGCTCAACTGGAAAGCCGTTTCGCTTCCAGTCGGTGAAGCCGCCGGCGAGTGAGACCACCTCGTCATAGCCCAGTTCCGTGAGCGTCTGGGCGGCGAACGCCGAGCGGTTACCCGAGGCGCAGTAGAGGACGATGAGCCGGTTCCGATCAGGAGCGGCGCGCTCGATCCGGGACTCGAGAAAGCCCCGTGGGATGTGGACGGCGCCCGGAATGTGTCCTTCGTCCCACTCGTCCTGCTCACGCACGTCGACGACGAGCGGCTCGCCGTCGTCGACGAGCTCGCGAGCCCGCGTGGCGTCGATCTCGGAGATCTCGGCGCGGGTCCGTTGCAAAAGCTCGCGGTAGCTCGGCATTGCTTTCAGAAATATAGCGACTGAACGTCCGGCAAGATCGCGTCCGTGCGCGATGCTCGACACACGTCCCTGTCGCCGCGGGCGCGGGTGATCCTGACGGTTGCAATCGCCGCCGCCGTTGCGGCCGGACTCGCCGTCGGGGTCACGCTTGCGACTCGCACCGATGTCAAGCAGACGGCGAGCAAGCCGCCGCCGTTTGCGCCCGACCCGACGGCGCCCGCCGACGTTGCCCGCGACGTGCAGGCCGCGCTTGCGGCCTGGCCCGCCGGGACAGTTCGGCGGCTGCGCGTCTTGGCGGCGCGCCACCCGAGTTCTGGTCTCGTGCGGCTCGAGCTCGGCCTCGCACTCGCACTCTCCGGCCAGGCCACCGAGGCGGAACGTGCGTGGAAGGACGCCGCACATGTGCAGCCGGATTCACCTTCGGCTGTGAGAGCCGAGGATCTTCGTCACCCGAACACTCCCCCGGGGTTACCGCCCTTCGTGCCGAGCTTCACGGCGGCGACCACGACGGTGCAGGCTCGCCTGCTTCGTGGCGCGACATTCCAGCGTGCGCTCCGCCCCGTCTCGGCCGAACGTGAGTTCGCCGCAGCAGCTCGGGCGGCACCGGACGATCCGGAAGCACTCTCGGCGCAAGCGGTCGGCCTCTACGACAAGGACAGGCCGGGGGCCGCGTTCTCCCGCCTCGGCCCGCTCGTCCGCCGTTTTCCGCATGCCCAGACGGTTCGCTTCCACCTGGGGCTGCTTCTGATCTATCTGGGAGATCTCCCTCGTGCTCGCCGTGAACTGGCCCTGGCACGCGCAGAAGGCCCTCGAACCCTGCTCGGCAATAGGGCGGAAACGCTTCTTCGAGCAGGGCGAAAGGCCTAGCTAGGACCATCCGCCACGAAGATGAGCCGTTCGGCCTATGGCGGATGCTGCGGCTAGCTGGCACAGTGCGGCATCGCCGAAACGCCGGTCCATGAGGGGGGAACGGTATGAGCGCAACTGAGGAGACGGTCGCACCAAAAGGCGTCGCCGAGCTGCTCGAGTCGGACGATGCAAAGGCGCTGCTCGAGGCGGGGAAGGAGAACGGCCATCTAACCGCCGATGAGATTGCGGTCGCGCTCGACGAGCTCGACCTCGAGGCGGGTCAGATCGACGACTTCTACCACGCACTCGAGGAGCTCCACATCGAGGTCGTCAGTGAGGTGGCCGAGGAGGAGCCGCAGGCTGAAGAGCCGCGCGAGGTGTCAACCGATGCGCTTCAGCTCTTCCTCAAGGACATCGGCAAGGTCGATCTGCTCACTGCCGCGCAGGAGGTCGAGCTGGCAAAACGGATCGAGCGAGGCGACCACGGCGCGAAGCAGGAGATGGTCGAGGCGAACCTGCGCCTCGTAGTCTCGATCGCCAAGAAGTATCGGAATCAGGGCCTGCCGTTCCTCGATCTGATCCAAGAGGGGACGATCGGTCTCGTTCGCGCCGCGGAGAAGTTCGACTACCGCAAGGGCTTCAAATTCTCGACCTATGCGACCTGGTGGATCCGGCAGGCGGTGGCGCGTGCGCTCGCCGACAAGGCGCGCACGATCCGGATGCCCGTCCACGTGGTCGAGAAGCTCAACAAGATCATCCGGTCCGAACGGAAACTGCGTGCGGAGCTGGGCCGTGAGCCGAGCTCGGCGGAGATCGGGCTCGATCTCGGGCTGAGCGGCGACGAGGTGGAGCACATCCGCCGCAGCGCTCAGACGCCCGTATCGTTGGAGAAGCCGGTCGGCGACGAGGACGAGTCCGAGTTCGGGCACTTCATCACCGACGAGAACCTGCCTTTGCCCGACGAAGAGGCGGAGATCACGATGCGCAAGGAGACCCTCCGCAAGATCCTCGGCACGCTTTCGAGCCGCGAGCGCCAGGTCCTCGAGTTGCGCTACGGGCTCGACGGCCAGCATCCGCGGACGCTCGACGAGGTCGGGCGAACGTTCAACGTCACCCGGGAGCGCATCCGCCAGATCGAGAATCAGAGCCTGAAGAAGCTGCGCGCACTGGCGGACGCGATCAAGCTGCGCGACGTCGCGTAGGCAGATCCCCCGCATGCAGATGACGGCACCGCAAACGGTGCCTTAGACTCACCCGCCCGTGGACGAGGCCTGGCTCGAGGAACTGCGCGAGTTCATCGCGATCCCCAGCGTGAGCGCTGATCCCGCACACGCGGACGACGTTCGCCGTGCAGCCGAATGGGTGCGCGACTTCGTCAAGCGCGCAGGAGGCGAGGCGGAGCTCGTTCGCCGCGGTGAGCGCGATCTCGTCGTCGGGGATATCCGCGCGAGCGGGAACGGCTCGGCCGCGCCGACCGTGCTCGTCTACGGCCACTTCGACGTCCAGCCACCGGCGCCCCTCGAGCTCTGGGATTCGCCGCCGTTCGAGCTGGCCGAGCGCGACGGCTGGTACTACGCGCGCGGCATAGCGGACGACAAGGGTCAGCTCTTTACCCTCCTCAAGGCGGCCGAGCTGCTGCGGCGGGACGGTGCGCTGCCGGTGAATCTCCGAGTGGCCTGCGACGGCGAGGAGGAGATCGGCGGCCATTCGATCGTCGACTTCATCGAAGAGGACGACCGCGGCGCCGACGCCTGCATCATCTTCGACGGCGGCATGACGCGACCCGAGCAGCCGGAATTCGCACTCGCGACGCGCGGTCTCGTTGCCTTCAACATCAAGGTCCGAACCGGAGAGCGCGACCTTCACTCGGGGTACTACGGCGGGGCAGCTCTCAACGCCATCCATGTCCTGATGCAGGGTCTCGCCGCGGTCACAGCTCGCAACGGGCTCTTGCCGGACGAGCTCTGCGTCGGACGTACGCCGCTGACGAAGGTCGAGGCTGAGAGCCTCGAGAGCCTGCCTACGGGAGAGCAGATGCTGCGGGAAGCAGGAGCGACTCCGCTGGACGCGCACGCCGCGGAAACCTTCTACGAGCGGACATGGGCCGAGCCGTCGTTCGACGTCAACGGAATCCACGGCGGCAAGCCCGAGCTCATCAACACGACGATCGTCGTCGAGGCCCAGGCGCGCTTCACGATCCGTCTCGCTCCGGGTCAGGATCCCGACACGATTGCGACCGCGGCCGAGGGGCTTATTCGTGCGGCCCTGCCGGGAGGCGCGCACGTGGAGATCGAGCGGGAGAGCTCCGCGCCTCCCGGCGTCTTCTCCCCCGATGCGCCGGCGATCCAGCTCGGACTGGAGGCGTTCGAGCGTGCACTCGGCGCCCGGCCGCTGCTCGTCCGTGTGGGAGGCACCTTGCCGATCTATCCGGCCTTGGCGGCGAAGGGGATCCCGACGATCGGAACCGGCTTCGCCTTGCGGGAGAGCAACGTGCACTCTCCGAACGAACGCTTGCGGGTGCACGACATCGATCGCGCTGTCGCCACAGCATCCGAGCTGTACCGCAGCCTCGCGGCCCTTGTCTGACCAGCGCTACCCGACGCCGCTCGCAGCCGGGCTTGCGGACGACGTGCTCCGACGCTTTCTGCGCTACGTCCAGATCGACACACAGTCCGACAGCGATTCCGACACGTACCCGAGCACTGCGAAGCAACGCGATCTCGGCGCGGTGCTCGCCGACGAGCTACGCGAGGCAGGTCTCGAGGAGGTCGAGCTCACGAAGCACGGGTACGTCTTCGCATCCTTGGCCGGCACGGCTGGGCCGACCGTCGGGCTGATCGCGCACATGGACACGAGCGAGGACGAGTCGGGTGAGAACGTCAAGCCTCAGGTCGTCCGGAGCTACGACGGCGGTGACATCACCCTCCCCGGCGATCCGCGCAGGGTCCTGCGTGCAAGCGAGAACCCGGTCCTCGCTGCCAAGACAGGACACGACATCGTCACGACGGACGGCACGACGCTCCTCGGTGCCGACGACAAGGCCGGCGTCGCGGAGATCGTGGCTGCGGTGGCCTATCTCGCCGAGCACAGAGAGATCGAGCACGCGCCTATCCGCGTCGGCTTCACGGTCGACGAGGAGGTGGGGCGCGGCGTCGATCACTTCGACATCGAACGGTTCGGAGCCGATGTCGCCTACACGCTGGACGGCTCTGAGCTCGGACGCATCGACGACGAGACCTTCTCCGCTTCGGAGGTCCGCATCCGGATCGAAGGCCAGAACGTCCATCCGGGAATGTCGAGGGGGAAGATGGTCAACGCGATCAAGCTGGCGGCAAAAATCATCGAGCGGCTCCCTTCGGATTCGCTTTCGCCGGAAACGACCGACGGCCGCGAGGGATTCGTGCACCCGGGGCGGATCACCGGCACGACCGCGGAGGCCGAGATCCGGCTGATCGCCCGTGACTTCGACCCGCAGGCGCTCGCGGGGCACGAACAGTTCCTGCGCGAGCTGGCGGACGAGGTCGCAGCCGAAGAGCCGCGCGCACGGGTCACGGTCAGCGTCGTCGAGAGCTACCGCAACATGAAGGAGTTCCTCGAGGCCGATCCCAGCGTGACGGACGCGGCCGACGAGGCAGCGCGACGCTCGGGAATCGTGCCCTGGCGCGAGCCGATCCGCGGCGGGACGGACGGCTCCATCCTGAGTGCGCGGGGACTCTTGACTCCGAACATCTTCACCGGAGGCCACCAGTTCCACTCCGTGCTCGAATGGGCGTCCGTGCAGGACATGGCCGCGTCGGCGGCGACAATCGTGGAGCTGGTGAAGCTCTGGGCTGAGCCCGAGTGGGCTAGTCGCTTAGGTAGTCGTGCCCGAAGTGCCGCATCTCGTCGATGATCGGCAGCAGCGCTTCGCCCTTTTCCGTCAGCTCGTATTCCACCCGCGGCGGCGACTCGGCATAGCTTCGTCGCTCGACGATCCCCTCGACCTCGAGTGCACGAAGGCGCTCCGACAAGGTGCGGGGACTGATCCCTGCGCAGGAGTGCTCGAGCTGTGAGAAGCGGCGCGGTCCTTCGGACATGTCGTGGACGAGGAGGGCAGTCCACTTCGCACCGATGATCTCCGCGCACGCGGCGACAGCGCATGACGTCGCCTCGTGGACGGGGTTCATGGTCCGCATTGCTATCCGAAGTGTAGTAGCTCGTTAGCGAACGGAGCAGGTGTCGCCTCGAGTTTGGGAATGGAAAAGCGGGCGAATGCCATCAAAGGTCCCCTCTCCTAGTCCCAGGGCGGCGGGTTGTGCGTCCACCGACCGCCGAGCATGGTCGCAACCACCTGGACGCTCGGGAGCTCCTCCGCTGGGTGCTGGAACGGGTCGCGGTCGAGCACGACCAGGTCGGCCAGAAAACCGGGCAAGAGCTTGCCGCGCCGGTGCTCGTCCCGAGCCAGCCAGGCCGGATTCGCCGTTGTCGCCTGCAGCGCTTCCTCGAGTGTCAGGCGCTCCTCCGGATGCCACGGCTGACGCTCGTCGACCGTCCTCAGGACGCCGGCGCAGACTCCAGCCCAGGGATCGAGCTCCTCGATCGGCGCGTCGGATCCGTTCGCGAGCAGCGCGCCCGTATCCCGGAGCGAGCGGTACGCGTAAGCACCGCTCGTCCTTCCACTCCAGAGGCGGTCGGCGAGATCCCGGTCAGAGGGCGCGTGACTGAACTGGACTGAGGCGGCGACTCCGAGCTCGGCGAAGCGGCCGACGTCTTCCGGCGCGAGGAGCTGGGCGTGCTCGATGCGCTGTCGCAAGCCGCGGGGATGCCAGAGGTCGCGAGTCTCCTCGAACGCGTCGAGCGCTTCTCGGTTCGCGAGATCGCCGATCGCGTGCACGGCCACTGGGAGTTGCGCCTCGACGCCCGCCCGGATGATCTCGGCGAGCGTCTCGCGGCTCGTGATCTGGACCCCGGAGCCGTCGAGGAGGCGCGCGGTCTGCGAACCGAGCGTCCCGTCCATGAACGCCTTCAGATAACCGACGCGGACGAGGTCGTCGCCGAAGCCGCTGCGGAGGTCGAGAGCGGCCAGCTCCTTCACCTTCTCCGCCGGAAGCGACTGCCAGACCCGGAGGGTGAGCGAGCCTTCGTCGCGGAGCCGTTGCCAGACGGCGAGCGCTCCCAGCCAGCCGTCCTTGTCGTGCACTGCGGTCACGCCGCGGGCGGCTGCGATGCGCACGCCTTCGCGCGAGGCGTCCACCAGTTCATCCTCGGACGGACGCACGTACAGGTCGCGGAAGTGCCACGCGCACTCCTCCCGCAAGACGCCCGTGGGCTCGCCGCTCGGGTCTCGCTCGATCACACCGCCAGGCACCTCGAGGTTCCCGTTCGCGTGCGCGAGGGCCGCCGTGTTCAGCCAGAGCGAGTGGTAGTCGCGCGCCATCAGCGCAGTGGGCGTGTCGCCCGTGACCCGGTCGAGGTCCTGCCTCGTCGGCTCGGTCGCGGGCGACCAGTCACCACTCCGCCACCCGGTGCCTCGCAGCCACCGGCCCGGCTGAACCTCGTCCACTGCAGACGCGACGCGGGCGACTGTTTCCTCCAGCGACGTCGTCCCCTCCAGCCGGACCTGACGCTGGGCGAGTGCCCAGGTGGGAAAGTGCACGTGCGCGTCGTTGAAGCCCGGCAGGACGCATCTGCCGCCGAGGTCGACCCGGTCAGGGGTGGCGAGGAGGGTCTCATGCGTCCCCACTCCGCCCGCGATTCGCTCGCCCGCGATCGCCAGCGCCCGGGCCACGGGCAGGGAGGCGTCCATCGTGCGCACCACACCGTTCTCGAGGATCACGCTGGGACGGTAGCCGAGTAGCCTGCTGGGCATGTTCGATCACGTGGTGATCACGGCGTCTAACCGGAAGCGCTCCGAGCGGTTCTACGACA
>Ga0070706_100005878_pt1 | contig 11634 bp, 10 predicted proteins | sample KBSK5501metaG_FD_65476 | JGI IMG/M metagenome (GOLD analysis project Ga0070706, IMG submission 65476) | Corn, switchgrass and miscanthus rhizosphere microbial communities from Kellogg Biological Station, Michigan, USA - KBS K5-50-1 metaG | ecosystem: Host-associated > Plants > Roots >...
TTCGTCTTTGGCGCACAGCACGCTCGACGCCTCCGTGCCGGATGCGTTGGCCACGTTGACGACGAGATCCGCCAGCCGTCCCTCGGTCGAGGATTCCAAGGCGCGCCACATCGCGACGGCATCTCGCGCGTCGAGCGTGAAGACGTGGTCCGCGACGCCCAGCGACCTCGCGCGCCCCGCGGCGTCTGCCGAGGGCTCGACCGCCAGAACCATGCCGGCCCGTCCGACGCTCTCCCGCGCCGCGGCGAGGCAGAGCAGACCGGCCTTTCCCGTCCCGATGACGAGGACGACGTCTCCCGGGCGAGCCTCTCGGATCACCGTCGCGGGCGCCCCGGCGACATCGAAGACCGCGAGCGCGACCTGTTCCGAGAAGTCGTCCGGCAGCGGCGCGAACAGGGTCCGCTCGAAGAGAATGGCGGTCCCCGTCGCCTCCACCCGTTCCGTGGAGACGTGGACGTCGCCGATCGCATCCAGGTGGAGGGGGGTCAGGGTCAGCGAGACGAGCGACGCGATGCGGTCCCCGCGCCTCAGCCGCCCGGCCGCGGGATGCCGAGGGCCCACCTCCGCGACCTCGCCGGTGAGTATGCCTCCGGAGCCCGTGACCGGGTTGTGCATCTTCCCGCGTTCGCGGACGATCCGAGCGATCTGGCTCGCGATGGGCTCGCCCGTGGACGCTTCGGTCTCGCGCAGCTGCCGGAAGGAGGCCGAGTCGATCGAGAGCGCCTTTACGGAGATGGCGATCTCGGTGTCCCGAGCCCGAGGAGTCGCGTCGAGCCGGCGGGCAGCCTGTGGAAGCGCGCCCGGCGGATCGAGGGATCGATGGAGCCCGAAGGGGTGGGGCGCCTCCGTCACGCGAAAATCATGTCACAGCCGGGTCTGTTCACTCCATTCCGAGCCTGCCGAGGTAGCCCTTCTCTCGCACGCGGCCGAGCATCCACGCGAAGAAGAGCGAAGCGAGCAGGAGCGCGGCGACGTTGAGCGCGAACGCTCGCAGCAGGATCGCGGAATCGACGCTGCCGGTCTTCAGCGCTTCGCGCATCCCCTCGAAGACGTGCGTCGTCGGGAGCAGGCGGGCGATCGATTGGAGCGGCGCGGGAAGCACGCTCAACGGATAGAAGACCGCGGACAGCGGCTGAATGAGAAACGGAACGCCCCAGATCAGCGCCTCGGCCGCTTGTCCGTAGCGGAGGATCAAGGCCATCGTGCACATCCCCACCGCCCAGCCGAAGAGCAGGAGCGACGCGAGGAACGGCGCGAGAGCGAACCCGACGGAGGTCAGCCGGAAGGCATAGAAGATCCAGGCGAGTAGGGAGAGCAGCGCGGTGCTCGCGAGCGCCCGCAGCGCGCCGAGGAGACACGTGGCGAGCATCAGCTCCGAGACGCGGATCGGCGCCACGAACAGGTTCAGGATGTTCCGGCCCCAGATCTCCTCGGTGATGGACAGCGTGATCGCCTGCGACGAGCTGTAGAAGACGTCCCAGAAGATCACCCCGCCCAGCAGGAAGAGCACCGGGCCGGGGACCTCGATGCGCTGCAGGTACGCGGTCACGAATCCCCAGACGAGCAGGTCCATGACGGGCCAGAACACGATCGCCATGACGCGCGCCACGCTGCGGCGGTAGAGGTAGAGGTAGCGAAGCAGCAGGGCCGCGATCCGAGATCCCATCAGGAGCGTTCCTCGGTCGAGCGCAGATCGCCGTCCCTCGCGATCGAGATGAAGAGCTGCTCGAGCGATTCGGCGCGAGACTGCTCGAGGACCTCCCGGGGCGTTCCTTCCCGGACCGAGCGCCCCTTCGACAGAAAGAGCACGCGGTCGCACAGGATCTCGACCTCTCGCATGTTGTGCGAGGTGTAGAGAATCGTGAGGGCGCGCTCGCGCTGGATCCGGCGGAGAATCGCCCGGACCTTCTCCGCGATGTCCGGGTCCAGGCTCGCCGTGGGCTCGTCCAGAAACAGGACTTCGGGATCGTTCAGCAGCGCCTTGCAGAGGTTCAGCCGGGTCGCCTGGCCGGACGAGAGCGCTCCCGTGACCGTCTTGGCGACGTCGGGGATCTCGAACAGCTCCAGCAGCTCGGCAACGCGCCGCTGCGGGCGCCGCAGCCCGTAGAGGCGCGCGAAGACGTGGAGGTTTTCCCGCACGGTCAGGTTGGAGGGGAGGGAGACGTACGCGGACGAGAAGTTCGACCGCTGGAGGATCGCCCGCCGGTGTCGGGCGACGTCGAGACCGAAGACTCGGATCGTTCCCGCGGTCGGCGTCGTCAGGCCCAGGAGGAGCTGGATCGTGGTCGTTTTGCCCGCGCCGTTGGGCCCGAGCAGGCCGAAGATGCGCCCGCGCTCGACCGAGAACGAGAGGCCGTCGACCGCCGCAACGGCGCCGAACCGCTTCGTCAGGTCGCGGACTTCGATGACCGGCGGCTGGGACAACGCGTCAGGGGAGCAGCGCGACGATCCGGAGCGGCCCGCCCGATCCTCCCGCGATCTTCATCGGGAGCGCGATCACCCACGCGCCGGACTCGGGCAACTCCTCGAGATGGGCGACGTTCTCGAGCCCCGGCACGTCGGCGCCGTTGGCGATCTGGTGGACGATGAAATCCTTCGAGGCGCCGAAATCGATCGACGCTGTGTCGACGCCGAGAGCCCCCACCCGGCGCTCCCGCACGAGGAGCTCGGCGGCCTCCCGCCCGTACGAGGGGAAGTGCAGGCGCGTGGCATCTCCCGGAGTGTCGTCGCCGAGGTAGGCCTTCCGGTCCGGCCAGCGCGCGCCCCATCCCGTCCGGAGCAGAACGATCGTGCCGGCGGCGAGCCTGCCGTGGCGCTTCTCCCAGTCGCGCACGTCCTCGGCCGTCAGCCGGTAGTCCGCGTCGGCGGCGCTCTGTCGCCGCGCGTCGATGACCGCGGCGGGTGCGATGAGTTGTCGCACGGGGATCTCGTCCGCCGTCCGCCCCTTCTCCGCGAAGTGAATGGGAGCGTCGAGATGCGTGCCGCCGTGCTCGGGCGTGCAGAAGGCGTTCGACGCGTAGAACCATCCGCCCGGGGTCCTTCCGTGGGAGATCGACTTGAGCTCGAAGCCCGAGGGCGAGGTCGGCCAATAGATGGTCTTCTCGTCGAAGGGCCACGTCAGGTCGACGATCTTTCCACTCGCCAGATTCGGCGCGTTCGTGGGCTCGGCGAGGAGGCGTCCGACAGGCGTCGGGAACAAGAGCAGGACGGCGGAAACCGTCGCGAAGAGTCGCATGTCCCTTCTCCTCATCCCGCCTCCTCCGGTGCTCCGCCGGCGCGCGCCAGCTGGTCGGCCTTCACGGACTCGGGCTTGAACTTTCGCGCGGCGGCGATCATCTTGTCGATCGTCTCGTCGAAGTCCGCTCTCGCCCCGCGCTGGAAACGGAGTGGATTGATTCGGGCGACGACGAACGCGCGAAGATACGGGCTGTCGAAGCCGCGCGCCTTGAGAGCCTTCATCGCTGCGGCGACGGCGTCCTCGAGCTCCCCGAGCCGCCCCGCGCGGCCCGCGCGCGTTTCCAGGGCGTCCCCGAGGGGCTCGTCCAGGAAGGCGTCCGCGCGCTTCAAGACCGGGTGATACGCGCCTCCCGCAAAGCGGCCGTTCGCCTCATAGCAAAGACCGAGCGTCAGCAGGGAAGCCTCCTCGAACTCCAGTGCGTAGTCCGTCTCGTGCCGGGCGTCCTTCTCGGCCAGGTCTCGGGCCATTCGGATGACCTCGAGCGACTTCTCCCGAAGGTTGTGGGCCTTCTCGGTGTTGAGCGCCAGGATCTTGTAGGCGAGCGCGGGATCCGGCAGGACCAGCGCCACGATGGATCGGGCACCCAGACCGCGCATGGCGGCGAGACGGTGGCTTCCGTTGGGCGTCCAGTAGCGGCCGTCCTCGCTCCGCACGGCGATGATCGGATCCAGGAAGCGATCCAGCGCCTCGAGGACTCCCGTCAATCGGGTGACGTGCGGTTTCGAGAGGTCGCGCTGGTACGGGGTCGGCTCGACCCGGTCGACGGGAAGCGACGCCAGGACCTGCCAGTGTCCCCCCAGGGGATCGCGAAACACCGCGAGGACCGAGCCGCCGTCCCTCTCGACGGCGTCGCGCAGGGCGGCCGCCGCGGCCGAAGGCGCGCCCGAGCCGAGCGCGTCGGCCGCGAGGCCGCGCGAGCGCGGCTCCGTCTTCTTCCTGCGCTTCCGCGGCATGCCCGAACCGGATATTTTCACGGTTCATGGAGCGGGTCGAGCGAGACGAAGCCATTCCCCTCTGGCCGGTCGCCTTCGCCGACGTGCTCGCGGCCGAGCGCCGGCTGCGGCCCTATCTGCCGGCCACGCCGCTGCGGAACTATCCGGCGCTCGACGCCTTCGTGGGCCGGGGCATCGAGGTCTGGGTCAAGCACGAGAACCACAACCCGACGAATTCCTTCAAGGTCCGAAATGCCCTTTCGACGATGACCCTTCTGTCTCCGGAGGCCCGCCGGGCCGGAGTCGTCGCGGCGACCCGCGGCAACCACGGTCTGGGTGTGGCGTATGCCGGCGCCCGGCTCGGCGTGCCGGTGACCGTCTGCGTCCCCTTCGGAAACAACCCGGAGAAGAACGCGGACGTGCGGGGTCTCGGCGCCGAGCTCGTTGAGGCCGGGAGAGACTACGACGAGTCGCTCGCCGCGGCACAGTCTCTGGTCCGGGAACGCGGGCTTACCCTGGTCCATTCGACCAACGACTCGAACGTCATCGCGGGCGCGGCGACGCTGACGCTGGAAATCCTTCGAGAACAACCGGCGCTCGACGCCATCGTCGTCGCCGTCGGCGGAGGATCTCAGGCCGTGGGGGCGATCACCGTCGCCCGCACGCTCCGGCCGACGCTGCGGATCTACGCTGTGGGCGCCGAGCGCGCCTCGGCGGCGCACGATGCCTGGCACGCCGGCCGGCCGGTCACGCGGCCGACGGCGGACACCTTCGCCGACGGTCTGGCGACGAGAACCGTCTACGACATGACCTTCGAGCCGCTGCGGCGAGGCCTGTCGGACTTCGTGGCGGCCTCCGAGCACGAGATCGCGGAGGCCCTCCGTGCGCTTCTGCGCACGACGCACAACCTGGCCGAGGGCGCCGGCGCGGCCGGACTCGCCGGTCTGGTTCGGCTGTCGGAGAGGCTGACGGGCACGAGAGTTGCTGTCGTGGTCTCGGGAGGCAACATCGACGCGGCCACACTGCGAAGAGTCGTCGACGGCGAGATCTGAGCCGTCAACCGAGCCGGCGGCCCCGTCGTCTGAAGCGGCGGGGAGAAAAGAGCTTGGAGGCTGATGCGGTGGACAGAACTCTTCGGTTCTCGCTCCTGGCGGCCACGGCCTTTGCTGGCGCACTCACGGCTTCGTCCGCACAGGCTCTTCCGGTCTACATTCGGATCGCGCCGCCGGCGGCCCGGGCAGAGGTGCGAATCGCGGCGCCCGGTCCGGGCTACGTCTGGGTCGGCGGCTTTCACCGCTGGGACGGCCGCGCGTACGTCTGGGTTCCCGGACGGTGGGCGCTTCCGCCCCGGCCGGGTCTGGTTTGGGTTCCCGGCCACTGGCGGCACACTCGCCGGGGCTGGTCCTGGATCGAGGGACATTGGCGATGAAGAGATTCGGAAGCGCAGCGGCCTTCGCGGCCGGCATCCTGGCGACCACGCTCCTGCTGACGGCCTGCCCGCCGCCTCCGCCCGGACCGGTCTACGTGCGCGTGGGTCCGCCGCCCGTGCGCGCGGAGATCATCGGCGTCGCGCCGGGCCCCGAGTACGTCTGGGTCGGCGGATACTGGAGCTGGAACAGCGCCGAGTACGTCTGGGTGCCCGGAGCGTGGCGCGTTCGCCCACGCGTGCGCGCGCGATGGATACCACCGCACTGGAGACACACGAGGCACGGCTGGTACTTCGTCGAAGGGCATTGGAGATAGCGAGTTCTCAGTTCTCAGTTCTCAGTTTTGGTTCGGAACTGACAACCGACGACTGATGACTGATTACTGACAACTACTCCAGGGTCACCAGCATCAGCGTCCGGTCGTCGACCGGAGTCGTCTCGCCGGTGTGTTGCCGCACGGCTTCCAGCAGCGCCTCCCGCATCGCCGCCGCGCCCTCGGACGAGCGCTCCCGCAGCACGCGTTCGAACCGCTCGAATCCGAAGGGTTCGCCGGCGGCGTCGACCGCTTCAATCAGGCCGTCCGTGAAGAAGACCACGACGTCGCCGCCCTCGAATGCGAATTCGCACGCCGGAAAGGTCTTGTCGGGAAAGAGGCCGAGCGGGAAGGAGGGAAGCGCGAGGGATTCGACGCCGCCGTCCGAGCGGACACGATACGGGGCGAGCTGTCCCGCGTTGGTGAGGACCCCGCGCCGGGTCGACGGATCGTAGGCAAGCAAGACCAACGTCATGTAGTGACGCGGATCGGTCGAGCGGTAGATCAGCTCGTTCAAGCGCCCGAACAGCTCGCTCCCTTCGTGGCCCGCCTCCAGCAGCGTCGAAAGGGCGGCCTTGACCATCGCGACGAGGAGGCCGACCGGGAGCCCATGACCCGAGACGTCGCCGAGCGCGAACGCAGTCTTTCCGCCGCGAACGGACAGGTAGTCGTAATAGTCGCCTCCGATCTCGGCGACCGGCTCGAAGTGGGCGTGGACGGCGAAGCCGCTCGATCGGGCTTCGGGCGGCGGCAGGAGCTTGTGCTGAATCGTCCGTGCGACCGCCAGTTCGCCCTCCAGCCGCTCCTTCAACGCCGTTTCGACCAGAAGGCGCTGGATGCTCGCGGCCATTCCGTCGAAGGAGCGAGCGAGGTCACCGATCTGGTCTCGCGATCGCGAATTGACGCGCACGGAGAAGTCGCCCCGCGCGATCGCCTGAGTCGCGCGGGTCAAACGGTTGATGTTTCGGGCGATGCCTCCCACCAGCACGAACGCGATCGCCAGCGCGACCAGATAGACGAGCAGCAAGACGCCCGCGACGCTCAGCAGGACGATCCAGAAGATGCGACCGACCTCGGGAACCCCTTGGGAGAACAGCTGGTCGAAAAGAACGCGTGGCGAAGTCCGAGCGGCCAACACGGCGACGTTCTGTCCAGTCTCCGCGTTTTCGCCGCGTGCGTTCAATGCCGTCTCGAGGTAGAAGGCGTGCACCCATTCGCCGTCGATGAGACCGGCGCCCTCGGACGGACGCACGCGCGGGCGAACCTCCGGCGTGAGCACCCGCGTCTCCGTATCCCGCTTTTTGGGCGCGGTCTGGATCGTGATCCCCCGCTTCTGCGCGCTCTCGCCCCGCTCGACACCGACGGTGTAGCCCGTGCGGTCGGCGAGCTCCTGGAGCGCGGAGGCCGAGGGATCCGTCAAGCGCAAGACGACGGCCTGGCCCTTCCCCGAGGGAGCGACCAGCCAGACGTCTCGCTCCGAGACGAGAAACCCCGGACGCTCGAGGCCGAGCAGCCACGGCGCCTTTTCGCCCGGTCGAAGCCACGGTACGTCGGACTGGACGAGGGTGCCGGCGGAATCGCCGCGCAGGGTGGGCAGGCCGGCTTGGGTGCGGGCCGCGGCCTCGCCGATCGCCGTGATCTCGCGCCGAAGCCGGTTTGCCATGTACTGATGCGCGAAAAGGTAACCGACTGCGCCGAGCAGGACTGCGAGGAGAGGGATGGGAACGATGCCGATCAAGAAATAGGAGAACGCCAGGCGCAACGTGAGCCGGTGAACGATCAGCCGAAACGCCGCGAGCGAGAGCCTCCAGAGCAACACGAGCCCGGTGGCCCAGGCGACGCTCAGAGCGATGATTCGAAGACAGCCGGCGTCCGGGGCCACGCGTCCGATCACGATCCACGCGAGGGTCGCGGCCACCCAGAGGATGAGCCAGACGCGCGTCGATCTTCGCAGCTTCACCGCGCGCGTATTCTAGCGACCGGGTCTCTGTGCGGATCGGCTACAATGGGTCGGGACGTGAAGTTCCTGAGGCAAGCGGCGCTGATCCTGCCTTCCGCCTTTCTCCTCGACGTCCTGCTCTTCCTGCTGACGCACGGCCGAAAAGATCCCGGATTCGGGACCTACCCGTTCTTCCAGGAGTGGCGCGGCGAGGCGGCCGCGTCGGGAAGCCCCGAGGCGCGGTTCCTCGAGCAGGCCTCGGCCTTCTTCGTGCCCGCCTACGCCCTGGCGCTTCTCTTCATCCTGGCCGTGGCGGCGAGCGAGCGCGCGGTGTTCGGACGGCGAAGGCCGCGACGGCCATCCGCGTACAGGCGCGCGTTCGCGGCGGCGTTTCCGCTGCTCCTCCTGGTCTCGAGCGCCCTGCTGTTCTGGCTGGCCGATCGGTTCGCGGCCCGGCAGGCGCCGGGCGCCCTCGTCGCACCTCTCCTGGCGGCCGCGTCCCCCTTCGCGGCGGCGGCCGTGGCGCTGCTGCCGTCGGCGATCGTGGCGGGGCCGTTCGCCCTCCTGCTCAAGACGGGGGCGGCGTGAGCGCGCCGAGCGCCATCGTCATCCTCGACTTCGGCGGCCAATACACGCAACTGATCGCCCGACGGATTCGCGAGGCACGGGTCTTCTCTGTGGTGCTCCGGCCGGACGCTCCGGCCGAGGAGATCCGGCGTTGGAACCCGGCCGGTCTGATCCTCTCGGGCGGGCCGCAGAGCGTCTACGAGCGCGGGGCGCCGGCGCCCTCCGCCGGCGCGGGGGATCTCGGAGTGCCCGTCCTGGGGCTCTGCTACGGGATGCAGTGGATGGCCCACGTCGCCGGCGGAGCGGTTGGCGGAGCGGAAGGAAGAGAGTTCGGGCGCGCAACCGCGAACGTCGACGCCACATCGGCACTCTTCGCGGGGCTCGAGGACGAGCAGACCGTCTGGATGAGCCACGGCGATTCGGTTCTCGCGCCGCCGCCGGGGTTCCGCGTGATCGCCTCCACCCCGTCGACGCCGATCGCCGGCCTCGAGAGCCCGGAGCGGCGCTGGTACGGGATCCAGTTCCACCCCGAGGTTCGGCACACGGTCCATGGCACGCAGATCCTGGAAAACTTCCTCTTCCGCATCTGCGGCGCGAAGCCGGAGTGGACGATGGCGGCCTTCCGGGAGTCGAAGGTCGAAGCGATCCGGAGACAGGCCGGCGAGGGGGCGGTGATCTGTGCGCTCTCCGGCGGCGTCGATTCTTCGGTCACGGCGCTCCTGCTCCGCGAGGCCCTCGGCGACCGCGTGCATCCGATTCTCGTGGACCACGGGCTGATGCGAGCCCACGAGCGGCAGCAGGTCGTCGAGGCGTTCGCGCGGCTCGGCATCGAGGTGGACGCGGTGGACGCTCGGGAACTCTTCCTGTCGCGGCTCGCGGGCGTCACCGATCCCGAAGAGAAGCGGCGGATCATCGGGCGCACGTTCATCGAGGTGTTCGAGAACGAGGCGAAGCGCATTCCCGACGCGCGGTACCTCGCACAGGGGACGCTCTATCCGGACGTGATCGAGTCGGTCTCGATCAAGGGTCCCTCCGCCGTGATCAAGACGCATCACAACGTGGGCGGGCTTCCGGAGCGCCTCGGCTTCGAGCTGATCGAGCCCGTGCGCGAGCTCTTCAAGGACGAGGTCCGGCTGCTCGGCGCGGAGCTCGGCCTGCCCCGTGAGTTTCTGGCCCGACATCCTTTCCCCGGCCCCGGGCTGGCGGTGCGGATCCCGGGCGAGGTCACGCGGGAGCGCATCGAGATCCTGCAGCGCGCGGACGAGATCGTCCTCGACGAGATCCGCAAGGCCGGCCTCTACGACGCGATCGCCCAGGCGTTCGCCGTCCTGCTCCCCGTCCGGTCGGTGGGCGTAATGGGAGACGGCCGGACGCACGACTTCGTGCTGGCAGTTCGGGCGGTTCAGACGACCGATTTCATGACCGCCGACTGGTTCCGGATGCCGCACGAGGTGCTCGACGCGATCTCCCGCCGGGTCGTCGGCAGTGTCCGCGGCATCAACCGCGTCGTTTACGACGTCACGTCGAAGCCGCCCGCGACGATCGAGTGGGAGTGAGGACGTCAGCTGCGCGGCGCGCGCATCGCGTCGAGCGTACGGCCGATCGCTTCGAGCCCCTCCGCCAGGCAGGCTGGTTCGCCGCCGAAAGCGATGCGGAAGTGCTCGGGCGCGTCGAAGAAACGCCCCGGCGCGACGGCCGTCCCGGTCTCCGAGAGCAGCCGCTCCGCGAAAGACCCGCAGTCGCGGATCCCCCGAAGGCGCGGAAAGGCGATCGTTGCGCGGCTCTCGACCCACTCCAGATCGGCGCGAGCCTTCATCCAGGCGGCGACTCTCTGCCGGTTCGGCCGGATGATCGCGCGGGCGCGCGCCGCGAGCCGCTCGAGGTGAGCGAAGGCCAGGACCGATAGACGATCGGCCGGGATCGGGGACCAACCGTCGACGACGTCCCGGACGCGGCGGATGCGCGCCGTCAGCTCGGGAGACGCGAGCGTCCAGCCGCAGCGAAGTGAGGCCAGGCCGTACGACTTGGTCAGGCTGTTCGAAGCGATGACCTGCGGGGAGAGGCGCGAGGCGGTCACGGCGGGGGGATCGACGGTGTCGAGGTAGACCTCGTCGACCAGGAGGATGATCCCGCGCTTCTCCGCGAAGGCCGCCAGCGCTCGCAGCCGCTCCTCGGAGGCCAGAGCACCGGAGGGGTTGTGGGGATTCGAGAGCAGGATCATCCGCGTGGCGGGACTCGCGGACGCCGCGATCGCGTCCGGGTCCGGCTCGTAGCCCTCCTCGAAGCGCCTCGGAAACGTCCTGGTGCGGGCTCCCAGCATACGGGCGGCGGCGGGCAACGGATCGTAGCCGGGGCTCTCACAGAGGACCTCGTCCCCGGTCTCGAGCACGGCGGCGAACGCCAGGAAGTTCGCGCCGGAACACCCGACCGCGCAGGCGACGTGGTCCCGTGTCGTCCCGTGGCGGTTCGCGATCGCCTCGAGCAGGGGAGGGTAGCCGTCGGGGCTATCGCCCGCGACGTCCACCGCGTCGCGCGCACCCGGCAAATCCTCCAGGATGCAGGCGAGCAGGTTGCTGCCCGCCAGATCGATTCCGGGTTTCGGCCGCGACTTCGCCCACTCCATGTAAGGGGCGCGGGCGATCATCGGGCGGCCCCCTGCCGTCCGCGGGTGAACAGGACGTAGACGGGAATCCCGGTGGCGAGAAGCGCGGCGCCGATCGCCGAGCGCTTCGGGTTCGTTCTCACTGCGCTCGCGACAACGGAGAGCGCCGCCGCGACGAAGAGCGCGGACACGAGAGGATGGCCCGGCGTCCGGAAGGCGCCGGGCTCCCGTTGGGCGAGGGGAAACCGCCGGCGAAGGCGGAAGATCGCGGCAACGGTCAGTCCGAAGAAGATCCAATCCCCGAAGACGACCGAATCCACCAGCTCGCCGTAGGTTCCGGTCGCGACGAGCACGATGCCCCAGGCGGCCTGGACCACGATCGCAAGAGCGGGGGTTCCGAACCGCGGATGGAGTCGCCCGAGCACGGGCAGGAAGACGCCGTCGACGCCCATCGCGTAGTAGATGCGCGTCTGGGCGAGGAGCGTCAGATCGAGGAACCCGAACGCCGAGATCGCAATCGCCGCGGAGATGAGACGGTCGGCCCCGGGACCGAAGATCTGGCGCACGGCGTCCGCCGCGGGGGTCGGCGTCGCGGCGAGACCCGCCCTGGAGAGGA
>Ga0070706_100005879_pt1 | contig 11633 bp, 8 predicted proteins | sample KBSK5501metaG_FD_65476 | JGI IMG/M metagenome (GOLD analysis project Ga0070706, IMG submission 65476) | Corn, switchgrass and miscanthus rhizosphere microbial communities from Kellogg Biological Station, Michigan, USA - KBS K5-50-1 metaG | ecosystem: Host-associated > Plants > Roots >...
ACGCCGGTGCCCATCAGCGCCATGCCCATGCCGTGCATGATCGTTTTCACGTCCGCGAAGTCGAGATTGATCTCGCCCGGCACGGTGATCAAATCGGAGATGCCTTGCACCGCCTGACGCAGAACATCATCGGCGATCTTGAACGCTTCGCCGAGAGATGTGGCGCGCTCGACGAAGTTCAGGAGCCGCTCGTTCGGAATGGTGATCAGCGTGTCGACGGTGTCGCGCAGCGATCGGATACCCTGCTCCGCCTGAACGCGCCGGCGCTTTCCTTCGAAAGCAAACGGCTTCGTCACGACGGCGACCGTCAGCGAGCCTAACTCCGCCGCCAGCGACGCGATGATCGGCGCCGCGCCGGTTCCCGTCCCCCCGCCCATCCCGGTGGTGATGAAGATCATGTCGGCGCCGCTGAGCGCTTCCAGAATGCGATCGGTGTCTTCGAGGGCCGCCTGTTTCCCGATTTCGGGATTGGCGCCGGCGCCGAGGCCTTTGGTGAGCTTCGCGCCGATCTGAATTTTGATCGGCGCGATCGCCGCCCGCATCGCCTGGACATCGGTGTTGGTGACCAGGAACTCGACGCCTTTGATTCCCGCCTGGATCATCCGGTTGACGGCATTGCCCCCACCACCGCCCACCCCGATCACCTTGATCTTCGCCGAGAGCTGCTCTTCGTCGAGCGAGATCTTGAGCTTGCCCGCGCCTGGTGATTCGTCGAACGTTATCATTTACCGTCTCCCATTATTATACATATTTAATTCGCCGCAAACCACTGCCGCAGCGACTCCGCCACCTTCGCCAGCCCACGCCTCGGACGCCGCCGCACGCGCGCGCGATCCCGGAATCCCCAAAGCAGCAAGCCGGCCGCGGCCGCCCATTCCGGTCCATTCACCGTGTCCGCAAGTCCCGCCAGTCCGCGCGGCACGCCCTTGCGCGCCTGCTGATCGAAGACCTGCTCGACCATCTCCACCATGCCGTCCATCTCCGCGCCACCGCCCACCAGCACCACGCCGGAGCGGATTTCCTTTTCCAGTCCGACTTTCTCCAGGTCGCGATAGACGAGCTTCGCGATCTCCGCGGCGCGCGGCTCGAGGATGTTGGTCAGCTCATGCTTCGACAGGATTTTCGGCGCGCGGCCGCCGACGGTCGGCACTTCGATCGGATCGTCGTTCGTCACGATCGACGCCAGCGCGCAGCCGTAGCGCTTCTTGATCCGCTCGGCATCTTCCATCGGCGTGCGCAGCACGACCGAGATGTCGCTGGTGAAATGTCCCGCGCCGACCGGCAGCACATTGGTGTGAATGACATTGCCTTCAAGGAACACGGCGTAATCCGTCGTGCCGGCACCGAGGTCCATGAGCAGAACGCCCATCTCGCGCTCGTCCTGGGTGAGCACAGCCTCCGCGGCCGCGAGCTGCTCCAGCACCAGCTCCTGCACTGCGATGCCCGCCTTGTTCACGGCGGTCAGCACGTTCTGATTGTGGGTGCGCGCGCCGGTGACGATATGCACGTTCGCTTCGAGTCGTGCGGCAGTCATCCCGAGCGGGTCATGAATGCCATCCTGGCCGTCGACGATGAACTCGCGCGGGATGACGTGCAACAGCTCGAGCTCGGCCGGAATGTTGATCGACTTGGAAGCCTCAATGACGCGATCGATATCCTCGCGTGAAATTTCCTTGTGCTTGCCGCCGACCGACACCACGCCGCGCGAGTTGACCGATCGAATGTGATCGCCCGCCACGCCGACATACACCGACTCGATCTGCAATCCCGCCATGACCTCGGCCTCGTCGACGGCCTTCTTGACCGCGTCGATCGCCTGATCGAGATTGATGATGTTGCCGCGCCGCGTACCCTTCATCGGCGCCGTGCCTTTGCCGATGATCTCGAGCTGGCTGCGATCGGTGAGCTCGCCGACCAGCACGCACACCTTCGACGTTCCGATGTCGAGCGCGACGATGTACTTTTCTTCGGTCTTCGGCATCGCTATCTCCTCCTAATTCGTGATCTGCACCGGCACGACCGCACGCGGAACGATCGACACCGCCGGCATCGCGCGCAGCGGCTTGACGACGATCTGGCCGTTGAAGCGCAGATCGGCATATGCGATGTCTCCGCGTACGAAGTGCTCCGCGCGCGCGATGGCGTGCAGATCGCGCCACTTCGACGAAAGGTCTTCCTCGTTCGCGTACACGAACGTCTGCAGCTCGCGATCGAAAAATGCGAAGCCGCCCGGCGTCAGCGAACGAATCTCCGAAATTCGGGAATAGAGCTCCGGATCGTGCCCGCGCAACTGCCGCAGAATCGCGACGCAGCGCGCGCGATCGCCGCTGATCATCGGAAGATCGGCGTCGCCGATCTGCGGCGAGAGCGCGGCGAACGCCGTACCGTGATCGTCGACGTAGGTGATGCTTTCGTTCGCGTTCACGAGCGCGACCGGCGTGCGCTCGACGATCTGCACGCGCAAAGTATCGGGCAACTTCTTTTCGATCTCCACGCGGCTAACCCACGGCAGAGATGAGACATCCCGGCGAAAGCGGGCGATGTCCAGGTTGAACAGATTCGCGCCCAGGTAGCGCTGCCGGATGACGTCCAGATCGGCGTGGGTGGTGTGTTGGGCGCCGGTGATCTCGAGATGCTGAACCGCAAATCGGCCATCCGATTGCGTTCGGCGATAGAGCATGACGAGCGCGGTCATGGAGGCCAGCAGCAGCACGAGGTTGCGCAGCATCGCGATCAATCGCTGCATCTGAATGCTGCGGTAGTTGCGCCGGACGCGATCGACGTCCGTCGGCCGCAGGAAGCGATCGGTCGATTCCAACTGCGCGGTCATGCGCTCGCCTCCACCAAGGCCTGGCTGATCTCATGGACGTCGCCCGCTCCGAGGGTGATGAAGAGATCGTTGGGACGCAAACGCTTACGAAGCTCAACGACGATTTCCTCGTTGCTGTGTTCGAGAAACTCGACGCCCTCGACCGCATCGGCAATCATTCGCGCGCTGATGCCCTCGATCGGCTGTTCACGGGCGGCATAGATCGGCGCAACCAGCGCCACATCAGCGACCTTCAACGATTCGCCGAACTCGCGGGCGAAATCGCGAGTGCGCGAGTAGAGGTGCGGCTGAAAGAGCGCCACGATGCGCCGGTTGGGATGACCGGCGCGCGCGGCGACCAGGGTGGCGCGAATCTCAGTCGGATGATGCGCGTAGTCGTCGACGATCAGCGCGCCGGCATAATCGCCGAGGATCTGGAATCGGCGATCGACGCCGAGAAACTTTGCCAGCGCTGCCGCAATGACGGCCGTCGGAATCTTCAGCTCGCGCGCCACGGCGATGGCGGCCAGCGCGTTGCGCACGTTGTGCTCGCCCGGAACGAACAGCCGGAACCATCCGATGCCGGGAACTTCGAAGCGCGATCCGCGCTCGTCAAAGGAAATGTTGGTGGCCCGCAGTTCTGCGGAGCTGGAAAGACCGTATCGAATGACGCGATGCTCGATGTGTTCGAGAAGCGATGCCACGATCGGATCGTCGATGCAGCCCACCACCGCCCCACCCGGCTTCACGCCCTGCACGAAGACCCGAAACGCCTCCACGATCGCGTCGAAGGTGCCGTAGTACTCCAGGTGATCGGCTTCCACATTCGTGACGACGGCGATCTCGGGATGCAGATCGTGGAAGCTGCGGTCGTACTCGTCAGCCTCCACCACCGCGAACTGGCCCGCGCCGTTCTTGGCGTTCGCGCCGATGTTGCGCAGCATGCCGCCGATGATGATCGTCGGATCGAGGCCGGCCTCTTCGAGGATGACCGCGATCATCGCGGAGGTCGTCGTCTTGCCGTGGGTGCCCGAGACGCCGACGGCGCGCTTGTCGCCGACCAGCTCTCCGAGAATTTCCTTTCGCTTCACGACCGGAATTCCCTGCGCGCGGGCGGCGTCGACTTCCGCATTCGGCCCGCGAATGGCGGACGTGACCACGACCAGATCGACGCCGGCGAGATGCGACGGATGGTGGCCCATGGAAACGTGGACGCCGCGGCGGGCGAGCAGGTCGGTGGCTGCGGACGGCCGCAGATCGCAGCCGGAGACCTTCACTCCCCGCTCGGCGAGAACTTCAGCAATGCCACTCATTCCGATTCCGCCAATGCCGACGAAATGAATGCTCTTAATGTTTGCAAAATCCATTCTGTTAGTGGCGTTGCTAATGTTTATTTTATTCTGTTCGCTCAATTTTTTCGAGTAAATCTACGATTTTCTTTGTCGCTTCTGGAGCGGCCAGCGAACGCGCTGCCGCTCCCATGCGCGTCACGCGCGCGGGATCATTGAGAATGTCGTTGATGGTCATCGCCAGGCGTTCGGGTGAAAGCTGCGCTTCGGTGATCACCACCGCCCCGCCCGCCCGCTCCATCACGCGCGCGTTCAGCTCCTGATGGTTGTTCGTGGCCGCCGCAAATGGAATCAGCACCGCCGCCCGGCCGACCGCCGCCAGCTCGGCGATCGTCATCGCGCCGGCGCGGCTGACGACGAGATCGGCGGCTGCGATTTCGTCGACGATCGGATCGAGATACGCAACCACGCGCGCATCGGCAAATGCCGAAGTGCGATAGGCCGCGCGAACAACATCCAGCTCCTTCGGCCCGGTCTGATGCACGATCTTCAAGCGATCCTTGAGCCGCGCCATGAACAAAAGCGCACCGTCCATGGCCTCATTGAGGATGTGGGAGCCTTGAGAGCCGCCGAAAATCAAGAGACGTTGCCGGTTGTCGGTTTTCGGTTGTCGTTTAGCCTCGAAAAATTCGCGGCGGATTGGATTTCCCGTCACCACTGCATCGCTGCGCTTGAGCCCGGCCGCGGCGTCGGGAAATGCCACCGCCACCGCGTTCACGAACTTTGAGAGCGCGCGATTCGCCAATCCCGGAAAGGCGTTCTGCTCGTGAATGGCAGTCGGAACGCCGCGCAGCTTCGCCGCCATCAGCAGCGGACCGGATGCATAACCGCCGACGCCCAGAACCACGCTGGGCTTGTGTTTTCCGATCACTCCCCACGCCTGCGCAAACCCGATCGGCAATCGAGCGGTGTTCTTGATCAGATCGACGGCCCCTTTGCCTTTCAAGCCGCCGACGGAGATGAATTCGATCGGAAAGCCGGCCTTCGGCACGATGTTCTTCTCCAGGCCGTACTGCGTGCCGACGAAGATGGCGCGGCGCCCGGGATCGCGCGCTACAAATTCCTGCGCGATGGCAATGGCCGGGTAGATGTGGCCACCCGTGCCGCCTCCTGCGATCATCAGGGTGCTCACCGCGCACTCCTTATGTCATCCCGACCCTGAGCGAAGCGAAGGCGAGGGATCGGAGTGGAGGGGCGGTATGACAAACGTGATTCTTGCACCGCCCGCCCACACCGATTCCTCGCTACGCTCGGAATGACATTCACGCCACACGCACCCATTGTTCTTTTCCTAGCCCGATTGTTGTGACAGATTGAGCAGCATTCCGACCGCGATGAGACTGGTGATCAGCGACGACCCGCCGTAACTCACCAGCGGCAGCGGCAGGCCCTTGGTCGGAACAAGGCAGAGCGCAACGCTGATGTTGATCAACGCCTGCACCGCAATCATTAATGTGAGGCCGAGGGCGGCGTAGAAATCGAAACGCTCCTGGCTGAAGCGCGCCACTCGGAAACCACGCCAGACCAGAAACGCAAACAGCGCAATCACCGCAATCGCGCCGATGAAGCCGAGCTCTTCGCCGATGATCGAGAAGATGAAATCGGTGTGTGGCTCAGGCAGAAAGAACAGTTTCTGCCGCCCGTTGCCGATGCCCAAACCGCGCAGACCGCCGGTGCCGACCGCAATCAGCGACTGCATCGCCTGGAACCCCTTGCCGAGCGGATCGGCCTCCGGGTTTAGAAACGTGAAGAGACGGTCGCGGCGATAGGCGGCGCTGAAGAGAACCAGGAGGGCCGCCGGCGCCAGCATCAGGGCAAAGGCGGCGATCCGATTCCAGCGGATTCCGGCGGCGAAGATCATTCCGGCCGCAACCAGAACCAGGGTCATGGCGGTTCCGAAATCGGGCTCGACCAGGATCATGCCGGCAAAGAGGGCGAGGACCAATGACAGGGGCAGCAGCGCCGTCGTCATCTCGTTGATGCGCTGCTCGCGCCGGGCGAGAAAAGAGGCCAGGAACAACACCAAGACCGGCTTCGCGAACTCGCTCGGCTGCAGGCGGATGTTGGGCAAGGAAATCCAGCGATGGGTGCCGTTGATGGCCGGCTGAAAGAGAGCGGCAATCAGACATGCCAGGACACCCAGCATCAACGCGTAAATCACGCGTCGATCGCGCAGCACTGCCAAATCGAGGTGCATCAGCATCAACATCAGGATGCTTCCCGCGATCAGCCAGACGCATTGGCGGGTGATGAAGTAGTACGGATTTTCGGAACCCGTTTTCTGCGCCGTGATGATTGCCGACGCGCTGTAGATCATGACCAGTCCGATGACGATCAACAGCATGGCAGCCGCGAACAACCAGGTGTCGTATGTCAGTTTTCTGCTCATCGTTGATCGGTTGCTCGGTCGCTTGGTTGCTCGGTTGTGGAGTCGCGAGGTTTCGCGGTCTCGGGGTTGTACTTCAGTAACCCAGAAACCGAGCAACCTCGCAACCGCGTAACCGCGAAACTTCGCAACCTCATAACTTCCTCACCAGCTCCTCGAAAACCGCTCCCCGATGCTCGAAGTTCTTGAATTGATCGAAGCTCGCGCAGGCCGGCGACAACAGCACCGTGTCGCCCGCCTTCGCGTGTTCCGATGCCCACGTGACCGCGTGCTCGAGGTCGCCCATCGGGACAATCGTGGCCGCCCCTTCCAGGGCGGACGAAATTCGGTCGGCGGCTTTGCCGATCGTGATGACGGCCCGCGTCTTCTCCGCAACCAGCTCGCGCATGCGTTCAAATTCGCCCGCCTTGTCCTTTCCGCCGAGAATCAGAAGCACGCTCGACGGCGCGAATCCCTCCAGCGATTTCAAGGTGGCGTCGACATTGGTTCCTTTGGAATCGTTGACGTAGCGCACGCCGTCGCGCTCGCGCACCAGAACCATGCGATGCGGCAACCCGGGAAAAGTCCCGAAGGCGATCTGAACCGCCATGTCGTCGACGCCCACCGCGCGCGCCGCCAGCCACGACGCCAGGGCGTTCTCGACATTCGCCAACCCCGCAATCTTCAGCGATGACCGCGGAATTCGTCGCTCTTCGCCGCCGACCCAAAGTACCAGCTCCTCTCCATCGAGATAGGCGCCCTCGGCGACGCGCTCAGCGGCGGAGAAGCGCCACATGCGCGCCATCGACGCCGCCTGTCGCTGCTCCGAGCGGCGATCGGTGGCGTTCACGATGGCCGTGTCGCCCGATTGCTGATTGCGGAAGATGCGATATTTCGCAGCCGCATAGGCGTCGAAGGTCGGATAGCGATCCATGTGATCGGGCGTGACGTTCAGCAGCAGCGCGACATTGGCGCGAAACGCATCGACCGTTTCGAGCTGAAACGACGAGAGCTCGACCACGTACGTCCGCGCCTTCTCGAGATCGAGCGACGCGATCAGCGGCTGCCCGATGTTGCCGGCTACGATCGGCTGCCGTCCGGCGATCTTCAGAATCTCGCCGATGAGGGCCGTGGTCGTCGATTTTCCATTCGAGCCGGTGACCGCGATGATCGTGCCCTGCAGATAGCGATAGGCCAGCTCGATCTCGCCGATGACCGGAATCGTTCGCGAGGCGGCGCGCTGCAGCAACGGAATGGTGAGCGGAACACCCGGGCTGACGATCACGGTTGTGGCGCCGTTCAGCGCCGCTTCGTCCTGATATCCAAAAAATCGCCGGACGCGTTCATCGAGCGGGTTCGGCACATCGGGATGCGGGCTGCTGTCGGTGATCGACACCTCTTCGCCGCGCGCCACCAGAAAATTGGCGGCCGCCACGCCCGATTTTCCCGCCCCCACCACTAGATACTTGCTCATCGAAGTTTCAGCGTCGAAAGACTCAACAAAGCAAAAATGATCGCGATGATCCAGAATCGCACCACCACTTTCGTCTCGCGCCAGCCCGCGAGCTCGAAATGGTGATGCAGCGGTGACATTTTAAAAATGCGGCGTCCGGTCAGCTTGAACGATGCCACCTGCAGGATCACCGACGCCGCTTCCACGACAAACAGTCCGCCGACGAACACCAGCAGAATCTCCTGCTTGATCATGACGGCAATCGTTCCGATCGCGCCGCCTAACGCCAGCGAGCCGACGTCGCCCATGAAAATCTCCGCGGGGTGGGCGTTGAACCACAGAAATCCGAGGGACGCGCCGACCATGGCACCGCAGAAGACGGCCAGCTCGCCCGCCTGCGGAACCCACGCGATGCGCAGATAGTCGGCGACGCGGAAGTTTCCGGCGGCGTACGTGAGAATGGTGTAGGTGACGGCCGCGATCAACGTCGTGCCGATCGCCAGGCCGTCCAGGCCGTCGGTCAGATTGACGGCGTTGGATGCGCCGACGATCACCAGCACGATGAACGCAATGTAGAGCGGGCCGAGGTCGAGATGAAGAGTCTTGAAAAATGGGAACGTTAATACAGTAGAGTAATTGTTATGAATTGACGGCAAATACGCGATCGCCAGGCCGGCGGCCAGCGCCACTGCGATCTGTATCGAGAATTTTTGCTTGGCCGTCAATCCGAGGTTGCGCCGCTTGACGAGCTTGCGGTAGTCGTCGACGAAGCCGATCGCGCCGTACGCAAACGTGACGAACAGCACGATCCAGATGTACGGGTTGAGGATGTCGGCCCACAACAGCGTCGGAATCAGGATCGCGATGTTGATCAGAATCCCGCCCATCGTCGGCGTGCCTGCCTTTTGCTGGTGCGATTTCGGTCCTTCTTCGCGAATGAATTGACCGAGCTTGATTTGCCGCATGCGCTCGATCAGCCACGGACCGAGGATGAAGGAGATGATCAGCGCGGTCAGGGCCGCCCAGGCGGTCCGAAACGTGATGTACCGGAAGACGTTGAACCCGGAGATCATGTTCCGGAGCGGGTAGAGCAAGTAGTACAGCATTACCGCCGGCCTCCAGAAGCGTTATCGATTGTCGGTTGCCGAGTTGTCAGCAGCGTCACGATGCGATCGAGACCGATGCCGCGCGAAGCTTTGATCAACACCAGATCGCCGGGGCGGATGAACGATTCGAGAAAGTTGGTCGCCTCCTCGGCGTTCGCAAAGTGGAAGAGGCGCTCATCCGTGAAGCCCGCGTGGCGCGCGCCATCCAGGAGCGATCCGCTGCGCGGCCCGACTGCGATCACGAAGTCGATATCGAGCGAGATTTCTCTTCCCGCTTCGTAGTGGTATTCGAGCTCCCGGCCTCCGAGCTCCAACATGTCGCCCAGCACGGCGATCCGCCGGCCGCGCACATCCGCCTGTCGGAGCAGCGCCATCGCGCGCGAAACGGCATATGGATTGGAGTTGTAGCTGTCGTCGTAAATCGTGGCGCCGTTCCACGGCACGATCACGCCGCGATGGTAGGCGGGCTTGACCTCGCGCACGCCGCGCTCGACGCCCTCCCACGAAATGCCGATCGCGCGTGCGGTGGCGATGGCGGCCAGCAGATTCTCGAGATTGTGCCGGCCCGGAAGCGCGAGATCGAAGTCTCGCCCCTGGAGCGTGAAGCGCGTGCCGAGGAGTCCTCGTTCGACGATGTTGGTGGGACGAAAGTCCGACGGACGATCGATGCCGTAGGTGACCTTTCGCCCGCTGAATCCGTGGCTTATGCTCATCACGTACTCGTTGTCGGCGTTGAGAACAATGGTGCCGTTCGGTGCCAGATTTTCCAGAAGCTCCCTCTTGGCCTCCGCGATTTTTTCGACGCTTCCGAAGAACTCGATATGGACCGGACCGATGTTGGTGTAGACGCCGACATCGGGATGCGTCAATTGCGCCAGCATCGCGATTTCGCCTTTGTGATTCATTCCCATCTCGCTGACCACCACTTCGGCATCGTCGGGCGTGTTGTCGAGGCACAGAGGCGCGCCAATCAGATTGTTGAAGTTTCCCCACGATTTCCAGGTGCGGCGTTCCGTCGCCACCAGCGACGCGATCATTTCTTTGGTGGTGGTCTTTCCCGCCGAGCCGGTGATCGCGATCAGCAGGAATGGATGGCGCTCTCGGATCGAATGCGCGAGCTGCTGCAAGGCTTTTGTCGTATCCGCGACGCGCACGATTCCTTTGTCCCCGGGGATCGATTCGGGAACGCGCGCCACCACCGCACCGCGCGCGGTCTGCAAGGCCTGCGGAACAAACTGATGTCCGTCCAGCCGTTCGCCCTTGATCGCGAAGAAGACTGAGTCGGGCTTCACTTCGCGGCTGTCGATGACGACGGTGGAGATTTTGACGTCGGGGTTCTGGACCACTTCGCCGCCGGTCATCGCGGCGAGCTCGCGGATGGTCAGCGTGGGCATTGCCACCCCCGACCGGGTTGCGGAGTTGTGCGGTTGCGTGGTTCCGCAGTGTTGCGCTCCGCAACCCCGCAACCTCGCAACGCCGCAACCCCGATACCCTCTCCCGGCCCCGCCGCGTTTCGTCCTCGGCGATCGCTCCCCTTCCCCCACGACTGCCTGGCGATCACCATCCGTCCACCCACGCTGAAACGGACCGACGGAGCCGGGACAGAGCATCTGTTGCGGCGCGCTGAATCATAAAACAATTTCGTAAGCAATTTCAAGGTCAAATTTCAAACCGATTTCGGAATGGCTTTTTCGTGTCTCTTTTTTAGTGCAATCTCCGCTTCTTCCCGATCGTCGAAGTGCACGATCTGATCGCCGATCACCTGGTAACTCTCGTGGCCCTTGCCGGCGATCACGATGATGTCGTCGTCGGAAGCGTCGTCGATGGCCCGCGCGATGGCCTGACGACGATCGGTGATCCGCGCGTATTTTCCTCCTCTTGCGCCGCGCTCGATGTCGTCGATGATGGCGTCCGGCCTCTCGCTGCGCGGATTGTCGCTGGTCAGAATCGTGAAGTCGGCAAGCTCCGTCGCGATGCGGCCCATCTTCGGACGCTTGTCGCGGTCGCGGTCCCCGCCGCATCCGAAAACGACCACCACGCGCTTTCTGCCGGCCAGATCGCGCACGGCGTGCAGCAGTTTTTCGAGAGCATCCGGTTTGTGGGCGTAATCGACGATCACGGTGGGCGGCCCGCCACCGACGTACTCGAACCGCCCGCGCACGGAATGGAGATTGCGAATGCCGGCCTCGATCTGCCGATTGGTCATTCCGACCACGATGGCCGCGCCCACCGCGGCCATCCAGTTGTACAGATTCGGCCGGCCCAGGAGCGCCGACTCGACGCGGATGTCGCCGGCCGGGGTGTGCAACACTCCGCGAAGACCGCGCGTCGAGATCTCGAAGTCTTTTGCTGGACGAATGTCGCCGCTCGCGCCGAACGTCATCGGCTTCGGTCCCAGCTCTTCGATCAGCCGCCGGCCGTAGCGATCGTCGGCGTTGATGACGGCGCGATCCGGACTCTCGATCTGATCGAAAAGCGTCCGCTTGGCAGAAAAATAGTCCTCAAAATCTTTATGAAAATCGAAATGATCCTGCGACAGGTTCGTGAACAC
>Ga0070706_100005881_pt1 | contig 11629 bp, 8 predicted proteins | sample KBSK5501metaG_FD_65476 | JGI IMG/M metagenome (GOLD analysis project Ga0070706, IMG submission 65476) | Corn, switchgrass and miscanthus rhizosphere microbial communities from Kellogg Biological Station, Michigan, USA - KBS K5-50-1 metaG | ecosystem: Host-associated > Plants > Roots >...
TCGGCCACTGACCGGCACGAATCGAACGCTGGCGCCCGGCCGGAGGAGCGCCGGCTCGGATCGATCAGCCTCGAACAGGACGGCCTCGGTCCGCCCGATCAGCTGCCAGCCGCCGGGCATCGCGAGGGGGTAGATCGCGGTCTGCTCCCCGGCGATCCCGACGCTCCCCGCCGGCACGCGTTCGCGCGGGCTGGCCCGGCGCGGCGTGACGAGGGTCGGCGGCAGCCCTCCCAGATAGCCGAACCCGGGGGCAAACCCGAGGAACAGGACTCGATAGCTGGCCGACGCGTGAAGCTCGACGACGTCGGCCGGCCGCAGGCCGTGCAGCTCGGCGACGACGTGGAGGTCCGGACCCTCGGCGCCGCCGTAGCGGACGGGGATCTCGATTGCGCTCGACGCGCCCGGCGCGACCCCGGCGGATCGAGGCTCCGCGTCGGCGGACACCACCGCCCGACGAGCGAGGGCGATCACGTCCTCGAGCGCGATCGCGAGTGGGTCGAACGGGACGAGGATCGAGGCATGAGCCGGGATCGGGTGTCCGACGCCCGGCGCGGCCCCCCGCCCCGCCGCGATGGCCGCCGCGATTGCCTGGGCCCGCTCCGCCATCGTCGCGGCGACCGTCGTCCCGAGGGTGACGAGGAGCCCGGCGTCTCCCATCGGCTCGTACGTCGGTGCGCTCGATGCCGAGACCCCGCCCGGCTCCGGGTCACGCATCGCGCGATCGGGCAGCGAGCCGGATCCCGGCATCGCGGAGCGCGGCGGTGACCGCCCGCGCGATTCCGACCGCGTCGGGGCTGTCGCCGTGGATGCAGATCGTGTCCGCCCGAACGGCGAGCCGCGATCCGTCGCCGGCCTGGACCCATCCGTCCCGCACGATCGCCAGCGCCTGGGCCGCCGCGTCCGCAGGATCGAGCAGCGCCCCCGGGTGTTGCCGCGAGCGGAGCGACCCGTCGGCCTCGTAGCGGCGATCCGCGAAGGCCTCCTCGCTGACCGAGAGGCCGGCCGCCCGCCCCGCCACGATCGACGCCGAGCCGGCGAGCCCGACCAGGACGAGCGTCGAGTCGAGGTCGCGGACCGCCTCGCCGATCGTCGTCGCGACGCCGAGGTCCCGCGCAGACCGGTTGTAGAGTGCGCCGTGCGGCTTCACGTGACGGACCGTCGTCCCTGCGATCCGGGCGGCGGCCTGGACCGCGCCGATCTGGACGATCAGCGATGCCCGGAGGTCGACCGGCGTCATCTCGAGGTCGCGCCGCCCGAACCCAGCGAGGTCCGGATACCCCGGGTGAGCGCCGATCGCGACGCCGTGCGCGGCAGCCAGCTCGACTGTCCGGAGGATCGTCGCCGGATCCCCGGCGTGCGCCCCACAGGCGATGTTGACACTGCTGACGAGCCGGATCAGCGCGTCGTCGGCGCCCATCGGCCACGGACCGAACGACTCGCCGACGTCGGCGTTCAGGTCGATCCGAGTCAGCTCCCCAGGCGTGCTGTCCACGGACCGGATGCTACGCGACGAAGCCCGCCACGAGGGCGAACGCCGGCCGCCCGCGACCGACTGCCGACCGGGACGGAGGGCCGGCCGACGCGCTCCGGCCTCGCTCCGGTTACGGACCGGTGCTCGGTGGCGCACCGGCCGACGCGCCAGGCGTGGGTGTGGCGGTCGGCGTCGGCGTGTTGGTCGGCTTCGGCGTCTTGGTTGGCGTCGGCGTCACCTCGATCGACGGCTCGACGCTCGGCGGAGCCGACGGAACGGGCGTCGGGCAGGGCTCGAAGATGAGGTTGGCCGACGGATCGGCCGACGGGACGACGAACGACGGCACGACGCCGCTCGCGTCGGCCGTGGGGACGGGATAGCACGTGACGGACGGGCTGGGGAGCGTGCAGCCGTGGCCTTCGACGAGGGCGCCCCACGATCGTCCGTATGGCTGGAACCCGCCGTTGTAGAAATAGGCGGTGCGTGTCCGGTTGACGCCGCCCGCCGTGCCGGGCCCGCGCTTGGCCCGGTTCAGCCAGTCGAGGTCGGCGGTCATCCAGTTCTTGTAGTCGTGCTCGTGCACCCCGGGCGAATCGAGGACGGCCTGGCCGCAGACACCCACCGGGATCGTGTCCTGGGGCACCGTGTCCGTGATGAACCACTCGTCGATGGACTTCGCGCCCGGCTGCGGCCGCAGCCCGGTGAACGGGTCGATCTTGGCCTGGACGAGGCCGTCCGGTCGCGAGAAGTCGTTGACCGTCCAGGCCTTCGTTGCCTCCTGGAGGAAGCCCTGCCAGACGAACGTCGTGACGTCGATCGAGAAGACCGGCTTGCCCGGCGTCGAGACGACCGTGTTGTCGCTGTTGCCGTTCCAGGCGCCCACCGCAAGGGCGTACTCGCCCTTCGCGCGGCCGGCGGCCGTCGGGGGTGCGATGAAGCCGTACGCGTTGAGGTCCTTGGCGTCGTTGTTCGTGCCGGTCTTGAGGGTCGCCGGCCGGCGCTGTTTGTTCGGTCCGGTCAGGGCAAACTTGCCCCAGAACGGGTTGATCTTCGGGTTCGTGTTGCCCGCCAGGATGTCCGTGACGATGAAGGCCGCCTGCGGCGACGCGACCTGGTCGCCGGGCGGCGGCAGGTAGGGCGCGACGACATCGGCGCCCGACTGGTCGCGGACGCTGAGGATCGTCGTGTGGCCGACCTTCTTGCCGCCATTCGCGATGGTGCCGTAAGCGGTGACGAGGTCGACCGGCCGGACCTCCTGGACGCCGAGTGCGATCGAATAGCCGGCGGTCGTCTTGTCGCCCAGGAAGACCATCCCGAAGTCCTTTGCCCGGGCGAAGATGTGATCCGGCCCGTTGATCTGGGCCGTTTTCACCGACGGGATGTTCAGGGAGAACTGGAGCGCGGTTCGGACCCGGACGGGGCCCCGCTCGAGGTTGTCGGCGTCGGACGGGGTGTAGCTCCCGCCGAAGTCGGTGGCGGTGTCCATCAGCATCGATCCGGCCGTGATCTTCTTGTCGTCGATGCCGGTCAGGTAGTTGAACGGCTTGAACGCCGAGCCGGGCTGGCGGAAGCCGCTGCCGACGACATCGAACTTCGCCTGGAACTGCTTGGTGCTCTTCGTCGCGTTGTAGTCGGCGCTGCCGACGTACGCGATGAGCTCTCCCGTCTGGTAGTCGAGCGCGACCAGGGCGCCGTTATTGATGTCCTTCCCGCGGAGGTTCTGCATCCACTGCTCGTACGGCAGGCCGAGACTCTTGGCGTACGCGGCCGCGTTCGCGTGATTGGGCACGAGCGCCGCGGCCTTGACCCATTTCTCGGCGATCAGCTGGACCTTGTAGTCCAGAGTGGTGGTCACCGTGATGCCGCCCGCTGCGAGCTGATCGCAGGTGGGGATGTCCGGGCCGCAGACCTTGTCGGCCAGCTCCTTGAGGACGGCCCACACGAAGTGGGGCGCCTTCCATGGTGGGATCGACTGGGGGGCGACCGTCAGCGGCAGCTGCTTCGCCGCGAGCAGCTGGTCGGGGCTGTACGTGTCCTTCGAGAGGATCGTCCGGCCGCTCGCCAGCAGGTCGAGGATCTGGTTGCGTCGAATGTAGATCGCGGCGTCGGACGGGACCTCGTAGGTCGTCTTGCCGAGGCACTTGTCCGACTTCGGATCGGGCTTGTCGCAGTTCGGCTCCGCGTTCCGGACCAGGTCGTAGTTCGAGGGTGACTTGACGAGGCCGGCGAGGGTCGCCGCCTCGGCCGGCGTCGTGGCGGACAGCGGGTGCCCGAAATACGTTTCCGCCGCGGCCTTCACCCCGTAGGTCTGGTTGCCGTAGTAGTTCTGATTGAGATAGGCGGCGATGATCTGCTGCTTGCCCTCGAGGCCCGGGTAGGCCTCGGTCAGCCGGATCGACTGGACGATCTCCTTCACCTTCCGTTCGAAGGTCCGCGACGGATCCTTGACGAGATCCGGATCGAGCAGGCGCTGGCGGACGAGCTGCTGGGTGATCGTCGACGCGCCGCGGCTGTTGCCGCGAAGGCTGCCGATCCCGGCCGACAGGATCGCGACGGGATCGAAGCCGGCGTTGTCCCAGAACGTCTTGTCCTCGACCGCCACCTGGGCATCGACGACGATCGGCGGAATGTCGGCGAACGCGACGACCTCACGCTTCTCGCCACCGAACCGGGCGAGCTCGACGCCGTGGCGGTCGTTGATCATCGACTGTTGGCTGAAGCTCAGGTCCTTCAGGGCGTCGGTCGGCGGCTTGAGGTTGGCCGTGTAGCGCGAGAAGACGCTGACGACACCGATCGCGAGGAGCAGGGCCAGGATCGCGAACATGGCCCAGATGGCGAGGGCGATCCAGCCGGCGATCGAGGGCGAATCCCGGAATGGCAGCTCGCGGCTGGAGCCGCGCTCCGAGCGGGGGGCGTCGTACACGTGGGACTCCGAGGGAAGGCTGTCTGGCGAAGGATGCCATCGCCCGGCGATGAAGGCGCAGGGGCACCGGGCCGAACGTTGCTACGACGACGTGACAACCACCGGTGTGGCGTTCCATCCGTGGAAGGCGGCCCGGGCCCGGGCCTCGATCGCGGGCTCGACCGTGCCGCCGGCGAGGCGATCGAGACCGATCAACGCGGCTCCGACGACGGGCGGGGCGCTGAGACGGGCGATGCGAGCGCCGGGGATGACGGCGGTGATCCGCGTGCGGAGCCGTTCGTGGAACGCGTCGTCGCCTGTCCGGAACACGCTCCCGGCCAGGACGACCTCCGGTTCGCGCCGGACGAGGTGCGCCCGCCGGGCGAGGGCGATCGCCATCGTCGCGAGCTCGTCCGCGAGCCGATCGATGATCGAACGGGCCACCGGATCGCCCGCGGCCGCGGTGGCGAAGACGGTCGGGGCGAGCTCGCCGATCCGGCGCTCGTCGAGACGCCCGGTGTAGTAGGCGTGGGTGACCGCCTCCGGCCGGACCAGGCCGACCGCGCTGGGAATCGTTGCCTCGAGCGCCGTCCGCGGCCCGCGCCCGTCGCGTGCCCGGACGGCCGCGCCGAGCCCGGCCATGCCGACCGACCCGGCCCCACCCCAGTCGCCGGCGATGTCGCCGACACCTGCGAACCGGACCCGCCGGTCGTCGATCCCGACCGCGGCGCCGTTGATCCCCTGGCCGCAGATCAGGACGACGCCCCATCGTCGGCTCGCGCCGGCCCGGAGGGCGGCGTACGTGTCGTTCAGGACGAGGGTCTGGGCGGCCGGCGCGACCGCGGCGAAGGCGCGCTCGAGGAGCCTGATGTCGCTCGGATAATCGGCGCCGGCCACGCAGTGAACGGCGATCGCCGGCCGGTCGGAGGTGTTGCCACCGGCCGCGGCGACGAGCCGGCCGAGCCGCCGCGACCCTTCGGCCAACGACGTTGCCTGGTGCGAGATCGTCGGCCCCCGCACCGCCCCGAGCAGGGTCCCGTCGGCGGCGACGAGGGCGATGTCCGCCTTGGAGTTCCCGCCGTCGACCGCCAGAACCGCCGGCCTCGTCGTCACCTTGCCGTTCGCTCGAGCGGCGCCATCGAGCCCGACCCGGCCGGCGCCGCGAACCGCTCCAGGGCGTCGATCCGGACAAACGACGCCCCGAGCCCACGGAGGCCGTCGATGATCGCCGGCAGAGCGTCGAGGGTGCCCGGCGGCCAGGCGTGGAAGAGGACCACCGCGCCGTCGCCGATGGCGGCGGTCTCGCGCAGCGCGTCCTCGGCCAGGAGCGGTCCGACCCGCGACGGCTCCCAGTCCTCGAGGATGACGTCGGCCTCGACGTTGCGATAGCCGAGCCGGGCGAGGACCCCGAGAACCCGCGGGTCGTCGGAGCCGGCGGAGAACGGGCAACGGAACCACGGCCGGGGATCGACGCCCGTCGTCTCACGGATCGCGCGCTCCGCGTCCTCGATGTCCGTGCTCAGGCCGTCGTCGGTCAGGAGCGGCAGGCGGGCGTGGTAGAAGCTGTGGTTGCCGATCAGGTGACCGTCGGCGACGACCTGGCGGGCCAGCTCCGGGGCGGACTCGACCCAGCGTCCCTGGAGGAACCACGTCGTCGGGACGCGGCGTTCGGCGAGCAGCTCGATGATCCCCGCCGTGACCCCCGGCCGATGCGGCCGATCGGGATGTTCCGCATCGAATGTCAGGGCGACCCGGAAGGGTCCGCCGGCGGGCGTCTCGGTCATCGATCGAGTGTGGCCGCTATTTCTCGACGCCGCTGATCACGATGCCGCGGGTGAAGAAGCGCTGGAACAGCAGGAAGATCACGACCGGGATGATCATCGTCATCAACGTGCCGGCCTGGATGTAGGCCTGGTTCCGGTAGTGCAGCGTGTTGAAATGGGCCAGCCCGACCGCGAGGGGCTGGAGATCGGGTTTCGTCGACAGGTAGATCAGCGGGGCGAGGAAGTCGTTCCAGGCGTAGACGATGTGGAAGATCCCGACGGCGATGATCGCCGGCCAGGCCTGCGGAACGATGACCGAGACGAGCGTCCGCAGCGGGCTGGCACCGTCGATCGCGGCGGCCTCGTCCATCTCGCGCGGGATCGTCAGCAGGTACTGGCGCAGGAGGAACACGTCGTAGGCGTTCGCGAAGAACGTCGGAATGAGGAGCGGCAGCCACGTCCCGACCCACCCGAGCTTGAGGAAGATCGTGTACGTCGGGATGAGCGTCACGACATAGGGCAGGAAGATCGTGGCGATCAGGATCGTGAACATCAGGCTCCGCCCCGGAAAGCGGAAGCGCGCGAAGCCGTAGGCCACGAGCGTGCACGAGACCAGCGTGCCGATCATGCCGATCAGGGCCAGCGCGGCCGTGTTGAACAGCAGCCGCGGATAGTTGATCTGGTCCCAGACGTCCGCGTAGTTCGACCACTGCGGCGCGAACGACCACGACCGGACCAACGTCCGATATGAGCCCTGCCAGGTGATGGGCCCGGCGGCGGCGTTGTTCGGATCGACGAACTGGCTGGACTCCCGGCCTTTCTTCACCAGCGCCAGCGCCTGCACCGTGCCGTTGATCGGCACGTCGTAGACGTCGTACGTCTTTCCCTGGTAATCGAATGTGGCGAGGGACGCCGGGTACAGCGGCGAATCGGCCTGGCCGACCTGCTCCGGCGTCCGGAGCGAGACGGCGACCGCGCGAAGGATCGGCGACAGGAACAGGGCGAGTACGGCGACCACGATGAACGTCAGCGCGAACGAACGGCTGGCGTTCTTCGGCTTGAACCGGCGCCGCCGGCGCGGGAACGGGAGCGGGACCGGGTCGCGCACGGCGAGATCCATGGCGCCTACCGCTCCCCGGCATAGAAGACCCAGCGCCGGGCGCTCCGGAACACGAGGAGTGTGATCGCGAGCGTCATGGCGAACAGGAGCCACGCCATCGCCGAGCCATAGGCGAAGTTCTGGTAACCGAACGCCGTCTTGTAGAGGAGGAGGTTGAAGAAGAGGGTCGTTCCCCCGGGCTCTCCGGACCCGTTGTACAGGACGAGCGGCACGAGGAAGTACTGGAGGACGTCGACGATGCCGAGGATCAGCGAGTAGAAGATCACCGGTGACATCAGCGGCAGCGTCACGTTGCGGAGCGACGACCAGTAGCCCCCGCCGTCGATGTGGACCGCGTCGTACAGCTCGGTCGGGACCGCCCGGAGACCGGCGAGATTGACGATGACGCCGGCCCCGATCCCCCACAGGCCGATGAAGATCAGGCTCGGGTAGACGAGCGACGGATCCTGGAGCCAGTTGGGCGGGTCCTGCACGCCGATGAGACGCAGGACGCCGTCGACCCAGCCCGTCTCGATGTTGAGCATCCCCTGCCAGGCGAGGACGCCGGACACGAACGGGATGACGTAGGGCAGGAAGAACAGCGTCCGGAACAGGCCGCTCGCCCGCAGGGACGGGCTACTGAGGACGAGCGCGACGACGAACGGAATCACGATCGCGATCGGCAGGTTGAAGGCCGCGAACCGAAGGGTGTTGCCGATCGACTCCCAGACCTGGGTGTCGTGGAGCATGGCGTCGTAGTTCCGGATCCCGACGAACTGGAGCGGCTCCTCCTGGGCGAGCGTGAGGTTCGTCAGGCTGAATGCGAGCGACGCCATCATCGGGAGGAACGTGAAGGCGAAGAAGCCGACGATCCACGGCGACAGGAAGATCAGGCCCCAGCGCGCCTCGCGCCGGGCCAGCGGCGTGCGGCCGAGCGACGGACGACGGAGAAACCGCCGCCCCGTCGCTGGGCGCTTCACGCGTTGCAAAGGAATCGCAGCCAATCAGGTCCTCGGGGCGTCTCTCCTCCGCCCGCCGGGACGACGGGCGGAGGTCGATCGGGTCCGCTGGTCGCTCAGTGCGCCTTGTTCCAGATTCCCTGGAGCTCGGCCTTCAGCTTGCTGATCTCCTGGTCCATGTCGAGCCCCGGCATCGTCGTCCATCGCGTCAGGTATTTGCCGCCCGAGCCGACGAGGCTGAGGCTCTCGTTGTAGGCCGGCATCCAGGACTCGAAGTTCGGATTGTCCGGATGGTCGGCTCCGTCCACGGCCACCTGCCAGTCGACCTGGTTCTTGAACTGCTTCTGGAGCGCGGCGATCCCCGACGCCTGGTCGGCGGTTCGCGCCGGGAAGCCGCCATACGTCGTCAACAGCGCCTCCGACGCGTCGCCGAGGAGGTAGGTCAGGAACTCGAACGCCTCGTCCGGATGCTTCGTCGACTTCAGGATCCGGAAGGTATCCGCGTTCAGGACGGACGTCTGCGTGCCGTTGTAGGCCGGGATCGCCGCCATGTCCCAGTCGTCAACCGCGGGCAGGCCGTAGGTCGACCAGAGGAAGTTCTCACTCATCGCGAGCTTCTTGTTGAAGAACGGGTAGTCGTTCGGGTTGATGTCCTTGCTCTCGAACTGCGGCCCGGTCATGTCGATGTGATCGGTCCAGATCGACTGGTACATGTATTTCCAGCCGGCAACCCAGGCGTCCGGGATCTGGACCGACTTGCCGTCCGGGCCGGACGACAGCGATCCCGCCCCGAAGTACGCTCCGGTGCCGCGGAGATCGTCGCGCTGGAGCTCGAAGCCCCACTGGCTGATCTTCTTCGGGTTGAAGTCGGCCTGGGTCGCGTCCTTGTTGTTCGTGTCGACGGTCAGCTTCTTGGCGATCTCGCGAGCGACGTCGTACGTCCAGTCGACCTCCGTGCCGTCCGCCTTCTTGTACTTCTCGCCGTACTTGTGGGGCGGCTCGTTCAGGCCAGCCTCCTCGAACGCACTCTTCCGGTAGAAGAGCGCGGACGGGTAGATGGCGAACGGGATCCCGACCTGGCCTTCGTCCAGCTTGTAGATGTCGACGACGCTCTGGGGGAAGCCCGAGAGGTCGTAGTTGTTCTTCGTGATGAGCGGCGCCAGGTCCAGCCACTGGCCCTTGAACGCGTTGGCGCCGCCGATACCGACCGGACCGACGACATCCGGCCCGTTCCCCGCCTGGAGCTCGGTCGCCAGCTGCTCGTTGGATACGTTGCCCTCGTAGGTCACGACCTCGAAAGTGACGTGAATGTTCGGGTGACTGGCGTTGAAGTCCTTGACGACCTGGTCCTCGACCTTCTTCTGCGCCGGCGCCTCGCCGCCGCCGAGGCAGCAGTACCAGCGGATCTCGACCGGGCCGCCGGGCGGAACGGTCGCCGGTCCCTTCGATGGAGCGACGGACGCCGCCACCGAGGGCGCGGCGCTGGCGCTCGGACTCGGGGACGTGGCCGACGACCCCGAGCAGGCGGTCGCCAGCAGGGCAAACGCCGTGAGCAGGACGCCGGGTCGGAACGGATGCGCGGGCATGTGCTCCTCCTCCTGTGCGATGTGGCCGTCAGCCAGTGGATCCGGTCGTGATTCGTGCCGCGGACCCGGTTTCCGCCGTGGCCGGATCGGCCTCCCAGCTCTGCCGGACCACGACCCGCTCGACGTAGTAGCGCGTCCGATCGCCGCGGACGTAGCTCCGGGCGAACTCCACCGGCGCGCCGTCGGCGCCGAACGCGGTTCCCTCGATGAGGAGGGCCGGCGTGCGCGGCCGTTGGCCGAGCAGGCGGGCCTCGCGAGCGCGAAGCAGCACCGGCTCGAGCGCCTCGCGAGCCCGGACGATCCTGGTTCCGTAGCGGACCGTCAGCAGGTCGTACAGCGAGCCGTGCTCGAGGTCCGAGGCGAGGAGGCCCGGGAATCGTTCGGCCGGGAGGTGGACCTGCTCGAGGAGGAGCGGCTCACCGCCGGCGACCCGCAGGCGCTCGACGTACAGCGTTGGTGAGCCCGGCTCGATCCCGAGCGCGGCCCCGACGACCTCACCCGCCGACTCCGGGCGGGCCCCGATCAGCCGCGTCTCCGGGTCGAGGCCGCGATCCTGCATCTCCTCGGTGAAGCTGAGGGTCCCGGCGAAGTCGCGCTCGATCCGCGGTGGGAGCACGGTCGTGCCGCGCCCACGCGTCCGCTGGATCCGGCCCTCACGGGTGAGCTCGGACAGGGCGCGCCGGACCGTGATCAGGCTGCAGCCGTAGCGCTCGGCGAGCTGGCGCTCCGGCGGGAGGAGGTCGCCGGGACGCCATTCGCCGTCGTCGAGCGCCGCCCGCAGGTCAAGATAGACCTGGTGGTGCAGCGGGACGGGACCGAGCTCGAGTCGGAAACGGGCCATCGAGTGGGGGGACCTCGCGGGACGATCCAGGAACGGGCTGTTCGGTTGCTCGTCGGGCCGCACCCCGGCCGCACGGCGCGGACGCGGGAGAGGGTTGCGCGACGGATGAATGCTGATAACGTTATAAGCAATCTGTCAAGCCGCGGCAAATCCCGGCGGTCGGCTGGCAGCCAGACGGGCGAGGAGTGATGGGTCTCAAGCTGGCGGTCATCGGTGGCGGCAGCACCTACACGCCCGAGCTCGTCGATGGCTTCAGCAAGCGCGCCGATCGCCTCCCGGTCGACGAGATCGCCCTTCTCGATATCGATCCGGAGCGGCTCGCCATCGTCGGCGGCCTCGCCGAGCGGATGCTCGCCCGCCAGGGCTGGGGCGGACGGGTCGTCCAGACGACCGATCGCGACGCCGCGGTCGACGGCGCGGATTTCGTCCTCGTCCAGCTCCGCGTCGGTGGCCAGCAGGCGCGGCTCGGCGACGAGACCCTGCCGCCGCGGTTCGGCCTCATCGGCCAGGAGACCGTCGGCGTCGGCGGGTTCGCCAAGGCCCTCCGCACGGTGCCGGTGGTCCTCGAGCTCGCGGAAGCCGTGGAACGCCGGTCGGCGGTCGGGGCCTGGATCGTCGATTTCACCAATCCCGTCGGGATCGTGAGCCAGGCCCTCGCCGACGCCGGACGCCGGAGCCTCGGGTTGTGCAACGTGGCGATCGGCTTCCAGCGCCGGTTCGCGGCTCGCTTCGGCGTCGAACCCGAGCGCGTGGAGCTCGAGCAGGTCGGCCTCAACCACCTGACCTGGATCCGGGCGGTCCGCGTCGACGGGATCGATCGCCTGCCGGAGCTCCTCGACGATGACGCGGCCGCGCTCGCCGCTGAGGTCGGCGTTCCGGAGGAGCGCCTGACGAGCCAGCGGGTCATTCCGTCCTACTACCTCCGCTACTACGATGACGAGGCCGTGGTCGTCGCCGAGGCGAAGGCCCATCCGACCCGAGCGGAGGAGGTCATGACGATCGAACGTG
>Ga0070706_100005887_pt1 | contig 11620 bp, 10 predicted proteins | sample KBSK5501metaG_FD_65476 | JGI IMG/M metagenome (GOLD analysis project Ga0070706, IMG submission 65476) | Corn, switchgrass and miscanthus rhizosphere microbial communities from Kellogg Biological Station, Michigan, USA - KBS K5-50-1 metaG | ecosystem: Host-associated > Plants > Roots >...
CGACTTCGACCTGGCCGGGCCGGGCAGCGCCGCCTGGGACCTCGCGTCCGCAGCGCGTCACTGGTGCCCGCTCTACGACGACCACGACGTCGCTGACCCGCGGCAGGGCCAGGCGCTGCGGCGGTTCCGCCTGCTGCTCGAGGCCTACGGGCTGGCCCGCGACCTGCGCCGCGAGGTCGCCGAGGCGATCGTGGACAACCACGACTGGAGCTGCGCGATCATCACCGATGCGGTGCGCGACGGGCACCCGGGCTTCACCGACTGCTGGAACAGCATCGGCGGGGTGATGGTCCGCGCCCGCGACTGGTGCGAGCGGCACCGCGCCGCGCTGCTGGCGGCCGCCGGGTAACGGGCCGCCGGCGACCCCGCCGTGCGACGATGACCGGCATGATCGCTGCGTTTTCCATCACGCCGCTCGGCGGCGGCGAGTCGGTCGGCGGGCAGGTCGCCGAGGCGGTGCGGCTGGTGCGGCAGAGCGGCCTGCCGAGCGAGACCAACGCCATGTTCACCAACGTCGAAGGCGAATGGGACGAGGTGATGGGCCTCATCAAGGCGTGCGTCATGAAGGTGGGCGAGAGCGCACCCCGGGTGAGCGTCGTCATCAAGATCGACCACCGTCCCGGCGTGACCGGCGCGCTCCGGCGCAAGGTCGAATCGGTCGAGCGCCACCTGGCCGAGCCGTAGCAACTCTCCCGGCCTCCGGGGTGGGCAGACGCGGTTGCGGGCTGGCAGTCGGCGATCCCGTCGACGCCACGTCGGCGGACCCTTGGCTATGGCACGTCGGTGGCTGCGACACGCAGGCGCGTCGGCGAGCCGGGCGGCGGGCTCGGTGAGCGGACCGGGGAGCCGGGCCAGCAGCACGCGCCGTTGCTCCTGCGACCCGCCGGCGCCAGATCCGCTGATGATGGTTGGAAGTTCGTGCAGGTCAGGTGTCACACAATCCTCCATCGACTTGCCCGCCTAGCTCCGCCGCGCTGGGCGAACGTGGCTTGCGGCGCTGACGGGCAATGCCCGCCGGCAGGGCCGCCTGCCAGCCGGGAGCTATTTGACGCTGGCTCGGCACGCACAGTAGAGTCCAAATCATCGATTATCGAGTTATGACGGCTGGCGGGCTGGCAGTCAGAGGGGGGATCGATTTGGCAGCCGATTCGCTGCTCGTCCGCAGCGTGCTGGCCGATCAGGTGCGGGACCGGCTGCTCGAGGGCATCCTCGACGGCTCCTACCCGCCGGATTCGCGGATCGTGGAGACCTCGGTGGCCAAGAAGCTCGGGACGAGCCAGGCGCCGGTGCGTGAGGCGCTGCGCGCGCTGGCGACGCTGGGCGTCGTCGAGATCACGCCTTTCCGTGGCGCCAGGGTGCGCCAGCTTCAGCCCGACGAGCTGCTCGAGGCCTACGTGGTCCGCTCTGCCATCGAGACGCTGGCGGCCAGGCTCGCTGTGCCGCGGATGACCGACGCGGACATCGAGGAGCTGGTTGACCTGGGCGAAAAGATGCAGGAGGCAGCCAAGGCCCGGGACGGGCGCACGGTTGCCCAGCACGACGTCAGCTTCCACGGGCGGATCGTGGAGCTGTCAGGAAACCGGACCCTGCTACGGGTGTGGCGCTCACTCGAGCCGTTCTCGCGGACATACCTGACGCTGCTCATGCCGGGCTCCGACCCGGAGTGGAGTGCGGGGCTCCATCCTCCCATCGTGGACTCGCTGCGCCAGCGGGACATTGCGGGGGTCATCAGCGCGCTGGAGCGGCATTTCACCGAGGTGAGCGATGTCCTCGCCAGCCGGCTGGAGACGGGACTGCGGGGGGACCGGGCGGGCGAGGCCGACAAGGACGGCAGGCAGCCAGGCCCTTCGGGCGCGACCCCTGCGTCACCTAGTGGTTTCCGCGCCGGTCAATAGAGGAAACCGAGGTGCCACACCCGTTCCGGTACGCACGGCCGCGTCAGCTATCCGAAGCGTTCGACATACTCGGCGAATACGGGCGCGACGCCAGCCTGCTGGCCGGCGGCACCGACCTGGTCGTCGGCTTGCGGAACGGGCGCGTCGCGCCACGGGTGATAGTCGACCTGAAGCGGATCGGCGGCCTGGAGCCTGTCATCACCGAACGGGAGGGGCGCATCAGCATCTCGGCGCTAGCGCCGCTGACGGGCATCATTGCCGATCGCCTTATCCAAGGCCGCTTCCCGGCGCTGGTGGAAGCGGCGAGCACCGTCGGATCGGTGCAGATCCGCAACCGGGCCACGCTGACCGGAAACATCTGCAACGCATCACCGGCTGCCGACACTGCGCCCGCGCTGCTCGCCTACGGGGCCGGTGTCGTGCTGATCAGCCGCCACGGCACCCGCCTCGTGCCGCTTGAGAAGTTCATGCTCGGACCCAGGCGCACGAGCCTGGGTACCGGCGAGATAGCCGCGGCCGTAGAGATACCCCAGCCCCGTGGCCGCACCGGCAGTCGCTTCGCCCGGCTGACCCGCCGCCGCGGGGTGGACCTGGCGACCATCAGCCTCTGCTGCGTGGCAGGTCCCCGCGTGACCCGTTTCGCCTATGGCGCGGTAGGCCCCAAGCCCTTCGTGCTCAGCGACGACAGTGGGGTCCTGGCCGACCCGGAGTCGAGTCCCGGAGCGCGGCTGGAGTTGCTGCGCGACTTCGTCTCCCAGGCCACCCCGATCTCCGACCTGCGCGGTGGCCGGGCCTACCGGCAGGCGATGCTCCTTGCGCTCAGCCAGCGGGTCTTGCGCGCGGCGATCGCCCACCGGGACCGGACATGACCGAGGCGACCGGAGGCACGGTCACGTTCACCGTCAACGACGTGGCGCGGACGATCAAGGTCTCCCCCCCGACAACGCTGCTCGACGCTCTGCGCTGGCAGGTGGGCCTCACCGGCACGAAGAAATGCTGCGCGGAGGGAGAGTGCGGTGCGTGCACGGTTCTCCTCGACGGCCGCGCGGTGAACTCCTGCCTGGTCCTCGCCGTCGAAGCCGAGGAGGCGGCGGTCGTCACCATCGAGGGGCTGGCGACCTCGGGACGCCTCAGCAAGCTGCAGGATGCCTTCCTCGCCGAAGGCGCCATCCAGTGCGGCTTTTGCATCCCGGGAATGGTGATGGCCGCGCGCGCCCTGCTCACGGACAACCCCAGCCCCAGCGAGGCCGACGTGCGCGAGGGGCTGTCCGGCAATCTGTGCCGCTGCGCCGGGTACCAGGGCATCGTGCGAGCGGTACTGCGGGCTGCTGCGGACGGGGCGACAGTTGAACGGTGACCAGATCGGCAGGTCGGTCCGCAGGACCGGGGGTTACGAACGGGTAACCGGACAGCAGGAGTTTGTCGGTGACATCCGGCTGGATGGCATGCTGCACGTGAAGCTCGTCACCGTCGACTGTGCGCACGCCCGGATCGACTCCGTGAACACCGGGCACGCCCGGGCGCTGCCTGGCGTGCGCGACGTGGTCTGCGCCGCGGACCTGCCGAGCCCCATGCCGAGGTTCGGTCCCGTTCATCAGGACCGGCCGGTTCTCGCGGTCGCGGAGACCAGGTTTCACGGCGAGCCGGTCGCTGCCGTCGTCGCGGACACCGAGCAGGCCGCCGAGGACGCCGCCGCCGCGGTCGAGGTGCGCTACGAAGAGCTGCCTGCGGTGGCGACGATCGCCGCGGCGCTCGATCCGGGCATGCCGCTCGTACAGGACCCGGACCTGCGCACCGGCCCGCACGCCGCGACCAACCTGCTGAGCGAGTGGCGGTTCGGCTGGGGCGACGTGCAGACGCAAGCGGCCGACCACGTGCTGGACAGCACGTACACCTTCCCCATGGTCACCCACTTCGCCATCGAGCCGCACTGCTTCCTGGCCGCCCCCGATCACGACGGTATCGCTGTCTGGAGCGCGGTCCAGCATCCCTTCGCGCTCCAGCAGGTCATCGCGCGCCTGCTCGGCCTGCCCCTGGCGAAGATCCGGGTGCGCGCGCCTGACCCCGGCGGGGCGTTCGGCGGCAAGCAGCACGCCAAGTACGAACCGCTGCTCGCGCTCCTCGCGGTGCGGCTCCAGCGCCCGGTCCGCCTGGAGCTCACGCTGAGCGAAACGTTCCAGGCGGTGCGCCGCACGGCGTTCGAGATCCGGCTGCGCTCCGGCTTCGCCTCGGACGGAACGCTCTGCTTCCAGGACGCAGAGTGCACCGCCCTGGTCGGCGCCTACGCGGATATCGCGCCGCGGGTCGTGTCCAAGGCCTGCTACTACATGTGCGGCCCGTACCGCGTGCCCGCCGCCCGGATCCACGCGCGGGCCCTGCTCTCTCACACGCCCCCGGCCACCGCGTTCCGTGGCTTCGGCACGCCGCAGGTCGCGTGGGCGCTCGAATCGCAGATGGACGAGGCGGCGAGGCGCCTCGGCATGGACCGCGTGGAGATCAGGCTGAGAAACCTGGCGCGCGCGGGTGATCATTTCATCCCGGGAGACAAGCCGGCGGACGGTAACTGGCCCGAGGCGCTGCGGCGGGCCGCCGCGGAGATCGGCTGGGGAACGCCCACGGCACCTGGCAGGGGCCGGGGGATAGCCGTGGGCGTCAAGGCGTCGGCGACCACCGGAGCCTCCTACGCCATCGTCCGGCTCCACGTCGACGGCAGCGCCACGGTCATGGCGGCGACCTCCGACATGGGACAAGGCGCCCGCACGGTGCTGGCTCAGGTGGCCGCGCAGGAACTGGGCATCGGGGTCGATCAGGTCAGGGTCGTCATGGGGGACACCGCGATCGTCCCCTTTGACCTGCAGACGTCGGCCAGCCGGTCGGTCGTGTTCATGGGCACGGCCGTGCTAGAGGCGTGCCGGGACATCCATGCCAAGCTGCGGGTGATGGCCTGCGAAGCCTTCGGCCTGCCCCCGGAAAGCGTGCAGATCACCCACGGAATGATCCGCGTTCCCGGCCGGAAGCTTGCCTTCGCCGAATTGCTGTCGGAGGCGTTCGCCGGCGTGCGCGGCGAGGTGATCGGAGTCGGCTCGCGGCGCGGCGAGCGGGTCGGCACCCACCCCCTGGGCGGACCGCCGGCGTTCTACGAGTTCAGTTGCACCGCGTGCGAGATAGAGGTCGATCCCGAGACGGGCGAGTTGCTGATCCTGAAGCACGTTTCTGTCGCGGACGTCGGCAAGGCTCTCAATCCGGCCCAGGCGCACTCCCAAGATGAGGGCGCAGCGGTCATGGGCCTCGGGCACAGCCTGATGGAGCACCTGATCCTCGATGAGCGCGGGCGCATACTCAACCTCGGAGCGCTGGACTACCGCGTGCCGACCACGAAGGACATGCCGCTGGAGCTGCACTCGCTGCTCGTCGAGAACGGCGACGGGCCAGGCCCCTACGGTTCCAAGGGGGCCGGCGAGGGCGGCCTGTTCGGCGTGGCCCCCGCGCTCGCGGCCGCCGTCGCCGACGCCACCGGCGCCGTCATCCGGGACCTGCCGCTCTCCCCTGAACGCATCTGGGAAGAACTCACGCGGCAACCATCTGTAAGCCAGCCGCCTGCAAACACGTGACGCTCGCACCTGCGTCACGTCCCGGGACGGCACCTTTCGGCCCGCAACCAAGCCGGCCTGCAGCGCCGGCTGGATCCTCCCTCGCCGCCTCGGATCCCGCTGGCCTGCAGCGCCGGCCGGATCCTCTCCCGCCGCCCCGGGTCCCCGCTGGCCAGCGCCGGCCGGATCCTCACCCGCCGCCCCGGACCCCCCCGCTGGCCGACGTCGGCCGGATCCCCTCCTGCCCGGCATCGCCAGCGCGGCGCGGACTACCCGCCGGGCTCCGCAGCAGGCCTTGACGTGCTCCGACGCCAAACACTAGCATCTAATCGCGAATCGATTATCGGTGTTACTGCTGATGGTGCGGTTCCCAGGCTGTGAGCCTCGCTGGCCCGATGACGTGTCCGAGCGCAAGAGGTGAGAGATGCGAATCCGAAGCGGGAACCGTTACCTGAAGGCAGCCGCCGCGGTGGGAACCATGGCGGTCGCGCTCGCCGCGTGCAGCAGTAGCGGAAACTCTGCGACCGGGGGCGGGGGCCACTCCGGCCCCCTCACCATAGGCAGTTTCTCGACGTATACCGGCCCGAACGCCTCGCTCGGTCCCGAGCAGATCGCCGGCTGCTTCACGGCCGCATCGCTGATCAACAAGGCCGGGGGCATTCTCGGCCACCAGGCGACCTGCCAGGCCATCGACGACCGGGGAGACCCCGCGGACGGAGTGGCCGCGGCGACGAAGGCCCTGGCGACGACCTCGAACTTCGCCGGCACCCTGGGCCCCGGAGGGCAGGCCACGGCTGTCGCCCCCGTGTTCGAAAAGGCCAAGATCACCATGTTCGCCGACACCGGTGACTCCGCTTTCAACCACACGACGTTCACGTACTTCTGGCGCATCACCCCGCCGGACAGTTCAGCCGGCTACGCGATGGCGCTGTGGGCCCGCCATCTCGGTTACACCACAGGCGTGGCGGTCTTCAACCAGACCACCACCGCGCAGACGAGCGTCCCGACCCTGCTGCGAGGGTTCAAGAAGCTCGGCGGGAACATGCTGCTGACCAAGCTCCTGGTCCCCGATGCCGCCTCGTACCAGTCCGTGGCTGCCGGCGTCGCGGCGGCGCACCCGCAGGTGATCTTCACCGAGACTGACCCGCAGACGGCCGCCACCTTCTTCAAGGAGCTGACCCAGCTCAACGGCGGGAAGGTGATCCCGATCGTGGGGACGCAGCCGACCTACACGCCGCAGTGGCAGTCCGCTGTGGGCAAAGCCATCGGGACTGCCGCTCTCGCCGCGAACTACGCGGCCCTTCAGCCCTACAGCCCGCCCCAGGGCCAGGCGTACCTGGTGTTCAAGGCCGGCCTGCTGAGCGACGGGAAGCAGATACCGCATCCTTCCCAGTGGGCCGTGGATCCGTACACGATGACCGACTATGACGGGGCGACCATCATGGCGCTCGCGATGCTGAAGGCCCACTCCATTCAGCCTGCGGTCTACAACTCGGCCATCATGGACATCACTCAGCCAGGGCCGGGCAAGACATTGGTCTACTCCTTCGCCCAGGGCAAGGCCGCGCTGGCGAAGGGCAAGTCCATTCGCTACATCGGCGCGGGCGGGACCATCAACTTCAACCAATGGCACAACAACACCCTGCCGTTCAGCGCCGTCGGCTACACCGCCACGGGCGGCTCCCGGCTCGCGGGGATAGTCAGCGCGGCACAGGTAGCGCAGCTGGCTCGCTGATGACTATGCGTCGCCATGCTCTCGGGTCCGGAGACGATTGAATGAACCCGTTCATCCAGTACGTCGGATTCGGCATAGTAACGGCCGCGATTCTGGCGATAGCAGCCGTCGGCTTCACGCTCCAGTACGCAGTGACCAACGTGCTCAACCTGGCCTACGGGGCCATCATGACCATCGGCGCGCTGGCCGCGTACACAGTCAACCAGGCCGGCGCGAGCATCTGGCTCGCTCTCGTCGCGGGAGGCGCCAGCAGCGCCGTGGTCTCGGTCGCGCTGAGCCGGGGAGTATTCGAGCCGTTCAAGCGGCGCGGGCTGCACATGTTCGGGATGGTCATTGTCACCATCGCCCTGGGCTTGTTCATCAGCAATGCGCTGCTGATCGTGGCAGGGTCGAACCCGTTCAGTTACAACGCTCAGGCAGGCGGGACCTACCACTTCCTGGGCATGATCTTCACGGGTCAGCAGCTGGCGGTGATCGGTATCGCGCTGGTCGCGATGGTCGCCGTGCGCGTGATCCTGCAATGGACGAAGCTCGGCCGGGCGATGCGGGCAACGGCGGCCGACGAGAACCTCGCCCGGGCGTGCGGCATCAACACCCAGCTCGTCAAGGACGCCGCCTGGCTGCTGTCGGGAGCGCTCTGCGGTATCGCCGGCGTGGTGCTCGGCCTCTCGGTCTCGGGGTGGACCGTGTCGACCAGCGACGGCCTGCTGATCACCGTGGTAGCCGCCGCCATCGTCGGCGGGATCGGGCAGCCTTACGGCGCGATCCTCGGTGCCCTGCTGCTGGGGATAGCCACCTCTCTCGTCGGCGGCTTCTTCAACCCGTCGTACACCGACATAACCGCTTTCACGATCCTTGTACTGTTCCTCGTGTTCCGGCCGACCGGGCTTCTCTCCGGCGTAGTGAGAAGGCGTGACGTCGTTGTCTGACCGGTACGTGCCTCGGCCGGGAAAGGACATCAGCCGTGGGTAGTGGCTGGGGGTTCTACATCACTCTGCTGCTCGTCTACCTCGGTGTCGACATCATCGCCTGCCTCGGGCTGAACATCCAGCTGGGACTGGCCGGAGTCATGGATTTCGCCTTCATTATCTTCCAGGCCATCGGCGCGTACGTATATGCGATATTCACCCTCGGGCCGCCTAATGCGGGCCTTGGTCAGGGCGCGGGCGGCCAAAGTTACCTGTGGGGGACTTCGCTGCCATTTCCGCTGCCCTATATAATGGCTATGGTCGCTGGCGCGGCACTCGCCTTCTTCTGTGCCGTCGTGGTGCTGCCGCGGCTGCGCGGAGATTACGAGGCAATGGCATTTCTCGTGATTTCCCTGATTGCCACTGGAATCGTCACGAATCAGGTCGGGCTTTTCAATGGCGCCAATGGCCTCTATGGCATACCGCAGCCATTCAGTGGTGCACTCAACCTCCCGACGCTCCAGTACGACTGGTTTTACGTGGGGCTGACCGCGGTCATCTGCCTGCTGGTGTGGCTGGTTACCAGGAGAATCACGACATCGCCCATGGGCCGGCTGCTCAGAGCGGTGCGCGAGAACGAGCAGGCCGCCCGGGCCCTCGGCAAGGACGCTAACCGGGCCCGGGTATTCGCCTTCCTGGTAGGCGGCGCCCTGGGCGGCCTGAGCGGGGGGGTGCTGGTTGCCTTCATCACGGCCTGGGCCCCGGCAAGCTGGGGATACGCCGAGACATTCGTCTTCATCACCGCCATCGTCGTCGGCGGGTTCGGGAATGACCTGGGGGTCCTCGTCGGCGTGCTCCTGGTCCCGGTCCTGTTCGGGGAGCTCGTGCGGTTCCTCCCGTCGTTCGGCCAGGCGAGCTGGGTCGAGGCGGCTCAGCTCATGGCCTACGGCCTGCTCACGCTCCTCTTCCTCTGGTTCCGGCCGCGGGGCCTCATCGCGGAGCGCCGGCGGCGGTACCCGGCACCTGCTGACTCCCTCGCGCCCGCGGTCGCATCGTCCGCCGCAGCCAGGATCCGGGCGCGCCTGGGACCAGCGGGACGGTCCAGATGACCGTCGGCCCCCTTCTCGTCGTGAGCCATATATCCCGGCAGTTCGGCGGGGTCCAGGCGGTGGCCGACGCCTCACTGACCATAAGCCGGGGGGAGAGCCTCGGGCTGATCGGTCCCAACGGTGCGGGGAAATCGACGCTTCTCGGCCTGATGGCAGGAGCGCTGGCACCGGATACGGGCTCGATTCGCTTCGACGGGGAGGAAATCGCCGGGAAGCCGTCCCATCAGGTCGGCAGCCGGGGCGTGATCCGCACGTTCCAGATCTCCTCGGAGTTCCCTAGGCTGACCGTCCTGCAGAACCTGCTGGTAGCCGTGCCCGGCCAGCGGGGCGAGCAGCTGATCGGGCTCGTCCGGGGGAAGCGGGCCTGGCAGGCCGAAGAGGAGCGCGCGATTGCCTGCGCCCGGGAACTACTGGCCCGCTTCCGGCTGGCTGGAATGGAGAATGAGTACGCCGGCAACCTCAGCGGGGGTCAGCGCCGCCTGCTCGAGATAGCCCGGGCGCTGATGGCGCGTCCCAAGCTCCTTCTCCTCGACGAGCCGACCGCCGGCGTCCATCCCAAGATTGTCGGCGAGCTTCGTGAACAGCTACGGACACTGCGTGACGAGGGCTTGCCGATGCTGATGGTCGAGCATGAGCTGGGCACCGTCGAGGAGGTGTGCCAGCGGGTCGTGGTGATGGCGCGCGGGCACGTGATAGCCGAGGGCGGACTGGCCGAGGTGCGGGCGCTTCCCGAGGTCAAAGAGGCCTACGTTGCCTGACGACCTGAGCCGGGCCGCCCGGCCGCACCTGGAAGTTGTCTCGGCGGAGGCTGGGTACGGCGGGGTCCCGGTCATCAGTGACATATCTCTTGAGGTCGGGCGCGGAGAGATCGTTACGGTCGTGGGCCCCAACGGCGCGGGAAAGAGCACCCTGCTCAAGGCCATCGTCGGCGTGCTGCGTCTCTCGGCGGGCGAGGTCAGGCTCGCAGGCGAGCGGATCGATCATCTGGCCACCCAGCAACGGGCACGTATCGGGATGGGGTACGTCCCGCAGTCAGATGACGTGTTCTCGCCGCTATCGGTCCGGGAGAACCTCTTGCTCGGCGGATACCAGCGCAGCAGGCGCGAACTTCCCGGGCGGGTCGAGCACGTCTACCAGCTCTTTCCCGCGCTGCGCGAACTGGAGAACAGGGTGGCCGGTCGGCTTAGCGGGGGCGAGCGGAAGATGCTGGCGCTAGGCCGGGCGCTGATGCCGGAGCCTAGCGTGCTGATACTGGACGAACCCACGGCGAACCTGTCGCCGGAACTCTCCGACCGGGTCCTGGAAGACCACGTCAAAGGGCTGGCCAGACACGATGTGGCGGTCCTCCTGGTGGAGCAGAGGGCCCGGCGGGCCATGGCCATATCTGACCGGACGTATGTACTCGTGGCGGGCAGCGTTCAGCTGGCCGGCTCCCCCGCCGAATTGTTCGGCCGCTCAGACTTCGGTGACCTGATGCTCGGGCAGGTGATGTCATGATTACTTTGGCAACCAGCAGCAAGGCAGCCCTTCCGCTGCTGTCGATGGCCTCCTCGACGCCAACCTGCTTGTGGAATGACTCAGCGACCCCATCGGAACTGAGGGAAGCGATCGGCTGGGGCGCCGTGGGGGCCACGTGCAATCCGGTCATCGCGCTCGCTGCCCTGCGGGCGGACCTGCCACGCTGGCGGCAGCGCATCGCGGACCGCGCCGCCGCCCAGCCGACTGCGGGCGAATCAGCCATCGGCTGGCAGCTGGTCCGTGAGCTATCCGTCGAGGCTGCCCGCCTGCTCGAGCCCGCCTTCGCACGTCACAACGGCCGCAACGGCCGGGTCTCCATCCAGACCGATCCGCGGCTCTACCGTGACCGGAGAGCTCTTGTCGAGCAAGCCGTGGAGTTCTCCGGGCTCGCGCCCAACGTCATCGTCAAGATCCCGGCCATACCCGCGGGTATCGCGGCCATCGAGGAAGTCACCTACCGGGGGGTCAGCGTGAACGCCACGGTTTCGTTCACGCTGGCGCAGGCACTGGCGGTGGGCGATGCGGTGGAACGAGGGCTGCGGCGGCGGGAGGCTGAAGGGGTCGATGTCGCCACGATGGGCCCGGTCTGCACCCTCATGGTCGGCCGCCTCGACGACTGGCTCAAGCTCGTCGTCGGGCGCGAGTCACTGACCCTCGACCCCGGCTACCTCGAGTGGGCGGGCGTCGCCGTGTTCAAGAAGGCCTACGCCATCTACCGGCAGCGTGGATATCGCACCCGGCTGCTGTCCGCGGCGTTCCGTAACCATATGCACTGGAGCCAGCTGGTAGGAGGAGACGTGGTGATCTCGCCGCCATTCAGCTGGCAGGTGCGGCTGAACAAGAGTGGGATCGAACCGGTGTCGCG
>Ga0070706_100005889_pt1 | contig 11619 bp, 8 predicted proteins | sample KBSK5501metaG_FD_65476 | JGI IMG/M metagenome (GOLD analysis project Ga0070706, IMG submission 65476) | Corn, switchgrass and miscanthus rhizosphere microbial communities from Kellogg Biological Station, Michigan, USA - KBS K5-50-1 metaG | ecosystem: Host-associated > Plants > Roots >...
TTCCCAGGGGCCCGGGAGGAAACTCGACATAGTAGCGAGCAAGAGGGTGAAAGTATTGTGCCTCCCTTCGCATGAATCCGATCGAAGCCATCGCTTCGTCCAGATGTCGTTGAGTTCCCGGGCCTTGAAGGATGAAGTCGAGGTCGACCGACTGATACATGCCGGCGGTGTAGATGGAGGCGCATCCCCCTCCCGACAGGACAGCGCGCAGGCCTTTCTCTTCGAGGGCTGCCGCGACCGCGGTCGCCACAGCTCGGGGGCTGGAGCGGCGAGTTATGTTCACAGTGTCTTACCGGTCCGCCTCGGCCGCCTCCTCAGGCGCGCGATGCGATCTCGCAGATCGTCTTCCGGCTCCGTCAAGCGCCCGAGGTACCGGTTGAAGTCGTCGTAAGCGAAATAACGGGGGTTGAGGCGGAATACGCGCGTTCGCCCCACGCTTCGTCCCGCGACGAGTCCATCGAACTCGAGGCTACGAAGAGCTTTGAGCACCCCCGACGGAGGCGCATCCAGGATTCGAGCCAGCTCCCGCGGATAGCTTTCTTCCAGCAGCCGCAAGGCCAGAAGAACGCGGGTGCGTGTCCAACCACCGAAAGGAGAGGAGCGGCCTACTCTCATAGGTGAACATATAAGCACCTTAAGTGAACGATGTCAACCTGGGCCACCGAGGGAGGGCTGACCTGCTTCAGACCTCCCGGTAAAGCCAGGCGCCGGCGAGCGTGGCGAGGAGGGTCTCGGGGAGCGACCAGGCCGCGCTGATCCACATGATCTTGGAAGGCAGGAGCTCCATCGAGCCGGCCGCGAAGGAAAAAGTCGCGTGGACGAAGAGCCAGACGACGAATCCGATCCGCAGGGCCGTCGCCGGGCCGGGACCGTAGCGCGGACGCACTGCGGCATAAAGCCAGATGGCCGCGATTCCGATGACGAAGCTCCAGACGAGATGAGCGGCCATGACGGCTCCGCTCGGAGGCTTCATGTTCTTCATGGCGGCTTCCCACTGCGAGTGCATGAGGAATCCGAGGGCCCCTTCGAGCAGGTTGACCACGACCCCGGCGACGACGCCGCCCAGAACGACCCGACTCCAGTTGATCCTGCCCATCATCGAGCCTCCTCCTCCGCCGTGGGCTCATCCCGCGGAATTCGTCGGTTCCGCGCCGGATTCCGGGAAGGGCAGGTCGGTTTCCGCGCGATTCATTTCCGGGCGATCCGTGTCCCAGGCTCCGCCGCCGGCGTCGGTCAGACCGTGCACGGAGACGCCCAGGAGCCGCACGTGGCGCGATCCCGCTTCTGTCTTTTCCAGGAGAGCCACCGCTCGCGCGGCCAGCTCCTCCTGTGCGTCCGTTGGAGGGTCGCGGGTTTCGCTCCGCGTGATCGTCTGGAAGTTCGAATAACGGAGCTTGAGCGTGAGGGTGCGCGCCCGGAGCTTCTTGCGGACTAGGTACTCGGCCGTGTTGCGGGCGAGGGCCTCGACCCGGCTCCGGATCTCCGCGGCGTCGGTCAGGTCGTGGACGAAGGTCTCCTCGCAGCCGACGGACTTGCGTTCGCGGTTGGGGTCCACGGGGCGGTCGTCCTGGCCATAGGACATCCGGCGGAGCGCTTCTGCATAGCTGCCAACGGTCTCGGCCAGCAGCGAGGCGTCCGCCGAGCGCACATCCACCAACCTCTCGATCCCGCGCGCCCGCAGCCGCGCCGCGGTCTTCGGCCCCACGCCCCAGAGCGCGTCGACCGGGAGCTTCTGGAGGAAGGCCTCCATCCTTTCCGGCGCGATGACGGTCAGGCCGTCCGGCTTCTTCCAGCCCGAGGCGATCTTGGCCAGGAACTTGTTCGGAGCCACTCCAGCGGAGGCCGTGAGGCTCGTCTCCTCGCGAATTCGCTCTTTCAGGCGGCGCGCGACCTCCATGCCGAGAGGAAGCCCCCAGGCGTTCGAGGTCACGTCGAGGTGGGCCTCGTCCAGCGAGAGCGGCTCGACAAGCGGCGTGACGCTTCGGAACAGGTCGAAGACCTGCCGCGAGACGGCGCCGTACTTGGAGAAATCGGGTGGCACGACGACGAGGTGCGGACAGAGCCTCAAGGCTCGCGCCATCGGCAATGCCGACCGAACGCCGAATGCGCGCGCCTCGTAGCTCGCCGCGCAGACGACGCCGCGGCTCTCGGGCCTTCCTCCCACGGCGACGGGCCTGCCCCGCAGAGCCGGGTCGTCTCTTTGCTCGACCGACGCGTAAAACGCGTCCATGTCCACGTGGAGGATGCGGCGGAGTTTCTCTTCGCTCATCTCTTGATCGGGGCGTCGCGGTTCAACCGAATGTCCCGCGCCAGCCAGACCTCGCCCATCCCTCCCGCTCCGAGAGGCGCGAGAATCTCATAAGACCCGCGGCGAGTCCTCCGCAACAACGGCATTGGCGCTTCGCTTCCGAATTCTAAGACGCGGCACGCCGAAAGACCGAGGGGTCCATGCCTTGGTCGCGTAGTGCTTGCCCGGGATCAGGTGAGCGGTCGAGGCTGCAACCGGCCGAGCCGCTCGCCGATGCGCCGAAGGCGCAGATCCCTGGCAAGCACGGAGCGACGTTCAGTAGGCCAGCAGCAGCCGCGCGGCGCGCTCGACTTCGGCCTCGGAGGGCAGGAAGGCTTCCTCGAGGGGGGGCGAGTAGGGGACCGGGGTGTCGAGGGCGCCGACGACGCGCACCGGGGCGTCGAGGTACTCGAAGGCTTCTTCCTGGATGACCGCGGCGAGGCTTTCGCCGATCGAGCCCGTGCGCGTGTCCTCGTGAATGACGAGCACCCGGCCGCAGCGGCGCGCCAGCGCCAGAATGGCGCCCTTGTCGAGGGGCGCAAGGCTGCGCAGGTCGAGGACAGAGGCTTCGGCGCCCTCCTTCGCGAGTTTCTCGGCGACGCGCATCGCCACGTGCACGTAGGCGCCATAGGACAAGATCGCCAGGTTCTTCCCTTCCCGCCGCAGGGCTGCCCTTCCGATCGGGACCGGTTCCGACGGCGCGTCGGAGAGCGCCTGTCGGATACGCGGGTCGCGGTAGAGCGCGATGTGCTCGTAGTACAGGACGGGATCCGGGTCGGCGACTGCAGAAGCCATGAGCGCCCGGGCGTCGTGCGGCGTCGAAGGGACGACGATCTTCAGTCCCGGCGTCCGGTAGAACCAGGCCTCCGTGTTCTGACTGTGGTACGGGCCGGCGTGGCGCAGGCCACCCCAGGGCATGCGCAGGACCATGGGGACCGAGCCGCCCCAGCGGTACCGGATTTTGGCGGCGTTGTTGACGAGCTGGTTGAACCCCGTGGCGACGAAGTCGTTGAACTGCATCTCGCCGATCGGCTTCGCGCCGGCCAGCGCGGCGCCGACGCACACGCCGAGAACGGCGCCTTCGGCGAGCGGGGAATTGATGATGCGGTCGCCAAATTCCGCAAGGAGCGGCCGCAGCAGAAGAAACGCGTTGCCGTATTTTCCGCCGACGTCCTCCCCGTAGACGAAGACCCTGGGATCGGATCGCAGCGCGTCGGCCACTCCCATCGCCACGGCCTCAAGGAACGTCTTGCCTTTCGGATCGGAGGCGGGCCCCGTCTCGAGCGGAGGCAGCTCCGGCTCCGACCTTCCTCGCGCGGAAGGGTCCAGCGGCTCGGCGCGCAGGCGAGGGGCCTCGCCCGCCAAGACGTTTTCCCCGGCGCGCTGCTTCTCCGGCCACGGCTTCGCAACGATTTTTTGCGCCTCTTCCTCGACAAGCGCCTGAGCCTCAGCCTGGAAACGCGCGAGATCGCCATTTGCGATGTCACCCTCCGCCTCCAGGCGCGCCGCGTAAGTCGCGATCGGGTCCCGCCGCTTCCAGAACTCGTAGCCCTCCCGATCGGCATAGCCGGATTCGTGGAGCAGCGGATAGTCCCACGAGATCGGCGGCTCCTTGCCGAGGTAGAGCATGTCGTCGTGATGCGCGTGGCCGCAGATGCGCATGCAGACGAGCTCGATCAGGGTCGGACCGGCGCCGGCGCGCGCGCGCTCGGCCGCCCAGGCGAACGCCGCGGCGATCGACTCGGGGTCCGTTCCGTCGATCGTGATGCCGGGCACTCCGTATCCCGAGGCCTTTTCGGCGAAGACACGGACGGCCGACTGGTCCGAGATGGGTGTCGAGAGCGCCGTCTGGTTGTTCTGGACACAGAAGATCGCCGGGAGCCGGCGCGCGGCGCAGAGGTTGATCGCCTCGTGCCATTCTCCGAGTGAGGTCCCTCCCTCGCCGATGAATGAGACCGCCACGCGTCCCGAACCCTCTCTCGCAAAGGCCATGGCCAGGCCGGCGATCGTCAGGGAAGAGATCGCGAGCGGCGCCGCCGCGGGCAGGATTCCCCGGGAGAAGTCGCCGACGTGCAGGTCCTTGCCCTCCATCGGAGGGCCGGCCTTGCCCATCTGGGCGTTCAACACCATGCGGACGGTCTCGCGCTCCGGGCTCATGGCGAGGGCCGCGCCGAGGTCGCGGATCAGAGGCGCGACGACGTCGCCCTTCCAGGATCCGTCCCCTCCTCGATAGCTCTCCCCGCGTTTCAAGCGGATCGCCGCGGCGTAGATCGCCTCCTGGCCGAGGGAGCGAAACCCCTTTCCCTGGAAGGCGGTCCCGCGGTAGCGCACCTCTCCCCCCGAGAAGAAAGCCTTCAACCGGTTGTCCGTCGCGCGTGTCAGGACCATGCCGCGCAGCATCTCGATCCGCTCTTCCCGCGTCAGTCCAGCCTCGATCGCTTCGCGCTGGAGGAATCCATCGCAGGCTTCGAGGAGCTCGGCGCGCGCCTGCTCGAGGCGGGTCTCGACCGAAACGCCTGGCGTGGCGTCCGGCAGTTCACCCGGCAGCGCTACGGCGAGCTCTCGCCGCAGGGTCTCGGCGAGGACGGGGCGCAGGGCCTCGATCGCCGCGGGATCGCGTCCGGGGTCTCGCCGGCAGACCGCCGAGAATGCCACCGTCGCCGGAGCCAGCCCGAACGGGAAGCGTTCGGCGACGAAGGCCGTGAAACGCTGGGAGAGATCTCCCCGGACGGAGACAGGCGAAGCAGACTCCACCGAGCGTTCCACGAAGACGTGATGTTAGCCCGGAACGCGGGGAATGGGCTCGCCGGCGCCTAACCGACCACCGAGGCCCGGGCACCGAAACCGGCCCCGTCGCTCCGGTGTTAGCGTGCAGTGTCGTGGACGAGTCGCGGCAGTTGGATCTTTTCGGCGCGTCGCTTCGGCCGCCGCTTGACGCGGCCGATGCCGAGCGGGTCGAGCGGGAACGCACAGAGGCCGCCCGGATCGCGGCGCGTCTGCCGTCCAACGTGTTCTTCGGGACGAGCTCCTGGAGCTTTCCCGGATGGCGGGGAATCATCTATTCCCGCCGCGCGACCGAAGGGGAGCTGGCCTGGGAGGGACTCGCGGAGTACGCGAAGCACCCTCTCCTGCGCACGGTCGGGATCGATCGGGGCTTCTACGCGCCGATCCCCGAGCGGGACCTCCTCCGGTACGCGCGCCAGCTCCCGCCCGGCTTTCCCTGTTGCGCGAAGGCGCCGGCCGCGGTGACGGCCATGGAGGTTCCCGGCGACCGAAGGACGAACCCGGATTTCCTGCGGCCCGAGCGTTTCCTGGAGGACACGGTCCGACCCTTCCGGAGCGCCTTCGCGGACCATGTGGGTCCCTTCATCCTGCAGTTTCCTCCGGTCGCCCCCGAGCACCGGGACCGTCCAGCGTTGTTCGCCGGGAGGCTCGCCCGGTTTCTGGCGGCGCTGCCGCGTGATCTTCGCTACGCGGTCGAGCTTCGCGATCCGGCGCTGCTGACCGAGGAGTACCGCCGCGCCCTCGCGGAATCCGGCGCGGCGCACGTCTACAACTACGTCACCGCGATGCCAATGCCACAGGATCAGGCTGCCGCGATCCCCCTGGAAGCAGCGTCCTTCGCCGTGATCCGTCTGCTTCTGGCGCCCGGCACGCGGTACGACGATCGCCACGACGAGTTCGCGCCTTTCGACCGGATCGTCGCCCCGGACCTCGAAATGCGCCGGCAGGTCGTCGAGCTCGGCCGTCGCGCCTCGTCGCTGGGCCGCGAAGTCTTCGTCCTGGTCAACAACAAGGCCGAAGGCTGCTCGCCCCTGACCGTAAGAGCCCTCGCCCAACTCCTCGCCGACGCTGAAGACCCGCGGTCGGAGTCGGTGACGTAGGGACGGCCTTGCGGCCGCCCGGGTCCCGTCGTGATCGGCAGTTCGTTGTCGCGGGCGGGGACAAGCCCTGCCCCTACGGCCCGAGAGCGCGGACTGGGAGCCTGCGGTCGGAGTTGGTGCCGTAGGGGCGACCCTTGCGGCCGCCCGCCTCCCGTCGTGGTCGGCTTCGTTGTCGCTACTTGGAAACTTGCGCGAGGGCCTTCTCAGTCTCGGAGAGGAGGGCGTCGGGGCCGACGGGGGAGCCGGTGGCGTTCTTCATCCAGATGTCGGGGGCGACGTTGCCGACCTTCGCCATCCTCTCGAAATCGGGGCCGATCGAGCCGGACTTCTCCATCTGCCGCTTGATCTGGAAGGCGATCATGAGGCCGAGGGGGTAGTCGGGCAGATACAGGAACGAATTGATCATGTGGGAGTAGACGGCCAGGAGCGTCACGTCTCTCTTCCCGAAGATCGGCGCGTAGAAGCGGTTCCAGGTGTCGCGCGCGATCTGGAGCGTGGCCTCCTTCAACTGCGCGGGAGTCGCGTCCGGATGGTCGTACATCCAGTGCCAGACTCCCATGTCCACGAGCGCCACGCCGGCGATCTCGAAGGTCCCCCAGAAGTCGTTCAAGGTCTCGAGTGCGCGGCTCTGAGGGTCCGGCTTCGAGAGGCCGAGCAATTCCAGGTCCCTCGCCTGGAACACGAAGGCGAGTGCCTCGGTGAACGCCGTGTTCGGCACTCCGGCCAGGAGCGTGTGGTCCACCTCGTTCAAGGAAAAGGTCTGCTCAACGTTGTGCCCCATTTCGTGCACGGCGATGTTGAATCCCTTGTAGTTCATGCCGTCCTTCTCGACGCGCGTTCGCAGGTGCGACTGGTCGCCGCGCCGGGCTGCCCCCATCGCATGCCCCGAGCCCCGGGCCGGATCCACCACGACGTTGTTCGCCAGGAACTCCGCCTTCTCTTTCGAGAAGCCGAGTTGGACGAGCAGGTTCGGGATGTCTTTCTTGTACGCCTCCGCCGTCGGGTAGCGCTTGCGCACGATCTCGTCCAACTGCGTCTCGGTGTAGGCGCCGCGCGGCTTGAAGCCGGAGTACCAGATGTCGAAGGGCTCGAGTTTCCTGCCGAGCCGCTTCTCGATCAGAGCGGCGACCCTGGGCGCGAGCGGGGAGGAGAGGACGTCCTCCAGCATCTTCCGGACGCGCGGCTCAGGGATCTGCCGGTTCTCGTCGAAACGGCGGGCGATCATCGTCGGCGCGGTCGGGGAATAGGGGTCGGCGAGCCGCGACGCCCGGAAGGTGATGAGGAGCTTCTCGTAGCGCGTATCGGGCTCAGGGCCCGAGCCCCGGCCCGAGGGCGCCGGGGAGTCGGAATCCTTCACGGCCGCGGGGCGGACCTCGTTCGAAAAAGGATTCCAGTCCACCTGGGGGTTGTTGGCGACCGCCGCGGGGATGGTCTGCGTGACGATCCGCTCCATGACCTTCTGGATCGTCCGCTGCTTCGCGAGGCCTGTTTTCGCGTCGCCATAGTCCGCCTTGATCTCGTCGCGCAGGTTCCAATGAGAGAGGAGCCGCAGCTTCGGCGGGAAGAGCCGGACACCCTTCTCGTCCACGAGGTGGTGCATCCAGATGTTGTATTCGGAGATGTACTGCTCGGCCGCGGCGGCGGCCTTGGCGATGGAGAGGTTGACCGCCGCCGGAATGCGCTTGGAAAACCGCTCGGCCAGCCGAGTCTCCGCCCATTGCCGGCGGGACCACTTGTCTCCCTCCCCCAGCCGCTGCTGCAAGGTCGTCAGCGGGAAATTCAGAAGCACGGTGAAGGCGAGCTTGTTGTCGTAGAAGTCGTCGGTGACATGCGCGGACGGGTCGTAGCCCGCAAGCGTCTGGTCGAACGGATAGATGGGGCCCAGATCCAGGTCCGACTGTTTACGGAAGTCGCGACCGATCTCCAGCATGTGTCCGTCGAATGACTCGAAGGCGAACTCCATTCGTGAAAAGAGCGCGTCGAGCGTCGTCGGCTCGCCGGCGAAATTCGTCCGTACGAAGTCGTCGAAGACATCCGCGTCTCCGTCCTCCGCCCGCCAGAACCCGGCGACCTGCTTCAACCCTCGCGCGAGCCGCGCCCCGGCCTCCGCTCCGTATTTCGTGGAAAGCTCCTTCTCGAGACGGTCGCTCCTCTCCTTCATCCAGGGAGGCGCTTTCTCGGCGTTCTTGGGCTCTTCGGCGCGTGCGACGGACACGGCGGCCAAGAGGATAACCGCGAAGGGGAAGGCGATCTGCATGGGCTTCGAATTCCTTTCCTGGGAGCGCCGGGCCCTACTGGAAGTCCGCCGCCGGATATGTCTTGAGCAGCCCCGACTCCTTCATGACCTTCTCGATCGCGTCCGGGTCTTCGGGGGCGAGGCGGCTCAAGACCTCGGCGGACTTCTCGCCGATCACGATGACGTCCTCCAGGCGGACGTAGATCTTCTCCTCCGGCACGCGCAGCGCCGGCTCGATCGTGAAGACGTTGCCGGGCTTCAAGGGCGCGTCGTGCGGCCCGTCGTCGTGCGTCGCCATGCCGACCCAGTGCCCGAGCGAAGCCCCGGGCCGCGCCGCCGCGGCGTGGTAATCCTTCACGAAGGCCTCGGCCCCCTTTCGATAGATCTCCTTGGAGAACTTCGAAGACGCGAGGATCCTGTCCATCTCGGCTGCGGCCTCCTGCATGGCGGCCGAAGGCATCACGCCGGGACGGATCGCCTTCAAGATCGCCCGGTAGCACGCGAGATAGAAGCCGTAGAGCTCCCGCTGCCAGCCGGAGAACTTCCCGTTGACCGGCCACATACGCGTGACGTCGCTGTCGTAGTAGCCGTAATCGGGAGCGAAGTCCATGAGTAAGAAGTCGCCGTCTTCCATCTTCCGCTTGCCCGCGTTGTAGTGCGGCCACCAGGCGTTATGGCCGGATGCGATGAGCGAGTAGTACGCCTCTCCCTGAGCGCCGTTTCGGTAGTAGATGAATTTCGCCATTCCGTCGAGCTCCCGCTCGTACTGGCCGGGCCGGGTCGAGCGCATCCCTTCGAGAAGAGCCAGATCCGCCAGCCGCGTCGCCTTGCGGATCATCGCGATCTCGCGCGGGCTCTTGACGACGCGCAGCGCGTCGAGCGTCGGGGAGAGATCGCGCAACTCGAATTCCGGCAGCCTCTGGCGCAAGTGTTCGACGAACCGTCCCTCGCGCGAAGGGCCTCCGTCCCAGGGGTCCGCGGCGATGTCGGTGACCCGCCGCAGCGCCAGGTCCCGACTCTCCGACAGGCCTTCGGCCGGCGCGAGCGGCGTGTAGAGAGTGTGGAGCACTCCCCGCAGGTAGAAACGCGAAAGATGCTCCCCGAGGAGATCGGCCGCCGCGACCGCCTCCACGCCCGAGAGCGATTTCACCTCTTCGGCGTCCTCGGCCGAGAGGGTCTTGCCCTCGCCGCGCTCGCGGCCTTCGTTGCGGTGAGGAAGAAAGAGGGTGGCGCGCCGCTCGCGGCCGTCCAGCAGCAGGTAGGCGTGCGGCACCTCGACTCCGCAGAGGTAGTAGAAGTCGTTCGATTGCCGGAAGCGAACCGCGCCATGCGGCACCGGAGCTCCCTGGATGACCGCGACGGCGGTCTTGCCGATCGCGTTGTAGACGGCGGCGCGTCGCGTCGCGAACTCATCCGGAGGAAAATCCGTCGTGAAAACAGAGAACCCCTCCTGGGCCACGGCGCCGCCCGCCCAGGACAGAAAAACAGCTAGAAAGATCGCTCGTCGCATGATGGGCCCTCCTCTTACAGTCTGGCCGCCGGCGCCTTCGCGAGCGAAGCGACGAGGCTCTCAAAATCCGGCTGGGACTTGCCGATCGTCGCCTCGGGGCCCGTGCATTTGAAGAAGACCAGACCGCTGGGAGCCTCGACAATCGCGCCCAGCAGCCTGTAGCCGGGCTTTTTCCCCTGGGAATGCGTCATGGGGCCGCCGGAGGCGAGGTACGTCCCGGACACGTCGATCGTGTGAACGCGGAGGCCGTGGACCGTCTTCTCCCCTTTCTTCGCCGGCGCGGCCGCTTCGAACTGCTGTGTCCACCGGAAGAGGTTCTCTTCGACGCTCCCGCCCTGGCCCTGACCGAAGTGGAAGACTCCGCATTCTCCGGGCTCCGAGCCAGGCGCGGCCGGGATCTCGTAGGTCGCGACGCGCATCGCCCGTGCCGCCTGCGGTTTCCAGGACGCCGGCACCGCCCATCGGACCCCGGCCGCCGCTCCGTCGGCGGCAAGTGCAGCGGCCGCCGCCGCGAGAAAAAGAAAGGTTTCCGCCCCGGCCCGTCTCATCGTCGTCGGCCTCCCCATTTCGGTTTTTTCGACGCCAAGAATATCGCTGCTTCACGCGCCGGGGCGAAGCAGCACCTTTCGCGCTCCCGGCCGGGCGGCTCGGGCGAGGGCCGGGACCGCCCTGGCCAGCGGGAATTCGGCGTCGATCAGCTGCAGGACGTCGATTCTGCGGCGACGCAGAAGATCGAGAGCCGGCTCGAAACGGCCGCAGCGGCTCCCCACCACAGTGACCTCGTGGACGACCAGCGGCGCCGAGTCGAATCGGGCCGGCGAGCGGTGAGTGGACTTCCAGACGATCGTGCCCCGAGGCCGCACGATCTCCAGCGCCCGGGGCATCCCTCGAGGCGAACCGGTGGCCTCGACGACGAGATCGAAGGAGCGCGGGCGGACGCGGCTGCCGCGCCTGACGAGCGTGACGTCCGCGCCCGCCTCCTCGAGCACGGCCGCGCAGAGGGTCCCGAGCTTCCCGGCTCCGAGCACGGCGGCGCGCGTCTTCCCGTCCACATCGATCTGGTCCAGGATCTCGCAGGCCGCGGCGAGGGGTTCCACGAAGACCGCTTCCTCATCGCTGATCGTTTCCGGCACGGCGTGGAGGTTCTCCTCGGGGAGAGTCAGATAGTCGGCGTGCGCGCCCGGTTGCCCGCGGATGCCGAGCACCCGGCGTTTCGGACAGTGGCGCTCGAGGCCGCGCCGGCACCAGCCGCAACGCCCGCACGGGAGATTGATCTCGCCGACGACGCGTTTGTGAAGCCACTCCGAGCCCGCGGGCCCCTCGACTCTTCCCACGAACTCGTGCCCGGGGATCCCGGAAAAGTCATGGTAGCCGCGGCGCAGCTCGAGGTCGGTGTTGCAGATCCCCGAGGCGATCACGCCCACGAGCGCGTATCCCCGTCTCGGGACCGGCCTCCGCACCTCCCGCACGCTAGCGCGTCCCGAATCAAAGACGAGAGCCCGCACGAAGAGATGCTACAGCCGCGGCGGAGAGCTGACAGCTGACAGCTATTTCTGGATGGCGTAGGAAATCTTCAGGAAGAATTGGCGGCCGGCCTTCGCATACCGGTCGTCTTCGAGGAGCGTGCGGTTGTCGCCGTATCCGAGGAACATCACGGTCTGCCAGTTGATCTTGTAGGCGAAGAGGGCCGACCCGGTGAAGG
>Ga0070706_100005890_pt1 | contig 11619 bp, 13 predicted proteins | sample KBSK5501metaG_FD_65476 | JGI IMG/M metagenome (GOLD analysis project Ga0070706, IMG submission 65476) | Corn, switchgrass and miscanthus rhizosphere microbial communities from Kellogg Biological Station, Michigan, USA - KBS K5-50-1 metaG | ecosystem: Host-associated > Plants > Roots >...
AAATAAATCGCGGGCGCGTGTAGCACGGTAGGGAGGCGGCCCCATCGTCTAGAGGCCTAGGACATGGCCCTCTCAAGGCTAAAACACGGGTTCGAATCCCGTTGGGGCCACCACCGTCGTTGACACAGAGTCTCACCTTCGAGATCCACGGCGTATGCTTGGCCGCGTGAGCAGCGGTCGAAGTCGCGGCCTAGGCCCATGGGATCCCGCGCCCCAGAGGTGTGACACTGCGGGCAACAATCAAGGGGTCGGTTACCGGGACCCCTGGATTTTGTTGGTGGGCCGTGGAGGACTCGAACCTCGGATCCGCCGATTAAGAGCGAGCACCAGGAGCCACCCTGCCCACCTTCTCGTGAAACCATTCGCATCAGTTGGAAACAGTGTGCAACAAGATGGGCATCGATTACCTCCGTCGCCCCAGCACAGGTCCACCGTGACCTCTGGGAACCGCCGCTCCTCCTTCTACGAGCCCACGCCGGGATCCCTCAGGTCAGGCAGACGCTCCGCCAATCTTGGAACGACAAGTGTTCGTGCAGCGACTCAATCGTAGTCGGGCCGATGTGCAGAGTGGGGGCGCTGAACCATCCATCCTGATATCGCAGTTCGTGCTCCTGGCCCTTCACCATCGCCCGCGCGGTGGGATAGGACAGGAAGGTGAGCCCCCGAATAAACGAGGACAGCCGTACCGGGGAATGGCTCGGATCCGACCAGCGGTCATTGGGATACACCTGCGGGTGGTAGGAGCCTGCCGCGAGATCCTGCGGTGCCCGGGCGAGTCGACCTGCGAACAGCAGAGGCAAAGCGCGATCGAGTAACTGCTCGCCCGCGTCGACGCACTTGAAGTACGTTGAATAGGCCGTGTCCTGATCCGAAAGCGGCACATCCATCTGCGCCAGGATGTCGCCGGTGTCGATGCCGGCATCCATGACGTGCACGGTTACGCCCACGCTCGCGTCGCCGTTGCACATCGCATGCACCAGCGGTAGGCAGCCCCGGTACCATGGCAAGCGAGCAAAATGGATGTTGACCGGCAGGAGTCCTGCCAACTGCAGTATCCGAGGGCGGACGATCTTCGCGTACGACAGCGAAAGTAGCAAGTCAGGTCGCAAGCGGGCGATGAACGATTCGCCTTCGTCACTGCTGACCGTCGACGGCTGGATCGCGGGGATGCCCCTCGCCGCGGCTGCGCGCTTAAGTGATTGATACCAGCGGTCCTCGACCCGGCCGTCGTCGTCAGGATTCAGGACCGCGCCGACGACGTCCGCGCCGTGGCGCACCAGCACATCAAGGCTCCGCACGGCCAGATCTTTGTTGCCGAGCACTACGACGCGCATGGGTGAGTGGTGTCAACCGCAGGTGGCGGCGCGAACCGGTCATGCAGTTCGGTCATTGTGAACGTGCGCAGACGATGGTGTCCGATCCATGAAAGCAGGTCTTCCAGAAACGTCCTCGTGCCTCGGCCCGGCGCCGTCATCTGCCGCAGACGGTCGGGCTGTTGATAAAACGCCTTTGCACGTTCGTACCACGGCACGTCCGGCGTATTGAGGAGCACGTGCACCGGATGCAGATCGAAGATCTTTAGGCCGGGCGACTGCAGCGGCAACCGGGCCACATCCCATCGGTTCACCGCGTCGCCGCACATCTCCATGTGGAAGCGGTCCATGAAGAATAGCGGGAGCGAAAGCGTTCGCCGGCCGATCAGCGCGGCCTGAATGTGGCTGCAGCAGTACGCAATGGCATTGGAGTCATACGCGAGGTTGAAGCGCTCATAGAGTGGGCGAAGACGTTCCGTGAAGACCAGGCTGTGGGACCGGATCCCCCGGGCCGAGGGATACATCGCCATGAGCGCGGAAATCGGCGTCTCCGGCTCGCTGATGCTCGTGAGGTTGGGATGGATGGCGATCTCGTCGGCTTTGACCGCGACGCGGTTGGTGGCAAACAGCGTCAACTTGCATCCCGCACCGCGAACCAGCTGCGCGGCCTCCTCCACCACTTCATCCGGCGCCCAGTCCGTGTCCATAGTGAGCGCGATGAGCGGCTCATCGACGCGTTCGACTTCCAGAGCGACAGGGTCAATCGCGCTCATCGCAGGAACCTCCGAAGCCACGATTCAAGGTCGTGAGTCGCTGTTCATGACAGACGGCAAGCCCGAAAAGAGAGTTGTGCCGGTATTTGATGGAAAAAGGACTCCTCCGCGCCAATCTCTGCAAACCAGCCGCGTAGTTCTACTGGGGTGTGCCGCCAAGCGTATTGAGGATAGTACCAATCGTAGTTGACGTGAACATTTTCCTCGAAAGTAAAGGCGTCTCTCCAGTAGCACTTGAGCATCGTGTAGAAGATCAGGCGCTGGACGTTGTGGCGACCCCCATCCATCCCAAGGACCTTGATCTGCGGAATATCAATCTCGGCGTTGAGCTGGGAGAGCGCTCGCCCCAATTCGGTGATGCCCTTCATGTCTTTCCAGGCTTCCGCTGGAGACATCTGTTTGATGGCGGTTCGCACACAGTCGTCCGCGAACTCTCGGATCGGGGCCTTCTTTCTGTAGATCGTGAATGCGATCTCCGCCCCAAGCCGCAGTGGACGGTACAGGGCCTCCAGCGCTGCGCGTGTGCTGGGTGTGTGGTGGAGGACGCCAAGCGAGACGATGTGGTCGAAGAATTCAGGCGGCAACGGCGGCCTGCTAATGTCGCCCTGGATGAGCAGAACATTGGGCAGTCCCCGCACGTGCCCAGCCGCGACATCGATCGCCTCAGAAATATCCTCCAACGATCAGTGCGTTGGGATTGAGGCGAGCTAGCCGAACGACCTCTCGGCCAATGCCGCAGCGGGCATCTAAGATCGTCTTGAACGGCCTGAGAAAAGCAGCATATTCAACCTCTCCCGTCCATCCTAGAAGGGACAACTGCCATTCGTCCAAGATCGGCTTTGTCTCACCCGACATGCCAAACTCGGAACCTCGCCGCCATTCATAGCCAAAGGCGTTCTTGACCTGGACCGAGCCACACGGGTGACAGCGGAGCGAGCTGGCATCCTCTTCCAGAGAGTTGCTGCACGGGCACCGCAGCACGTTCAGAAAGCGTGGATCGTTTGTCGTTCGTTCGGTCATGGCTGCTCCCCTCTTACGCTTCCTCCCCGACGGGGAAGTTATACCAGCTTTTCCGCGGGGCCTGGCAGAGAGTCCGCGTGGTCCGGCTTCACCTGGGTCGCTCGAGGTTACCGCACCGAGGGGCGGCGAGGAGGGGGATAGAACGTCGCGAACGGTCTCCGAGGGCTCGTCTCGCGGAACGGCCCCGTCGGAGCCGTCGGCGCTTGCCGTCGGAAACATTCTCTTTTGATCCTAGCCTAACGGGCAGGCCGGTACCCAACAAACCAGCTACTTCTTAGCTCGGGACCTTCCGAAGCTGTTCAAGCCCACTTACTATCGCAATCCCGAAGACTTACCGGGACATCTCTTCTTGGGGATTTCGACTAATCGAACGATGCCCACCGTGTCCGAGTGGAGTCATCGAGCGCCGCCGTTCTGAACTGTCTTTCGATATCCCGATTGACGTGCGCCTGGGTGGGGGGATAGGGCACGCTGCCAGCCTGGTATCCATCGAAACCGCTCAGAACGTGCGACAGGCCCTGAGGCCACTGAGCGGCAGGCTGGATCAACAAGTCCGGTGCCGTCCGGCGTGCTACCCAGACGTCCACCAGTTCTCGTGTCACTTGCGTCACGAGATCGACCGCACTTCTTCGGACACCTCGCAGGGTGACTTCCGCATGTTCGGTAAGCACGGGGGGCCTTTCATCAATGGCGACGAGCGCCTCAACTTGGGACTTAGCCGGATCGTTGGGCAATTCCTCAGCCGCCATCATTCGCGGAATCACTTGGTTATCGGGCCCGAAGATCCGTTCGGGCCTTGGCAGGAGCTGGTACGTGTGCCAGCGACGGCCACGATGCACGAGCATGTTCCGAAGATCGAACGTCCAGGGTAGCCAACCCGTAGGGCCAGCGCTGGTGACCGCCGCATCGAGGACACCTCGGAACCGGTCCTGCAGCTCGCCGCCAGGAGTAGTCACGCTGGCGATCGCGTTGGCTAACGCATTCTGGGCTTTTCTGAAATCTGCGAACAGGAGGTCTCTCGGGAGCGCGAGGACCCCAATGATGCAGGCACCAAGGCAGTCCAGGGCGCTAGCTATCGCTCTGACAAAGCCAGCCGCGTGGAGCGTGGCCATCCGGCGAGCAAGGTCGTCCGCTGGTGTCGCTCGGCGCCTTGACTCATATGCCAGGCGACCACCAGGACGTCGAGCGATCACGTCGGCCCAGAAGTCGCTCTCCCGGTCCCACTCGTGGAGCGCCTCAAGGAGGTGAAGCGAGGCCTCAAGAAGGTTGATCTCGACACTCCTCACGCATTCCACCAAATGGTGACTGATCAGGATGCGCCGGGTCGTTCCGAGGTGTGAAACCCACCACCTGACGCCAAACACCTGATCGTCAAGGTCGTCGAACACCTCTCTGTAGAGCCTGCGAAGAGATGGGACCTCGACCTCGAGTGCGCCCGCGAATGCGGCGTCTAGATTCTCTTCTTCGCCAAGTGGCACCCGCAGTCTTTCAAGATCGACGTTCCTCATTCCGCGGTCCTCCCGTCGTGTGCTTGACCTTCCTTCTGAGGGGCGACCTCGTGGGCCGGCTGCTCTTCATGCGTCCGTCGGCCGACGATCTTTAACTCCACGGGGCGAAGAGCGGTATGCGGAATAGAGGGCTCGAACGACTTCGAGGTTGAACGGGAACGTTCCTGAGGGCCCGACGATCTCCATCTGGTACTGGATCACCTGGTCCCACTCCTCGGGCCAGGACCACTGGGCTGGTTTAGTTCTTTCAAGACTGCCGATGACTTCGTAGCGATGAACGAAATCGTTGACTAACCGGCCAAGGGCGGACTCCTTCTCAACCGGGTCGGTCGTCTTCTCCACCGGCTCCAACACCGCAGTGGAAAGTGACGAGCGCCGAGTGCGAAAGCTTTTCTCGTCCACGTGGGCCCCCTTCAGCGCTTCGGTCAGCCCCAGGCCGAGGGACGGTCTTCTCGGGCCTCTTGCTTCGAGAAGACGTTCTACGATCAGACCCGCGATCCATGGCGCGAGCTTGGGGGCCGGACCAGGGCGGATGGGAATCAGCGGTTTCGTGGGCACTCCACCCTCGACGCCCTCGGTGTTGGTCCCGGAAGGGAACAGCTTCGGCGGTTCCCACTCAAGTACTGCGGCGAGCTGTCGGTGGGACCGAAGCTGGGTTAGAACTCCTGGCTCAAGGGCTTTCGTAACGACTTCCGCCTCATCAGCACCCATCACCGGCTCCAGGGTGGCCTGGATGTGCCGTAGAAACCGCTCAACATCCTGAGGCCCGAAATCCCGGAGTCGAAAGAGCCACTCGCACCCGAGTACCACATACGCGGCCAGCCCCTGGGGTAATCCTGCCGCCGCGACTTTTGCCAGAGCTTCGTCCAGACCCTCTCGATCGATTTGCCCGCGGTCCCCCACCGCAGCGCGCCACTCGCGGACCTGTTGCACGAGCCAGGGCCGAGCTTGCCGGGCCCCGGAAGGCTCGACCGGCTGGCGGGTGTGTTTTCTCTGACCTCCAGGCGCTGGCACCGTAATGTGCTGCCCTTTCGACGATTTAGGTTCGGGCGAGTCTTGTCGAAGAACGTGCGCCACCCGCCCTCGACCCGGATGCTAGCCGAGCAGTATTGATTGATCAACATGAAGAGCCTCACAGTCGTGTGCCCCTTCTGTCAGAGCACCCTCCCCCTCCGGGAGGACCGCCGCGGAGGCCGCTACTTCCGCTGCGGTCTTTGCCTCACCGCTTCCTTCATCACAGGGCGTGACGCCATCGAGAAACTTGAAGCGGGCGGCACATTCACGTTCACAGTCCGCCACCCGCCCGACCCCTGCACGGGAATAGCGAATGACTGACCTGGGGCCCCTTCGGGTCGGCGAAATGGATAGGGATAGCGAGTTCCTTGAAGCCGCCCTGGCGTATGCGCGCCGCGATTGGCTCGTGTTCCCAGTCCAACCAGGCGGCAAGGTGCCACTCGGCGCTCTTGCCCCTCACGGACTCCGCGATGCCACCACCGACGCTGAGACGATCCGCCGCTGGTGGGCCGCCGACCATGGCGCCAACATCGGCATCCAGACTGGTGCCGTGTCGGGCTTGGTCGTGCTCGATGTGGACCCGAGGCACGACGGCGACCGTTCCCTCTGGCAGCTAGAGAGCCGGCACGGGAAGATCCCCCACACGGTCGAGGCCCTCACGGGAGGCGGGGGGCGGCATATCTTCTTCGCCCACCCGCGCGCTGGCCTCGTCGTCCGTAACGTCACCGGCCTCGGCGGCCTGCCCGGCCTCGATATCCGCGGCGACGGCGGGTACATCGTGGCCCCGCCCAGCATTCACCGCTCCGGCCGGTCCTACGAATGGGAGGTCTCGTCTCACCCGAACGAGGTGCCCCTCGCCCCCACGCCCCGGTGGCTGCTGGACATGTTTCGCCGCAGCCCCGCAGGATCGGGAGTCCCGGGGCCGGGAATGTCAGCCGCCGACTGGAGAGCCCTGGTGGCTCAGGGTGTCGAGGAGGGCCGCCGCAATCAGGCGGTGGCCGCTATCGCCGGTCATCTCCTACGCCGTGGGATTGACCCGTTTATCACCCTCCACCTGGTGATCGCGTGGAACACCACGTCCAACCGGCCTCCCTTGCCCGCTGAGGAAGTGGTACGGACGGTCAACTCGATTGCGGGCGCAGAGCTCCGCCGCAGGCGACGGGGACCAGCCTGATGAATGAGCTCCTGAACCTGACCGCGCTCGCCGAGGCGAAACTGCGGCGCGCGAACCTGGCCGACGCCCTCGTCCGACTCTTCGAGCAGTCGGGCGCCAGCCTCTTTCATGACCAGTTCAAGACCGCGTTCGCGTGGGTACCGACTGGGGATGGCTCCCATGAGGTCCTGCGAGTGCGTAGCCGGCCGTTCAAACTGTGGTTGACCCGTCTGCTCTGGCAGGCCGAGCAGAGAACGGCCTCCAGCGAACCACTCCAAAGCGCGCTCAACACCCTTGAGGCGCAAGCGCGATTTGATCGACCGCAGCACGTCCTGTTCAACCGCGTCGCCCGGCACGAAGGCGCCATCTGGTACGACTTGGGCCGGGCAGCCGTGCGGATCGCGCCGGCCGGATGGCAAGTGGTCACCGACCTGCCGATTCTCTTCTACCGGTATGCGCACCAGCAGCCTCAGGTCACTCCCGTCCTCGGCGGGGACCTGACCGGGGTGCTCCGCTACGTGAACCTACCCGCGGCGCCCGACGGGCTGTCCTCCGCGGCGCTCCTCTTCCTCGTCAACCTCGTCACGATGCTAATCCCGGACATTCCGCACCCGCTCCTGTGCGTCTCGGGCGAGCAGGGTAGTGGCAAGACCACGTTCTTTAAGGTCGTGCGCGAGCTGATCGACCCCAGCGTCACGCCGACGCTGAGCCCCCACGACGACCTGCGAGAATTCACCCAACTCGCCAGCCATCACTGGGCCGTCCTCCTCGACAATCTCAGCCGGCTCAAGGACGACATGTCGGACGCCCTCAGCCGCTGCGTGACCGGCGAGGGATTTTCCAAGCGTGAGCTCTACTCGGACGACGATGACGTGCTCTATGCCTTCAGACGCTGCATCGGCCTCAACGGCATCAACCTGGTCGTGTCGAAAGCGGATCTCCTGGACCGTGCGCTCCTCGTTTCGCTGGAGCGCGTTCCCGATGCGGCGCGGAGAACCGAGGCCGAGTTCTGGGCCGCCTTTGAAACCGACAAGGGCCCACTCCTTGGCGCGCTCTTCACGGCCCTCAGCGGGGCCATGGGCGAAGTCGAGAGCATTCAGCCCCCGGGATACCCGCGCATGGCGGACTTTGCTCGCTGGGGCCTCGCGGCCACGCGTGCCTTGGGCCGTTCGGACTCCGAGTTCCTGCGGGCGCTCGCGGACAACACGCGGTTCCAAACCAAGGAGGCCCTGGGGGCCAGCCCCGTCGCCCAAGCACTGATCCGTTTCATGGAGGACCGGGACCAATGGGAGGGTCTGGCTGGCGAACTGTTGCAGGAGCTCAACACGGTCGCTGCACTGGAGCACCTCGACACGCGGAGCTCCGCGTGGCCCAAGGACACTCGGTGGCTCTGGCGGCGCATTCAGGAGGTCCGCCCCAACCTCGCAGCAGCCGGACTTCGAGCTGAGCATGAGACGCGGCGGGACCGCGCCCACATTCGGATCACCCGCCTGCACCAGAAAAATGATCCGGCTGTTCCCGGTGATCCCGCCGCCCAGGGCGATCAGGCACCTCGGGCAGGGGACACTAGCGTGGATCAAGTAATCAGTCGCCAGACTATCGCCGGCCAGAACGCCTTGCCGGATTGGGGACGGGGTGACACGGGGGACACAGGGAACATTTCAGCCCGAGTATCTGGCAAAGACGATGTTCGGGCCTGTCCAAGATGCCAGGCCATCCTCCAAGCCGTCACCGATGGGAATGGACCCGGCCGGTACGACTGCCGGGGTTGCGGCGTTCGCTTCGACTATGGCCGAACCGCCACCGGGCTATCCGATGACCCCGGTTCAAAATCCCCGGGCCCGACTTCTGACGAGGCCGGAACCGGTCGACTCGATGGGAGGTCCGAGTAATGGCCCGCACGGCGTTCTCTGTCCGTTTTCCTGCCTCGCTCGCCGACGCGCTCGACACCTGGGCCGAGGCCCGCCAGTTCTCGCGCAGTGACTTGGTCGAAGCGATTATCACCGCGACGACGGCCGAGAACCGCGAGCAGATCCTTCAGGCCCCAGTCACGGGGGCTCCTACCGAGAAGCTCAACCTTCGCCTGAGTCCCTGGGCGCTCGCCCACTTGGCGCAGGTCGCGGGCGATGTCCCGCCGGCCGACTTCCTCCGCCGCACGATTGCGGCCGCGCTGGAAGTCGCCGGCCAGGCCTCCGCGGCCAGCTCACCAAGGGTCGGCCGCCGCAGCCGGACAGGCGCCGGCTCGGAGACCGAAGTCCATGCCCCCTTGATCGGGTTGGTGGTGTTGGTAGGTATCGCCGCCCTCGGAATTGTCATCTCGCTTCTCGTCCAGGCGCTCGCCCGCGCCTCGGAACCCCCGCCACCACCGCCCGGCCCGGATTCCCGGGGACAACTCGACACCGGATCGCCGGACGGAGGCGGTGCATGACGGTGAGGCCGGGGCGGCGCGCACGGGGCGAGAAACAGCTAGCTGTTTTTCCCTCGGATTTTCGCGCCCGCGACGATCGCGTGCACGGAATGAACCGAATTCGGTCGTGAGGACAAACAAATCCCTCGGCGATTGGCCATGGTGACCCAGCGCGAGGTGCTCCACTTTATGGCCGACGCACGGGCCGCCGGTCGGTGGGTTGGCGTCCGCGACGTGGGCGATCAGTTCTGGCTGTCGCCGGCGGCCGCGGCCGGTCATCTGCGGCGCCTCTGGCGCGAGCGTCTCATTGAACCCGTGTTGCTGCGGCCCACCGGGTTCCAGTTCCGCCTCGAACCGGGCGAGTCGATCGCCGCGCTGAGCTTTCGGATCACCCCCCGCGGTCGCGAGCGGCTGCGCTGGTACGACCGGGCAGACGATGACGGCGGGGGGTTGCTGTTCCGATGACAGTCGCCCGCTCTGCCCACGCGCCGGGTGCCCGCGAGGCGCTCATCGAGGCGCTCGCCGAGGCGCTGCTGGCCGATCTGGAGCAGTGTCCGGTGCTCCCCCTGCCGGTCCCCGTCCTGCCGGAATGGGCGGAGGCCGACGGCGCGCACACCCCCGGCCGCTCGGGCATAATGCGCCCCGAGCCAGCCGGGGGGGTCCGCCGGCCTCTGCGGCGGCCAGTCAAGACAGGGGGGACGAGATGATCGCGGCGATCTACGCGCGAAAGAGCACGGAGCAGACAGGCGTCGCCGAAGACCAGCGGTCCGTGACCCGGCAGGTCGAGCACGGGCGCACCTACGCCGAGCGCAAGGGCTGGCAGGTGGCCGAGGAGCACATCTACGTGGACGACGGCATCTCCGGGGCCGAGTTCAAGAACCGTCCCGGCCTGGTCCGCCTGCTCAACGCCCTACAGCCGACGCCTGGGTTTCAGGTCCTGGTCATGAGCGAGACCGGGCGCGTGGGCCGCGAGCAGGTCCTGACGCAGCTGGCATTCAGCCAGCTGGCGGACGCAGGCGTTGAGATTTGGTCCTATCTCGACGACAAGCGGTGGGCCCTGGATACCGCGACCGACAAGTTCCTGCTCTCCGTGGCGAACTTCGCCGCGGAGCTGGAGCGCGAGAAGGCCTCGCAACGGACCCATGACGCAATGGTGCGCATGGCCCGGGCGGGGCAGGTCACGGGCGGCCGGGTGTATGGCTACGACAATCTCGCGGTGCTCTCGGAGGCGGCCGGGCCCGATGGGCGGCGCCCGCGGCAGGGCGTCATCCGCCGGGCCAACCCGACGGAGGCCGCGATGGTGCGGCGGATCTTCGCGCTCTACGCGGCGGGGCAGGGGGTCACGCGCATCGCCAAGACCCTGAACACGGAGGACATCGCGCCGCCCAGCCGTCACACCCGGGGGTGGGCGCCGACGGCGGTGCGCGAGATCCTGCGCCGGGAACTCTACCGTGGGGTCATCATCTGGAATCGCACCCGTAAGGTCCACCGAGGGGGGACCAAGGGGCAAGCGAAGCGGCCGGAGTCCGAGTGGGTCCGGCTGGAGGCGCCGGACCTACGCATCGTGCCCGAGGCCCTCTGGCAGGCGGTGGAGGCCCGGCGCCGGCGGGCCGCGGAGAGTTACCTGCGTCAGCCCCGGACGGGCCAGCTCGGGGGCCGCCGCTCAGGGGGTGACTTCGAGTCGCCGTACCTCCTGAGCGGCCTGGGACAGTGCGGAGTGTGCGGGGGCTCGCTGGTAGCGATGACGCGCGGGCACGGCCGGCGCCGGGCGAAGTTCTACGGCTGCGCGTACCACCACAAGCGGGGCGCGACAGTCTGCTCGAACTCAGTCCAGCTCCGCCAGGAGATCCTGGACGGGGCGTTGCTCGAGGCGATCGGCAAGGTGCTGGACGAGCAGCTCGTCGAGGCCGCGGTGGAGCGGGCGCTGGACCGGCTGCGGGCCCGTCGGGGCAAGCAGGCTGATCGCGGCCGGGAGTTGCAACGGGAGCTAGCGCTGGTCGAGGCCCGCATGGGGCATCTGCTGGGGGCCGCGAAGCGGGGGCGGGCGACCGAGGTGCTACTGGAGACCCTGGAGGCCGAGGCGACTCGGAAGAAGGCGATCTTACGCGAGCTGGGGGAACTGGAGGACCGGGCCGCCATCACCTCGCTGGATGCCAGACGGCTGACCCAGGAGCTCAAGACACGGGCGACCGATGCCCGGGCGCTCCTGGGGCGGCACGTATCGCAGGCGCGGCGGATGCTGCGTGCCCTGCTCGAGGGCCGGCTGGTCTGTGAGCCCTTCACCGAGGAGGGCCGGCGCGGGTACCGGTTCCGAGCGACCGGAACCTATGCGGGGTTGTTCGCCGCCGTCGGGAGTGCCAACGACGGGCGAGTCCCCTTGGGGCCACCAAATTGTTGTTGTTGATCGTTTCGGGTCCGGGTTCGAGAAACA
>Ga0070706_100005893_pt1 | contig 11613 bp, 12 predicted proteins | sample KBSK5501metaG_FD_65476 | JGI IMG/M metagenome (GOLD analysis project Ga0070706, IMG submission 65476) | Corn, switchgrass and miscanthus rhizosphere microbial communities from Kellogg Biological Station, Michigan, USA - KBS K5-50-1 metaG | ecosystem: Host-associated > Plants > Roots >...
GTGACCAAACTGCGCAGCGAGATAGACGAAGCGTCTGTTTCGCACTTGCTTCCTCAGAACTTCGCTAAAAACCTTGTTCTGTATGCTGATACTTGACAACGAAATGTCCAAACTCCAGACTTCTTGGCTACGCCAAGAAGCTACTTCTTGGCTACGCCAAGAAGCTCGATCGCGAAAACGCCGAGTTAAAGCTGATGCTCGCTGCCTTGCAGGGCGATGTTGACCGGTCAATCCGGTACCTCGACCCGGATCGGTAAAACCCAAAAACAACAAATGGAGGATGCTCCCGAAGCCTGTTTAATCAGAGCTTCGCACTGACCGCGCTGGACGCTATCGCCCAGCGCTTTTCTTTATAATTCAAAAGTCAGAGCCATTATCCCCTGCTTCCCTACCTGGTTCAAGCGATAAACGTTACGGCCCGACACACCAACCGCGTCTCCTCATATTAGACGAGATTTCAGTTTCGAATATGGCAGATCGATAGACCTTTGGCACCTTTGATGTCTGCTACCGGCATTGACCTTCCGGCCTGATCCTACGCTCCACCTGATGGATGTCAAGGGCTTCGCAAGTCGGGCAGCGGTCTATCGGTTGTGACTTTCGTAGCCTCGCTTTTTAGCCCCGCTGCTGGCCGACCCTTGACATCCCTCCTGTTCCGCGAATTCTGCCGCTACGAAGGTCAATTCCTCAAAACGCAATGCTTCTAAAAACGCTAACACCGCTTTTTTGAGGAGCCAGACCAGCATGAGGAAGGGACACCACCATCTATGCAGCACACAAAAGCAGACCTTATTCCCGAAGAAGACTTGACCTCTGTACGGCGCTCTCTCATGCGCAATTGGCTGAGGTTGGGATTAGCTAAAGCCGACGCGGAAGACCTCGCTCAGGCCGGTATTCTGAGGGGCCTGATAAACCTTGAGAAGTTCGGAGGTAAGGCGAGCCTGCGAACCTGGCTGATCGCAGTCGGCAAGAATGAAGGTTATACCTATCTTCGCAAACAGGCTAGGCAAGGCAGGATCAAACAGAAATTGGGTGAGGTCATCGATACGGTTACCAGCCGGCGTCAGTCCCGTCGCCGCAAGGTAGTTCTGCCGATTGAACAATAATTAGGATTGATGTGCTGGCGAAGAAGTGCGAGCGTTCTCCTGTTTCTTCAACGGCTCTTTATTCTTGGCCTACCTAATTACGATCGTACAGGATCGGGGGTGGGTGGGTCCCGCCGGACCGCAAAACAAAAGAGAGTAGGGAAAATTACCCTACTCTCCGAACTGGCGTTTGTGCCGTTTTTCGACTTCGCTCCAGCGCTCTGGGCTAAAGTGGAGGTCGCGTTCGATGGTGAGTCCAGCCGGTCCTTTGACTGACTCGAGCTCATTAAGTGAGAAGTATCCCCACTCACCGACGTGACCGAATACGAAGCCGAAGAAAATGTAGTCGTCTTCAGCTTGAGAGCCTTCAGTCGCGTACCACGTCCAGTTTGTCCACGGTGTGAAGAACTTCACATAGACCATCGCATCCTCCTCGTGCTCCTGCGCGTAAAGTGGCGGCAACTGGCTACGGAGCTCATCCGTGAGTAGTTGCATAGATGTCCTCCTTGTCGTGAGTTGATTGCTTCGGTAGGAGAGGGAAGCGTGAAGTGCTATCAGCATAGCATCACGCATAAAACGGTCAATGGCTCCCAAGCTGAGAGCCTGGGAGCCATGATCTCAACGTCTGAAGTGCTTTCGCGGAGTTGAAAACTTCCGCTTCACTCGCTCCCCTAGTTCTATCACCCCAAAGAGGATGAATCCCAGAACAAGGATCGCTAAGAGCTCACCGCGTATCATAGCGCCTCCCTTTAGATGGGCCAGCCTGCTTGGCCGTTGTGGTAAGACTCGAGGACCTTCTCCCTTATAGCCTTCTTTACCCGCGCGATAGTCGTCTCACGATCTTCGCCTAGATCAGATGACCGCGGATCGACTAACGGGCCAATGACGTTTTCTTCGGCCCAAGCGTCGAGCTCCTGCATATAGCTTGGAGACTTTCTTGGTTGGAACATAACCTGTTCCTTTCTTGCAGCGCGTTGTTGAAGTGCGGTTGTGCAGCGCTGTTTTGCTCACCGCGTCGATGAGGTAGGCAGCCAGGTGCCTTGCGCTGTCAGCTTGCCTTGAGGCTTCGCAGCCTGCGTACGCTCGCGAGCGAGGAAAGCGAGCATCCCTCGCGAAGCCTTGATAGCGTAGGGTGGCTGCTACGCTGAAGAGACTGTGAGCAAGGCGGCTTCTTTGTATCACTGCGTCTTGTGTCCGGGACGGCGGGGGTTAGCAGGCCAAGAAAAAGCCCGATCGGGAGATCGGGGTGATTTTTTGAATCCCTTCTGCCAGAACCCTTGTCAATACGCGCCGCGATAGCGAGCGCTACGTACCTACTGGTCACGCTCCCCTATTCGGCCAGTTCGCTTGCCCTCTTAGGTTTTCGTGGTAGCTGATATATTTCACCCGCGATCTGCCGTAGCGAAGCGCAGGCTGCCCTGGTTCCGGGTCGGCCCAAACGATAGTGCCGGGCAAGCGATAGCGCAGAGACCCTGGTGCGATAGCCAGCCGCCAGCGCGCTAGCGCGGTCCCGCGACAGCGGGAGGCGGCGGAACCAGGGCAGCCTGCGGTGAGCAGGCAGATCGCGGGGCTAGTTTAAGGGCTGTTAAGCCCTGACAGTTACACATACCTTGTATGTGTAGTGGTATGTGTACCCAACCGGAAGAATTCTTCTTTGTTAGACGACAAAATAGTCGTCCTCGGCAGTCGTCGGGAGGTCACTCCCCTGCTCCGATAGGAGATGGGCGGGGCCAGTCTGTGCAGCGGGTGGCGGAAGTAAGAGTCTCGTTAGGCGCGCTGCCAGATCGTTAGCTCTATACTGGGAGGTAAAGGATTCGAGGGTGGCCGCGCCGATCTTTTTGAGAATCTCGGAGCGAGCCGAAGGCACAGCCATCCTCGTTATAATCTCGTCGTCCCACAGCCCGAGGGCCTTGTGATCTTTGAGTTGCTGCCGCTTTGCCTCCAGGATCTCGTGAAACTGCTCTGGATTTTGGGCAACATAGATGTCGATCTGAGCCGTAATGTAGTCATCGTAAGCCAACTTGATTCTTGCCTCGTCCTGCAATGTCTGTGCTGTTACCTGCTGCGCTTCCTGCCGGAGGCGATGTTGGCGGCTAGTTTCAAAGCTCGCCGGCGGGAATGCTCTCTGTTTAACGAGGTGAACATAAAAACCGGACGGATTGTAAATCTTGCCGGGCCCAGCCTGCTTGATCAAATGATCACCCCAGTCAAGAATGTCGCTGAGGTGTTCCTCCGGACCCAAGTCTAAGCCATCTATAATCCTGACTGCTTCGGGCTGTAGGATGCCCCGGTTCGTAAGTTCGGCGACGAGTCTTTCATCAACTTCATAGTGCGCGAGTGCTGACTGTTTCTTAACTCGAACCCGCGCAGTGCGAGTAGTTGTTCTTTCCTTCTCGACGCTCGACCCCGAACTTTGACGTTGATTGTTGGGGCCGGAAGTACGAACCGTTATTCGTTCCTTTTCACCCGGCCGCTGGTGGTACCGATACGAGAGTATGCGACCAATTGATTCCTTCGCGGCTTCGCCGGGGTAGTACCGAATGATCCAGTCGATTTCCTGCCCTGGCTCTTTTAACGGTCGATATTCGATTCGAGTAATGTATCCCTGCCTGAGGTGATCCTGGACAAGGCGGTTCATTTGAAAGACGACACGGTACCGCTCGTAGTATCGCTTCAAAGTGTGGTGATGCTGAATGTACCAGGAGTACCTGACTTCGCAGTATTCACCCTTGTTCTTTACGACCCCAAAAATCTTTGGCGCGACTAATTCATACCAGCGCCGGGCCGTCGGCTTGACTGAAAAGAGATATTGGTTGTCGATGAACCGCTGTGACTGGTCTCTTTGAATTTGGACCTCGATTGGATTGAGCTGGATATAAAGGGTGTCCTCCAAATCAAATTCAAAATTGAACTCGCCATCCTTTAGCTCTTCATCGGTCACGTGCTTGCTCCCGATGGCGTAGATCGTCATTTTTGAGAACGTCGCGTTGATGTGCTGGAAAGTTTGGTTCCCCTGTTCATCTTTTTGAGTTGTGGGAATCCAAAGATCGGCCACGCATGAGGCGGCGCCAATTTGATGGAGTGCCTTTAGTAGCCGTCGAGCCTCCCAACCGCCCTCGCCCCACCCTACAGTCCGAAGTGCTTCCCGGAGCTTTCCGAGAGGTAGGATGTCTAGTGTTTTTCCCGAGTCGCGGTGCCAGTCAAAGGTCGGCTTGACCAATCTCATCCAGGTTTCGTGGGCGTCGATACCGGGTGCACCAATGGCTGGGTTGTTATTGGGAAAAACCTGCCAACGGATGGGCCGACCTTTTACGTCGATACCTTCGTAGTTGATGTTCTCCCTGAGCCGGACGTTCTGCTTGGTCAAATAAAAAAACGGTAAGTCAGTGGTGGCTTTGGGGACGAGGACAACCTGGTGCTGACCTTCATTTAGTGGGACGAGTTCTGCTGCCATACGTTTAAAAGCAGCAACAGCAATCCCCTCTCGGCTATTCGGTTGGTGAGTATTTGTTGTTGCATATTCTAAGAATTAACAAACAATAAATCCTTTTTCGGGTTCGCCTTTGTTTTCAAGGCTTGTAATAAGAATTTAGCACCTGATGCAACACAGATTTAGCACCTGATGCAACACAGATTTAGCACCTGATATGACACGCTTTAGCACCTGATGCGACACGGTATTAGCACTTGAAGCAACACAGCCAGCACCTGATCAAACACGATGGCGGAAAAGCATGATTCACGACTCTAGCACCTGATTACACACGGCAGTTGACGCATATATTCTATAAGAAGGGATAAGGGAGTCTCGTTGGTCTTATGAAGGGAATGTGATCTCTGACGTGGGTGATCTGAACAATTTGTAAAAGCATTATATCACAGATTGTGATGGGCACCCCGAACTCGTAGCTGTGGATTTGTGGATTAATTACGCCACAAAACCCTTGCTCGGTCCAACCCTCCCTAGGCGGTCGGCGAGCGAAGTATTTTGTGGCTCCCGAAGTTCTCCGCGGCGGTGTTGCTCGTAGGGCAATAAGCACAATCCGCCACCTATTGCAATAGCGTGTTGGGCAAACGCTTTACCCCGTATCCGCGCCCTACTGCGGATACCGGTTAGCGATAGGGAAGACTCCGAGAGCTTCTTTCTATTGTAGCATTCCACACCTGCCTGATTTGTCGAAATTATTCACCTCTTATATCCTACGATTACAGCAAGCGCGGTCCTTCACAGATCTCAAAACATTCGTCTAATACACAAGGAGGTATTAATGGAAAACGAGTGGGTAGATTTCCGTGTTGTGAAGCAGTCCGTCTCGATGCAGATGGTGCTGGATCACTATCACATCAACGGGCTTCGGAAAAATGGAAACGAGTTGCGGGGCCAGTGTCCGCTCCATAAGGGAGAAGGCGCTCGGAGCTTCCACGTCAATGTGAGCAAGAATGTTTTCCAGTGCTTCTCGTGCAAAGCACGCGGCAATGTTCTTGACTTCGTAGCGACATTCGAGAGTTGCACAGTGCGTGAGGCAGCTCTGAAACTCAAAGCGTGGTTCGGAGGAGAAGAGAGTGATTCCAGTTCGGTCTCCGCTAAAGAGAAGGCAGTCGATCGGCGGGAGACACAAGTAGAGGAAGTCGAGAATCCAGCGATCGTAAATCCTCCGTTAGGATTTCAACTGCGCGTGGACTGTTTGCACGATTACAGAATCACGCGCGGGTTGAGCAAAGAGACACTGGAGTATTTCGGCGCAGGCTTCTGCCTAAGCAAGGGAACCTTCGCTGGCCGCTTTATCATCCCGTTGCATAGTGAAGCGGGGGAGCTAGTCGGATATGCCGGCAGAAGCTTAGATGAAAGCGAACCTAAATATCTCTTTCCATCACGGGAAAAGGGATTTTACAAATCACACCTCGTGTACAACCTTCATCGGGCCGCCGAAGCAGGCTGCGACGATGTGGTGGTTGTCGAAGGGTTCTTCGGTGCAATGTGGGTACACCAAGCGGGCTTTGCCGGAGTAGTCGCGCTCTTGGGATCGTCAATGTCCGAAGAGCAAGCAGATCTGTTGTGTCGGCATTTCAAAAAGGCGGTCCTTCTGTTCGACGGCGATGAAGCAGGCCGAGCCGCAACTGAATCTTGTCTCAGCCGCCTCGCTAGGCGTATCTGGACTCGTGTTATCGAGCTTGCCGATGGCACGCAGCCTGATGAGGTTCCTGCTGAAGAAGTCGCCGGTCTGCTCAACTCGGCGCTCTAGTGTCCAGGCTGTGAAGTTCGAAGACGCATAGTCAACGCTCAGCAACGCTGAGAGTAGCTCTACCAAAGATAGAGCTACTTTTTAATATTGCAACTGCGGCCCTGGGCTAATTAATCACTTCCCAACCGGCAGTTTTGAGGTCGATGCATGTTCGCAGTCAGCGTCTAATAGAACGGCGTTTCGCAGATACAAACAGGTGCTAGTCATAGGGCAACAGAAAAGCCTGCGAGGTTATCGACAATGGGCAAACTGGTGATGCTGCCAAAATTTCTCACCGTTGAAGAAGTAGCGGACCTTTTACGCGTCTCGCCAAGGTCAATTTACGATTGGGTTTCGCAAGGCGTAATTCCTTTTCATAAGGCGGGGCGTCGCACAATTTTTCTCCTCGAAGAGATTCTGGAGTGGACGAATCGAAATGATGACGCAGAACTACAATCTGGTCGGCCTTCGTGACGTGTTGTACAATGTAGGCACCTTCCACTGGTCGGTGGCGAGACTGGAAAGGAAGGAACAATGTCCGTAACAAAAAGAGGAAACAAGTGGCATTACGCTTTCATGTTCGATGGTGTCCGATATCGAGGCTCGGTCAAAACGGCAAGGACGAAAGCCCAGGCCGTACAAGCAGAGACTCGAATTAGAGCCAAAGTTCATGAAGGCACATACTCAAAGCCACGAGGCAGCATCACGTTGAAAGAATTTGTCGCAGAGCGTTATGTTCCTTGGGCGCAGGCCAACAAGCGCTCTTGGAAGATTGATAGGTCACGCCTGAAACCCATCCTTGCTTTCTTTGGCGATCGGCGAATCGGAGACATTAGCCCGTCTCTCATCGAACGGTTCAAGATTGAACGGAAGAATGCTCCGATTGTGCGTAGGACCAAAGAAAACGAGACTAAGGAAAAGCCGAGATCAATTGGCGCAGTCAATCGCGAGCTCCATTTGCTTTCACGGATCTTGCGGCTGGCGGTCGACGGTGGAGAAGCCACTGAAAATGTTTGTAGGAAAGTAAATATCTTCAAAGGTGAACAGCACCGAACAAGATACCTACTGCCAGTCGAAGAGCAACGGCTTATGATCGTGCTGGATGACGACCGGTCACCACTTCGGAATATGGTTGTGTTGGCAATCAACACAGGCCTTCGGGTAAGCGAAATACTTAAGCTCAAACTCGACCACGTGGACTTTCACCGGGATGTGCTTCACATCAAAGCCACGAAGACAGATGAGGACCGCGAAGTGCCCCTCAACGATGTCACTAGACAGTTACTCACACACCTCGTCGGTCGCGCTCAGGAGCGCGGCAACGAATATGTCTTCACTAACCCTCAGACGAAGACGAGATATACGACCGTAAAGACAGCTTGGCTTACTGCCTGCCGAAGGGCTGGCCTTACGGATCTGAGATTTCATGATCTGAGGCACACATTTGGTACGAGAGCGGCTGACGCAGGAGTCCCACTGAATGCCATCCGCGACGTTATGGGTCACAAAACAACAGCGATGACTGAGCGATACGCGCATGCAACCGATGAAGGAAAGCGAAGGGCTGTGGAAGCTGTTCAATCCGCTGTCAGTTCGATCCCGCCTGAGAGCGATTGCCACAGTTTTGCCACAGTCGAAGTAGGGGAGCCGATTCCAGAATCAGTAAGTCATTGATGTTATTGATGGCCCCTGGAGGATTCGAACCTCCAACCAAAGGATTATGAGTCCTCTGCTCTGCCGTTGAGCTAAGGGGCCTTCTATTCCTTCATCTCGATGCCGTACAATGCGCGTGGCTTCTGCATGAGGTGGACTGGCGTTCAAAGGCAAGCCTGAATCTTAGTTGCCCAAATTTCGCAGTGTCAAGGTTGTGCACCCAACAACTCAATTCTCATTTCATGAATTACAATTCGGAGGACACCCGTGATCAAATTCAGACGACTGCTGCTGACGGGCCTTCTGTGTTTCGCGACTCTGGTCAATTCCATTCCAGCCCGGCAATCGGATAAAACCGATCCAATCGAGCGCGCGTCCGCAAACATCGCGGGCGCGATCCTGGTCAATGGTCACTCGATGGATTACCTTCGAGCGCTGACCGATCAATTCGGCGGTAGATTGACCGGCACGCCGGGCCTCACATCAATCACTCGGCGGTTGGTGAGATATTAAAGAAAGCGAAAGTCCGATGAATTTCTGAAGAGCATTGGCGTTTGGAATTGAGCGTGGATGACGGTAGTCGCAAGTCGGCCGGTCAATCCAGATCCGCCGGCCTTGTCCACATCGTCATCAGCGCGTGAATCAACCCGCCGAGTCCCGTGACAGCCAACGCAGCGAACCAGACGCTCAGGATGATGAAGAAGATTATCCAGATCATGATTTCCCTTTCTCTGCTGCTGAACCCGGATTTCCTACCACCGAGTCAGTGATCGCGCGACTCATACGGCAATGTCCGTGCCGAACACCGCCGCTGTTCGAAGCGAGTCAAACACGCGTCGCTCATTGGACAGCATCATAAAAGCAAGGGCGTGCCGTCAGTCTTAGTACAAACAAGTGACCTGATTCTATGCGCCGCTTTGCCGCGGATTCTCGAAATGGCGGTCCTGACGCGACAGTCTCACAATAAGAGGCCACGCTCGATGTGGCACGGTGATTGATCTGTATCAGCGTGAAGCAGTAGAGGTGGCAATCATGCGAAGAGTTTTCTTTGTAATGTTTTTTCTACTATTGATGATGTGAACCGCAGCATTGTCATTGCGGCAACCCGGCGGCTCACGCAACAGGAGGATACGATGAGCATACCGAATAAAGACGAAATCAAAGGCAAGTTCAACCGGGCGAAGGGGGAGGTTAAAGAAAAGTTTGGCCGCGCCACGAATGATCCGGAGTTGGTTCAGGAGTCGCAGGATGACAAGGCTTCAGGACGAACCCAGGAGACGTTCGGAAAAGCGCGGCGCAAAGTAGGCGACGTTGTAAAGGACATCGGCGACTCGATCGCAAGATGATGATCGCCGATCCTGACGCTTCTCGGAGTGATGATGAATACGATGCAAACTCTGTCCTTGAACCGCGAGAGCATCCCGCTGATTGGGCGAAGCAGGGAACCGAATCCCAACATCGAAATGCCAACCGATGAGGATGCGGTTCCGCTGCCTCCCGATCAGGAGCACGGCCCGCCGATTGAAACGCCGCCGGGTCAGCCCGGGACTCCTGAGAACCAGCCCGATCCGCCTCCAATCAAGGAACCCGATCCCAACGGGCCAATCAGATTGATCTGAACAAGATGTCTTGCAAAGACTCAGGCTGTCTTCTGCCTCGCGACATCTTCCAGTCCGAGTTCGCGTGTTAGCTGAGCCTTCAATTCGAATTTCTTCACTTTGCCACTTGCGGTCAGCGGAAACGCGCTCGCGAATCGAATGTACTGCGGGATTTTGTGCCTGCTGATGCCATCGCAACAGTACGAACGAATTTCGTCTTCGGTGATGGTTTCGTTGGGCCTCAATCGCAAAACCGCGGCTACTTCTTCACCCATGAAACTATCTGGCACGCCGACGACCTGCGCTTCCGCGATTTTCGGATGCCGCATCAGGAATTCTTCGATCTCCGCCGGATAAATATTCTCACCGCCGCGAATGATCATGTCCTTAACGCGGCCAACGATGTTGACGTAGCCTTCGGCATTCATCGTCGCAAGGTCTCCTGTTCGAAGCCAACCTTCCGCGTCGATCGTCTCGGCGGTCTTGTCCGGCATGTTGTAGTAGCCCTTCATCACCAGAAATCCGCGCGTCATCAACTCGCCCTGTTCGCCGAGCGCTACGGGCTCACCAGTCGCCGGATCGGTGATCTTGATTTCCATATGCGGATGCGGAATGCCAGTCGTCGAAGACTTCAGTTCGAAGCTGTCGTTTTGGATTGTTTCGGTGACGGTGCCCGTTGATTCAGTGAGGCCGTAAACAATCGTGCAGTCGGCCCCCATCTTTGCTTTCACGTCTTCCATCAACGCAACCGGAACCGGCGTCGCTCCGGTGATAATTTCGCGCAGCGACGAGAGATCGAAATCGCCCGCAAGGAATCGCGGATGATTGAGCATCGCGATCAGCATCGTCGGAACGTTGAACGAGAACGTCGCTTTCTCCTTGTCGAACAGCTCGAGCTCTTTCGCGGGATCGAACGAGATCAGAGGAATCAGCGTGCATCCCAGGTACACCGCGAACATCACCGCGCCCAGGCTTCCGGCGATGTGAAAGAACGGCATCGCGGTGACATATCGTTCGCCGGATTTTAGATTCCCAATCAGGCACGACACGTGAGTCTGATTGATGATGCCGTGGTGGGTCAGCATCACGCCTTTCGGAAACCCGGTCGTCCCGCTGGTGTATTGCATTTGAATGACGTCGTGCGGATCGAGACTCGATTGCGTCTCGCGAAGCGTTTCGTCCGTAATGTCTTCGCCAAGCGGCGCGACATCCTTATACAACATTATTCCCGCGGGCGCGGTGTCGCCGATCAATATCACGCGTTTCAACTTGGGAAGGTTCGCGCTACTGAGTTGTTCCCTGATTGGATCGTTGAGGTCTTTCAATTCGGGCGCGACGCGATAGATCGATTCGACGTATGAGTTGCCGCGGTGCTCCTCGATCATAAACAGCGTCGTGATGTCTCCCTGCCGCAGCACGTATTCGATTTCCGAAGCGCGATAGTTGGTATTAACCGTCACAAGCACCGCGCCGATTTTCGCAAGCGCCATCTCGAGCAGTATCCATTCGGGCACGTTCGTCGCCCACACGGCGATGTTCTCGCCTTTTTGAATACCGAGCGAGAGAAGGCCCTTAGCCAAACGTTCGACCTCGTCGCGATACTGTCGATAGCTCAACCGAAGATCGAGTCCAATCTCGGGATAGTTGTAGACGATTGCTTCCTTGCCGGCGAAGGCTTCGCATTGGCGATCGAAGAGCTCGCCGATCGTGAGGCGGATCAGGTCAATGTCGCGGCTTTCAGCTTCCCAGATGGATAAGCTGCCTTTGATTCCCATAGTGTTTTGCTAACGCACATCTGCTGGGCTCCTCAGCGTCCCCGGCGTCTTCAGCGGTTGATTCCCAACGCTGATCAAGAATAACCGCTGAGGGCGCCGAGGACGCAGTGGGCCGGTGTGCTCAACATGCCTTTATACCCACTGCCTAACGGCGCTCGACGTGTCACTAGCAAATTAAAATGTCCGCTTTGCTAGCACACGATCTGTCCGGTTTGGTTTTTTGCTAGTAATAGCAGTGGCTGTGGGAAAGTGGGAATCCCGACTAAGAGATATTCCCCTT
>Ga0070706_100005895_pt1 | contig 11612 bp, 9 predicted proteins | sample KBSK5501metaG_FD_65476 | JGI IMG/M metagenome (GOLD analysis project Ga0070706, IMG submission 65476) | Corn, switchgrass and miscanthus rhizosphere microbial communities from Kellogg Biological Station, Michigan, USA - KBS K5-50-1 metaG | ecosystem: Host-associated > Plants > Roots >...
GTCGTACCCCGTCCTCTTTCAGAGCGACTGCCCTCGACCGCCAAACCCAGGGCTGAAGCCCTGGGCTGACATTCCATTGCCGTTGCGTGGCGGCGAAATCACTCGACGTTTGCCAGTGGCTACTCCTTCGGAGATGTGCTAACCGTTCATGCACGCTTTTTGTCAGAGCAAGTCGACAGCCAATCCACTCCGGCCAGCAAAAACGAACTATCGCCAAAGTCGTATGAAGTATCGGCGGCACATTAATATTCACTTCCGAGATATCCAGAAACTGCGCGAATTCCTCCAAGCTCGGAACCTTCGAATAAGTATTGGCTGGGATACCGTTTCTCAGTCGGGCGCGGGGATAGCGGGTCGAATGAACGTTTCCATCCCGGGCAGAGGCACCCTACGGGGAGACATTTCGGAAGAAGACGCCAGAGATCTGGACACGCTGATTAGCGAACTGGAAAGCGGCTATTGGGCACATTTTTGATCGGGCAACCGTTGCGACGCTGAAAACAGTTGCTCGCGCAGTGCCTCGATATTCGGATTCCTAGTTTCTCCGCCTTGGAATCGTCCAGCTGATTTGAGAAAATCGCCCGGTGGACTCCTTTACCTACATCTCGGTGTTGCTCTCGATTGTTCTGGGTCTGGCAATCACGCGAGTCCTGCTGGCTTTCCGCGATCTCATACTGACCAGAGCAAAAGTGAAGTTGTATATCCCGACTTTGATATGGTCCGGGATTGCTCTCCTGATTCCGATTCAAGCCTGGTGGGCAGACTTCGCGATGCGCAAGCATCCCAATTGGACTTTCTTGGCGCTCCTGGTGATCATGCTGCAAGCGACCAGTATCTATATGGTCGCCGCGCTCGTTCTGCCGGATATCAGCGGGCAGAGTTTCGTCGATCTGCGCGAACATTTTTTCGCCCACCGGAGCTGGTTCTTCGGAGCTCTGCTTGCCGCCGTTGTGCTTAGCCTGTTAAAGGATCCGGCGCTAAATGGGCACTTGCCTCATCCGGTTGATGGAGCGTTTCAACTTATGTTTTGCGCCGCTTCGATTGCCGGCGTTCTCACCCGGAATGAGTGGTTCCACAAGGTGTTGGCTCCAGCGATCGGCGTGCTGTTTATTGTTTACATCGCGCTCCTGTTCGGCCGGCTCGACACCGGACCAGCATATGGCAGTCACGGTTAAGTGGATAACCGAATCGTCCTCGTCCTCGAACTCGAGAACGGAACTGGTATTTCGCTCCGCAGGTCCTAGGACAGCTAAACCTCGCTTTCGAGGACAATTTTATAGGATGACAAAACGACCGTCAGGTCGCTTGGGTCTTAATATCAATCTCCGATGTGAGTGTCCGGTGGACTGGACATCGATTTGCAATCTCGAGCAGCCTGGAACGTTGTTCAGTCGTCAGGGCTCCTTCAAACTGAATGTCGCGCTCAATACGGTCGATCTTTCCCTCCTTGGTTTCGCACTCGGCACAGTCGGACGCGTAGATTTTTGAGTGACGAAGCCGTACCGTGACCTGCTGGAGCGGCCAACCTTTGCGCCTTGCATACATGGCGACTGTCATAGAGGTGCAGGAGCCGAGGGCCGCCAACAATAGATCATAAGGAGACGGCCCCGTGTTCGTGCCGCCGGCGTCCCGCGGCTCATCAGCCGATAAACGATGTGAGCCCGCGAAAATCTCTTGAGCGAATCCAGCTGCGTTGCCGGTGACAATTACGTCGGCTGCTGGATTGTCATTGCCTACGGTGGGTTGGGTGTCGCTCATAACTAAATCGTACTCGATCTCGTCCTCGTTCTCGAACTCGAGAGCGAGATTCTGGTCTGCTAGCCTCGTGGCCGGTATTGTGTCCAAAATGTCACTTTAGAATGGTTGTTATACTCAGTATGGCTTGACATTTGTTTTTGGAATCACGGCTCAATGGGTCCAGGTTTGGCAGCCAGCCGGGAGGACGCCAGTTGTAACAATTGATGTAGCTGCCTAAAATGAGGCAATTTAATTGGCCAGCAAGTAAGGCATTTCTTCTGTCCGTCTGTTTGAGGGTCCTGGCAACAATGGCGATTGCCGATAGGCCGGCTACTCTATATTCTGAGAATCATTCCAGATAGTGGAACAATCAATCACATATCCGTCAGTCCAGTCTGCTCGCCCCGAGGAGCGTTAATAAAATGTTATGAAGCCTAAATTCTACACATTTTCAGTCTTTGAGCTTATTGCGCTCCTGTTACTACCCCTGGTTCAAAGCGTACCCGCCGGAACGACCTCTGCGCCATTGCCTTCGCCTCAGCAATCGGCCACGCGAGTGGCGTTGCGGCTCCACGGTTCAAACACAATCGGGAAGGAACTCGCGTTGGCGGTGTGCGAGGATTTCTTGAAATCTGAGGGAGCAACCTCCGTCCAGCGCAAGCCTCGAGAGAAGGAGGATGAGACAGATATCGAAGCAATTTTCCCAAACGAGTCCGCCGGACCGTTGACCTTCGAAGTCCAGGCTCATGGAACGAAGACGGCCTTTGAAGATCTGGCCGCTGGTAAGTGTGAGATTGGTATGGCCTCCCGACAGATCACGCCAGAAGAGGCCCGGCAATGCGCATCGGCCGGATTGGGCGACATGTTCTCGCCGGCATGCGAAAACGTCCTCGGGTTGGATGGTATCGCCGTGTTCGTAAACCGGAGTAACCCGATCAACGCGCTTACCAAGGAGCAAATCGCTGATATCTTCAGCGGTGGAATCACGGACTGGTCACAAGTTAGCGCACACTCAGGAGCGATTAATCTCCACGCGCCTGATGAGAAATCCGGCACGTTTGACGTATTCAAGTCACTTGTACTCGGCACTAAGGTTCTTTCTCCCCAAGCCTTGCGCTACGAGAATAGTGCGAAACTTTCCGACGAAGTGGCGACCGACCCGAACGGTATTGGTTTCGCCGGAATGGCTTTCGTGCGCGGCAGTAAGCCGCTCGCTATATCGCAGGCCAGCACCAGACCCCTTCTGCCGACGCCCTTTACTGTCGCGACCTGGGACTATCCCCTTTCCCGGCGCCTCTTTCTGTATATGCCGGCGCACCCCCAAAACAAATGGAGTCGTAAGTTCGTGGAGTTTGCACTTTCAAGTCTTGGGGGAGGTTCGAAGCTAACGCCGGCCGGTTTTTTTGCTCGCAGGTCTGTCGAGTCTGCGCGATCAAAGCTGGAAGTCTTTTCCTGGTGGACATCCGGCGGCGAAGCCACGGCTCTCGATGCAATATTCAACATTTACCAGAAGCAATACCCCGGGACTGGAATTCTTAACGCGACCGTTGCCGGCGGTGGAGGATCCGCGGCTCGGCCAGTTTTGCAGGCCCGCCTAGCAGCCGGCAATCCGCCGGACACGTGGCAGAGCCATCCGGGTTGGGAGTTATTTGATCAGTACGTAGAACCCAATTATTGCGAGCCGATTACCGAGCTATACCAAAGCGAGGGATGGTACAAGGTTCTTCCGAAGGCGCTTGTCAACTTGATAACCAAGGATGGTAAGACTTACGCCGTGCTGGCTGGTGTCCATCGCGGAAACGTTCTCTGGTACAACACGAAGCTCCTTGCCAAGAATGGAATCAAGGTCGGAAACAAAATGAGCTTTGGCGAATTTTTTGCAGCTTGCGACAAATTGAAGGCTGCCGGTACGCCTGCACTCGGTGTTGGCGATTCAGGAATTTGGGCCTCCGCTCACCTCTTCGAGAACACGCTTCTTGGAGTCATCGGGCCTCAGGGTTGGACGGATTTATTCAGCGGCAAAATGAAATGGGACGATCCAAACGTGAAGCAAGCGATGCAGTATTTTGCAAAAATGCAGGATTACGTGAATCCTGACCATGCACTCCTGACTTGGGATCAAGCCGTCAAAGCGCTGATGGACGGCAAAGTGGGCTTCACGTTAATGGGCGACTGGGCCGATGGCGAATTCATCAAAGCTCATATGAAGGAAAAGGAGGACTTCGGCTGGGTCAGCTCCCCCGGTACTGATGGCTCTTTCATGATCGTGGCAGACGGTTTCACGCTGGCAAAAGGTGCTCCGCACAAAGAGGCAACCATCGCGTGGCTGAAAAGCGTCGGCAGCAAGGAAGCCCAGGAAGCATTCAATCCCCTTAAGGGATCGATTCCGGTGCGGACCGATGTCGACAAGTCAAAGTTTGATGGTTATCACCAATGGTCGATGAATGAGTTTGCCAGGGATAAGTTGCTTCCCAGCTGTGTCCATGGCGAGGCTGCTCCAGCGGGTTTCCAAACGGCGTTGAACAATGCGATAATCTCTTTCACGGTAGACAAGAACATAGAAAATTTCGCTAACGCGCTCGTGCAGGCGTCGGATAATACAGGCCAGGAGACGATCGGAAGACTGGATTTCATAGGACAGAAAATCAAAATTCAGAAGACGGAAATCCCGCCGGGCGCACCTCCCGAATTTGTAAAGGAAATCAGTGGCGCCGGAAAGCTGAGCCTCGACTTCCATTTTCGCCGTGGAGATACCCAATTAGATAGGAAGTCACTGGCAGACTTAGACAGTCTGGTTGAGCTGCTCGCAAACCCAACGTTTCAGCAACGACGTCTCCTGGTTCTTGGATTCAGCGACAACGCTGGCAATGCCCGCCGGAATCGTGCGCTCTCGAAGAACCGCGCGAAGGCAGTCGCCGAACAACTACAGATGCGAGGTATAACACCTTCGCTGGTGGATGGATACGGTAAGGCTTTACCGATTGCCCCCAATAATAATGAAGACGGTCGCGAGAAAAACCGACGCGTCGAAGTCTGGTTGCGCTAGACTCGCCGCGGGCTTCGCAGGGTCGTATCTAAAAATATAAGAAATGATTTCGGTAAGCAGGGGCAGGCTTCGGAGGGTCGTATCTAAAAATATAAGAAATGATTTCGTTATTTGGCGCTTGGTTCTCTCCTTCGGAGAGACTTCTTTTTTGTTAATGCCATTGTTGTAATAGCCTCAATTCTTATTTTTTTAGATACGACCCCACGAAGCAGATGTTTCAATCTCCATCAAGCCTTCGTGATCGAGGCTACGTTTTGCTTTGTTTTGCTTTGCTGGGGTCGTATCTAAAAAAATAATAAATGACGACCCTGTCGATCGTCAGCAAAGCATCCGGACTCATTTTCGCGTTACTGCCATCCAACGCTTGGTCCACCTAGCTAGGAAAACGAAGGTAAATCTTATATTTTTAGGTACGACCCTGCGAAGCCACTCGAAAAGCGCTCTGCAGTTTCTTGCTGAGCGAAGCTCAATAACCCAAACGGGTCATTGCCGATCCGGTATTTTCCGCACTACTTTATGCCCTCGACCCATTTCTCCGATCCGGAGGTGGAACGTTATGCCGGACAACGAACGTCAGCCCAGACCCGATGAGCACGCGCGACGGAACAGACGCTCGCCCGTTGGCAAACACGTTACTACCGTCAAACAGTCACAATCGAAGGTAGGTCACGCGGCGAATGCGGTATCGGTCTCGGAGACGAGGTGCAGGACCGCGCACCCCAAATAAATTTTCTCCTACGAGTTATGCCTATTTGCAATGTTCTGATCAAAACTCTCGGTTCCGCGAATGGCCAAATGGCTAAATTTATTTTGCAATTGGATTCTCCATCGCTTCAATCGCTGAGTTCCTTCCAGATCGTGCCATCAAATCAGTTCGGGTTTGATTTCGTCGGGACGGCTAGCACCGATCCAACTAAAGCCTCAAACGCCCCGAACAATCCGATTATCTGCCAAGGGACAGACCCCAACACGAGTGCCACCCTGTTCCAGATTGTTTTGAATCTCCCGGTCGATAATTCCAACATAGGTGAGACGGCCGGAACTTTGGTGGTCGGAATGCAGGGCACCGGCGAACTTGATGAGAACGTTTCGCCAGGTTTTTCTGATATCTTGCTCTGGAAAGTCGTTTCCATTTCCGGCCAACCGCCTCCGAGCTGGACATCAATGGACATTTTCCAGGACTTACCAGCTCCGTCCGGTGATAGCGTTGTAGTGTGATTTGCGGCCCGGCTGCCTGATAATTTCGAAGGCTTGTTCAGGACGAGGACGATTATGATGTGGCGGAGGGGTGGGATTCGAACCCACGGTACGGTTACCCGTACGCCTGATTTCGAGTCACCATATGCGATATAAGATCGTGGTAATAAAGATCTTATATATAAATCGCCTAATTTATATATTATTCGCTTGTCGCCAGATCCTCGATCAGGTGCCCGCCCGTGGCGAGGAGTGATCTTAGCGACTAAAACTTGTCCCAACTTAATTTATCTTGTGCGCAACGCAAAGCGTCAGTATCTCGCCAAAAGCGCGCTTCAGTTGGCTAACCAGCGATGTTTGTTCGCGCTTGCTGAGGGGGGAGTTCCTTGTGCCGGTTTTTCATCGTAAGGATGTGAGCTGTCCAGTTTGTTTCGTCGCCGATTCGCAGCGTCGAAAGCCTTCGCGATCACGGGGCGATGAATTGCAAACGGATGTTTCCCGCTGAGCATTGTCCCGTATTTAATGAGTTCACCGTGCTTATTTTTGGTTCTTGAGGCGCCTGGAAGTCTGAGCCGGTTTAGATGTTCCTGAAGGGCTAAAAATGCGGTATGGTTAAACGAGTTTTGATAGTTAACCATTGCGATCTGCCCATATCGAAGAGTTTCTCAGCTTGTTTTAGCTGTGCCAAAGCGTGGGTATGCTCGCCGAAAAAAAATGCCCTCCACACCGGCGTTTTGGGAATCCCATACCGAGTGTGTAATAGCTCTGCCATTGGGTCCACTCTCGTATGGGGGCCAGGGATCATTCCGAGTTCGATAAAGGTATTGCGTACTTGGCTCAATAACCCCGTTTCCTTCACGCTAAGTGAGTCGAAAGTTTTTCGGTGCCTTGCCACCTCCACAGCGAAGGCTAGGCCGGCTTCGACTGATCTTCGTTCGAGGGCATTTGCGACGAAACTCGGCGCGAACAATTGGTTCGCAGGTACATCTGGCATCACTAAAGACTGAACCAGTCCAGGCTGGGTGAGCACAAATGAGGCGTAGTTCCCCAGAGTGAGGTCTTCTGCTCGACACAGGAACCTCATCGCTCCCCATTTGCCTGCCACACCGGTGTCTTTCCGTTTGACGAGATCTTTGGCGATCGGAAGCAATTTTTTCGCCTCTTCTTTGGTTACCCACTTAGCGAGGACGTGGAAAAGTTCCCCCTTTACGAACGAAGAAGGCGTGAACCGCAGTAGATCGATGCACGTTTTCATTGCTCCATTTGTCCGCCGGAACCGCTGGAGATAGGCGGCAAACTGCTCGATGTGTTCCGGGTGATGCTGCATGAGTTGCAATACCCACTTTCGAATCTTTGCGGAGGGAGGCGCACGAAAAAGGACGTATCGAACCCTGCTCTTATCCGTGACACGTAGGGGCCTACCACCGATAGCTTCCCGAAACAGCTTCTCTGCTTGAGCTGTCGAGATGGACGATTGTAACGCTTCTTCGTCGCTTGGTATGCTAGCCAGCGTGCCTCGGGCATCCTGCGGCGACTTGAGCTCGACAACAGCAAACTTCTTCGCTTGCGGAATCAGGCCGCGGTCGCGGCAGAGTGCTTCGAGCTTTTGCACTGCTGCCTGCACTTCCAGCTCCGTTTTGCCGAAAATCCGAATGTCATCAACGTACCGCACGTAGGCATGCTTGCGAGACTTGGACATCTCCTCATCAATCGGTAGTAGAAATATCTCCGCTAAAAAATCAGATGACTGCGGCCCTTGTGGAATTCCGTGCTGAAGCGGCCACGTCGTTCGGGGAGTAATCCACTTCTCAAGCCATTCACACACGATATTTCCGTCATCGCTGGGCTTCATCCTGGGATATACGGTTTTTAGAAGCAGCTCATGGGAGATCGTGTCGTAAAAAGCGGCAAGGTCAAAATAGGCGACCCACTTGTAGCCACGCGCATATAGTCGGTCAATCTGAGCGAGGTAGCGGCGGTAACATCCTTGCCAATCTTCAAGAAAGAAGATGCAGCTCTCGTCGCTGTTTAGTTTGTTGCTAAAGACGACCTTGCCCTCAACTTTCTGGCGCCTCGCGCGGATCTTCTTAGCAAGAATGTTGGCTATTGCTTGTAGCGCGATTTGATCCTCGATGTGTAGTAGCGTAATCGAGCGGTTCAATCCTGCGCCCTTCGGGATGAATAGACGTAAAGGCTTCCCCGGTGCGAAGCTTCCTCCGCCGATGCGAGCCTGCAAATCCGCGATATTCTGGCGCGAGGCAATTTCATAGGCGTCAAAGACTTTTCGGAAGTATCGCTTGTAAGGGAGGTTGGTCGCAGTCGAGAGACGGTTCCATGCTAGCGTCAAGTTCGCCGAGCTCACCAAACGTTTGAAGTCCAGGGCCTTCATTCTGATTGCTCAGGCGGCTACGCTGTGACTTCGATTGCAAGCGTACCAGGTTGTGTTTGGGGCGGCAGAAAAACCGTCTCGGCGAAAAACACGACGTTTGCGAAAATCGCATGTTTTGCCTGCCGAATCGGCGGACGCACATAGTTTTGGCGCCAAGGATTGACTCATCGTTGCACGCCCGAACCTTCCACGTTCGGCGGCTACGCAAAGGTTTAGAGAAACCCTGCACTATTGGCAATTCATATCGTAATCGCTACGGCCCTAAGAGCTTAAGCCAATCGAAAAATCAAACTAACCTTCCGGTTCGGCTAGCAACATTGTGAGAGTGTTCGATCACAAAGTCCCTGTACGTCTCAGCTATTTCCTCGAGAATCGTGTCCAGTATCAAGGTGTACATGCGAACATTTCTTTCCGAAAAGACAGAAAAATAAATAAGAAAGCTGACGTTGAATCGATGCCGTTCATGGGTGTCAACGAGTTTGCTCACAAGATGGGCGTGAGTAAAAAAGACTGTTTTCCGCTAGATTCGGGCGCGTCCAATTCCGTCGATTAAGCTGGGGAGGATAATTTTTATCGATCCGGAAAAGGCGCAAGGCGCGCTCTATCGCTTCGAGCGAAGAGCAGTTGATTTGCTAAGCAGAGTTACATTCCGCCGCTAACAGGCGGGCGAGAAAAAGCACCCAACAGCCGGGAAAAATTGTAGCAAAATTGTCGCAACAATTTCTAAAGCCCGCTTGTTACGCGCTTTAAGGAAAAATTGCGATCGAAGCTAGCATTTAAGCGGATCTAGAGGTGTGGCGGGGGATTTGAACCCGCGGACTCCGTAGGGTCGCCTGATTTCGAGTCAGGTGCCTACGACCAACTCAGCCACCCTTCCATCTGCGGATCAGGCCGCAGGGGCGCATCTAGAAATATAAGAAATGATTTCGTTGTTTGGCACTTTGTTCTCTCCTTCGGAGAGGCCTCTTTTTTGTTAATGCCATTGTCGTAACAGCCTTAATTCTTATTGTTTTAGATACGACCCCGCGAAGCAGACTTGAGAACCGGTGAAAGGATCGTCGATATCGGATGCGGCTGTGGAGACACTGCAAACCGCACGCGAATGATCCTCAAAGAGGCCGGATATGCTGAAATCGAAATCACACCTTTCGATACCATGATTGGTGGATCAAGTGTGGAAGAGTGCCTTGAGAACTCCCTGCAAGACGCGATTGGGGTGGTTATTCAGCAATATCCGACACAGGTTGACGCGGTGAAAGATGAGATTCGAGCGGCCTTGGCTAGACGTCTTACGATGGCCGGTGTGATGATGAAGGCCGCGATCTGGATTGTATCGGCCAAGCGCGACTAAACTTGGTTGCAGGTTATAATAACGAGCGCCGGCAAATCTGACGCTGCTCGTACTCACATTGAGAACCGCCGCCGGCATCAACCGTCCGATTTCTGACCGGGCGCGCCTTTGAAGAACTGTCCTGAGCCTCGGGCTTTGTTCGTCGTATTCAAAAAGAGATATGAATACTGAACACGGCTTCTTCCAATCCATTGTCTGGGCCGTCAGCTGTCTAGCGACAACAATTTTAGGTGTAGTTTATGCGGCGCACAGCGAGCAACCTCTGCTTTGGCTGGCAGTCTGGCCGGCTCCCGTGGCACTCGCTAGCGCAATTTTTACCTTCTTTCGCCACGGATTCCATTTTGAAGATGGAGTGCTGGTACTCGGCCGGCAGCGCGATTCGACGAGTTATGTAGCCTAGCTAGTCTAGCTAGCTTGCGGTGCTAACACTCGGGCTTCGAAAGCGCCCGCTTCGCGAATTCCGCAGCAGCCAGCTTATAGACAAGATTGTTGCCGCCGCCTGTGTCAGACCTGGTTGTTCGAACCGCACCTAGTTTTTCCACTGATCTTTGCGAACGTACATTCCGCATGGCGTCAGCCTCAACTGGATAACTGATTGTTAAGCCTCGCTGTTCGTTCGGCTGCTGGACCGAAACACTTCTTGATTTCACTCTGTCCAAACAAGAAAAGAGCTGATGCACCAACTGAGCCTGGAAATCTGGTTTGTTCGGCACGCCGAAAGTGAGGCCAACGTGCAGCGGATTTATGCGAATACAGGTTATTCTTTTCCGCTGACAGAAATGGGGCTTGAGCAAGTGAAGGCTTTGGCCAACCAGCTCTCTGCTTTGAACATCTCCGCTGTTTATGCAAGTCCACTTCTGCGAGCAGTTCAAACTGCCGAAGAGATCTGCCGCCTCAAGAAGATCGAGGTCAAAATTGCGCCTGAGCTAATCGAATATCACATGGGAATCTATGAGGGGACAGGCAGCCTGCCAGGTACTGCCGGCGCGATCTCTGACGCGGCAAGCAAGAAGCGATGGTTCGAAGAGAACGACTTCGATGCCAAATCGCCTGGCGGCGAAAGCTTGCGTGACATGAGAGATCGATTCGTACCTTTTGTTACCAGCACGATAGGGAACCACTTCGGAGAGCCCGGGATTGTTTTAATGATCACACACGGGGGAATATTGACGGCCATGTTGCCGTTCATCTTTGAAAACCTAGATGTTAGTTTTGTCCAAGCTCGCTCGATTGAGCACTTGGGCATTATCAAAGGCAAACTGAGAGCCGGTCGGCTGGTCTGCGTGGAATATAACGGGGTTCCTGTTCCTCAATGAATAAGGCTTCGCAGGGTAAATTCCCATCACTCTTTGGAGTCGGGGCAGGGACAGAGGAAAAACAGGAAACCGTGGTTCACTCCAGCTGCGTCGAAATAGACTCCCGTGACAGTACCGGCGGGGTTGATGGCCGTGCCTGCCGACCCCGTGGAGCCTGGCGCATCGATCGTGGTGAGGACCCCATCGGGAGCCCTCAGAAATCCGTGAAAAGTTGTGGGCGCGCCGGTGGTATAGTATCCAGTGAGCGCCCCTTCGGAATTAATCGCGTAGGGTTGGGGAAATGTGCCACCAGGGATATCGAAAGTGGCGAGGGTTCCGTTCAGGGTTCGCACGAAGCCATGCTGCAAGTTGCTTGCGTCAACGTAACTTCCAGCGGTCGTTCCCGCCGGATTGATGCAGACCGGGATGGTGGCGTTGGCATTCGGGACGTTGGGAAAACCAGTCGTAATGAAAGTCCCGTCAGGGGTGCGCAAGAAACCATGGTAGCCTACGGTCGCGGTACTGAAATCTCCTGCAATAATCCCCGACGGATTGATCACTAAGACTTCGGTGAATGTCGAACCTGGAACATCAATC
>Ga0070706_100005897_pt1 | contig 11610 bp, 9 predicted proteins | sample KBSK5501metaG_FD_65476 | JGI IMG/M metagenome (GOLD analysis project Ga0070706, IMG submission 65476) | Corn, switchgrass and miscanthus rhizosphere microbial communities from Kellogg Biological Station, Michigan, USA - KBS K5-50-1 metaG | ecosystem: Host-associated > Plants > Roots >...
CATACCCTCTATGGATGACTATACGAAAGCAAATCTAGATTGGTGGAATGAAGCAGCTATCGTTCACTCACAATCACAGGGAGACATCTACGAACTCGCTAGCTTTAAAGCTGGTATGATCAAGCTTCACCCTCTTGAGCTTGAAGCAGTTGGCGATGTAGCAGGCAAAAGGTTGCTTCACCTGCAATGCCACTTTGGTATGGATACGTTGTCATGGGCACGCTTAGGAGCGAAGGTTACCGGCATTGATTTTTCTGACAAGGCAATTGAGATTGCTCAATCTTTGAGCCAGGAACTAAATCTGGACGCAACCTTCATTCAAACTGAACTCTACAACTTGCCAAACGTCCTGGATGCTGCAGGAACATTTGATATCGTCTTCACATCATATGGGGCCATCGGTTGGTTACCTGATTTGCTACCCTGGGGTCGCATTATTGGGCATTATCTCAAGCCTGGGGGCTTCTTCTATATCGCGGAAGGCCACCCCTTCATGTGGCTCCTGGATGAAAAATCTGCGGATTTTAAACTCCGTTACCCATACTTTTCAAAAGAGCCAATCAAGGATGAGGAGCAGGGCACGTATGCCGAGAAGAACGCTAAGCTTGTGCATACTACAAACTATGGATGGAATCACACCTTCAGCGAAATCTTCAATTCGCTCATATCGGCTGGTCTTACAATCAACTTCTTACACGAACACCCATTTTGTGCATGGGATCCTTTCCCAGATATGGAGGAAGGTGAAGATAGATTCATACGCTTCACAGATCCTCAAAAGAGGGAAATGATTCCTCTGATGTTCTCACTGAAAGCTACCAAGACGGCAATTTAGCGCTTGATAGCCATTTTTTATTGGTTCTATCAAGAATCGGGGATTGAAAAAGAGGCAGGAGTCTGGTGGCCTTACACGGGGGCAGCACCTACTCAGATCCATACCTTCGCATTGCTAAACACTACCTCGGTTGGATTATTCAGATCTGATGCAAAAACGCCTATTCGGCCCCCGCTGTAACTACTGTTGCTCACGCTATCGATGTGGTGATTATTCATATACAGTTCGATGGTACTGCCTTTGGCTACAACTGCCACCAGGTTGGACTGATTCAGACCAGTGTTGATGGCAGTATCTTCAGCAGCTTTTAACTTGTGCTGCGCACAATTGTTACCAGGACAATTGTTGTAGATCCCGAATTCATATGTCCCATTCTGGCCAATAAAGAAGTAGTAACCGTTCCCCTTCCCATCGTCACGGAAGAAAAGGCCTCCTCCATCACCTTTGACAATTGTCATCTGTACTTGATAGGCAAAATTACTGAAGGTGGTGTCAGGCCCCACGCAGGCTTTACCTGTATTGGGTTGAATCTCCTTCGCGTGATACGCTCCTCCCGTGAATACACAAGTACCAGAACCAGTATCCTCAAAGTACCAGTTGTCACTATGGGTTCTATCGCTCAAGGAGTCATCGAGTGCGAGCGTTGCATAGGGCGGATAGGGATTCTGCTGATTGGTACTCGTTGCAGTGGGCGATGGATGATTTTGCTGATTGCTCCTCGTGAAATAGAAGAAGCCAACGCTGCTCCCCCCTACAACGAGTAACACCAATCCGACCAGCAGAATCATTGTACCTTTGGAGAGACCATGACGGCGGTTCATGGTCTCTGTGCTGCCGGTAGCGCGGGATGGAGGAGCAAGTTTCCCTTCCCCTTTGGAGTCGGATATGGAGCCACTGTCGATGACCGTCGCATCACCATTTTCTTCGGACAGGAAAGCCTGCTCTTCTAGGGGTGCAATTGTAATTTCGCGAACCTCGCCGCTCACACTACTGCTCTCCGGCTGCCTTTGAGGAATATCGCCTTTTGCTGGTAAAGCCTGCTGTAGTGCTCGGGCAAACTCAGAGATAGTCGGATAACGATTTTCGGGTTTTTTATCCAGGGCACGCAGGAGCACATGATCAATGGCTCTAGGAAGACCTGGGTTGAGCATACTTGGTGGCTGTGGTTGGTCTTCCATATGCTGGCGTATTACTACAGGTGGAGGGCCTTCAAATGGCGGGTGGCCCACCAGAAGTTCGTAAGCCATGATGGCAAGAGCATACTGGTCGCTGGCATAGGTAGGCCGCCCATTCAACTGTTCAGGTGGCATGTATGTCAGGGTCCCCAGGCTTTGGGTGCCACCGGCAGTAGTCCCCATGGCGAACTTCGAAATGCCAAAATCAGCCAGCAGCAAGTTCGGCCGGTTCGGGTTTTCGCTGGTATCGATGAGGAAATTTGAGGGCTTGACATCGCGGTGAATGACCTGCTGGTTATGCGCATATTGGAGAGCGTCAGCAGCTTGATGCACAAAATACACCACATCCTCCATTGGCAATAAGTCGGAACCACGTCGTCGCAGCCAACTGGCAAATGACCCCTCTTTGTAATAGGGTATGACCAGGTAGGTAATGGCCGCTTCATCAATGCTTGTCTCGTCGTAGTCATAGAGAGGGACGATGTGCGGGTGCCTCAAATTTGCAATAGCGCTGGCCTCACGCCGGAAGCGTTCCGCTTCACGAGCCACATTCGTAGCAGGATAAGCTGACGTCTCAGCTTGCAAGACCTTCACAGCCACTTGCTGTAGGATGCGTGGATCTACAGCAAGATACACTTCACCCATAGCGCCTCTTCCAATGATCCGTTCAAAACGATAACGGCCAATTTGCTCTCCTTCTAAACGCATGTTTTGCCACCTTCCCTTTGTTTCATATCAAATCCGGATAATCATTATCAAAACGATCAGAATATGCATTTTTTAGGCGTGAATTTCTGACCAATGTGCGCTGACCCACATGATAGCTCTATAAACGGATTTGATATCAGGCACTTCAAGTAACTACACACGTTCACCCAGTGTATAAGCCTCTTCTGGTAAGTTCGGACAGGTCTTGCGATATGGCTCCTCGCCTAGGTACTGCTGCCATTCTGCTTGTGTGAGGTTGCGGGTCAGGCGTGCTTGAGCTTCTATGATCAAGTCTTCTGACCGCCAGAGCCATAATCGCGCGATGCCATCCATGCTTGCCGTAGCCAGGTATTTCCCATCAGGACTGAAGACCACGCCATTCACGCTATCCCTGTGAGGCAGGTATGCGCATTGACGACCACTCGCAATCTCCCATACTCCCGTAGTATGGTCATCACTTGCCGTGGCTAGATATTTGCCGTCGGGGCTAAATGCTACAGCGCTTACACTCTCATCATGTGTGAAGCGAGCAATTTGTTTACCGCTACTCGTCTCCCAGACCCTGGCAGTATGGTCTTTGCTTGCTGTGGCTACCAGGGTATCCTTAAGCGATCTTCCTGCGGGGCTAAATGCTACGGACCACACCTTACTCCTATGGGGCAGGCGGAAGATTTCGCGACCGCTGCTCGTCTCCCATATTTTGGCAGTATGATCCCAGCTTGCGGTGGCAAGGTAGTGCCCATCAGGACTGAAGACGACCTTGTTCACGATCAGCTTGTGGGGCAGATAAGCAATATGGCTACCGGTGGCCGTCTCCCACAAACTAGCATTCGTATCGCTGCTAGCCGTAGCGAGGTAGCGCCCATCGGGACTGTATGCCACAGCATTCACCGTATCCTTGTGAGATAGGCTGAAAAGTAACCGGCCGCTTGCAGTTTCCCAGATCTTCGCGGTCATGTCGTCGCTGGCCGTAGCCAGGTAGAGGCCATCGGGACTGAAGGCCAGGTCATTCACACTCCTTTTATGAGCCATGCGAATGGGTTCGTGACCGGCTAATGTCTCCCATAGTCCCACCATACCGTCCCCGCTTCCTGTAGCGAGGTAGCGCCTATCAGGGCTGAATGCGACTGCCCATACCTTACTTCCGCAGGATAGCTGAAGATGGCGATAACCACTCTTCACTTCCCAGATGACGGCGGTACCATCCTCACTTCCCGTAGCCAGGTAGCTCCCGTCGGAGCTGAACGTGACTGCGCTTACTCTCCTCTTGTGGGTCAGTCGGCCAGTAATGATCTCCCACATGCCAGTGCTGCCATTCTCACTTGCGGTTGCCAGGTAGCGCCCATCTGGATTGAACGCGATATTACTTATGTAGTCTCCATCCGCGTAGTCTACATCTTTATGGGGCAGGCAAATAAGCCGGTAACCTCTCTCTGTCTCCCAGACGCCGACCGTACGGTCGGCGCTGGTTGTTGCCAGGTAGCGACCATCTGAACTGAAGACAATGGCATTGACGCTCCCCTGGTGATTCATACGTGTGACCTGCCGACCACTGCTTGTCTCCCATAAGCGAGCAGCATGATCCTGGCTTGCGGTTGCAATATAGTTCCCAGCTGGATTAAAGGTCAGAGCATTCACAGGGTACTCGTGAGGGAGCAAAGCAGGCTGTGAGCTACTGCTTGGCTTCCATAGCCATAGTCGTACATAACAGTCGTCGCTTGCCGTAGCCAGGTAATATCCATCTGGACTGAACGCCAGAGCAGATACACTTCTCTCGTGATTCAAGCGGGCAACCTGGCGCGCGCCTATCGTTTCCCACACGCGAGCAGTGCCATCCATACTAGCAGTGGCAAGGTAACGGCCATCTGAACTGAAGGTAACGGCTCGTATCGGGCCTTCGTGAGCCAGCCGACCAAGTGCGCGATTCGTGACTACTTCCCAGGCCCACGCGACACCCTCACCACTCGTCGCAACGAGATAACGTGCGTCTCGACTAAGCATAACGCTATTCACATTACTGCCATTCACCAGGAGGAGAGCGACCTGGCGACCACTACTGGTTTCCCATACGCGAACGGTAGAATCCGTACCAACCGTGGCGAAGCAGCGAGCATCCTGGCTGAAAAACATGTATTTCACGCCATCCTCAGTAAATAGGCTGAGCAATTGGCGGCCGCTACCCACATCCCATACCTCTATATTGCTGTCTCTAGTTGCCATAACCAGGTAGCGTCCATCCGAGCTAAGAGCTATAACATTCAGATCTCCCCTCGGAGCCAGGCGGGTGATGGGACGAGGCAACAGACTTAAACCGTAACGAAGAGCCTGATCAGCTTCCAGGAAGGGTGATCGTTGTAGAGCTTCTATGGCGAGCAGCACACTTCTCTGGAGCAGGTAGCCCTGCTGTCCTCGCAGCAACTCTGCTTGCGCGGTCAACTGGCGAGCTAAAGCAATACGCCGCTGCCGCTCAGCCTCTGCACGCTGTTTCTCGGCTTCTTCACGCTGTTGTATCGCCTCCTGTCGTTGCTTCTCAGCTTCTTCACGTTGGCGAACGGCTTCCTGGCGCTGTAGTTCCACCTTTTCGTAGAGGATTTTCCAGCGCAAATCCTCTCGGTTCTGTTGCTCTCGGCTCGCCTTGATGAATTTTTGCTCCACCTCGCTCAAATCGGCGGCTCGCAGATCCATCCAACCTTCGGATTCTGATAGACTGCTCCCCCGGATTAATCTATCGGTATAACGGGTTTCATTAGGACTAGTCTCTACCCATACCTGGGCGCGTCTCTCAAGCTCTTGGTGCCAGCGCAGGAAAGATCCATCACTTTTCAACCACCACTTCAGCAATCCCCATTCGTGCAGCAGTGCATCATGGATGATCTCTACAGTTACTTCGCCGCTCGATTGGTCGTAACTCGTCACAAGCAAACGGGCATTCACCAGTTGTCGTACCAACTTATAAATGTCTCCCCGTTCGTCTTCATTGCGGTAGAGCGACTTCAACGTCCTCCGTCTACGAGTATCGGGAAGGTCTTCGTTCTCACCCCTTAGATAGACCAGGTCGCTAAAAATGCGGGATGCGAGTTTCTTTTTGCGCTCATCTTCCAGGCTATTGAAGGTTTGATCGGCCCATTGTCTCAGTCCACCTGTCACCCCACCGACTTTCTCGTAAGCTTTAAAGGTTAATACTCCATCTTCCCGCCGTTCGCAAAGCTCGGTCAGGGCAAACTCAAGCAGGGGCAGAATGGCGCAACGTCCAACTCGTCCTCCCTCTTCAGAGGTTTCGCTTTCTATTGAATCTTCAACAATCTCCTCGGCCAGCCCTTCCTCAAAACGCAGTCCAACAACTCTGGCAGGTTCCTTCACGATGGCAAGCAGTTCATCCCATTGAAGCGTCGGAGAGATACGTATCAGGCCACCATTCTGCTCTAGGCGTTGCGCTAACTCCACATACTGTACAAAGTGAGTGTAGAAATCGTCACGCATGATTGCGATCACTGTGATAGGCAAATTGGCATCCAGTAACGCCGTCAACTGCGCCAGAAAATCCTGGCTCATTTCTTCTGGACAATTAACCAGCAGTTCCTCGAACTGATCGAGAATGAGGACGATCTGTGTATGCTCTGGATGCTGGTTCAGCCATTCGCGTATGGTTTGGGTCAGATTGTTTGATTCAGTTGCCAATCCTTGCACTGCAAGTTGCTGGAAAGGATTATCAGCCGGGCGAGTGAGCATTATTTGCCAGCGATCACTACCCGGCAGTACCCCATTGCGTAGCTGGGGAATAAGTCCGGCTTGAACGATAGATGACTTACCACTACCCGATGGCCCAAGTATCAGCAGGAAGCGAGGATCGAGTCGATGTTTATTCACCAGCACGTCAACTTCCCACTTGCGACCAAAGAAGAACTTTGCCTGGGCCTCAGTAAATGGATTGAGACCACGATAGGGATTAATATCAGGGATTTGCAGATCAGTGCAAACTCTCTGCAAGGTCTCCGTAGGGGTAGCAAAGGCGGTCTCTCCCATTTTGCCACTGGCGTCGGGTGTGGCAGCCATCACGACCATGCCTATGACCCGCCTCCGCAACTCGTCCCACACAGGAGCACCACTAAAGCCTTTGGTGATTTCACTTGAGCGTATCTGGAGTAGCGGTTGACCGGCCTTGGTTTGCGACCCTCGCCCAAGTATCTTGCCGTACCCAGCTATACCCTCCACTTCGCCTGCACTGGGGAATCCAAAAGTGCTTACCTTATGGCCTCTTACTCCCGTAGAGGAACCCAGGGGAAGTGATCTCACTTCTTGAGGCAGACCACCCTGTACCCGCAGGATAGCCATATCCTCGGCATCTACGTCACGCAGCCACTGCATTTCCACCGTGGCCTCTCGTCGCTCGTTAGTGGCGAGGAAAATAACGCTTACTCTCTCAGGACAAGGCCTGCCGAGGACGTGAGAGCATGTAACCAACAAGCCATCGTCGGAAACCACAAAGCCTGTTCCAACTGACCTATCACTCAGGATACAGACAATGCCAGCATTTATATCTTCAGACAAGGCGCACCGAATTCCCCACTCATGTTAAATCCGAACTCCATTATACAAGCGGAAGCATGATGAAAGCAATTTCGGTGCCATCAACAATTGGGGGTTAGGCAGCAGCCTGCTACCTGCATCAGAGTTGATCAGAATCAAGTGGTTGGGAGACCCTTGTCAAGGGTGTTTCTTGATCCGGTCAGAACTAAGGAGTGCAAAGGACCGCGACCCTCTGCACTCCTTAGTTCTGACTGTTTGTGATGAGATCTATGAGCGTTTCTTACCACCTGCTATTTGTTCAACTGCTTTTTTAACGCGGTTCTCTCGCGTCTCTTGCTTTTTGGCGTCTTCAATCCACTCAAAATACTCTTTTTTATGGGAGTAGGAAAATTTATCAAAAATCTTCTTCGCCTTTGGATTGTTGTCTAGCGCTTGTTGAAAGTCTTCAGGTACGACAACAATTCTCGGCTCGGTATCAATATCCATCACAACCTTGACCGTGTCGCCAGCAGTTTTGCCAATTGCTAGCCGGATTTCCTTTTTCACTACCATACAATGCCCCTCTCCCATATTAGCAATCAATCCTCTATAGGGATAGCCATCTATTGTTCCGCGAACCTTGACATGAGCTTTTGTTCCATAGACTCCCTGCACATTAAAGGGAACGATAAAATACGCACCATCGATATCTGGAGGTTTTAGTAAGGTGACTTCAAATTCTTGCCTGTTCATATGACTTTGTTGAGTTTCATCATACATCAGAGGCATTCTCCTGATATATATTATAGCTGACGACATGCTTTCCTTACACTACTTTACCATATAAGGCGTCCTAAAATCGTTGCGAAAAACGTAAAAAGGAACCAGTTTCTGAGTAATTGCTTATAACTGGTTGAATCAGAGGAACAATTAAGTACTCCTCATTGTTCTCATAAATGGAAAGATGATGACTTCAAATACAAATATCCGGTCATCTGTGGGGCTGAGTATACAGATTAACAAACTAATCCGGCCCTCCCATGTCGCAATGGGCAACGAGATGCTTCGCGGAGTTTACTCAGACCGAATCGAATGGGCTCAGCATGACAGTTCTGTCACCCAGACGAATGCCTGGATCACAATGTTCATGTGCATTATCGGCCCACGCTGGATTTCCACTATCCAGATCAAAACGTTAAATGGAATTATCGAGTAGTGGAAAAAGCAACCCTTTCCATCCGTGTAGATTATGTAACGTTATGTATGCTGTCTAGTCTATTCAGTGTGTCTCATTAATCCATTGATGTGCAGGTAACAATGCACTCACATCTGTTGTTATTCACAACAAAGGAAGGTCTTATGAACGATTTGAAAAATCAACCAGAATCCTATTGGAAAGAAAAACTCACCCCTGAACAATACAAAGTGGTGCGGCAAAAGGGAACCGAACGACCATTTAGTGGCACTCTCTACTACAACCACGAAGCAGGCATGTACAATTGCGTCGCCTGTGGTCAGCCTTTGTTCTCCTCAGACGCCAAGTTCGAGTCGGGATCGGGATGGCCAAGCTTTGATGATCCAGTGAACATGGAGCATATCGAACTGCACGAAGATCGCTCGTTCTTCATGAATCGAACCGAGGTGGACTGCAAAAATTGTGGAGCGCACCTGGGACATGTGTTTGATGATGGCCCAAGAGAGACAACTGGGAAACGCTACTGCATCAATTCTGTTGCTTTAAGCTTCCAACCAAAAGACGAAGACTCCAAATAAGCAAAGATTGACTCCAAGTAACTGTTAAGCAGGGGGTGCAGGGGGACGGCAGTCCTCCTGCCAGGGAGTAGGTATCCCCACAATTTTCTACTCCCTCACCGCCAAAGGCGGTATAAGTCAAGTATCATATTAGTTACGTATTCATAAAATCTACTATTCAAGAATTTCCAGAAAGGTATAAAATTTATCATGGAAAAAGCTACGTTCGGAGCAGGATGTTTTTGGGGCGTCGAAGCTGATTTCCGCCAGGTGAAGGGGGTCATCTCAACAGCCGTTGGCTATGAGGGAGGAACATTCTCCAATCCAACCTACCGCGACGTTTGTTCGCACAAAACAGGTCACGCAGAAGTCGTGGAAGTGGAATATGATCCGTCCCGCGTTAGCTACGAAGATCTATTGAAGGTGTTCTGGGATAACCACGATCCTACTACACTTAATCGTCAAGGTCCAGATGTCGGATCACAATATCGTTCAGTCATCTTTTATCACACACCAGAGCAGCAGGCCGCAGCGCTGGCATCCAAGGAGAAGTTGACAAGCAGAGGTAGGTACAGACGACCAATTGTGACGCAGATCGTCCCGGCCTCTCCATTCTATCGAGCAGAAGAGTATCACCAGCAATACCTGGAAAAGCGCGGGTTGTCTCAGTGCAATCTTTAATCTGATACTCTCCAAAAAGATGACCTGTGTCAAACCGCTAGTGGTCTGACACAGGTCATCTTTTTGGAGAGTATCGTGATGGAGAGGAAGGCAAGCAGAAATCGATTGCCTTGGGACATATAGGCAGGTATACTTGTATACATGAGAATAAAACGTAGTAGTTGCGAACTCGCTTAACATGAAGAGGAACTCGGCAGTATGTTCAGTATGGCGGGCGCTTACGTCTTCCTGCCTTTCCTCCCCATGTTGCCATCGCAGATCCTGCTCAACAACATACTCTACGACTCATCCCAGATAACCATCCCGACCGATAATGTGGACGCGAGCTTCATCAAAAAGCCACAGCACTGGGAAATCAGCCTGATCCGCAAGTTTATGATCTTCATCGGACCAATCAGCTCGATCTTCGACTTCCTTACTTTCTTCATCTTGTTGCGTGTCTTCTACGCTGGACCGGTGCTATTCCATACAGGCTGGTTCGCGGAGTCGCTCTCCACACAGACGCTGGTCCTGTTTATCATTCGTACCGCTGGCAATCCACTGCGCAGTCGCCCCAGTATCCCGCTAACAATCACCACGCTATTGGTTGTGTCCATAGGCATCCTGCTTCCGTACACGCCGCTTGCCCTGCCGCTCGGCTTCACACTGCTACCAGGGCTGTACTTCCTCTTCCTGATCGTGATGACGGTTATCTACTTACTACTTGTCGACCTGGTCAAGCGTCCCTTGATGAGACGAAATGCACAATAGTTGAGGTGTATGAATTAGAGTTGGCGGCGGGAACCAGCGCGCGCGCTGGTTCCCGCCGCCAACTTCAGTGTTTTTCTCATGTCAATGTAGTAGCTCAGCAACGAGACGTAAACCGAGCAAAGGATTCACAAGGTCACACCTGGGCAGCATAACTTGACTATGCGCTGCGTACAACCATGGTGGTCATCGGATTCTGGATTGATCCCTCTGAACAGACACCAGAGGAAACCGTGAAGCAGATTCTGCGACGCCTCTGAGCGACTGCTCAGTTACCACCTTCGTTCTTGAATGAGAGCTCCATCTTCACGCGGTAAGTCAGTGGCTGTCCAGGTTCGATGTGGACGTCTTGCTCGACGATGCGGGCGACCCGCAGATCCCGCAAGGTTTGTGAGGCACGCTCAATAGCAGCCGCAGCCGCCTTCTCCCATGATTCGTTGCTGGTACCCACCAGCTCGATCACATTGTACACGCTTTCTGCCATGATGTTTTCCTTTCGTTCTGTTAACAGTTGTTCGTAATTGTAACACATCAAAAAAGGATCAGGCACCAGACTTATTCGACCTGGTGCTCGTCGGACTTCTCGGTAGCCTGGCTCACCTGTCCAGTTGCGTACTGTGCCTGCTTGAAGCTCTCTTGCGTGACGTCCCCTGCGACATCCAGGGCCCGTTGGTAGGCAGCCAGAGGGGCGCTGAAGACCTCGAGCGCAATCTCCACGGGCGCAAGCGAGAGCGCCTGGAGCGCTTCGCGCTGTCTGTTGACCTGCTGCTCCAGGTCCTCGAGCAAGGCGCGCATGCTTTCCTCCTGGCTCTTGAGCACCTCTATTCCGGCAGTAAAGAAGCGCTCGGCATACTGCATGGTCCGCTCTTGCGCAGCCACCAGGCTCTGTGCTGTTTGCTGGTTCGCCCGCAACACTTCCATACCCTCCGTGAAGAAGCGCTGGGTATACTTGACGCTGCGCTCCTGGGCGTCCACACTGTCTGCCACCGCTTGCTGGTTCGCCCGCAGCACTTCCATACCCTCCGTAAAGAACTCCTCTGCCAGTTTTCGTTGGTGTTCCTGGGCAGTCACCAGATGGTCTGCCACGATGCGGTTCGCATCCTGGAACGAGGTAAGCAGCGTCCAGGCAGCGTCGGTGACCTTTTTGTCAGCCATGATCGTCCTCCTCAGTGGTGAAGCAACGTCGTCTTGCTCACACAGCGAGCG
>Ga0070706_100005898_pt1 | contig 11604 bp, 7 predicted proteins | sample KBSK5501metaG_FD_65476 | JGI IMG/M metagenome (GOLD analysis project Ga0070706, IMG submission 65476) | Corn, switchgrass and miscanthus rhizosphere microbial communities from Kellogg Biological Station, Michigan, USA - KBS K5-50-1 metaG | ecosystem: Host-associated > Plants > Roots >...
TTCGGTGACCTGGGCGTGCGCGGCGACGAGCACGTACGCGTCGCGGGCGGCGGCGATCCGTTCCGCGTCATCCCGGCACACCACGTTGCGAATCACCCCCCCGGCCGCGGCAATTTCCGTCTCGTCCAGCCGGAACCGAGGGCCCGCCTCGCCCTCCGTCCAGATCACGACCCGAGCGTTCCCCATTCCACCCTCCCCATCGCCGACCTCATCGCGCCCGACTTCGTCGGGCGACCGGCTCGCGTCCTCGTGTTCCGTTCCCGCCTCGAGCGCGCCCTCCGTGTGACCCGCGCGACCCCGCCCCGTTCCCCGCGGGCGCGGCCCGGCCGGCAACCGCCGGCGCCTTCCGCCTGAGCACCGGCCGGAGATACTGGCCGGTGTACGAACCCGGCACCTGAATCACCGTCTCCGGGGTCCCCTCGGCGACGATCTCCCCGCCGAGCTCGCCCCCCTCCGGACCCAGATCGACGATCCAATCGGCGGTCTTGATCACGTCGAGGTTGTGCTCGATGACCACGACCGTGTTCCCGGCGTCCACCAACCGGTGCAGGACCTGCAGCAGGCGCTCGACGTCGGCAAAGTGGAGCCCCACGGTGGGCTCGTCCAGGATGTAGACGGTGCGCCCGGTGTCGCGGCGGCTCAACTCGGTACTGAGCTTGACCCGCTGCGCCTCGCCCCCCGACAGCGTCGTGGCGGGCTGCCCCAACCGGATGTAGCCCAGCCCGACGTCGGCCAGGGTGCGGAGTTTCCTGCGGATCCGCGGGATCGCTTCGAAGAACCCCAGCGCCTCGTCCACGGTCATGTCGAGCACGTCGGCGATCGTCTTGCCCTTGTAGCGGACCTCGAGCGTCTCGCGATTGTAGCGCTTCCCCTTGCATACGTCGCACGGGACGTACACGTCCGGCAGAAAGTGCATTTCGATCCGCACGATTCCGTCGCCCTCGCACGCCTCGCACCGGCCGCCGCGAACGTTGAAGGAGAACCGGCCCTGCAGGAATCCGCGGGTGCGCGCGTCGGGGGTCAGCGCAAACAATTCCCGGATCAGATCGAACGTCTTCGTATAGGTCGCCGGGTTGCTGCGCGGAGTGCGCCCGATCGGCGACTGGTCGATGTTGATCACCTTATCGATGTGCTCCAGCCCATCGATGCGGTCGTGCATGCCCGCCCGGGCCCGCGAGCCATGCAACCGATGGGCCAGCGCCCGGTACAAGATGTCGTCGATCAGTGTGGATTTGCCTGATCCGGAGACCCCCGTCACGCACACGAACTCGCCAAGCGGAATCCGCACGTCGATGCGCTTGAGGTTGTGCTCGCGCGCACCCCGGATCACGAGCGCGCTCCCGGTCCCCTCCCGGCGCCGCGCCGGCAACGGAATCGCCCGCGTGCGGGAGAGGTACTGCCCCGTCACCGATTCCGGGGTCGCCAAGATGCGCTCCAACGGCCCCGCCGCGACGACCTCGCCCCCTCGCGCCCCCGCGCCCGGGCCAATATCCACGACCCAGTCGGCGGATCGGATCGTTTCTTCGTCGTGCTCGACGACGAGGATCGTGTTCCCCAGATCGCGCAGGCGCAGCAACGTATCGATCAGGCGGCGGTTATCCCTCTGATGGAGCCCGATGCTGGGCTCGTCGAGCACGTACAGCACGCCCATCAGGCCGGACCCGATCTGCGTCGCCAGCCGGATCCGCTGGGCTTCCCCACCGGACAGGGTATTGGCGGTCCGGTCGAGCGTGAGGTAGTCCAACCCGACGTTCACGAGGAACCCGAGCCGGGCGGTGATCTCCTTGAGCACCTGGTGGGCGATCAGCCGCTCACGATCCGTGAGCGTGAGGTTGGTGAAGAAGTGCAGGGCCCCGCGAACCGTCAGGGCGCACGCCTCCGCGATCGACCGGTCCGCGATCGTGACGGCCAGGCTCTCCCTCTTCAGCCGCGTTCCCCGGCAATCGGGACACGGAGCCTGGGTCATGTACCGCTCGATCTCTTCCTTCATGTACTCGGAGTCGGTCTCTTTGTACCGGCGCTCGAGGTAGGGAATCACGCCTTCGAACACGGTGTCGTACTGGCGGAACGCGCCCCAGCGGTTGTGGTACTTGATCCGGACCTCTTCGTCGGAACCTCGCAGGAGCACCCGGACGAACTCGCGGGGCAGTTTGCGCACCGGGGTGTGCATGTCAACACCGTAATGATCTGCCAGCGCCTTGAGGAGCTCTTGGTAGTACTCGCTGGTCGAGTTCGCCCAGGGGAGGACCGCGCCGTCCAGCAGGGACAGACTTGGATCCAACACGAGGTCGGGATCGATCTCCTGTTTGAACCCGAGTCCCGTGCAGGTCGGGCAGGCGCCGTAGGGCGCGTTGAACGAGAAGATCCGAGGCTCGATCTCGGGCAGGACCCCGCCGTGGTCCGGACAGGCGAAGTTCTGGCTGAACGTCAGCTCTTCCCCGTCGACCACCGAGATGCCGACGATGCCCTGGCCCAACTTGAGCGCGGTCTCGACCGAATCGTTCAGCCGGCCGCGGATCTCGGGCTTGACGATCAAACGGTCGACAACGACTTCGATCAGGTGCTTCCGGTTCTTGTCGAGCCCGATGGCCTCGTTGAGCTCGTAGAGCGCCCCGTCAACGCGGACCCGTGCAAAGCCCTGTCGCCGCAGATCGTCGAAGAGCTGCCGGTACTCCCCCTTCCGGCCGCGCACGATCGGGCCGAGGACGAGAATCCGGGTCCCCTCGGGGAACGCGAGGACCTGATCGACGATCTGCTCGGGGGTCTGCCGGGTGATCGGTTTTCCGCACTTCGGACAATGGGGAATGCCGATCCGGGCGTATAGCAGGCGCAGGTAGTCGTAGATCTCGGTGACCGTTCCGACCGTGGACCGCGGGTTCCGCGGCGCCCCCTTCTGGTCGATCGAGACGGCCGGGCTGAGCCCCTCGATGTGATCCACGTCCGGCTTCTCCATGAGCCCGAGGAACTGCCGGGCGTACGCCGAGAGAGACTCGACGTACTTTCGCTGGCCTTCCGCGTAGATCGTGTCGAAGGCCAGCGAGGACTTACCGGACCCCGAGATCCCGGTCAGGACCGCGAGGCGGTCTCGCGGGATCTCGACGTTGATGTTCTTGAGGTTATGCTCGCGCGCGCCGCGCACGATGATCCGGTCGAGCGGCATACGGAAACTCCTGGAACGAATCGGGTATCTAGCCTTGGCGCGAGACGCCTCTTCGTGGACGGGGCCGGGCTCCGCGCATCCCGGCGCCCCGGCGTCCCCCTCGCCGCCCGGCGGCGAAGAAGGGCTCGCCCAGCCCCTTCCGCAGTTCTCGAATCTGATCGCGCAGGACCGCCGCTTTTTCAAACTGCAGCTCGCCCGCGGCTTTCCGCATCTCCCGCTCCAGGGCCTCGATCGTCTTCTCGAGCTCGCCGGGGCTCAGCATCAAGAGGCGCGCGATGTCCCACGGCACCGAGGCGTGTTGTTGCTCGGCAAGGCCAATGAGTTCGTCCGCGGTCAGGACCGCCCCTTCTTGGGGCTCGTACGATGCGGTTTCCTCGGCGACGGCCGCGAGGTCGATGAAGTCACGAATCGGCTTGACGATGGTCTGCGGAGTGATCCCGTGCGCCTCATTATAGGCCACCTGGATCGCGCGCCGGCGGTTCGTCTCGTCGATCGCCCGGCGGATCGACTCGGTGACCTCATCGGCGTAGAGCACGACCCGCCCGCCGATGTTGCGCGCGGCGCGACCCATCGTCTGGATCAGGCTCGTCTCCGAGCGCAGATAGCCTTCCTTGTCGGCATCCAGGATCGCGACCAGCGACACCTCGGGGAGGTCGAGCCCTTCCCGCAGGAGGTTGATTCCCACCAGGACGTCGTATGTCCCGAGCCGCAGGTCCTTGAGAATCTGCACCCGCTGGAGCGTCTCCACCTCCGAGTGGAGGTAGTGCACCCGCATCCCCAGCTCCTGGAGGTAGTCGGTCAAATCCTCGGCCATCCGCTTGGTCAGGGTGGTGACCAGGGTCCGCTCGCTTTTGCCCACCTGCCCCTTGATCTCCCCGATCAGATCGTCAACCTGCCCGCGGGCCGGACGCACCTCCACTTGGGGGTCCACCAGCCCGGTCGGGCGGACGATCTGCTCCACGACCTGCTTGCTCACGCTCAGCTCGTATGGCCCGGGGGTCGCGGAAACGAAGACGACCTGGGGCACCAGGCTGTCGAACTCCTCAAACGTCAGCGGACGGTTGTCGAATGCCGACGGGAGGCGGAACCCGAAGTCCACCAGGTTCCTTTTGCGCGCGCGGTCGCCTTCGTGCATCCCGCGAACTTGGGGGACCGTGACGTGCGACTCGTCGATCATGACGAGATAGTCCTTGGGAAAGTAGTCGAGGAGGCATCCCGGCCGTTCGCCGGCCGCGCGGCCCGCGAGGTGCCGGGAGTAGTTCTCGATTCCGGGACAGTACCCGACCTCACGGAGCATCTCGAGGTCGTACTTCGTCCGGAACTCGATCCGCTGCGCCTCCAGGAGTTTGCCCTGGTCCTTGAACCACTGCACGCGCTCGCGGAGTTCCTGCTCGATGCGCTCGAGGGCCGCGGCCATCTTCTCGTCGGTGGTCACCCAGTGCTTCGCGGGCCAGATCGCCACCGCCGGCTTCGTCCCCAGGACCTCACCGGTGAGGGGATCCATCTCGAGGATGCGGTCCACCTGATCGCCAAACAGCTCGATCCGGACCGCCCGGTCCTCGTACGCCGGAAAGACTTCGACGACGTCGCCGCGGACCCGGAACCGGCCTCGGGCGAAGTCGATGTCGTTCCGCTCATACTGCACGTCCACCAGCCGGCGCAAAATCTCATCGCGAGATTTGGCTTCCCCGGTCCGCACGAAGAGCATCACGTCCTGGTAGTCCTCGGGCGAACCCAAGCCGTAGATGCAGGAGACCGACGCGACGATGATGACGTCCCGCCGTTCCATCAAAGCCTTGGTCGAGGCGTGGCGCAGACGGTCGATCTCGTCGTTGATCGAGGCATCCTTGGCGATGTAGAGATCGGTCTGCGGGACGTACGCCTCGGGTTGATAATAGTCGTAGTACGAGACGAAGTACCGGACGGCGTTGTCGGGGAAATACTGCCGGAACTCGCCGTACAGCTGCGCCGCGAGCGTCTTGTTGTGCGCCAGGACCAGGGTGGGGCGCTCGATCTGCTCGATCACCTTGGCCATGGAAAAAGTCTTGCCCGATCCCGTGACCCCCAGCAGCGTCTGATACCGGTCGCCGCGGCGGATCCCTTCGGTGAGTTGCGCGATCGCGTTGGCCTGATCGCCGGCCGGGGGTTGATCGGTGACCATCCGAAACGAGGCCATAACAATTTATTATAGCACGCACGCGAGGAGCGGGACCACGGGTCCCCTACAGGACACGAGAGGATACCGAACACCCGCCGCCCCAGGTTGGGGCATTCCGCGCCAGGTTACGATGCGCGGCGCCGCGTCCGAAGCGTCTCCCAGACGGACCGGACCTGCTCACGGGTATGTTCGGGGGATCCGTTGTTATCGATGACCCAATCAGCCCGAGCCACCTTTTCTCGCAAGGGCATCTGGGCGGCCAGCCGGCGACGGGCATCGGCTTCCGAGAGCCCATCGCGCGCCACGAGCCGGCCGACGCGCACGTCGTCGTCCGCGTCTACCACTACGATCCCGTCGAGACCGAGATCGCGGCCGTCGGTGGTATCGAGCAGCAACGGAATATCCAGCACGATCACCTCAACGCCCGGCATCGAGCCGAGACGCGACGCCTCCTCCGCCATGCGCCGCCGGATATGGGGGTGCGTCAGAGCGTTCAACCGCCGGCGGGTCGAGGGGTCGGCGAATACCCGATCGCCCAAGGCCTTCCGGTCGAGGGTCCCGTCGGGGCGGACCACGGCCGGGCCGAACGCGGCAACAATCCCCTCATACGCGGGGCCACCGGTTGCTGTCACCTCGCGCGCGATCGCGTCCGCGTCCACGATCGCGGCCCCGAGGTCTTTGAACAGTCGTGCGACCTGGGTCTTGCCGCTCCCGATGCCGCCCGTCAGCCCGATCCGGAGCGGCCGGCGGCTCATTCGACGTTGGCCAGATCCTGCCAGTTGGGCCCCACACCGATGCTGACCCGCAGGGGCGCTGCCAGCGGATAGGCCTGCTCCATGATCTCCTTGATCTGGGGTGTCGCCCGGGGGACGAGATCGCGGGGGAGCTCGAACAGCAGCTCGTCGTGAATTTGCAAGATCATCTGCAGCCCAGGCATCGCGGGCAACAGATCGCGGTGGATCCGCAGCATCGCGATCTTAATGATGTCGGCGGCAGAACCCTGCATCGGCGCGTTGATCGCGACGCGCTCGGCGGCCTCCCGGATCTGGCGATTGCGGCTCAGGATGTCGGGGAGATACCGGCGGCGATTGAGGAGGGTCGTAACGTATCCCTGCCGGCGCGCCAGCTCTGTGGTCTTGCGCATGTACCCGGCCACGCGCGGATACCGGGCGAAGTAGATCTCCATAAACTGCGCCGCCTCGCCCCGGGCGATCCCCAGTTGAGAGGCAAGCCCAAAGTCGCTGATCCCGTAGGCAATCCCGAAGTTGAACACCTTCGCCAGCCGCCGCTGATCCGCTGAGACGTCGGCCGCGGCGACCCCAAAGACCTCTGCCGCGGTGACCTTGTGGATGTCGTCCCCGCGCCGGAACGCTTCCAGGAGACCCTCATCTTCGGTGATGTGGGCGAGGACCCTCAGTTCGATCTGATCATAGTCCGCCGAGACCAGCACGTGGTCGGGGCTTCCCGGAACGAACGCGCGGCGGATCTGCTGCCCCGCTTCGGTCCGGATGGGGATGTTTTGCAGATTGGGATCGGTGGAGCTCAGGCGGCCGGTGCTGGCGACCGTCTGGTTAAACGTCGTGTGCAGCCGGCCCGTGCGGGGGTCGACCATCCCCGGGAGCACGTCCACGTATGTGCTGAGCAGCTTGCTGAGCTCCCGATGCTCGATGATGCGGGCGACCACCTCGTGCTGAGGGGCCAGTTGCTCAAGTACATCCGCGTCGGTTGAGAACCCGGTCTTGGTCCGCTTGAGGACCGGCAACTGGAGCTTCTCGAACAGGACGAACGACAGTTGCTTGGGCGACCCGAGGTTGAATTCCGTGCCCGCCAGCCGGTAGATCTCTTCGGTGAGACCGTCGAGCCGCGTTCGGAGCGTGGCCGAGAGCGCTCGCAGGGCGCCGACATCGATGGCGACGCCCACCGCTTCCATCCGAGCCAGCACGTCGATGAGCGGCAGCTCGACATCTCGGTACAGCGGGAGGAGCTCCCTCTCCCGGAGCCGCGCCTCCAGCACCCCCGCGAGCCGGCCGATGACGTCGGCGTGCTCCGCGGCGACCTCATCGGAGCCTTGGCCAAGTGCGAGCGCGTCGTCCTCCGCGCCATTCCCCAACCGCCAACCAAGGTATTGCCAGGCCGCGCTTTCCAGCGTGTGCGTGCGCTTGCCGGGCTCGAGTAAATACGAGGCCAGCGAGATGTCAAAGACGAACCCGCCAGGGCGCAGGCCGACGCCCTCAAGGAGGAGCCGGTCGCGCTTGGCGTCCTGGCTGATCTTGGGCAAGGTGGCTCGTTCCAACGCATCGGCAAGGCTCGCGGGCATGCTCGATTCGACCGGCATGTAGGCCCCCTCTCCGGCCTTCGTCGAGAGGGCGATCCCGCGCAACTTCGCCAGGAGAGGGTGTCCGGGATCGGCGACGAGCGCGACCGCGAGGTGCTCGGCCCCGCCGAGCAGTTCAGAAAGGCCGTCAGGATTCGCCACCCCATACTTGCCCCGGCGTTGCACCGATGGGGTGTCCCCCCCCAACCGCTCAAGCAGCGTCTTGAACTCCAAACTGGTGAACAGGTCTTTGACTTGGTCGAGATCCGGAGGACGGCGCCGCAAGAACTCCGGATCGAGCCGCACATTGTCGACGTCGGTGACGATCGTGGCCAGATGCTTGCTCTGCAGGACCTGCTCCCGGTGCTCCTCGAGCCGCTTGCGGAGTTTTTCCTCCCGGATCCCGTCGAGCGCGCCCAATAGCGCCTCCACGCTGGGATACTGGCCGAGGAGGCGACTGGCAGTCTTCTCCCCTACCCCCGGCACACCCGGGATGTTGTCCGTCGTATCGCCCTTGAGGCTCTTGAGGTCCGGAATCTGCGAGGGGGCGATGCCGAACCGCTGCCGCACCGCCGCCTCGTCGTAGATGATGGTTTCGGTGATTCCGCGGGAGGTCATCATCACGCGCGTGTGGGGGGACACGAGCTGTAACGCATCAAGATCTCCGGTCACGATCAGGACATCCATCCCCTGGGTCTCCGCCTGGCGCGCGAGCGCCCCGATGACGTCGTCGGCCTCGAACCCCTCCACCTCATAGATGGGCAGCTGGAAGGCCTCGACCACCTCTTTGGCCAGGCCGACCTGCGGGCGAAGGTCGTCCGGCATCCGCTGGCGGGTGGCTTTGTAGTCGGCGTACGCCTCGTGGCGAAACGTGGGACCCGGCTTGTCAAAGGCGACCGCGACGTACTCGGGCGCCTCCTCCTCGAGCACTTTGAGGAGCATGGTGGTGAAACCGTAGACAGCGTTGGTCGGCTGGCCGTCGCTCGTGGTGAAGTAGGGTAGCGCGAAAAAGGCGCGGTAGACCAGGCCATTCGCGTCGATGAGCATCAAGAGGGGGCGGCCGGACGGAGCGGGCATCTCTTCACAATTATAGCATGCCCGCCTGCCCGGCCTGGAGACCCCGCGGGCCTCGGCCGGCGCTCTTGAGCCATGTACACGCAGATGCTACGATACTGACGACATAGCGTGCCGGAGTGTCGGAATCGGCAGACGATGGCGACTCAAAATCGCCTGGGCTCACGCCCGTGGGGGTTCGAGTCCCTCCTCCGGCACCAGGGTTTTCCACCCAGCGTCTTCAAATCCCGAAGGGGGCGAAGTTGTGCCCCAGTCTTAGATCGGGGTGGCAACGCGCCGAGTGGCCCTCTGAGAGCACACCGCTCTGGTAGAGAGCGCAATCTCTGTACGTCGAGAACGGCCCGGCATCGTAGTGCCCATCCACAGTGCAGAACCATAGCGCGAAGACAAAACTGACAGGGGCCATTTTCTTCCAAATGCTTTTCATACTAAAGACAGCGCTATGGAGGCACTTTTGATTCAGATGAGGGGCGAGATGATGGGGACTAGTCGGGCGCCGCGACGTTCCGGCCACGTCCCTGTCCGCGCCGCAGCAACAGCACAAGCGGCAGGCAGGCGAAGAACACGATCCCGATCACCGCAAACGAATAATCGAACGCCACGACGGCTGCCTGATGGTTGATGAGCGCCTGGAGCGCGGCGAGGGCCTGCCGGTGGGCGGTCGTTGGATCGCTGCCGCGCGCCGCGAACGCCGTCTGATAGTGCTGCCACCAACTCATGAACGTAGGATTGTAGATCGTCGCGTACCGCATAAGGTTCGCGCTCGCCGTGGTGATCCGGTGATCGACGAGGGTAATGACGATCGCGGTCCCGAGGCTGCCGCCGAGCTGGAAGGAGAGGTTAAACAGTCCGCTGGCCCCTTGCATCTGGTGGCGCGGCACGGTCGAGAGCGCGGTTGTGGCGAGCGAGATGAACATGAACGCCAGGCCGGTGCCTTGAATGATCATGGGTAGGAGCAACTGCGGCGGGCCGCTGGCGAGATTGAGCCGCGCCAGCATCATCCCCGCCGCGCCGCTGAGGATCAATCCGAACGGCAGCATGAAGTACGCCCCCAGGCGATTGTAGAGCGCGCCGGCGAGTGGCATCATCAGCACCATGACGAGGGACCGGGGCATCAGCGCGAGCCCCGCCTGCGTGGCCGTGTAGCCCAGCAGATTCTGGACGAACAGCGGCAGCAGGATGAGGCCGCCGAACATCGCCAGGCCCAGGACGCTCATGATCAGCATCCCCGAGCTGAACGAGACGTTGCGGAGGATCCGCAGGTCCACCGCAGGATTGCGGGCCCGCAGCTCCCACCAGGCGAACGCGGCGAGTGCGACTACTGTGACGGCCGCCAGCGCGGAGATAAACGAGCTCTGGAACCACCCATCCCGCTCTCCCTCCTCGAGGAGGATCTGGAGCGAGGCGAAGGCCACGGCCATGAGGCCGATGCCGACGGCATCGATGCGCTGGAAGCCGCGCGCCCGCATGTAGGATGGATCGACGATGACCCGAGACGCCAGCAGGAGCGCCAGCGCGCCGACCGGCACGTTGACAAAGAAGATCCAGGGCCACGAATAGTTGTCGGTAAGCCAGCCGCCCAGTGTCGGGCCGATCGCCGGACCCAGCAGGAGGATCATCGCGAAGAAACCCATCGCCTGCCCCTGCTCCTCCGGCGGAAACGTCTCGCGCATGATCGCCTGCGCCGTCGGGGAAAGCACCCCGCCCGCGAGCCCCTGCAGTACGCGAAAAGCGATGAGTTGGCCCAGCGTGCGTGAGAAACCGCACAAGACGGAGGCGGCCGTAAACACGGCGACCGCCAGCAGGTACATGCGCTTGCGCCCGATGCCGGACGCCACCCAGGCCGTCAGCGGCATGATGATCACGAGCGTGATCAAGTAGGAGGTGCTGACCCAGGTCACTTGCTGCGTCGTGACGCCGTACGTCGCCTGGATGCGCGCGAGGGCGACGTTGACGACGCTCGTGTCGATCGCGCCCATCATGGCCCCGAACAGGACCGACATCGTCACCAGCCACCGATTCGGGCGGACCTGGCCGCCGAGGTCTAACACCGGAAGCGCTTCTGCGGACATCCTGCCTCCCGACCACGTGGGTTAGCCCGCGCCTCATTCGCGTCCGAGGGCGAGTTGCCTCGCTCCCCGACGGCCTGGATAACGCCGCTAAACCTCCCGCGCATCCCCCCGACGCCATGCTGGGAGAACGCCCTCACCCCAACGGCATCCCCGAATTCAACAACCGGCGACCGTGTTACGATGGTGGCGACGGGAGACGAGGGACGGGGCATGGAGCCGGGGCGACGCGAGCCGGCGCCGGGGACGCTGCGCCTGCTTCAACAATTCATCAACAGCTACAACATCGAGCGAGAGCATATCGGTCTGCGAAGAGAGGAGTTCGCTTCACCGGCCGACCTCCGCCGCTGGCTGGTGAAGCATGCCCTGTTGCCCCGCAACGCGCGGGTCCGTGCATTCGAGGTCAGACGTGCCGTGGAGGTCCGCGAGGCGCTCCGCCGTCTCTTGCTGGCGCACAACGGATCACCGATGGATTCGACCGCCGTGAGCGTACTGAACCACCTCGCAGAGGATGCGCGCTTGGTGGTCCGTCTCCGGCGAGACGGCCAGATGCGGCTCGAACCGGGCGCGCCCGGCCTTACCGGGGCGCTCGGCCGCCTCTTGGCGGCGGCATTTATTGCCCAGATCGAGGGGACGTGGTCACGGCTCAAGGCGTGCCGGAGATGCCAATGGGCCTTCTACGACCATTCGAAGAATCGTTCGGGCAGGTGGTGCGTCATGTCTATCTGCGGGAACCGGATGAAGGCTCGAGCCTACCGGTCGCGCCACCGCCGCCCCGGGAAGAGCGGGCGCAACCTACGTTGAAGGTGCAACTGCACGACGCGGACCC